>Ga0070664_100000352_pt1 | contig 33733 bp, 35 predicted proteins | sample KBSC73metaG_FD_65863 | JGI IMG/M metagenome (GOLD analysis project Ga0070664, IMG submission 65863) | Corn rhizosphere microbial communities from Kellogg Biological Station, Michigan, USA - KBS C7-3 metaG | ecosystem: Host-associated > Plants > Roots > Rhizosphere > Soil ... | reverse complement strand
CGAGTTTCCTCACGACCATGCGCTCGTGCGCCGGTTCAGCGGCCCTGCCCGTCGGAAGCCTCCGGAACGAGCTGCTTCTCTGCCGCGAGCAGCGCCCGTTTCCGCTCCGGGCCCCAGCGGTAGCCGGAGAGGCTCCCGTCGGAGTGCACGACGCGGTGGCAGGGGACGGCGAGCGCCACTGGGTTGGTCGCGCAGGCCCGGGCCACGGCCCGCACCGCTCGCGGCTGTCCCACCGAGCGCGCCACGTCGGCATAGCTCGCGGTGCTCCCGCTGGGGATTGCACGGAGAGCCAGCCAGACGTCACGCTGGAAGCTGGTTGCCCGCACGTCGAGCGGGATCCGCTCGGCGCCCGAAGGCTCGCCGAGAGCGATCGCCGCCGCACGGAGCCGCGCATCCGATTCCGGCGAGGCTCGCTCGAGCTCCGCTGCGGGGAACTCCGAGCGGAGCATCGACTCGAGCCCCGAGGCGCTCTCTCCGAAAGCGACCCGGCAGAGCCCCTTCTCGGTCCGCGCCAGGAGGAGCGCTCCGAGTGGGGTGTCCAGGACCGTCCAGGTGATGCGCTGACCCGCTCCGCCCTTGCCGTACTGCGCCGGGCTCATCCCCATCTGCTTCCGGGCCGCGGCGTACGCCCGCCCTGCCGAGCCGTAGCCCGCGTCGAGCCACGCCTCGGTGACCCGCTTGCCCGCGCGGAGCTCTGCCTTCCATCGCTCGAGCCGCGCCGCGGAGACGAATTCCTTCGGGGAGAGGCCGGTGTGCTTCTTGAAGACCTTCTGAAGGTGCGCAGGGCTGAAGCCAGTGATGCGCGCCAGCGCATCGAGGCCCGGGGGCGTCTCGAGGTCCGCCAGGAGCAGCGCCTTCACCTTGGCCACCAGCGCCTCCGAGGGGAGCTGGGCGAGATCCGGCTTGCAGCGCTTGCAGGCTCGGTAGCCCTGGCGCTCGGCGGTGGCCGGGTCGGGCAGGAAGCGCACGTTCTTCCGGAGCGGCCGGCGGGCCGGGCAGGTCGGGCGGCAGTAGATGCAGGTCGACTCCACGGCGACGACGAACTGGCCATCGGAGGCCGGGTCGCGCCGGACGAACGCCTCCCAGCGGCCGTCCTCGGGGTCGTCGTGGTGCAGCATGTCCAGAGAATGCAGGTCCATTCGTTTCCTCGCACGTCGTCGAAACGTGAGGAGTAGCCCGGTCCCCACCGGCCCCGCGTGCTGCCTCCTGCGCTGGATGTCGAGGCGCCTAGGCCCTCGGGAACGAGCCCGTAACGAGGTGTTTGGCACCCCCAAAACACTTGTCTTCTCAATGGCTTGCACCACAGCAATCCGGCAGCGAGGTGCAAGCCGGAACGAGGCACCCCGCGGCCAGTACGAGGCCCACACGAGGTGTCCATTACGAGGCGTCTGACACCTCGAAAGCCGGAAAACGGGCCGCTGGCTCGCCCAGCGTGGGTGCGGGCGTCAGCCGAAGAAGACCCGGGCCACGTCGAAGTACTCGGCGGGCACCCGCTTCAGGGTCCGGGTGGCGTCCGCGAGGGGAATGCTGGTGACCTCGTTCCCGCGTAGCGCGGCCATCCTCCCGAACTCGCCACGGGCCACCATGTCGCAGGCGTGCACGCCAAAGCGCGAGGCGAGCACCCGGTCATGCGCCGTCGGCGAGCCGCCGCGCTGGATGTGGCCCAGCACCGAGACCCGCGTCTCGAATCCGGTGCGGCGCTCGATCTCCGCGCCCACGTACTGTCCGACGCCACCGAGCCGCACCCGGCCTGCCTCGTCGAGCGCACCGGAGGTGATGACGTGCTCCGGCTCGTCGGGGCTGGTGCGGATCTTCGTTCCCTCGGCCACCACCACGATGCTGAAGCTGGTCCCGCCCGCGTAGCGACGCTTCAGATGCTCGGCCACCACCGCGAGGTCCGCCGGCTCCTCGGGGACGAGGATGATGTCCGCTCCGCCGGCGATGCCCGCGTGCGTGGCGATCCACCCCACGTGCCGGCCCATCACCTCCACCACGATGACCCGCTTGTGCGACTCGGCGGTGCTGTGCAGCCGGTCGATCGCCTCGGTGGCGATGGAGACCGCGGTATCGAAGCCGAAGGTGTAGTCGGTTCCATTGAGGTCGTTGTCGATGGTCTTGGGGATGCCCACCACCGGAAGTCCGAACTCGTGCAGCCGGGCCGCGGCGGAGAGGGTGCCCTCGCCACCGATGGCCACGACGGCGTTGATTCCGTGCCGGGCGGCGTTGGACATCACCTTGTCCACCGCGCCCTCGACGGTGAAGGGGTTCACCCGGCTGGTCCCGAGAATGGTTCCCCCCCGGTGCAGGATCCCGGCGGTGTTCTCGCGGGTCAGCGGAAAGACCCGATCTTCGATGAGGCCCTTCCAGCCGTCCCGGAGACCGACCACCTCGAAGCGGTGGTTCCGGGCCCGCCGGACGACGGCGCGGATGACGGCGTTGAGACCGGGGCAATCCCCACCGCCGGTCAGCAGGGCGATTCGCATGGGGTACCCCGAGTCTCGCGCGGCCGGCGCGATGCGCAAGGGCGCGGCCGCACCTACGGTGCGGGAGCCGACCCTGGCTCCGCCAGCCCAGGGACCGAGAGCCGGGGGGCGTCCTCTGCCAGCGCCGCCGCCCCCAGCAGCACGGTGGCCAGCCACACCGCGTCCGCGAGCAGCAGGTGGACCAGCTGCATCCATACCGGTGCCAGCAGGGCCAGGTTCACCAGCCCCGCGGTGAGCTGGACCACCACCAGTCCCGCGAGCGCGAGCGAGGCGCGCCGGACGGATCGCCCGGGCCGGAGCAGACCGCACACCCCGGCGGTGACGAGCAGCAACGTGCCCACCGCCACCGCGAGCAGCGGATGCAGGAACCGAAGTCGCAGCAGCACGTGCGCACCCGCGGAGATGTCCTGGCGGAAGCCCTCGGCGAGGGAGGTCGCCGGGAAGAGCGTGTCGCCAAGCGCGGCGACGCCTCCGCTGATACCGAGCACCAGGAGGCCGAGCAGCCCGGCGGGGATGAGCACTCCCACTGCCCCCTGGTCACGCAGCCGGGGACGGGCGAAGCCCGCGGCCCACGCGCCGGAGAGCGCCACCACCGCGAGCAGGAAGAAGGTGTTCACCAGGTGCAATCCCATCACCGCGGCCCGGCCGAGCGAGTCGTCCTTCCCGGTCAGCCGGAGGAGGACCAGCGCCGCGCCGATCGCCCCCTCGACCAGGATGGCGAGCACGCCCAGGACGGCGCCGCGCCGGACGCGGTGCCGCCGGGGAAAGGCCACGAAGGCCCACACCGCCCAGCCCAGGACCGCGAGAGTGACCAGGCCGCTCGAGAGGCGATGGCTGAACTCGATGATGGTCTCCAGTGCCGGCGCCCGGGGCAGCACCTCGCCGTTGCAGACCGGCCAGTGTGCGCCGCAGCCCGCCCCCGAACCGGTCGCCCGCACGAACGCGCCCCACAGCACCACCGCGAGGAGGAAGGCGACGAGTCCCCAGGTCGCCCGCGCGAAGCGCACGTTCACCATGAACGGAGGTCATTATCAGCAGCCGCCGGTTGCTGCCATGCTGCCCGTCGCCCGACCAGGCGGAGAGCAGCCCATGAACTTCGAGGTCCGGACAGACAGTCTTGCAGGCGTGGCCACCGCGCTCGGCTGGGCGCGTGGCCACACCGTGGTCATCGACCGCCCGGCGGACGGGGGCGGCCAGGAGCTGGGCTTCAACGGGGGCGAGCTGCTCCACCTCGCGGTCGCCGGCTGTGTCTCGAACGATCTGTTTCGCGAGGCCCGGGCGCTCGGGCTCCGGCTCACCCGGGTGGCGATCACCGCCCGCGGCGAGTTCAGCGGCGACCCTCAGGTCTCCGGCGGGATCGATTACTCGATCGAGGTGTGGGGAGACGCTTCGGCCTCCGCGCTCCGCGAGCTCGTGGGGCGGGTGGACACCATCGCCGAGATCCCCAACTCCCTCCGCCGAGGAACGGCCGTGCGGCTCTCGGAAGCCAGGGTCCACGGGAGCGACGAGCCGCGGGCGCCTCCCGGCTCCGGCGGTTAGGAGAGCGACGTGAGCCTCGCCCGACTCCGCGGAGCGACGGTCGACGCCCGGCTCTGGACCCCGGTGGACCAGGTCGAGTCGCAGGCGCTGACCCAGCTCCGCAACATCGCCAGCCTTCCCTGGGTCGCCCACGTGGCGGTGATGCCCGACGTGCACTTCGGGAAGGGTGCCACCGTGGGCTCGGTCATCGGCATGCGCGGCGCGGTCTCGCCGGCGGCGGTCGGGGTGGACATCGGCTGCGGGATGGGAGCGGTGCGGGCCAGCCTGACCGCGGCGGCTCTGCCCCACAGCCTCCGCGGCCTCCGCTCCGACCTCGAGGACGCCATTCCGGTGGGCTTCGACTCTCACGACGCGCTGGTGAAGCCGCGCGACCCACGCCTCGGGGCCGAGGTGAAGGAGCTGCTCGCCGGATTCGACGATCTCCATCCGGCGGTGAAGGACCTCGGCAGCCGGGCAGCGAAGCAGCTGGGGACCCTCGGCGGCGGAAACCACTTCATCGAGCTGTGCGTGGATACCGAGCAGCGCGTCTGGCTCATGCTCCACTCGGGCTCGCGGAACATCGGCAAGTCGCTCGCCGAGGTCCACATGGCGCGGGCCAGGAAGCTGGAGCACAACCGCGCCCTGGTCGACCCGGACCTCGCGGTGTTCCTCGCCGGGACCGAGGCGATGGCCGCCTACCGGCGCGACCTCGACTGGGCGCAGCGCTACGCGATGATCAACCGCCGCCTGATGTTCGACCTCACCATGCAGGTGATGCGACGACACTTCCCCCAGGTCCGGTTCGACGAGCCGGTGCTCTGTCACCACAACTACGTCGCGGAGGAGAGGCACCACGGCGAGGAGCTGCTGGTCACCCGGAAGGGCGCCATCTCCGCGCGCGCCGGTCAGCTGGGGGTCATCCCCGGCTCGATGGGCACCCGGAGCTACATCGTCCGCGGCCTCGGGAATCCCGAGTCGCTGGAGTCCGCCTCGCATGGCGCCGGGCGGAGGATGTCCCGCGGCGAGGCCAAGCGGCAGTTCAGCGTGAAGGACCTGGCCGAGCAGACCGCCGGCGTGGAGTGCCGGAAGGACGGCGGAGTGCTCGACGAGATTCCCGGCGCGTACAAGCCCATCGAGCAGGTCATGGAGTACCAGAAGGACCTGGTGGAGGTCGTCGCCGAGCTGAAGCAGGTCCTCTGCGTCAAGGGCTGAGGCGCTGCCTCGCCTGCACGGGGGTCGGGCGCGATCGTCGAGCGCCGGCGTTCGCCGGGCCCGCGCTCGCGGTCAGAACCGGCCGGCGACGACCAGGCCGCCCCGGCCGTCAGGACCGAAGGTGGGGACGACCGAGATGCGGTCCACGCTCGTCGCCTTCGGACGCGGCGCCGGCGAGGGCCTCGGCTTCGCGGAGAGCTCGTACCCCAGAACCGCCCCTGCGAGCATCAGCGGCGGCGCCACCCACATGAGCCGGCTGGTGCTGCCCTGGCCGATCCCGAAGGCGGCGCCCGCCCCGAGCGCCTCACCGAACCAGCTCACCCAGGGGGAACCGTTGGCGTCGAAGTACGCCCCGGTGAGCGGCACCATCGTCGCCACCGCGAGCCCGAAGCCGGAGAGAAGTCCCGCGGCCACGGTGCCCTCCGAGCAGCTGTCGTTCGCCGAGAGCGATCCGATGCAGCCGAGGTAGCCTCCGAGCGCCCCGGTCAAGGTTCCCGCGGCGCCAGCCACCAGCACCTCGGAGACGACCCGGACCGTCCGCGAGGTGGGCGCCGCCCTGGGCTCGGCGACTGCCTGGACGGTGCTGTCGCCGGTCGTTGCCGCCCCCACCGCGAGCAGCGGGTGCTCGAGCGCCTCGGTGCCCGCGCGCGGGACGTCGCCCGGCGAGGCGGTCAGGAGGAGGGTGGTGAAGACGAGCAGGGTGGGCATCGCAGGCAAGGTCCGGGGAGCGTCCGTCCCGTGCGCGCCGGCCCTGCTCTCGCGCTGCCAGCACGCTTAGCAGATCTCCCCCGGGGCCTCACAAGGTCTGGGACAGCAGAAGTGGATGTCCCACATGTCCGCTGCAGCGGGCGGAGCGAACCGGGCGGCGACGGACGTTCGCTCAGCCGGGGAAGGGCAGCGGCTCGACGGTCGCCTTTCCGCCTCCGCCGGCCAGGGTCAGCTGGGTCCCGGGCTGCTCGACGTCGCGATGGGCGTAGCCGAGGCCGATGGCTCCGAGCCGGGGACTCTCCACGGCCGAGGTCACCCAGCCCACCCGCCGCTCACCGACCAGCAGCTCGGTCCGGTGAGAGGGGAGCGCCCCCCCGAAGCGCAGGCCGACCAGATGGCGATTCATGTGGCCCCGGAAGGTGGCCCGGGCGATGACCTCCTGCCCGATGTAGCAGCCCTTCTGGTAGTGAAGGGCTCGCTGGAGGTTGGCCTCGAGTGGGATGGTCTTCTCGTCCATGTCCATCCCGAAGCGCGGAGTGCCGCGCTCCACGCGGAGGACCTCCAGTGCGGCGAACCCCACCGGCGCCGCGCCGGCGTCGAGCAGCCGGTCGAAGACCGGGCCGAGCGCCTCCGCCGGGATCAGCAGATCCACTCCCGGGAGCAGCTGCCCCTGGGCAAGGGCCCAGGCCGTCGCTCCGCCTCCGGCGTCGAAGGAGCGCAGTGCCGCCCCGGCCGGCGGACCGAGCCCGAGGACCCTGGCCGCGAGCGGCTCCGCCTCCGGACCGATCAGCGAGAGCTGCCCGAGCTGGGCGGTGGCGTCGGCCAGCTCGGCGTCCTCGCTGATGAGGTACTTCTCCAGCATCCCCGTCACCGCGGGCCCGAATCCCGGCTCGGTCAGCAGCAGGAGATCGTCCGAGCGCTTCACCACTCGCGCATCCGCGACCATCGCCCCCTTCGCGGTGAGCAACGCCGTGTCCGCCGCCGATCCCACGGGCAGGCTTTCCACGTCCTGGGTGAGCATGCCCTGGAGGAAGCTCAGCCGGTCGGCTCCGGTGACCCGGACCACCTCGCGCGCCGAGGCGTCGAACAGTGCGACACCGGCCCGCAGGGCACGGTCCTCGTCCCGGTCCGGGACCCGCTCGACCACCTCCCGGCCCTTCAGCTCGCCAAAGGTGGCGCCCAGGGCCACATGTCGCGGATGGAGGAGGAGCGGAACCATGGATGGCAGCTATATAAGGGTCCCGTGAAGGTCCAGCACCTCCCGGACGTACGCGGGTTCGCCGAGGCGAAGCTCCAGAAGCACAACCTCTTCACCACCGAGCGGTTCTTCCTGGACGTGTACTGCCTCCGTCCCGGCCAGGCCCAGACCCCTCATGCCCACGCCGGGTCGGACAAGGTGTACGTCGTGCTCGAGGGCCGACCCACGGTCGAGCTGGATGGCGAGCGGCAGGAACTTCGCGAGGGGGACGCGGTGTTGTGTCCCGCGGGCAGCTCGCACGGCCTCCGAAACGGCGGTCCGAGCGATGCGCGCGTGCTGGTGCTCATGACCCCGCCTCCGGAGAAGACATGAAGAAGCGGTCGAAGCAACCGCTGGAGAGTGTCCGGCCCTGGGTGCCCTGGACGCTGGTCGGGCTCGGAGTCGCGGAGATCGGCCTGTCGATCTTCCAGTGGTTCGAGCTCCGCGCCATCCAGGCCGGTGGAACGGCGATCTGCAGCATCAACGCCTCGGTGAACTGCGAGACGGTCTGGACCAGCCCCTTCGCCCAGCGGCTCGGGGGGCTCACCGGGATGCCGGTGGCGGGGCTGGGCGTCGTCTGGGGTCTGGCCGCGGCGGTCTGCGCCGGCGCCCTGCTCTGGCGAGCACGGACCGGTCGGCCGATCCGGCCGGCGGTGCTGCCCGTCCGGACCGTGGCGATCGTCGGCGCGCTGGCCTGCATCACCTTCGTGGCTGGATCGATGAGCGCCGGAGCGCTCTGCCTCACCTGTCTGGCCACCTACGCCCTGGTCCTCGGCTACGCGGGGGTCTCGTTTGCTTCGCTCCCCGGGGCGCTTCAGCCCGGGTCCGGCGAGTGGGCGCGCGCGGTGGGTCTACCGGCGGCGGTGGTGGCCGTCGGCTGGGGCGCGCTGCTCCTGTTCGCCCCTGCGCCCCCACGCGATGCCATCCCTGCGAGGAGCGCCGGCAAGAGCACCGGCACCGGCCGCGACGTCTCCCAGTTCCTGGCCAGCCGTCCCGATGCCGAGAAGCAGGCCCTCGCCGATGCGCTGGCCCACTTCGCGCGAACCCCCGCCCCCACCCAGCCGGAGCTGCTCCCGCGGGCGCGGGTGCTCAAGGGAGCGGCGAACGCACCGGTGCACCTGGTCGAGTGGACGGACGTCCTCTGTCCTCACTGCCGGCATCTGAACGACTCGCTCGAGCAGCTCCAGGCCGCGGTGCCGCCGGGGAGGCTGGCGGTGGAGGCCCGGCAATACCCGCTCGACGGAAGCTGCAATCCCGACGTGCCGCAGAAGGGCGATGGGCTGCGCTGCACCGGGGCTCTTGCGCTCATCTGCCTGGAGCAGGCTCCGGACTTCTGGAGCCTGCGCGACAAGGTCTTCGCCGCGCAGAAGAATCTCTCCCGCGACTCGCTGTTGCAGATCGCCAGCTCGGGCTCGGTCTCCCGCGGTCAGCTGGAGGGGTGCATCGCCAGCCCGGAGGCCGCGGCCAAGCTCCAGGACGACATCCGCTACGCCGGCCTTTACCACCCCACCGGCACGCCCATCGTCGTCATCAACGGCAAGCCGGCCTTCCCTGCGCCGGTGTTCCTCTACGCGCTCACCATGGCCAGCGGTGATCCGACGGCGCCGGTGCTCACCTCCGCGCTGCCGCCGGCACGTCGCTCGGCCGCCCCCTAGCACTGGTGAAGGGGAAGAAGCCGCCTCCTCCGGAGGGAGAACCGGGCCCGTTCAATGCCGCATTCGCCGGGATCGGCTCGCTGCGTGACTCCTTGCCGGCGCAGCCGTCTCCCCAGCGTGGGCGCCCTTCAGCGCCCAGGGGTCCATCGCGGGCGGTGGTGCGCTACGAGCGCAAGGGACGCGGCGGCAAGGAGGCGACCGTGGTCGAGCAGCTCGCGCTGTCTGCCCGCGAGCGCGCCGAGTGGCTCCTGGCGATGAAGCAGGCACTCGGGTGCGGAGGAACGCTCGAGGGCGAGAGCCTGGTGCTCCAGGGTGACCAGCGGTCCCGGGTGCGAGCCTGGCTCGAGGCCCGCGGGGTGGCGCGCATCTCGGTGGGCTGAGTCGGATGCCAGCGCGCTGCTGCGCGCGTGAGCCCCGGAAGGTGAGCCTCAGCCGGGCTCGCTCGAGGGCTCTTCCCACCGCGGCGCGGCCTTCTCCTCCAGCCACCGCAGCGCCGAGGGGACGCCCTGCGCCATCGCCATCGCTGCCGCCAGGACGGCGGTGGCGAGCGCGAGCGCCTCCGGGAACGACAGCTGGTGGGCCCATCGCGTGACCAGCCCCTCGTCTCCAGCCCAGCCGTAGAGCAGGACCAGATGCGACACGTAGACCCCGAGCGAGTTCCGTCCCAGGCTGACCAGCCCCGGAACTCGGAACACCGGCAGCGCCGAGAGGAACCCCAGCGAAAGCAGGGCCTGGCCCATCCGGTACAACGCCGGCCAGGGCGAGCTCTGGGACCAGTTCTCCAGGCCGGTCAGCTCGAGGACCAGCAGCAGGAGCCCTCCGGCGAGCAGGAGGGCACTGGCCCGGTGGCGCCGACTCCGGAGGGCCGGAAGCCCGAGCGCCAGCGCTCCGCCGAGGAAGAAGAACGCCGACCAGGGAACGAGCGGGAAGTGTGCCTCCGGATGTCCGAGGAACCCTCGCCAGAGCCATCCCGCGCCCAGGCCCACGGGCCAGCTCACCGAGGCGACGAAGGGAATCCAGAGGGCCAGGACGCCGAGCGCGCCGACCCGCCCGGGCGTCCGGGGAAGCAGCGAGAGGAGCACCACGCCAACCACGATCGACCAGCCGATGCAGGGAAGGGCGTCGAAGGCGAGCAGGTGTGGCCAGAGCGTGCCCTCCTCGGCCATCGCCTGGGCGGCGGAGAGCCCGGGCCAGTGCAGCCCGTACCCGAGCGCCAGGACCAGGCCCGCCCGGCGGAGACGCCGCCCCACGGTGTCCGCGTCGGTCGAGCGCAGGGAGGAGGCCAGCGCCCAGCCAGCCACCACCAGGAACAGGGGCGCGGTGAGGCCCCGGAAGGACCAGTAGAGCCCGACCAGCGGAAGGTCACGCAGCCGATCCTCGAGGGTGAGGTCCAGCGTGTGGCCGAAGACCATGGCCAACACGGAGGCGCCGCGAACGGCGTCCAGCCACGGATCACGACGCCTGGAGGGGGGAAGGGTCGAAGGACTCACGAGCGAGGAAGTGGGCTCCGGATGATGCAGACACCGGAGCCGAAGCGGAAGTTGCTCCGGACGGTTTGTCTGCAACCGAAGGTCTGAAGTTACATGGCGGCGATCACCGCGTCGGTGAACTCCCGGGTCGTCGCCGAGCCACCCAGGTCGTGGGTGCGGACCCGACCCTCGGAGTAGACGCGGTTCAGCGCGCGATCGAGCCGGCGCGAGGCCTCTTCGAGCCCGAGCCAGTCGAGCATGAGCACCGCGGACATGATCAGCGCCGTGGGGTTGGCGAGGTTCTTGCCCGCGATGTCCGGGGCGGTGCCGTGGACGGCCTCGAACACCGCGGTGCGCTCACCGATGTTGGCGCCAGGGACCACACCCAGGCCGCCCACCAGGCCGGCGCAGAGGTCGGAGATGATGTCTCCGTACAGGTTCTCCATCAGCAGGACGTCGTACCGCTCGGGGTTGCGCACCAGCTGCATGCACATGTTGTCGACGATGACCTCCTCGTAGGCCACCTCGGGGAACTCCCGCGACACCCGGCGGCAGCAGTCGAGGAAGAGGCCGTCCGACAGCTTCATGATGTTGGCCTTGTGGACGGCGGTCACCTTCTTCCGCCCGTTCTTGCGTGCGTAGTCGAAGGCGAAGCGGGCGATGCGCGTGCTGGCCTTGTCGCTGATGATCTTCAGGCTCTCCACCACGCCCGGGACGACGATGTGCTCGAGGCCGGTGTAGAGGCTCTCGGTGTTCTCACGAACGACGACCAGGTCGATGTTCTCGTAGCGCGTCTTCACGTTCGGGACCGACCGCACCGGGCGGAGTGCGGCGTAGAGGTCCAGTCCCTTCCGGAGCGCGACGTTGGCCGAGGGCAGGCCGGCGCCGACCTGGGTACCGGTGGGCCCTTTCAGGGCCACGCCGTTCCGCAGCACCGAGTCCAGCGTCTCGCGGGGGAGATTGGTGCCGTACTTGCTGATGACCTCCGAGCCCGCATCGCCGTGCTCGAACTCCAGGGGCGCTTGCAGTGCCTCGAGGACCCGGACCGTGGCGGACATCACCTCGGGACCGATCCCGTCGCCGGGGATGAGCGTGACCTTGCGTCGTTCCGTCATTGGCCCTGTCTACCGCAACTCGCCATGCGCAGGGGTGATAGCCTCGGTGAGTCGTTCGATCGGCCCATGGACGCCCGGCTCCAGCGGCTTCGCCGCAGGGTTCAGCGTGGAGAGCGCCTCTCCGGCGCGGATCTGCGCTGGTTGCGTGCCGCGGCCGACGAGGAGACGCGGGCTCTCGCCGACGCGCTCGCCGGGCGGCTTCCGGATGGCCCGGCCAGGGCCGCGGGCCGGGAGCACGGCGGGTTGCGCGCGACGTGGACCGACGACGGGCCTTCTGGCACCGAGGACGTGCTCGCGCAGGTGGTCCCGAGCCTGGCGGCGACGGCTGAGCCCAGCATCCTCTCGCGAGAGGGCCCGGCCGGGCTGGTGGTGACCTACCTGTGTCACGGGATCGCGCTGGACGCCGATCGCGCGGAGACCTCGCTCGAGACGGTGGACCGGGCGGCGTGGACTCACCTCGAGGCGTGCGTGATCGAACCTCGTCCGGTCATCGTCGATCGCGGGCAGCCCCGGCTGTCGCCGGAGCCGCTCGGGCTCTGGGCGCTCTGCGAGGCGGACGGTGCGGACGGGGCACGCCTCCTCGGCCGCGAGCAGCGGCGGCGCCTCTTCGAGGTCGTGGGCGCCGGACCGTACCGGGTCTCGCTCGCGCGCCGGGAGCTCGCGCTGGTCGCGCCTTTGCTCGACCCGTCCGCGGTGGCGCTGCTGGAGTCGGTCGAGCCCGGGCCCGGCGGGATCCGGGGTCGATTCGCGCTCCAGCCCGACGGGAGGCTTCAGCGGCTCGGCGACGGGTGACCGCCCCCCGGACCATCGCGCGTCCAGCGAGCCGGGAGGTGCTCACTGGGCGAGGCCGTGCGGGTGAGGAAACCGAGCGGCGGTCCCGTCGACGTTTGGCACCGCCGCGATGCTGCCGCGGGTGGCTCAGTCGTCGACCGGCCAGCTCCGGTGCACGTCCACCGGACGGTCGGAGAGCTGCTCCATCGTGGCGATGAACCGGTCCGTGGCCGGAAGGTCCGCGTGTACCTGGAAGGCCGGCTCGTCCCTCCACCGCGAGAAGAGGAGGAACTGGAGGGGATCCTTCCTTGACCGGCAACCCTGGATGTAGAGGCATCCCGGCTCGCGTCGCACGGCGCGGGTCTGCTCACGCAGGACCTCGGCCATCCGTCCCTCCTGGCCCGGGGCGGCATGAAAGCGGGCGAACACGTCGACCTCCACGAGCCGACCTCCTCCGGCAGAAGGCGTGCTGCCGGCAGGTCCGAAGGTGGCGCCCGGCTGGTCTGCCGCCCAGTCCAGATTGCGAGCGGCCCGACAGACCAGAATCTCAGCCGGCGCCCGAGGGACGAAATCCGTCCACGAACACCACCTCGCGGAACCCGAGCGACAAGCACAAACCGGTGAGCGCTCGCTCGGCGCTGCCCCGGGCCCTCGCCTGGAGCGATGGATCCGCCATCACCTCGCGCTCGAACGCCTCCCTGGCGAGCGCGAGCAGCTGCGAGGTCTGGGCCGAGTCGAGGTTGCTGGAGATGATCTCCGTCTCACCCGGGCGCAACTCCACCTGCGCCTGCAGCGGAGGAAGCGCGATCTCGATCCGGCTCCCCTGGATGCGCAACCGCCGCGCGTCCAGCTTCGAGAGATCGAGCCCGAGGTGAACCGTCCCGAACACGATGGCCCGTCCATGGGAGGGGAACAGCGAGGACTTGGCCCAGGCCAGCACGTCCTTCCACAGAGCGCCGCTGGGCGTGGGCTCGGGGGCGTACGCGATCTTCTTGTAGACCTGCAAATCGAGGGTCTCGAGACGGGCGACCTCGCGGATCCGATCCACCACCAGGGGTGCGGAGGGCAGGCCGGGCTCGGGCTGGCGGTGAGACAGCCCCCAGACCAGGCCCGCGCCCACCACCCCGCCGGCGAGCACGAGCAGGACCGTCCGGAACGACGTGGCACGGGGCGTGGTCGCTTCCACCGGCCCGGAGCCTACCCTGCCGCTGCTTCGCGGCAGCTCGGGCGGGATCCACCTTCAATCACCCCGGCCAGCGCCGCTGGATGCTCTTGTGGGCGGGCGCGCTCGCCCGTCGTGGTCTCCCCGGAGGCTCCCCGAGCCGCGACCTGGCCCCATGCTCGGGCCCTGCTTCGAGTTTGACTTTGAGAATCGTTCTCAAATAGAGAGGGATGCCGGAGGGGTCCTTCGCATGTCTCGCATCTGGCCATCGGCCCTGCTGCTCGCCGTCCTGCCCGCAGGCCTCGCGGTCCCGCTGAGCGCGCGGGCCAACGACCGCCACTTCTCGTACACCTACGAGGCCGCCGTTCTCGCTCCCGGGGACAAGGAGCTCGAGGTCTGGACCACGTACCGGAACGGTCGTGACACCCGGTACACCCGCTTCGACGAGCGGCTGGAGTTCGAGCTCGGTCTGGTTCCCGGGCTGCAGACCTCGTTCTACCTGAACCTCACCGCCGTCGGTCAGGACGACGGGGCCGGCCACCTGGCGACGAGCACCGAGGTCTCGGTCAGCAACGAGTGGAAGTGGCGGCTGCTCGACTCGGCGGTGGACGGGATCGGGTTCGCCCTCTACGGAGAGATCACCGGATCCGTCGACGAGCTGGAGCTCGAGGGCAAGCTGATCATCGACAAGCGGTTCGGTCCCTTGCTCCTGGCCGCCAACTTCGTCGCCGAGCACGAGTGGGGGTACGGCATCGGCGAGACGGAGAAGGAGCTGAGCCTGGATGGCTTCCTCGCCGCAGGCTGGTTCTTCACTCCCCGGTTCATGGTCGGCATCGAGGCCAGGAATGCGAACGTCATCGCCGACGGCACCTGGGAGCACTCGGCGTTCTTCCTCGGTCCGGTGGTGTCGTACTCGGGGGATACCTGGTGGATGACCCTCACCGTTCTTCCTCAGCTCCCGGCCTTCAAGAAGTCGGAAGGTGGGGGCACGTACGTCCTGACCGACTACGAGCGGTTCCAGGCGCGGCTGCTCTTCTCCTTCCACCTCTAGAGCGGTGCTAGCCTCGGACCGGTGCTGGGACGGATTCTCTCGCTGGTGCTCGGCATGGCGGTGGTCGCCTTCATCGCCTACTGGGCGCTGAACCACGTCGCGGGTGCCGAGCGTCCGGATCCGGAGGGCCGTTCCCAGGCCAAGGCGGTGCTCGACCGCACCCGGGAGACCACCAAGCGCATCGAGCAGGACGCCGAGCGGCGACTCCAGGAAACCGAGCGGAAGACGGACGAGCGCTGACCGCCGGCCGGAGCACCGGAGACGCTATGCCCGGTCGGGCTTCTCGTAGCTGACGGTCACCACCGTCTTGATCCCGCCTCGAATGAACCAGTCGCCCACCACGGTGAGCGAGCGGGGGGAAAGCGCCGCGACCAGATCGTCGCGGATCCGGTTGGTCACCGCCTCGTGAAAGGCGCCCTCGTTCCGGTAGCTCCAGAAGTAGAGCTTCAGGCTCTTCAGCTCCACGCACTTCTGGTCCGGCAGGTAGCGGATCTTGAAGTGCGCGAAGTCGGGTTGACCGGTCAGCGGGCAGAGGCAGGTGAACTCCGGCACGTCGAACGCGATCTCGTAGTCGCGGTCCGGCGATGGGTTGGGGAAGGTCTCGAGGTTCTTGCTCGGTGCTGCCATGGCTGCCGGAGCCCATAGCACCGAGGCCGGCCCCGTGCCGAGCGGGTGGCGCTCAGCCGAGGTCGGCAAAGCTGCCCAGACTGACCCCCGCGTCGACGATGACCCGGCGGGCGGCAGCCGAGGTCAGGGTGGCGAGCTCCACCGCGCGCTGGAGCGCGTAGCTGGTCCGGGTCTCGCGGGGAGGGTACCCGGGGTGACACATCAGCTCGGTGGTGCCCTCGGCGAGCGCGGCCACCGTCTCGGCAAAGCGCAGGCCGGTCCAGTAGGCCTCACCGCTCGCCTCACCGACGAAATGGTCGGTGGTCCGGGCGCCGGCCCGCCGGAGCTCGGCCCGCATCGCCTGGTCGAGGGCCCGGACCGGAAGCCCGCGGCTCACGGCGACGCGGCACAGCGCCTCGAGCACCGCCGGGAACCGGTGGAGGTGCCGGTGCACGTCCACGTGCGTCGGAGCACCGCCGAGCAGTTCCCCGGCGCGCGCCAGCTGGGCCTCGGCCTCCTCGGCCACCACGTCCGGGGAGAGCGAGCCGGCCAGCGCTTCGTCGAACGCGCCGGCACGAAGCAGCGATGCCGGGAAGCGCTCCGAGACCGGCGTACCCCGGGAGAGGTTCAGGTGCAGACCCACCGGGAGGCCGCGGGCGAGCGTGGCGCCATGCTCCGAGTGGGGCAGGTTCACCATCAGGGTCGCGGAGGTCACCACCCCGCCGTGCATGGCGAGCACGATGCCTTCGTTCACCGCCGGGTCGTAGCCCAGGTCGTCGGCATTGATGATCAGTCTGCGCGCCGGCGAGGTCACGGTCGGCACTCCGCGATGTAGCGGGGCGCCTGCTCGGGAAACCGATCGGCGAGCTCCTTCTTCACCGTCTCCGCCTCGGGGCCGCGCCTGTTCTGAGCAAAGAGCGCGCACAGCGCCCCGAGGGGACGGGGGTCGCTCGGGGCCAGCCGGTCCGCGGTCCGGTACTCGGACTCGGCGGCCGCGGCGTCGCCCTGCTGGGTCAGGACCGCGCCGAGGTAGTAGTGCGCCTTGGCCAGGTTCGGCGACCGGCTCAGCGAGGCGCGAAGAAGGCGCATCGCCTCGGTCGGCTGGTTCTGCCTCATCTTCACGAATCCCAGCTCGGCCGCCGCGCCCGGATGGAAACGGTGCCTGAGCACGGCGTTGAGCACGCCCGAGGCCTCGTCCAGCCGGCCGGCCTGGCTCAGCAGCTCGCCGCGGCGGACCGCGATCTCCCGGTCGTTGGGTGCCTTCCTGCTCGCCGAGGTCAGCGCGTCGAGCATTCCTCCGGCATCGCCCTGGAGGCGGCGCAGGTCCGCGCGAAGCAGATCCGGCCGAGGGTCGTCGGGGACGAGGTTGATCGCCCGATCGATCGCCGCGTCGGCCTTCTTCCCCAGGCGCAGGCCCACGCAGGCGCGCGCCTCCTGGAGCGCCGCCTCGATGGACTTCGGGAACCGGCGGGCGAAGGCCTGGGTGACCGCCAGCGCTCCCTCCAGATCCGGGCTCTGCAGGGCCAGCTCGCCGGCCCGCCGGAGCTCGGTCTCGGTGGCGCTCGGATCCTCGGCCAGGGCGGTGAGCTCACGGATGCGCTGGCCCGGACTGGAGGCCTTCTCTGCGAGCTGCAGCCGGTCCGCGACCGTCCGCTCCGGCCGGATGGCAAACGCGACAGCCCCGGCGATCACCACCACCGCGAGCGCCGCTGGCCCGAGCACCTCCACCCGGAACACCTTCTCCCTCGCCCACGCCATCCGGCGCTGCCAAGCGGAGGGTCCAGGTGGTGGACCCGGTGGCTCCTTCCGGGGCGGGCGGCTCTCCTCCCTCGGTGGGAGCAGGTCCATGGCCATCGCGTCCGGCGCCCGGTGGGTCGGTGTGGACGGGTCGGCGAGGCGGGCGCGCCGCAGCGCGATGCGCTTGGGGTCCTCCTCGGCGGGAAAGATCGACGCCACGTACTCGCCGACCTCCCCCGAGGTGGCGACCCGCGCCTGCCCTCCGACCGCCTCGATCGCGGCGATGAACTCGTGGAGCGACGGAAAGCGGCGCGCCGGGTCCTTCGACAGCGCGGTGAGGCAGACCAGCTCCAGCGCCAGCGGTACGGAGGGGTCGAACTCGGTGGGCCGGCGCGGCTTCCCCTCGGAGATGCGGTTCAGCACCTCCTCGGTATTCAGACCGGTGAACGGCCTGCGGCCGCAGAGCTGCTCGTAGAGCATCACCCCGGCGGCGAAGAGATCGGCGCGGTGGTCCACGTCGTGCCCGGCGATCATCTCCGGCGACATGTAGAAGAACTTGCCCTTCAGCGTCCCGGGCTCGGTCCCGCCCGGCACCGCGGCCGACTTCGCGATGCCGAAGTCGATGACCTTCACCTCGCCGGTGACGCTGACGTGGATGTTGTCGGGGGTGAAGTCGCGATGGACGATCTGCAGCTCCCGCCCCTTGCCGTCCACGGCACGGTGCGCAGCATCGAGCCCGCGGCACGCTTCGGTGAGCACGCGCAGGGTGATGCCCAGTGGCACTCGCCGCCCTGCCTGTGCGGCGGTCTGACGGAGCTCGGCGAAGCTGTGTCCCTCCAGCAGCTCCATGGCGATGAACGGCTCGGCCTGGACGTTTCCCAGATCGAGGATGCGGACCACGTTGGGGTGGTCGATCTGCTGCGTGATCTCCGCCTCGTTGAGGAACATCCGCACGATGGCCGCGTCCGAGGTCAGGTGCGGGAGCAGACGCTTCACGGCCACGGCAGGTCCGAAGCGCCCGTCAGGCTGGAGCGCACGGCCCAGGTACACCTCGGCCATGCCGCCCGTCGCGATGCGCGACGTCAGCCGGTACCGGCCGAACCAGGAGGAGCTCGTGCTGACGGTCAACGAGGTCCGAAGTCTACACTGCCGGGGTGGTCTGACCCCCCTGCAGTCTCGGAGTTACAGGGCGATGCCGAACCCCACCCACGGTCCCTGGTATCGCTCGCTGTGCGGGATGCCATCCACCAGACCCCGGTCGTCGAGGTAGGTCCAGTGGTAGCCACCCCGGATCGCCAGACGGTCCCAGGAGAGGGCGAGCCCGGCGAAGGCGTCGAACTCGATGAAGGGGGTGGGCGTGTAGCTCACCTGTCCCTCGATGCCGAGCGGGCCGATCAGCCCGAGCGCCGCGGAGACGCCGATCGAGGGCCCGACGCGGCTCAGCTCGGGAGCGAACGCGCCGCTTCCGCCGAGATGAAGCCGGAGCCGTCCCTGCGGCCCGCTCAGCACCGCGTAGGTCGCGTGGAGGTGGACGAGGTTGATGTTGTCCGTTCCGTATCCGGTGAGCGAGTCCAGGTAGAAGCCGTTCCACTGCGCCAGCATCCCCCAGCGCTGGCCCTCGATGCCGAGCCCCAGCCCGAAGGCGCTGCCCCTCGATTCCACGTGCTGACCGTACCCGGTGATGCTGAAGATGGTGCGCCTGACCGTGCGCTCCGGCTCTGGCGGCAGCTCGTCGTCATCGACGGGAGACCCGGGCGGCGGAGGCGGGTAGACGCCAGGGGGATATCCGGGGGCAACGTAGGTTCCGTACGGTGCGACGACGGTCGGCGGACCGACCGGGACGGGCTCGGTCCACCATGGATCCCACAACCAGCCCCGGTACCCGAACCCCCATCCGTACACGTAGGGAGGCGGCGCGGGGTGCACGACCGGCGGGCCGCGCGGCACCCAGCCTCCACCGGGGCCGCCCCCGGGTGCGGGAGGCGGTGCGGCCGGAGGCGCGGACCTCGGTGGGGGGGTGCGCATCCCGAATCGCCCCTGGGCCAGCGAGGGGCCGGACGCGAGGAGCACGCCGACGAGGAGCGGAAGCATCGTTGTTCGAGAGGACATCCTGGGCGCTCTTCGGAGGCCGGCCGCCGGTGAACGTGGCTTCGACGGAGCGGGATTTCATCGGATTCACCGCAGCCCGTGGCCTCCCGGCCCGGAGGCCGACAGGGCATCTGTGCGCGGCGCGTCGAGCCGGTTGGCCGGGGGGCGGCCCATTCCCCGACGCCATGCGGTTCGATCGCGGTCGCCCGCCGGCGAATCGCGATGGTCCCCGGGTGGGACTTTCGCCCCGAGCAGAGGGTGCACAGGTTTTTCGGGGAATGACTGCCCTGGAGAAGCTCCAGCGGACCGGCATCCGCCGGGTCCGCGCCGGCAAGGGGTTCGCCTTCCGGACGGCGAGGGGCAAGCCGGTCCCCGCCTCGGAGCTGCCGCGGATCCGCAAGCTCGCCATCCCTCCGGCCTGGACCGAGGTCCACATCGCGCCGTCGGCGACGGCGAAGCTGCAGGCGATCGGGAAGGACAAGGCGGGCCGGTGGCAGTACCGGTATCACCCGCGGTTCCGCGAGCGGCAGGAGCAGCGCAAGTTCCAGAAGCTGGTCGACTTCGCCGACGCGCTGCCGAGGATGCGCAGGCGCGTCGCCCGGGACATCCGCTTGCGGGGGCTCGGCCGGGACCGGGTGATGGCCTGCGCGATCCGGGTGCTGTCCACCTGCTTCATGCGTCCGGGCAGCGACGAGTACGCGCGCCGGCACCGGCACTACGGCCTGACCACGATCCGCGACAGGCACGCGACGGTGAAGGGCGACCTGGTCACCTTCGACTATCCGGGCAAGTCCGGCCAGCGGCAGCACCGGGCCATCCGTGACCGGAGCGTGGCCCGCATCGTGCGCGAAATGAAGAAGCTTCCCGGGAAGGAGGTGTTCAAGTTCCTCGCCGACGACGGCGCGGTGGTGGACGTCAGGCGCGAGCACCTCAACGACTACATCAAGGGCGTCATGGGCCCCGACTTCACGGCCAAGGACTTCCGCACGTGGGCAGGGACGCTGATCTGTGCCTGCGCCCTGGCCCGAATCGCCGAGAACGCTCCCCAGCTCGTCCAGGCGAAGTCGAAGAGCAAGAAGCAGGAGGTGCGGAGGAAGGTCGTCGAGGCGGTGAAGGAGACCGCGGCCGAGCTGGGGAACACACCGGCGGTGTCCAGGAACAGCTACATCGAGCCGAGCGTGGTCAGCAGCTTCGAGAAGGGCGAGGTCCTCGAGAAGTACTTCGACAAGGTGGAGGAGCTGGTCGAGCACGACAAGCCCGCCCTTGCCGAGCCGGAGAAGGCGCTGAAGGACCTGCTCGAGGCGAGCACCGAGCCGGCCTAGACGCCGCGTGGGTCGGCCGCCGCAGGACGCCCTGCCGGTCTGCCTTTACACGACCGAGAGCGCCGCGCCGTCGGCGGAGCCCACCCTGAGCGAGAGCGGGTCCACGCCCTCGAGGCAGCCCAGGTTGATCGCGTACATCTCCGGGGTCGTCCGAGGGCGATGGAAGGGATAGATGCCGCAGACCTTGCAGAAGTAGTGCTTCGCCACCCCGGTGTTGAACTGGTACAGCGACAGGAGCTCCTCGCCGGAGAGGAGCCGGAAGCGTTGCTCCGGAATCTTGGTCATCACCGCTCCGCGGCGCCGGCACAGAGAGCAGTTGCACCGGAACGCGGGCTCGAGGCTGGACTGGACCTCGAACTGCACCTTCCCGCAGTGGCACGCGCCACGGTAGGTCCTCATCTCTCCCTGCATCGGTCAGCCTCCGGCTCGGGTCGGCAGTGTGGCCTGGCTTCCGTCACCTGGTCCATCCGGACAGGCTGAGGACGGTTTGTACGCCGGCGAGGTCGGCAGGCACTGGCGCAGCGAGCCGGTTCACCCAGGTGACCTGGAACCCGAACCCCAGCGCGCCTCGGGCGTCGAATGGCGAGCCGGCCACGAAGGCGACCTCGCCCGGAGAACGCCCCAGCCGCTCACAGACCAGGCGGTACGGAGCCGGATCGGGCTTGTACGCGCCGGACTCCTCGGCGGTGACCACCACGTCGAACGGGATTCCCACCCTGGCCACCGCCGCCCGGCCCAGCGTGGTCGAGCAGTTCGTCGCGACCGCACGGGGAAGCCCGAGAGAAGTCAGCGCCGGGACCACGTCGGGCCATGGCCGCAGGTCGGCCCAGGCTTGCTCGAGTCGCGGCCTCGCCTCGGCCGGGAGCCCGACCTCGGTGGCTGCGCGTGCCACCAGCTCGAGGTAGGGACGGTAGCCGCCGATGGTCGAAGTGATCTCGAGGTATCGCTGCCGCCAGGGGCGCCCCAGCTCGGGACGGCCCAGCGAGGCGGCCACTCCGTCCCAGACCGGCCAGCTGTCGAGCAGCGCCGAGAGCAGGTCGAAGCACACCGCACGGACGCTCACTGGTAGCCCTTTGCCTGCAAGGTGAAGAGGTGCGCGTAGCGCCCGCCGAGGGCCATCAGCTCCTCGTGGGTGCCCTGCTCGACGATCCGACCCTGCTCGATGACCACGATGCGGTCTGCCCGCCGCACCGTCGAGAAGCGGTGGGAGATGAGCAGTGTGGTCCGGCCGCGAGCCAGCTGCCGAAACCGTTCGAAGATGGCGTGCTCGGCCTCGGCGTCCAGCGCCGCCGTCGGCTCGTCCAGGACCAGGATGTCTGCCTCCTCGCGCATGAAGGCGCGGGCGAGCGCCACCTTCTGCCACTGGCCGCCGGAGAGCTCCGTTCCTTCCTTGAACCAGCGGCCGAGCGGGGTCTCCAGCCCTGCGGGGAGCGTCCGCAGCACCTCGTCCGCGCCGCCCCGGTCAACCGCGCGCCCGAGCCGCTCGACGTCCTCGGCGTGCTCCACGCTCCCGAAGCCCACGTTCTCCCGGAAGCGGAACTGGTACTGGTTGAAGTCCTGGAAGATGACCCCGATCCGGCGGCGGAGCGTCTCCTCGTCCCACGTCCGCAGGTCCCTCCCGTCGAGCAGGATGCGCCCCTCGGTGGGCTCGTACAGCCGGGTGAGGAGCTTGATGAAGGTCGTCTTTCCCGCGCCGTTCTGACCGACCAGTGCCAGGCTCTGACCGCGGGGGATGAAGAGCGAGACGTTGCGCAGCGCCCAGCCCTCGGCTCCGGGATACCGAAAACCCACCTCCTGGAAACGAACTCCCTCCTCCCGCCCCAAGGGAAGCGCCGCGAGCTCGGGCGGGGGAGCCGGACGCCCGGTGGGGATGGCCAGGTACTCGAAGAGGTTCGACATGTAGAGGTTGTCCTCGTACATGCCTCCGATCGCGGTGAGGATGCTCTGGAAGGCCTGCTGTCCCTGACGGAAGGCGACGATGTACAGGGTCATCAGGCCCAGCGTGAGCTGGCCCGCCGCGGTCGCGACTGCCATCAGTGCGTAGCAGACGTAGAACGCGCCCGTGCCCACCAGGCTCAATGCCGTGCCCCAGCCCGCGCGCTGGACCGCCAGCTTCCGGTCCTCGAGGTAGAAGCGCTCACCCATCGAGCGGTAGCGGTCCAGCAGCATCGGCCCGAGCCCGAAGAGCTTCACCTCCTTCGCGTGCTCGTCGTTCGCCAGGACGTACTCCAGGTACATGAGCCGCCGGCTCTCCGGGCTCCGCCAGTTCCGGACCCGGAAGGCAAGCGCGCTGAAGCGCATCTCGGCGACGGTGGCCGGGATCGCCGCGACCACCAGACCCAGCACCGCCCAGCCCGAGAAGCGGACCAGCAGCGCCACGTAACCGCCGAGGGTCAGGACGTTCTGGACCAGCTGAAAGGATTCGGTCACCACCGAGATCGGCCTGCTCGATGCCTCCCGTCGCGCGCGGGTCAGCCGATCGTAGAACTCCGGGTCCTCGAAGTGCCGGAGCTCCAGCGACAGCGCCTTCTCCAGGATGCGCTCGTTGATCACCAGCCCCAGCCGTGCGCCGAGGAGCTGGCGAACCAGCCCCAGCCCGCGGAGCACCAGCGCCTGGAGCCCGACCACTCCGAGCTCGGTGAGCACCCAGCGGAGCGTCCGGGCGCCGTCGCGGGCCACGACCGCGTCCATGATCTCCTTGCCCACGTAGGCCACCGCGAGCGGGACCACCGCCGAGACCAGGGTCAGCGCCGCCAGGACCAGGGTGAGGCGAGGCGAGGCCGTCCACACCAGGGTCAGGGTGGCCCGGGTGTGCTGGAAGCTCTCGCGCAGGACGGAGAGCCGGAATGGTGTGACGTCCTCGGCCACCGGTGAGGATTCCGGTAACTCACCCGGGCGGGTGCCGCAATGGCCGGACGGGCCGGGAGCTGCCCGCGCGAGGGCGCCTCAGCTGCGAGCGGGAGGGACTGCCGCCGTCCCGACCGCGACCACTCGACCTCCGGGCTCCTGCACGAACGCCACCACCCGGAGCTGATCGCGCTTCCACGACGGAGATAGTCCGAGCCGGACATGGTGCTCGGTCCCCACCGGGCCCTCCGTCACCAGCAGCCGGGCCACCGGCGCATGCACCAGCGTCCGGCCGCGGTTCTCGCCGCGTTCCACCTTGCTCGACAGCCGATCCTCGGAGAGCGCCACCAGGAGCCGGCCGGAAAGACCCGCCGGAGGCCGCACCACCACCTCCAGCCCGCTCCGCCCGGAGGTGACCAGCACCTCGAGCCTCGCCTTGCTCCGGCCCGCTGCCTTCTCCACGCCTCGTCGGAGCGAGCCCGGGGACCCGACGCCCGAGACCCAGCCGTCGATCACCATCTGCGGGGTATAGAGCCCATCTCCGCCGAGGAGCTGCGCGTACTCCTCCTGGCGCGCGGTGAACTCCGGTGCGGAGAAGGGGTCGGCCCAGCCGAGGTGGTTCCAGTAGTCCACGTGCAGCTCGAGGGGGATCACCTCCGCCGAGCGCAACGCCGGATCTCGCGCCAGGGCCGCGAGCGCCGCGTCCGCCGGGGGACACGAGGAGCAGCCCTCCGAGGTGAAGAGCTCCACCAGGACCGGTGGACGTGGCTCGGCCGCGCCGAGCGCCGGACCGAGGACGGCGAGAACGAGGAGAGAACGCATTCGATGAGCCTCAGGGAACGTGACTCTCGGTCGGCAGCGCACGACGGAGAGGAATGGCGAGAAGCCCGAGCGCCAGCCAGGGCAGTGCGTGGTAGGCCATGAGGTGGGAGGCGCTCCCGTCGGTGCAGTGCCAGTGGAGCGCGAACAGGCCGGTGGATGCGGCCGACAGCGCGAGGGCCGCCGTCCGGGCCGCATCCAGTGCCATGCCCCGGAGCAGCGCCAGCCCCACCGCGAGCGGGATGACCGCGGTCAGGACCACCGTCACCAGACAGGGGAGGGCGCTGCGCATCGTCGTGGCCGTGTGCACGCCGTTGCCGGAGAGCACCAGGAGCAGCGGCACCAGCGGGACCAGCACCAGAAGGGCGCGCGGTCTCCGACGTCCCGGCGCGAGCGCGACGACGCTCCCCAGCGTGACCAGCACCAGGAGCACCGCCCCGACGATGGCCAGCGCCATGTGTTGCGCCATCGGCGAGCTCCAGTTCCGGGTCCCGAGGAAGACCGTCACCACCACCGCCACCGCGCCCTGGAGCAGGGCGATCCGTGCGGCATCTCGTCTCCAGGGGCGGAGCGGCGTCGTCCGGAGCTCCTCGAGCACACGGCCGCGCACCGTCGACAGGGAGGGTCCAGCGGTCACGGGCACTGGTGCCAGCTCGGGAAGCAGTGGGCCGCACACGGCGCACCCGCGGGCGTGGTCGAGTGAGGCCTGGTCCAGATGGTCGGAGGCCAGTGCTTCCAGGAAGCGGTCGCAGTCGTTCATGCGGGGTCCCTGTGCGGCGCGAGCAGCGTGCGGAGGCGCTCGTAGCCTCGGTGGGCACGCACCTTCACCGCGGTCTCGGTGACCCCGAGCAGCTGGGCGATCTCCTTGAACGAGAACCCCTCGAAGCGATGGAGCACGATGGCCTCCCGCTGGTTCTCCGGCAGCTTCGCCAGCGCCGCCTCGACCGTGCGAGTGAGGCCAGGGTCCGGCAGGGGCGCCGGCTCGGCGGGTCCGTCCGGCAGCTGGTCCGTGGGATGCGGCTCCTCCCGCCGGTGGCGCCGGAGGTGGTCCCGGGCGGCGTTGATCGCCACCGTGTAGAGCCACGGCCGGAACCGAGCGCCCTTCTGGTAACGGCCCCGGGCGCGGACGATGGAGAGGAAGGTCGTCTGGAGGACGTCGCCTGCGGCCGACCCGACCATCCGGCGCAGGGCTCCCTCGAGGCGGGGGGCGTGCCGCGTGAACAGCTCGGAAAAGGCCTGCTCATCTCCCTGGACGAATCGCTCCATCAGCTGCTCATCGGTCTCGGTGCTATCCGAGGGCTTACGCTGGAGGGGCGGGACAGGTTTCACCGGCGGACCGTCGCTTTACCACGCGTCCGACGGCGCCTCCTGGCTGTGGTAGTCGAGTGGCGATCTACCTCGGGCCCGGGATGGTCCCGGCGTCCCCTGTGCTGGAGGTATCCCGATGAAGACCCTGCTCACTGCGCTCGTGCTCTCCCTGCCGCTCGCCGGCTTCGCCCAGTCCGTGGACAAGATGACCAGCGACACCAAGGCGGCGGCTGACAAGACGGCGAGCGACGCCAAGGCAACCACGGACAAGGCGGCGAGCGACACCAAGGCCTCGGCGAACAAGGCCGCCGACGACACCAAGGCCGCGGCAAGCCACACCAAGAAGAAGGCCAAGCACAGCGCGAACAAGGCCGCCGACGACACCAAGGCGGCCGCCGACTCGATGAAGAAGTAGACGCAGTGGTCCGGAAAACGGCGCCGCCCATGGACCGCACCAGATGGGTCGTGCATCTCAGGGTCGTGCATTCCTGCCGCCTGCCCGCCCGGGAGGGGAAGGGGCGCGGAGCGGAGCGAGACCGTGACGCGGCGCGGTTGGCCCGTGGCCCGGGTTGACGGCGCAATGGCCGCGCAAGAGGCTCCGGCGCGATGATCCGGCCCGCGCGCATGGCGCTCCTGCTCGGCTCGGCAGCCGTGCTCGGCGCCGTTGCGCTGGTGAGCGCGGGCATCGTCGGGAGGGCGCGCGATGCTGCGCAGGCAGAGGCCTTCCGGCTTGCGGCGCACGCGGCAGCGCTCGGACAGCTCGAGCTGCAGACCAGGCTCCGCCAGCTCGAGGCGCGCGCCACCGCCGCGGCGTCCCTCAACGCGGTCCGGGCTCTCGTTGCCCAACGGGTGGACGAACGCACCCTTCGTGATGGTTTCGAGACCGAGGACTGGTGGCGCAGCTTCCGGGACGAGTTTCCGGCCCAGCTGCTGGTCATGGGCCCCGAACGGTACGAGTTCGGAAAGAAGGAGCTCGCCGGCTCGCTGAAGGTGGATCCCGTGGTGCGCGAGGTGGTGAACCACTCTCCGGCCTCCGCGGTGCTCCGCGTCGAGGACCTGGTACTGCTCACCAGCGCCGCACTGGTCGACGTGCCGGTCAATCCTGCTCGCCGGCCGGCGGTGATCGTGCTCGCCCAGCCACTCTCGAACCAGGATCTCGCCCGCATCGCCGGACGGACCGGGGGCGCGGTCGCGGTCGCGGCCACCGACCGGCACGTCCTGGCCGAGAGTGGACCCGCCGAGGAGGGGCAACGGCTCCGGGAGCTGCTCGGTCGACCTCGTGCCGTCCTCGACGGTGCTACGGCTGCCGCCAGCTCGGTTCCCATCGGTGACGGGCTGAGCCTCTGGGCATACGCCGACACCCGCCTCGCCTCCGAGGCTGCACGCCGGCCCGCCCAGACGGTCGTCGTGGTGCTGTGGGTGCTCGGCCTGGGAGCCTCTGCCGCGCTCCTCGTGGCGAGCTTCCGCCGGCCCAGGGAGGATCGAGCGCTCCTCGAGGCCACCCGGGACGAGCTGCGGAGGACCCGCGCCGAGCTCGATCGGCTCCGGACACCGGTGCCCGCCACGCATCCGGAGGAAGTAGCCCTCGGGCCGACATTGCTCTCGCGCCCCACCCCCACGCAGTTCGGCCGCTACCGGCTGCTCCACCTGCTCGGGCAGGGAGGGATGGCGACCGTCCACCTGGCGGTGTCGCACGGCGTCGAGGGGTTTCGCCGGTTCTTCGTGGTGAAGCGTCTGCGGCAGGACGTGGCCCGGATGCCCCAGGTCGTGCACCAGTTCGTCATCGAGGCGCGACTGGGGGCGAGCCTCGTTCACTCCAACATCGTTCCCATCTTCGACTTCGGCCGGGTGGGGGACGAGTTCTTCCTCGCGCAGGAGTACATCCTCGGGCGGGACCTCAATCTCCTGGTTCGGCGCGCCCGGCACCAGGGAGGCGGCGGCCTGCCGCTCCCGGCGGTAGTCCACGTGGCCCACGAGATCCTCGACGCGCTGTCGTACGCGCACTCGCGGACCGACCCGTCCGGGAGACCCCTGGGCATCGTGCACCGGGACATCTCTCCAATGAACGTGATGGTCAGCCGGCAGGGCGAGGTGAAGCTCCTGGATTTCGGGATCGCCCGGTTCGACCGAAGGGACGGCACCACCACCGACGCGGGGCTGGTGAAGGGCAACGTTCTCTTCATGTCCCCGGAGCAAGCACGGGGTCTGCCCATCGATGGCCGCTCGGACCTGTTCACGCTGGGGCTCACCCTCTACTACTGCCTGACCGGCGAGCCGCTCTATCAGCAGGACGGCTCGGACTACGATCTGCTGGTACGCGCTGCCCAGGGCCCGGGCCCCCTGGAGCTGGCGCGCATCTCCAGCCTGCCGGAGGTCGTGGCCGTGCTGCTGGAGAGGGCCTTGCGGAACGACCCCAACGACCGCTTCGTGAGCGCGGAGGAGTTCCTGCTCGCGCTCCCCGCGAGTCATCTCGCCGGCGGAGCCGCGATGCTCCTCGACCTGGTCCAGCGTCTGGTCGGCGCGGACCTCGCGAGCGAGGAGGCACGCTTCGCCGATCTCGACCGGGCCGGTGAGGACACGCCGGGCGAGGCGTCGGAGAGGACCACCGAACCAGGAAAGACCGCCGTGCAGTTCGCCGTCCCCCCGCCGGAGATCCACCGTTGAGACGGCTGGCGGCGCTCGCGTTCCTGGTCGCCTCCTGCGAGTCAGTCCCCGACTCGGAGCGGGCCCGCATCTGGTCCCCGGTCGATCTGGTCGAGGCAGCCCGGACCGGGCAGACGGTGGCCGGTCTCGACGCGGGTAGCCTCGCCGTGCCGGGAGGCGCCCCGATCCCCTGGCTCTCGCCGCCCCATACCTCCTCCGCCGCGGTGCAACCTCCGGGAAGCGACGGACTGGTGGTGGTTCCCGCCTGGCTCGCGGGGGATGCGGCAGCGTACGTGGTGGCCGAGGTCTGGCAGAACGTTCCGGAGGCGTGGCTGCAGCCCTGGTACGTCATCTTCCAGGTGCCGCCCGGCGGGCCGCCCGCGGTTCGCCTCCAGGGCGCGGACGCGGTCATCGACGTCGTCCCGCCGAGCTTCTTCTATTCGCCCTTCTGGCAGTTCATCAACGTGGTGATCCCACCCGGCGCCTCGCCCGACGGGTACCGCGACGCGCGCACGCTGGTGGATCCCGCGCTGCCCCGCACCGAGGGGAACCCGTTGCTGGCCGCTGTCCCCGCCGGAGACGCCGGGCTCGCCGCGCCTGCCGGCACGGCCCCGGTCCGACCGCTGAGCGGCGACGCCGTGACCACGCCGCGCATGTTCCGGTTCTGGGTGCGAGGAGTGCACGACTCGTCTCTGGCCTTCGGGTCGGGTGGCTTCAGCTGGAACGAGGACGGACGGATCGTCGACGTGCCGCTCTACCGCTTCATCCGCAGCGACGGGCGTGCCCTTCTGCTTCCTGACGTGCTGGGCACCGGCCCGGAGGGACGGCCGGAGCCGCTGACCTTCGGTGCCACGGGCGCGCCGCGCTCCGGCGCCTTCAGCCACCTGGTTCTGGTCGTTCCGCCCACCAGCGCCGGGGTGTTCCTGCCGGCCGGTGCACCGCTCCGGGACGCCGCCGTGCTCTCCGGAGCGCTGCAGATGCCGGAGCCGGCCCCGGAGATCGCCGCGCGCCCCGACGCCCCCCAGTACGTCGGGCGGGTGGCGCTGAATCCCACCTGCTTCTCGGACGTGGCCGGGTTCCCCGGAAGCTGCCGGTGGCTGGACCGACAGGAGGCGGTCGAGGCCGCTCTGCTCGATCGGCGTCCACAGCCGGTGTGGTTCACCTCGCCTCTGGTCGGCTACGCCGGCGGGCCGGTCCCGCGATGACCCGGGTGCTCGTACCCTGTCTGCTCGCCGCACTGCCGGCGCTGGCCCAGCCGGCCGGTCCCGAGCCGGAGGTCGGCGACCACGGGAGCAGCGAGTCCGCCGGGTACACTCCGCCGCAAGCCACGCAGGCGCCGTTCCGCGTCTCGGGCTACGTGGACGTCGGCTGGGCGAAGGCGCAGGGAAACGGCTCGAGCTTCGTTCCCGGCGACACCCGGCTTCCGGCAGACTATTACGTGGACCCGTTCGCCCCGGCAGTCAACTCGCGCGGGGATGTCGCCTCGCTCGACGCCGGAGGCCGTTTCGTCAACGGGTTCCTTCCCTACACCGTCGGAGCGGGAGGCAAGGGGACCTTCCTCCTCAACGTCGCCAGCATCGACCTCCAGGTCTCCCCGTCCGGGCTCCCGGTCCTGGTCTTCATCCGCGGCCAGGCGCTGCCGCGATGGAACGGGAACGGGAGCGAGACCCGGTTTCTTCTCCAGCAGGCCTTCGGCCGGGTCTCACCGTTCTCCTCGCAGGAGCTGAGCATCAGTGCGGGCCGGTTCGACTCGGTGTTCGGCATCGAGTACCTGGAGAACGAGTCCAACCTCCGACTCGGCATCACTCCCTCGCTCATCGCCCGGTACACCACCGGTCACCCGCTCGGGATCAAGCTCTTCTACCGGTTCCAGCTCCCCTCCATCGCCTCGGCAATCTCGATCAACGCCGCGGCCACCAACCACGGCTCGCAGGTCGAGTCGCTCCAGGCAGAGACCCTGAGCTTCACCGGAGTGCCCGTGGGGAGCACGCGGCTCGGGTACGAGCTTTCGCTGCTGGGGACGGAGCTCAAGCTGGGGGTGAGCGGGCTCTACGGGCCGCGAAACGATCAGCCCGATCCGGGAGTCACCCAGCGCCAGCTGGGGTTCGACGCCCGGGTCTTCGTGGGTCCGTTCTCCGTCTGGGCCGAGTACGTCGACGTCGACGAGGAACCGGCGACCGCTCCTCCAAAGCCCACCGGGACCGGCGTGTACACCATCGCCTCGGGATTCCGGGCCCACGGCTTCTACGTCCAGCTGGCGTACGCCTTGCCGGTGCACGGGAGGGTCCTGTCCGGCGCGAGCCTCTACGGGAGGTACGACCGGCGCAAGGGAGGCTTCGACGGCACTCCAGAGCTGCTGACCTCGCGGTGGACGGTGGGCGGACGGCTCGAGCTGTGGAGCGTGCTCCAGCTGAAGGCCGAGGTGCTGTTCAACCGCGAGAACGCCGGCGCTCCGACGGTGGACAACGACGTCTTCACGACCTCGGCGGTGTTCTCTTTCTAGGGGGAGCAGGGGACTTGGCGATGGGAACCGTGACCTGGATGCTGGCGCTGGCTCTCGGAGCGGCCCCGGCAAGGGAGTGGCCGGGAGCGGAGGTGCCGCTTCCTCTTGCGGTGAGAACGCCGGAGGACCTGGCGTTCAAGGCCGTGGTGGAGCGGAGGTACCTCGAGTTCAACCTCCTCTCCTCGGGCAAGCTCGCCTACGACCGCGGAGACATGGCGACGGCGGCGGACCGGTTCGAGCGGCTCCTGGCGCTCAAGGATCTCTCCCCGGACGTCGTGGCCGTGGTTCGCCCGCTCGCCGAGGAGGCGCGCCGACGCGCCGGAGGCAGCCGGGTGGCCGAGCCGGGGCCTGCCGTGATCGCCGAGCCGCCCCAGCCCGTCCTGGCGACGGTGAAGGGACAGGTCGCGGGCGGAGGAGCTCTCGGCCCGGGTGGCACCGTGGTGTGGCTCACCCGCGCCGATGCGCCAACGCCGCGGCCGAAGAGCATCGAGCGAACCGTGGTCCAGCGGGGCAAGCAGTTCATTCCCCGGGTGCTCGCCGTTCCGGTGGGCGCGACGGTGCACTTCCGGAACGACGACGAGGTCTTCCACAACGTGTTCTCTCTCAGCCGCCCGAACGATTTCGACCTCGGGCTGTACCGGAGCGGCGATGCGCGAGACAGGACGTTCCGCACTCCCGGACCGGTCAGCCTCCTGTGCAACATCCACACCTCGATGGTGGGGTACGTCTACGTGGTCGACTCGCCGTACTATGTACAGGCCGACGAGGGAGGCTCCTGGACGATCAAGAACGTTCCGTTCGGCGACTACCAGCTCCACGCCTGGCACGAGACCAGCCTGGAGCCGGTCAGGCGTGGGGTCTCGGTCCAGGCGGAGGCGGTGACCGCGCCGCGGCTGACGGTGAACAGCGATCGTCCGCCGATGACCTTCGTCCCCGACAAGGCGGGGAAGCCCCGGCAGACGCAGCTCGGTTACTGAGCAACCGCACCGTTGCTCCTCGGCGAACGGTCGGTTCCACGGGCACTGGGGGTTGCGCCGGGCGGAAGACGGGTGAAGGGAAGGATCGAGGAAGACCCCATGTCCACCCCCCGTCCCGTCAGCCGCGTTCTCCAGGCCAACACCCAGCAGGAGGGCGGCGGCTTCGTCGTTCGCCGTCCCTTCCCCGCGCCAGGTCTGGTGCAGATCGACCCCTTCCTCCTCCTCGACGAGATGGGTCCGGTCGAGTACGGCCCGGGCGAGGCGGTCGGAGCGCCGGACCATCCTCACCGCGGCTTCGAGACGGTCACCTACCTCCTCGAGGGTGACTGGGAGCACGAGGACTCGGCGGGCCATCGGGGACACATCGGCCCCGGCGACGTGCAGTGGATGACCGCCGGTGCCGGCGTCGTGCACTCGGAGCTTCCGGCCCAGCGGATCCGCGAGCAGGGCGGCCGCGTCCACGGATTCCAGATCTGGGTGAACCTCCCGCGCCGGGACAAGATGATGGCCCCGCGCTACCAGGAGATTCCCAGCGCACGTCTGCCCGAGCGCACGAGCGACGACGGCCTGGCGAAGGTGCGCCTGCTGGCGGGCGAGGCCCTCGGCGGCAAGGCGGTCATCGAGACCCGCACCCCGGTGCTGCTCCAGGACTGGACGCTCTCGCCCGGCGCCCACGTCGCGGTCCCGGTTCCGGCCGAGTTCCAGGTGTTCGCCTACGTCTTCGGAGGCTCGGTGCTCGCCGGAGCCGAGGCGCGCGAGGTTGGCAACGGTCAGGCTGCGCTCTTCGGTGCTGGCGATGCGGTGACCCTCTCGGTCCCGAAGGACGCCAGCGGTCCGGCCCGGCTCCTGCTCCTCGGCGGTGTTCCGCTCCGCGAGCCGGTGGCCCGCTATGGCCCGTTCGTCATGAACAGCGCCGAGGAGATCCACCAGGCCATGGTGGACTTCCAGGCCGGACGTCTGGGCGCCATCGAACGCTGACCCGATGCGTCCCTGCTCAGCGGCGCTTGAGCACCGGCAGCGGGGCCGGGCCGGCCAGCTCGGTCGCGCCCTTCATCGCCCCGGCCACCGTCGCCTGGGCGGCGAGAGCCGCGAGCCGCGCCTTGCCGAGGATCGCCGGCTCGCTCCGCAGCTCCGCCCGCTCCTCCGCGCTGTACTTGCGGAAGGCGTACTTCACCGACGGGGACGGAAGCCTCAGGTCCCAGACCAGCCCGAGGGCCGAGAGCAGCTTCAGTGCGTAGAAGGACAGGTCCAGCTCCCACCAGAACCAGCCCTGGTTCGCAGTGTTCTGGTGGTAGTGGTGGTTGTTGTGCCAGCCCTCGCCGCAGGTGATCAGCGCGAGGAGGAAGTTGTTCCGGCTGGTGTCGGTCGTCCGGTAGCGCCGCGAGCCAAAGACGTGGCTCAGCGAGTTGATGGTGAAGGTGCCGTGCCAGAGCAGCACGGTGCTCACGAAGAAGCCCCACACCAGCAGCGGGAAGCCGCCGATCAGGAACATGCCCACTGCCAGGAGAAACGGCGGGAGGAGGTGCCAGCGGTTCAGGAACCGAAGCTCGGGGAACCGAGCGAAGTCGCGGATCGCTTCCTCGCGCGTCTCGGAGTACCGGTCGGACAGGATCCAGCCGACGTGACTCCACCAGAAGCCGTCCTGCAAGGGAGAGTGGAGATCGGCCGGCTGGTCCGACTCCCGATGGTGGTGACGGTGATTGGCTGCCCACCAGAGCACGCCCTTCTGCGCCGAGGTCTCGGCGAAGAAGGCCAGGAGGAACTGGAAGACGCGAGAGGTCTTGAACGCGCGGTGGGCGAAGTACCGGTGGTACCCGGTCGTCACCACCCACATCCGCACGTAGTAGAGCGCGAGGGCCCACACCACGTAGGACCAGTGGAAGGGCACGAAGAAGACCGCCACCGCGGCGAAGACGTGGAAAGCGAAGAAGGGGACCGACTGGACCCAGTTGATGCGGTGGTCGCGGGGAGAGACGACGCTGTGCGACATCGAGTCCTCTGGCGAGAGTGTAGCGGGGAGCATGCACACTCCCTGTCAGGGCTCTGTCAGGACGCCGCAGATTTTCCGAGCGAGGCCAGCCACTGCTGGAACGCCGGCTCGCCTGCCAGGGACGCGAGGTCGGGGTCGGTCGCGGCGGCTTCTCGGTCGGAGTAGCCGAGGTCGCGCGCTCGCTCCAGGAGGGCGATCGCTCGCCGGCTGTCCCCGGCCCGCGCCTGGGCGCAGGCGACGTCGTAGGCCCGGGTCGCCGATGGACGCCGGGCCAGCGACTCTTCCCCGAAGCGCGCGGCCTCGGAGTAGGCGCCGCGGAGGAAGGCCACCCGCTCGGCGCGCTCGTACGCCGTCGCCAGGTCCACGCCCGGGATCGCGGCGGCGGCGCGCGTGTCCCCGTTGCGGATGAGCGCGCCCGCCCACTCGTGGAGGATGGTCGGGTCGCGGCTCTGGCGAGCCGCCTGTTCCCAGAGCGGGATTGCACGGGCATCGTCGCCGATCAGGCTGAACGC
>Ga0070664_100000350_pt1 | contig 33880 bp, 25 predicted proteins | sample KBSC73metaG_FD_65863 | JGI IMG/M metagenome (GOLD analysis project Ga0070664, IMG submission 65863) | Corn rhizosphere microbial communities from Kellogg Biological Station, Michigan, USA - KBS C7-3 metaG | ecosystem: Host-associated > Plants > Roots > Rhizosphere > Soil ... | reverse complement strand
GGGCGAGTCGTACACCCTCTACACAATCTCCGGCGTACCGCGCGAGGCGTTCTCGAAGTTTCCCATGCCACGCAATACCGAAGTGTTCGAGCCGACCTTCAAGGGCACCGACATCGTCCGCAGCGACGACATCACGAAGGATCCGCGTTACGGCCATAACGCGCCGTATCACGGGATGCCGCCCGGCCACTTGCCCGTTCGCAGTTATCTTGCGGTCCCGGTGAAGTCGCGGTCGGGCGAGGTGATCGGCGGTCTGTTCTTCGGACACTCGCTGGTCGGCCGGTTCAGCGACCATCACGAACGTCTTGCGGTTGGCATCGCCGCGTGGGCATCGGTCGCGCTGGAGAACGCGCGGATGTACACGAGCGTCCAGGAGGCCAGCCGGCTCAAAGACGAGTTTCTCGCCAGTCTGTCGCACGAGCTGCGGACGCCGCTGAACGCGATTCTCGGCTACGCGCGCATGCTGCGGACCGGCATGATCGCGCCCGACAAGAAAGACAAGGCCATCGACACGATCGAGCGCAACGCGACGTCGCTGACCCAGATCGTCGAAGACGTGCTCGACATTTCCCGGATCGTCTCGGGCAAGATTCGGCTGAATGTCCAGTCGGTGGAATTTCCGGACATCGTGCGATCGGCGATCGATGCGGTGGCGCCCGCGGCGGACGCGAAAGGCGTCCGGCTCCAGACCGTGCTCGATTCGCACGCGACCCCTATTTCAGGAGATCCGGAGCGGCTGCAGCAAGTGCTCTGGAACCTGCTGTCGAACGCGGTCAAGTTCACCAATCGCGGCGGCAAGGTCCAGGTGCGGCTCGAGCGGATTGATTCACATGTCGAAGTCACCGTCAGCGATACCGGGGTCGGGATTCCTCCCGAGTTCCTGCCGCACGTGTTCGAGCGTTTCCGTCAGGCCGATGCCGGGATCTCCCGGGAGCGCGGCGGGCTCGGCCTCGGTCTGTCGATTGCTCGCCAGCTGGTTGAGATGCACGGAGGAACGATCGAGGCCTCGAGCGATGGCGTCGGCCAGGGCGCCACGTTCCGCCTGAAGGTTCCGCTGATGATCGTGCGCTCGGCTCATGACCCTGTCGCGCGTGCGCACTCCCGCTCCAATACTCGCACGGGGAAAGCTGCCGTCACGGATCTTGCCGGCGTACACGTGCTCGCCGTCGACGATGAGCGGGATGCTTTGTCGCTCGTGAGAGAGGTGCTCGAGGCCGTCGGCGCGCGTGTGAGCACCGCGGCATCGGCACAGGCCGCGCTGTCGAAACTGGACGACGAGCTGCCCGACGTCGTCGTCGCAGACCTCGGGATGCCGACCCTCGACGGGTTCGCGTTCATCGAGCGCGTCCGACGCCATCCAAACCCGCGCGTCCGCGACGTGCCCGCTGCGGCGCTGACGGCCTATGCTCGATCGGAAGATCGAGTCAAAGCGCTGCGAGCGGGCTTCCAAATCCACCTCGCGAAGCCAATCGATCCTGCTGAACTCGTGACGACGATTGCGGCGCTGGCGAAACGTTTCGCGGGCAAGGCACCCGAGGGGTCATCAGAGGAATCGTTGGGCTGATCCGCGGCGGTGGCGTTGCGGCAAGTCCGGACGTTCCCGGCACTTTGTCATGATGCTCCCGCATGCTAGAATCAAATGTTCGGCTTGGCCCGCAGTCGCAAGGAGATCGTGACCGAATCGGATGAAGGATTCATGCGGGCGGCTGTCGAACAGGCTCTCGAGGCTCGGCAGCGAGGGGAAGTCCCAGTCGGAGCCGTTGTCGTGCTCAACGGCGAGATCATTGGCGCAGGGTGGAATCAGCCGATTACCGCAGCCGATCCCACGGCGCACGCTGAAGTGGTCGCGCTTCGATCCGCTGCACAGCAACTCGGCAACTATCGGCTGACCGGCGCCACCGTCTACGTCACGATCGAACCGTGTCAGATGTGTGTAGGCGCCATGATCCACGCACGCATCGCGCGTGTGGTGTACGGGACAACGGAACCAAAGGCCGGCGCGATCGAGTCGGCCATGCGAGCGCATGAACATCCGGCGTTGAACCATCGCATGACGGCACGCGGTGGGGTGCTCGAGGCCGAGTGTCGCGCTATGATCCAGGAGTTCTTTCGGGGGCGACGATAGAGCGCGGCTGCCGGCTTTCGGATTCTGGGTTTTGGCCAGCGGAGCGAAGTTAAGGAAGCCCCACCGAGCGGAGTTAAGGAGAGGTACCGAAGTGGTCGTAACGGGGGCGCCTCGAAAGCGTCTTGCCGGGTAACCGGCACGGGGGTTCGAATCCCTCCCTCTCCGCCAATTAATTCTAGTCAATATCTTGTAAATAAGTAGGTACAGATCTAGCTACCATCAACTTCCCACGTTTCATCCCACATTTGTGCGACGACCCGTCTTCCGGATTGTGGAAGAACGTATCGCTCGGCTCGAACTCGTCGGCTTCATCTATTTGTTCATGTACGAGGCTGGCGATAGCGGAAAGCCCGTCGGAGTCTGACTATCTTGCCCCCCACATTTCTGATCGGCTCCGATGCGTCGTCATTGTCGGTAGTCGGTCGGCCGAATTCACGGTCACGCCTCAGGAACTTCCTTTTTAAAGGTTTCGAGCGTGATCTTGTCCGGGTCAGGCCCGCCGCGCACACCAGTGTCGAGCGCATCAATCGCAGAGATCGCGTCGCTGGAAAGTTCGAAATCAAACACGTCGAAGTTCTCGGCGATACGAGCAGCCTTCGTTGACTTCGGAATCGCAGACCGGCCTTCCTGCAGGTGCCACCGCAGCATCACCTGAGCGGCCGACTTGCCATGAAGGCGCGCGATCTCCAGTAACGTCGGCTCGTCGAAGGTCCGCTTTTCGCCGCCGCGATACGACGTGATTCCGCCGATCGGCGACCAGGCTTGGGTCAGGATGCCGTGTTCTTCATGGACGCGTTGCAGCGCGGTCTGTTGGAAATATGGATGCACTTCGATCTGGTTCACAGCAGGCACTACCGTCGCTGCAGCCAGCAGGTGCTGGAGGTGCTCAGGCATGAAGTTGCTGACGCCAATGGCGCGGACGTTTCCGTCACCAAGCAGCTTCTCGAGGGCTCGATACGCATCCAGCGTCAAATCGAATCGGCTGGGTAGTGGCTGATGTAGCAGAAGCAGATCGAGCCGCTCGACGCCGAGCTTCCCGGCGCTCTTGTTGAATGCATGCAGGGTTGCATCGTATCCGTAGTCGCTGATCCACACTTTCGTCTCGATGAACACGTCATCCCGGGAGATGCCGGATCGCCTCAGCCCTTCGCCGACCTGGCGCTCGTTGAAGTACGACGCCGCGGTGTCGATCAAACGGTAGCCGTGACCGATCGCATGCTCGACAGCAGTGACTGTCTCGTCGGGCGAGCTCTGAAATACACCAAGACCGATTGCGGGTATCTGAACTCCGTTGTTGAGCGTGAGGCGTGGACTGGTGATTGTCATCGCTGTTCTCGGTTCTATTGCGTCACTCCCTGACGACCAGTGACGCCGCATGTCGGAAGACGTAGTCGAGTGCTGTTGCGAGATCCTCTGTCGCAACAGTTCGTCCGCGGCCGACCCGGTACTTCAACACGAAAGCGTCCAAGGCAAGATCAGGCGGCCGAAGCCGGCGAACGCCGGATGGCTGACCGCCCGGGAGATGTGGTCGTCGACGGTCAGGTGCACGGCGCCCCCGGTGTTCGCAAGCCCGACCGGCATCGATAACATCGGAGCAAGCAGGCTCGTGGTGCGCACGCCGCTCTCACTGTGGGCGGTACGGCACGGCGACGGCCTTCGCGCGTTCGACGAGGACGAACGCGGTGTCTGCGACAAGCGTCACACCGGTAGCCCCCGACAGTCCATCCTTGAGCACGCGGACGTTCGCCCGATTGCCGTCGATGGTCAGTTCCGTTACGCGTCCTTGTCCCTCGGCCTGCAGTAGCGTCCGCGGGCCGACGCTGCGGAGACCGTCGGGCCGGCTCAATGGCATCGACGTCTCAATCTTGGCGATGGTCCCGGCGCTGCCGTCCGGACTCACAGGAATGCGGAACAACTCGCCGCCGAAAAACGTGTTCACGTAGACGGCGCCGTCTGCCAGTATCGCGATGCCGTCAATGCCACCGAATCGCTGATCTGTACTCCACAAGTCGAGCGCCGTTGCGCCCGGCCGCAGTCGGTGCACACGGTTGGCGAAGGATTCGGTGGCGTACACGGTCCCGTCAGCGGCGATCGCCATGTCGTTGCACACCCCGCCGTTGCTGGGAAACGGATAGGTGCCCTTCGCGGCACCGCTTTTCAGATCGAACGAGCGCAGGGCGGTCTGACCGACAATCGGCGCGCCGCCGCGCCCGCCGGTGTTGTTCTGGCAGACCCAGAGTGTGCCGCGCTTGTCGTCCGCCAACAGGCCGAGCACGTTGGTAAGACCGGCGGTGGAGGCTTGAATCCATGGTTCGGCGTGGGCAGCGCCCGGTGCGGCGCGGTAGATCGTACCCTTCGCCGTGCTCCCGAAATAGACGCTCCCGTCCTCGCTCGACGTGACGTTTTCAGCTTGAATGCCGGTGTCGTTGACGATGATCTCGCTGCGCCCCTGTGCTTGCGCGAAAGGCGAGCTCGCTGCGATGACAATCGCGATGAGAATCATGCGACGAGCGATCACTTGCCACCCCCTGCGCCGTAGCTGACACGGATGAGACGATTCCCCATGTCGTCGCTAATCAACACTGATCCGTCAGCCAGTTGCAGAGCGTCGGCGGGGCGTCCGCTGGTGACGCCCATCGCGCCGCGCCCGCCCGCGACTCCGGTGCCCCCGTTGGGTAGGAAGCCCTCCAGAAACGACTCGTACCCCGTGACCTTCCGTCCATCGGTGAAGGCCGCCATGACCCGATAGCCGCTCGGCGCCGAACGGTTCCAGGAGCCGTGCTGCGCGATGATCGCCGCGTTCTTGTACTTGGCGGGAAACATCGTGCCTGTGTAGAACGTGAAGCCAATCGCCGCGACGTGCGCCCCGAGCTTCTGGACAGGCGGTTCGGTCGTCGAACAGGCACGCTGCGCGCCGAACTCGGGGTCCGCGACGTCTCCCTGATGGCAGAACGGGAAGCCGAAGTGCATGCCGGACTTGTACGCGACGTTGAGTTCGTCATTCGGCACGTCGTCGCCCATCATGTCGCGGCCGTTGTCGGTGAACCACAGTTCGTGCGTCACGGGATGCCAGGCGAACCCGACGCTGTTGCGGATGCCTTCGGCGTACGTCTCCAGTCCAGAGCCGTCGGGCTTCATGCGCAGAATCGCCGCGGTCATCGCCGCCGGCGCGCAGATATTGCACGTCGAACCCACCGACATATAGAGCATGTCGTCGGGCCCGAAGGCGATGAACTTCCACGTGTGCCCTTGGTTCGGATTGGGAAGATCGTCCCGAACAACGACCGGCTTGGGCGGTGCGTCGAGGTGCTTCTCGATGTCGTCGAAGCGGAGAATCTGACCGGTCGTGGCCACATACAGCGCGCCGTTGCGCATGGCAACGCCATTGGGCTGCCTCAGACCGGTGGCGATCGTCAGGACCTGGTCGGCCTTGTGGTCGCCATCGCGATCGACGACTGCGTAGACGTTCCCGGCATATTGCGACCCAACGAACACAGTACCCTGCGAGCCGAGTGCCATCATGCGTGCGTTGCCGACGTTCTCGGCGAACACGTCGAACTTGAATCCCGTTGGCACAACTAACGCGCCAAGTGGTCGGGGCGGCGGCGGCGTCTGGCTGGCGATGCCGGTCACACTGGCGCCAATGGCGACAGCGCAGAAAGCAAGGACCAAACGCGGGGTGGATATCTTCATGATCTGTCTCCGAGCAGTTGACTGCCAGTAGGTGTGAACTAGAGTTCCTGACGTGTGGGCCGAAACAGAATCTCGTTGACGTCGACGTCGTCCGGCTGGCTGATCGCGAACGCCACGGCGTGCGCGAAGGACTCGGCCGAGATTGCGTATTCCTCGTAGAACTCGCCGATACCTTTCGCGACGTCCGCTTCGGTGATGCTGTGTGGCAACTCCGTCGCGACAGCGCCCGGCGAAATGACCGTCGTGCGCAGGTTCCAGGGTTTGATTTCCTGGCGTAGCCCTTCGGAAATCACTCGCACCGCGGTTTTTGTCGCCGCGTACACGGCGTTGCCCTTGCCGACCTTGTGTCCGGCGACCGACGAGACGTTGATGATGTGCCCGGATTTCTGCCGCTGCATGTGCGGCAGCGCCGCGGCGATGCCGTACAACACGCCCTTGATGTTGATGTCGATCGTGCGATTCCAGTCCTCGATCTTGCGCCGCTCGAGCGGAGAATGCGGCATCACGCCCGCGTTGTTCAGCATGACGTCGACGCGGCTATATTGCTGGACGGCGCTGTCGACCAACGCCTGCACTTGCACCGGAACGGTGACGTCCGTGGCCATCGCGGATGCCTTGCCGCCAGCTCGCGTGATCTCGTCGACCAACGTCTGCAGCCGTTCGGCTCGCCGCGCGCCAAGGACAACAGTGGCGCCGTACTCGGCGAGATGACGTGCCGTCGCCTCGCCCAAGCCGCTGCTCGCGCCCGTGATCACCACCACCTTGCCGGTGATATTTGTGTCCGTATGCATTTGGGGCCTTCTTACTTTGCGGCCGCGCCCCGCTTGCCGGCGTGCGCATCAATCCACTTCAGAATGAGATCCGCGATCTGCAAGTTGTTCTTGTCCTGCATGATCATGTGACTGTTACCGCGGATGCCTCGGTCCGGCGGGGCGAGCATCTCCGCCTGGCCGCCAGCGCTTTTGACGCGCCCGATCAGCGCCTGACACATTTCGTAACGCGCCTGCCATGTGGGTAACGTCGGGAGTCCAGTCGGGTTGTCGCGGTGGTCGCCGAAGACGAGGAGAAGGGGCACCGTCGCAAGGGATTTGATCTCGTCAGCCGTATAGGTCGCCGGACAGCTGCCTGGCTCTACCAGCACCAGCCCTTTCATCGCACCAGGATTCAGTAGCGCGGCCTGGAGGGGAAACACTCCGGACTGCGAGTGCCCCATCAACACCGCTCCCTTCAAGTCGGCAGCAAGTGTCGAGAGCGCTTTAATCGTGGAGACGGACGTCGTTCCACGGAACATGTCGGGCACGCCCTGCTTCGAGAGTTCGCCGACCGCGGTCACGGGAAACTGGGTGTCCTGAAAGGGCTGCCCTGCTGTCTCGCCGAATCGAAAATTCGGCCACACGCCTTCATCGCTGAACCGCAGCCAAACCGGCAACTCGGTTGGTGGCTTCGAGCCGCCGCGCGCGTCGTTCAGGACTGCCTGACTGAATCCGGAACGGCCGCGCCCGACCTGATCCGGTACATAGACCGGATGGCCTCTTCGGACGAAATATTCGTCCCATCCCATTCGTCCGTCCGGTGTGGTCTCCCACGACTTTCCTGTGAGCGTAGCTCCGTGCACCATCACCACCGGCACGTTGCCGGCGCCCTTCTGCGGGACCATGTAGCGCACGTACATCTGATTGACCGTGATGTGGCCGCCAGGCCCAAGGCCGCCGAGTTCGTCCGCTGTTTGCTCGACCGTTTCACCGCCGACGAAGAAGCTCCCTTGCGACTTCAGCACGAGCGGCGTGTCCGAGGTCCTCACATCCTTGAGGGCTTGCGCCCTGACACTCGCGGGCGCGCCCATGATCGCAACGCCGACGCTGGCGAGGATGAACCGACGAAATCGCTGACAGAAGTAGTGACGTCTCACCTGTGCGCCTCCGACGCTTGATGCTCGAAACAGCGTATCGAAGTCGTCCCTGCGGAAGATGCCTATTCCTCCGGCGATCGGACGCATTCATCGCTATGAACTCGTAGCTTTAGGCAAGACGCCGGACTGTCGCAGGTGTACGATCAGCACATGAGATCGAACCTTCGGCCGCGACGTGCACCGTCGAGCCGCGTTCGTCGGTTGTCTCCCGCTGAGGTCCACCGCGCAAGCCAATCGCACCATTCAGCGCCCTCACTGACTGCGGCAACGGGAGCGTTCCGTCCAGAAGCCCCAGGGGCGTTAGCGTTGCGAAGACTGGCGAACTTGGTCACGCACTACGCACCGCACGATGGCGTGTTCCCGCTGCGTCTGCCAGGAACGCACGTCGTCAGGCTGTCGCACATCTCGACTGAACCCACCTTCTCCACGATGCGACCTGCGGTCTGTATCGTCGCGCAAGGCGCAAAGGTCGTCATGATGGGACCCGACGTCCTCGAATACGATCCGGCGCACGTACTCGTCTTCGCCGTCGATCTGCCGACGTCGAGCCAGGTGATTCGGGCCAGTCGCAAAGAGCCCTATCTCGGTTTCATCCTGGATCTCGACCCGGCGCGGGTCGCTGAACTTGCGACGCGCGCGTATCCACGCGGCATTCCCAAGCCAACCGAGGCCCGTGCGCTCTACGTCGGGCACTCCACAGACGGCATCGTCGACGCGGCCACGCGATTGCTTGACCTGATGACCAACCCCGTCGAGGCTGAGTTGCTTGGACCGGTCGTCATCGACGAGATCGTGCTTCGCCTCTTGCGGACGGCTATCGGCCCGCGCGTCGCGCAGATCGGTCAGCCCAAGTCCGGAGTCCAACGTGTCGGTGAGGCCGTGTCCTGGATCCGTGCGCACTTTGCGCAACCGGTCACCGTTGAGGAGATGGCGGCTGCGGCTCACATGAGCGCGTCCTCCTTTCACGAGCGGTTCAAGGCCGTCACGTCGCTGAGCCCGTTGCAATACCAGAAGGTGTTGCGGCTGCACGAGGCACGGCGACTGATGCTGTTCCAGCAAATGGATGTGAACGAAGCCTGCCATCGCGTCGGCTACCTGAGCCCGTCGCAGTTCAGCAGGGAATACGCGCGCTTCTTCGGCAGCGCGCCGACCAAAGATATCGCTCGCGTCCACGCGCACGGTTTCACTCCGAAGGACAGCAAACAATGAAACGGTCGGTTGTCTACGTACTCGCAGGACTCGTCGCGGCGATGGGTGTCGCAACGGCCGCCGTGTCGCAAGCGCCTGGCCCGATCGTCAGAATCGATAGCGGGCAGGTGCAAGGCGTCGTCGACGATGGCGTCGTCTCCTTCAAGGGCATTCCCTTCGCGACGCCTCCGGTCGGTGAGCTGCGCTGGCGCCCGCCACAGCCCGTCACGAAATGGACGGACGTGCGTCAAGCGTCGGAATTCGGCGCCGATTGCATGCAGGGGCGCTTCGGCCCCCCACCGGTCGCAGGCCAGGGCGCGCCGGCGCCATCCGAAGATTGCCTCTACCTGAACGTCTGGCGTCCCGCCGATCAGGGTGCCCGCAATCTTCCCGTGATGGTCTGGATCTACGGCGGCGGGTTCGTGGGCGGCTCGAGTGCGTCGTCGAACACGTCGGGCGCCGGGTTCGCCAAGCAGGGCATCGTCCTGGTGGCGATGAATTATCGCGTCGGTCGTTTCGGCTTTTTCGCGTTTCCGTCACTGAGCGCGGAACATCCCGACGAGACCAAAGGCAACTACGCCTACATGGACCAGATCGCGGCCTTGCAGTGGATTAAAAGAAACATCCGCGCATTCGGAGGCGATCCGAACAACGTCACCCTCTTCGGGTTTTCCGCCGGCGGCGTATCCGTTCACAGCATGCTCGCGTCGCCGCTGGCGCGCGGTCTGTTTCAGAAGGCGATCGTCGAATCCGGCGGCTCGAGAGACAGCGTCCTCACCGCGCGTCCGATGCGTGCGGACGGCGTCGATCCGAACTATCCCGTGTCGGCCGAGACGATTGGGATCGGATACGCGAAGTCGATGGGGATTGAAGGTACGGACCGGGCGGCACTCGCCAGACTGCGGTCTGTCAGCGCGGACGAAATCCTTCGCGGCGCTGCGCCCCAGCCCGGAGCGAGTGCGCCGTCGTACGAAACGACGCCGCTCCTCGACGGCAAACTGATTACCGAAACTGCGGAGACCGCTTACAAGGCGCGCCGTCAGCCGCGCGTGCCGTTGATGCTCGGCAGCAACAGCGCCGACACTGCGGGGAACCGAGTTCGCGCTCGCACCAAAGAGGAACTGTTCGCACGGTACGGTCAGTGGAGCGCGGAGGCAAAGGCCGCCTACGATCCTGATGGATCGGCAGACCTCCCGACCCTGATTTCGCGGGCCAATGACGACTTCGGCCAAGCCGAGCCGGCGCGCTTCGCCGCCGACGCCTTCGCCGCGAATGGATCGCCAGTGTATCTGTACCGCTTCTCGTACGTTCAGACATCGATGCGCGAGCAGATGCGTGGCGGGACGCCGCATGGGGGCGAGATCGCCTATGTGTTCGGCACGTTGTCTGCGGGTCGCGGCGGTGCGCCGACTCCGGAGGACTTCGCAGTCTCCCGGATGGCCCAAAGCTATTGGGTCAATTTCGCCAAGACCGGCGATCCGAACGGTGCAGGCCTACCAGTATGGCCACGCCACGTCGCAGACGACGGTCAAATTTTCGAGTTCCGGCCGGACGGCAAGGCCGGCGCAGCGCCCGACGCAAGGAAGGCGCGCCTGGACGTGACGCGGAAGGCAACCGAGGCCGGCAAGCGGGCCGATTTTTAAAGAACGAGAGGCAAGTCATGGCTCGCTTAACGGCAATACTCACGATGCTGGTGCTGGCGGCTTCAACATCGAGCGGATCCTATCGAGCGGACAGTCAGACGACGATGATCACCCGCAACGGCTCGCGCGTCGTCGAGCGCGGAGCGGACGCGAATTTCACGGGTGATGTTCGAATAGAGAGATTGTTCGAGGCCGTCGAGCCATCACACTCGAGTGGCGGACTCGTCACGTTCGCGCCCGGCGCGCGGACAGCCTGGCACTCGCATCCTGGTGGTCAGATCCTGATCGTGACGTCGGGCACCGGCCGCGTGCAGCTGTCGGGCCACCCGATTGAGGAGATCCGCACGGGCGATGTCGTCCAGATCCCAGCGGGCGCAAAGCACTGGCATGGTGCAGCGCCGCACGCCTCCATGACGCACCTCGGCATCACCGAACCGCGCAACGGCGCAGCCGTGCAATGGATGGAGAAGGTCAGCGACGACGAGTACAACCGCGTGTTGTCGAGTGCAGAGAAACAGTCACCAGTGCAGCCGACTCCATCCGATCGGCCGGCCCAATCGCAAACTCGCGAGCAGGGCACCACCAGACCGTCCGGAGAGCTTCAGCAGCGGATCGCGCCCGGCTTGGCAGCGCTGACCGACGACGTGCTCTACGGCGATGTGTGGAGACGGCCGGAACTGTCGCCCCGCGATCGCAGTCTGGTCACCGTTTCAGTCTTGATCGCGACGGGGAAGACCGCGCAGCTTGCTGGTCATCTCGGTCGAGCCTTCACCAACGGTGTCAAGCCGAGCGAAACCTCCGCGGTGCTGGCGCACCTCGCGATCTATTGCGGTTGGCCCAGCGCGGTATCCGCACTCGAGGTCTACGACCAGGTCTACAAGTCGAGAAATATCGAAGCCAGCAGTCTCGCCGCGGTGAGTCCTCGTCTTCCGCCCGCGGCATCGGAAACAACACGCGCCGATGCCACTCGCGCCGAACTGGGCACCGTCGCGCCAAAGTTCGCGCAGCTTACCAACGACGTCGTGTTTGGAGACCTCTGGCGACGACCCGACCTGTCTTTGCGCGATCGGAGCTTGGTGACTATCGCGGCACTCGCCGCGATGGGCGATGATGATCAGCTCGATATCTACTTGCGTCTGGGGGTCGAAGCGGGTCTGACGCGGGCCCAAATCATCGAGGCGCTGACGCATCTCGGGTTTTACGCCGGCTGGCCGAAGGCGACCAGGGCCATGAATGCAGTCCCGCGCGCGCTGGGTCGATAGGACAACCACCTGCCTGATATAGAAAAGGAGTATCCCGTGCGCAATCCGGCATCGCTTTCAAGAATCCTCCTTTTCTTTGTTGCCGTCGCGTCTCCGTCGACTGTGGTTTACGCCCAAGGCGGCGCGGCGCCCGCGGCGGGTAGAGCGGGCGGCGCAGGAGTCCCGAATCTGACCGCCGCCGAGCCCATGGGCCCCGTGGAAAACCTGACCGCGTATCCAGTCCCGCCCGAGGGCTTCAACATCGCGCGCGAGAACATTCCGCACGGCGAGGTCAAACTCGTTGAGTACGACTCGAAGACACTGGGAATTCGCCGGCCCCTGAGGGTCTACACACCGCCCGGCTATTCGACCGCGCGCCGGTATCCGGTGCTCTATCTGCAGCACGGGCTGGGCAATACCAGCACCGAGTGGGTGCAGCGAGCGCGGGCACCGATCATCGCGGACAACCTGATCGCCGACGGCAAGATGGTGCCGATGATCATTGTCTTTCCCAGCGGAAACGCCACGGCGACGCCGGCAGACGAAAAGCAGGGCGACCGCACGCAGGCCTCCTATGGGCAGCCGTATCATGACGACCTGCTGAAGGACATCATTCCGTTCGTCGAGGCCAACTATCCTGTGTATTCGGACCGTGCCAACCGTGGCATTGCCGGCATGTCGATGGGATCGGGTCAGGCGTTGAACATTGGCCTCACCAACCTCGATATGTTCGACTGGATCGCCGTGGTCGCTCCGGCGCCGAACACTCGGCCCCCCGCCGAACTCCTCACGGATACGGCCGCGCTGAATCGGTTGAAGCTCTTTTGGTTGAGCGTCGGCAGCAGGGATGCCCTGTATCGGGTTGCTCAAGGCCTTCACAGCCTCGCAACGGAGAATGGCATTACCCACATCTGGCGTGTCGACACGAACGCCCACGACACTGCCGCGATGAGCAGCAACTTCTACTACTTCGCGCAGAAGCTCTTCAAGTAGCGCGGCCGTGTCTCAGTTTGGAGTCCCGCTCCGACCGTTCAGTCGACTCCGATAGAGCGTTCTCGGCGATTCAGCACCGGGACTCGACGTGGGAGTTCGGCTGGCTGGCTGTCAGTGGCTGACGGCCGCTTTCGTCCGCAGGCAGACGGTGCCCCCGCCAACCCGCTCACGCTTGCAACGTTCCCGTGAGCTACGGTCGGCAAGCCAGCGAGCTGTTCCATCTTATTTCTGTAAGGTCAAGTAGTCCTGGTTCTCTTTCGAGAATCGAAGGTTGCGAGTCACGTACTCGCGCAGAGCGCTCCGCTGTCCGACAACTCGCAAATCGCGGATCCGCAACGCTCCTTCTCCAGGTGCGTCAATCGTCAGGACGAGCCGATTGGCGATCGCACCCGCCGTTTCGAGCAACACCGACTGGCCCTCGCCCGGTGCGAGCATGACGTCGGTCTTCCCGACAACCTCGTGATCCGGCGCAACGAGGCGAATCTGGACATCCGCATTCACGCTGGCGCGTAATTCCGCGATCCGAATCTCGTTGACGCGCTCCCCCTGATCAGAAAACTCGACAAGCAACTCTGTATGCCCGGCGAACTCGATGATGCCCGCCTCATCGCGCAGGAATGGCAGGGTTCTCAAATAATCCTTCGAATCGATTCTGGAGCCGTTGAGGCGGGCCGCGCGAACGTACGACACGTGCGCGACGTTCTCCGTAAATGAGTCGGGACCGAGGGACACCGGAGTGTTCTCGGTTCGCTCGTAGATGGCATTGAGCTGCTGCGCATCCTCCCCCACCAGGTGGAACAGTCCACCGAAGAGCGCCGGGGGCACCGCATCGTTATTCGCTCGCAGAAGAATATCCGTGCGCGACATCACGAAGTGCACCTTCTGGTAGAGAAAGTACTGGTGAACCGGACGAAGTGTCGCCTGATTCGTGAGCGGCGCATAGCGGCCCACTTCGGTGAAGTAGATATCGGTCGACGGAACGTCCGATGGGAATCTGGAACAAATGCCAAGGTCGTCGATGTTGTTGACATCCAGCATGAATGGCACGAATCCCGCCTGGTTGTAAGCCACGATATCGCCGGGGAAGATAGAGTGCCGTGCCGTCTCGTACAGGCCGTAATAAGGCCAGAAGAACTGGTGCAAATCGGGCGATGGATGGCGGAGGAAACTGGGAGTCTTCTCGACTTGCTCATACGTCTGAGCGAATTGGACGGCGACGTACGCACCGTAGACCACGATCGCGGCGCACAGCATGGACCCGAGTCGTGGACGCAGCGAGGCAACATGATCGACCGCGTTGGCGACGATCAACGCAAACAAAGGAAGCAGCGGAACGAAGAAGCGAAATCCGAACATCCAGTCGCCAACGACTGACACGTAAACGGCGAGTAGCAGCGCGCCGAATGTGACCGTGCGGATCCATCCGCCAGTCTTGACCGCATGGATCGCTGACGCACACAACGCGAGCGCCGCAGGCCATCCGTATGCGCCGATGAATTGCATTCCATACGAACGTTCCGGGGCTTTGACGACGACGTTCTGATGAGGGAGCAACTTGTAGAGAATCTTGGTTTCTACCGGCGCCGGGACGAGGTCCTCAAAATACCACCAGCGCCAGCCGTGATACGCGATGAGCACGAGACACAGCGGCGCTGCGATCCGCCGGACCATTTCGCGTCGTCGCAGGTCCGAGGCGGTCAGAAGAAACGCCCCGACCAGCACACTCGCGTAGACGAACCCATCGATCCGCTCGAGCACGAGCAACGACGCCGCAATCGCCGCCCAGCCGTCGCGACTGGTGACGAGCGCAACCAGCAGGCCCGCGCTGATGAACGCGAACGGCACCGATTCGAGCGACGAACAACTCCAGAGCGCCAGAGGTCCAGCGAGCGCCACGGTTCCTAAAGCCGTGATGGCACCCGCGGCATGCGTCCGCGATCGCCGTAACAGCACGGCAACGAGCAGCAGAATCCCAACCCCGGAAACGATGGAAACCGCTTTGCCGACGAAGAAAACTGAATGCTTCGGCAGTCCGGCCAGGCGAACGATCGAAAGAGTGACGGCCGCCCAGAACACGTGCAGGAAGTCGGAGTAGCCCTCAAGCCGGCCCTCGAGACCGTTGTAACTCAGTCCCAGCCCCTTCAGAAGGTTCTGTGCATAGACGAACGGAATCGCTTCATCGTCTACGAAGAAATAGAGGTAACTCGCGGCGTGAACAAGAAAGAGGACGCTCGCAGCGATCACCAGCCACGGCGAAACAGAGGTGTTGCGATCGTTCATTCTGTCGCGGGGCGGCGACCGGCAGGGCAGCCGCCGACGTGTTGTCGTATTTCTATAATAAAATTGAAGCGCTACTCAATTTTTTAATAGAAATTCATGGGTCGACTCATGCAAGGCAGAAATGCCGATCGAACGCACTCGCGGGTCACGCGGTCGGATAACCGCCGGTGGCAAGATGCGCTGGCCGAGGGGCTGCTCTACGCAGCGGCAGGCATCATAAGCCTGACAGGAGTGAACACCATCGTGGTTCGGCTCGAAGAAGCGCTCGCGCGGTTGGTGCCAGTCTTCGAGCCGACTGTCACCATGGCGACCTCGATCACGGCGTGCGTGACGGTACTTGTCTGCGCAAGCATCATTCTCAAGAAGTCTGCGATTCGCCAACGTGTCATGCCACGCAACGTAAAGCGTCCGATCGTTCTCCGCCGGACATCACTGATGCCCGTCATCCTGATTGCGATTGCAGGGTGCCTCATCGCGGCGACGTGGCGGATCTCGGGTGGACCGGAGTCGCTTGAACCACCCGCGGGGATGAACGTCTCAACCGATCGATTGGTGGATGCGTACACGACCGACAAGGCCGCGGTCACTCGCGCCTACAACACGCGGTGGTTGTCGCTCGCAGCTGAAGTTGAGAATGTCGAGCCCCGCGTCGCCGCGCAACACTCTCTCCGGTTGAAGACGACCCGGGAGAACGCCCCGGCCGTCCACGCACGGTTTGCGTCAGATCAGGATGACGTGTTTGGTGATGTGGAAGCCGGCGCGTTTGTGTCGATGACGTGCCGGGGAGCCGTCTTTCATACTGATATTCAGCTTCAGGGATGCGCCTTGCGCTCGTTCTCGAATCACAAGTAATCGCCCGGCTCTCAGGCCGATACGCGGATTACTGACCCCCCACCGCGACGCTTACAACAACCTCCCGATCAGACTCGAGGCGTGCTCGGCGACATGCGGCGAGCCCGGCGGCTACACGCTGGTCGACTTCATCCGAATCGGCGTGCCGCTCGCCGCCATTGTCCTGGTAGTAACCGTGCTGCTGGTTCCCTTGTTCTTCCCGTTCTGAGTCGATTCGTTGGAAGTGGTTTCAAGACCTGACCGCGCCGAGATCGCGGAGGATCTCGGCGTGCTCTGCGTGAGACCCCTCCGTGTTCAGAGCAACCGACTACAGCAATGTCGCGCCACCTCATCCAGCGATCGCAGCCGAACAGTAACATCGTCGCGTTAAGATCGGGCGATGCGTCACATTCTCGCGAAGCGCCACGTCTCCGAGCTGACGGCCTTCGCCACCTCCAACGTCCTCATTGCCTTCGACTACGATGGAACGCTCGCGCCGATCTCTTCCGTTCCCGAACGCGCGCCGATGCGGGCAAAGACGCGTCGACTGCTCCGCGCCGTCTCGGAACGCTATCCCTGTGTAGTCATTTCCGGACGCGCTCGCTCTGATCTCGCCAGGTGGCTCTCCGGTGTGCCGGTATGGCATCTCGCCGGTAATCACGGTCTCGAGCCGTGGGCAGAGGATGCGCGGTACGTGGCCCGTGTGAATCGATGGGAGCGGCAGCTCGCCGGGCGGCTCGAGCAATATCCGGGCGTGACGATCGAGAACAAGACTTACTCGATCACCATTCACTATCGTCACGCGCGGCCGCGCCGGCCCGCGGTCGTCGCGATTCAGAATGCGCTGCGCGCCCTTCGGGGGGCCCGGCTCATCCGTGGAAAAGAGGCGGTGAGCGTATTGCCTCGCGACAGCGTCGGCAAGGGAGACGCGCTTCAGCGCGCCCGCCGCCTGCTCCACTGTGACGTCGCCATCTTCGTCGGCGACGACGACACGGATGAGGAGGCGTTCAACGGCGGTCCGCCAGGAGTGGTGCTCGGGATACGGGTTGGCCCACGCCGCCGCTCGCGTGCCCGGTATCACCTCACGGATCAAATGGAGATCGACACTTTCCTGAACACCCTCATCAAGCTCAGGCCAGCGCCGTCGCGGGCGCGGCATTGACTACGCTATCTAATTGCGCGGCACGGTTGGCGCTCAAACTGACTCAGCCGTGCCCGAGACGAGCACGCCTCTGCTGTTGGCCTCTCGATAGCATGCGGTATGGACCCATTGCGGCCGTCGGTCTCGCGCGAGACGCGCCTGCTGCTGACGATAATCGTCATCTCGGTCGCGCTGTTATGGGTGCTCGCGCGAATTCGATTTCCGGGCAAAGCGGCGTCGCCCAGTCCTGTGTCGCCGGTTCTTGCTCAGCTTGCGCCGCCGTCGGCGTTCGAAGACATTACGTCTACCGTCGCGCAGCTTACGCCGCACATCAGTGAGCTGATTTCTGTCATCGCCGTGTCGGCCGAGACCGCTGCAGGACCACGGTCTACCACGGCGCAGGCGCTTCAAGTCCGCGACGGTCTGGCGATCGCGCTGACCGGTGAGCGGGTTGAGCCTCGCTCGACCGATGGCGCATCGATTGAAATCACGGCTCGGGATCCAGCGACCGGACTGACGTTGCTTCGAGTGCCAGCAGAAGACGCCGCAGCGCCGGAGGTCTGGTCCTCGCGCGGACTGCAATACCCGCGTTTCCTCATTGCCTCTGATGTATCAACGGGAAATCTGTCGTTGAGGCCGGTGTTCATCGGATCGCTCAACTCGATTGCGAGCCCGCGGTGGGCAGGATCGCTCTGGGCGGTTCCGGACGGGGCAGGTCTTCGCGCGGGTACGTTTCTGTTCACCGTCGCCGGAGAACTCGCCGGCGTCACCATCAATCACGCCGATCACGTCGCGATTGTTCCTGGCGAACTCCTGATGAATTCGGTCGATCGCCTGTCGCGGCAGCCACACCCGAATCACGCCTCGCTTGGCGCTGAAGTTCAAGCGCTCACGCCTGCCCTGGCCGCGGCGCTGCAGGCGCAGAACGGCGTCGTCGTGACGTGGGTCGATCCCGCGGGCCCTGCAGCGGGACTTCTGTCCGCGATGGACGTCATCGCCCGCGTCAACGGCAATGCGGTGAGCACGCCAGATCAGTGGGACGATCAGGTGCTTGCCCTCGCGGATGGCAGCGCGGTTGCGCTCGATGTGCAACGACAAGGCAAGGCCCAACAGATCCAGGTCACCGCGCGCCCCACGAATGGCGCCGCGGACGATCCGGTTCTTGGTCTCACGCTCCGGCCGCTCCCGCGAGTTGGGGTTGAAGTGCTCCACGTCGTCCCGCGCTCGGCGGCCGCGGGCGCGGGAATACGCGCCGGTGACATCATCACGAAGGCCGGCAGTGTCGATGCTCCATCCTCCGGCCAGATTTCACGGCTGTTCTCGGAGAACGAAACGCTCGTCTTCGCGGTGACGCGCGATCAGGATCATCGAGTGCTGGCGATCGAGAAGGCACGGTGATGCTCGACACGAACATCACTCCGGACGAGATCTCGACGGTTCGAGTCCCCTCTGACCAGCCGCGCTGGCGATCGAGGATTCAGCTCGCGCGCGGACTTGCGCCGACGCCACGGCCCTGGCTTCTGCTGCTGCTGACAGGAGTCGCGTTCGGTCCGTTCGGTCTCGGCATCCTCTCGGAGAACGTCCTCAACGTGCTCGATCCGGCGGTCGCCGCTGCACTGGCGACGCTGGGCGCCTTCGTCGGCATGGAAATCGACGTCCGCCACTTACGCGGCAATTCGTCGGTCGCGGCGGGCAGCCTCGGTGCCTTTGTCACGCTCCTGACAGTTGCGGCAGGCATGCTCGCCGTCTCTGCGCTCTCGGACTCCGCGGTGGCGATGCCATGGCTGCTGGCGGGGTTGCTCGGGCTCTGCGCCGCTTCATCGGCGACGCCATCACGTCCTCCGACGACCGAGACGACTGACATCGGCGGAGCTGAAGACCTCTTGCCTATTGTGCTGGGCCTGCCGGCGCTGGCCATCATGCGATCTCAAACGCCGACCGAAACAGCCACGTTGACGTTCGGATTCACGCTCGTCGCAATTGCCGTCGCCGTCGCCTGCTGGCTGCTGGTGTCGCGAACATCGTCGGTCACCGAGGAACGCGTGTTCGCGATTGGCGGACTGCTGCTGCTTGGCGGCGCCGCGGCTTACCTGTCGCTGTCGTCGCTGTTTGCCGGCTTTACTGCCGGCGTTCTCTGGCGAGCCGCGGGTCCCGCTGTGCGCGACCGCATTGTTCAGGATCTCGGCTATCTCCAGCGACCCGTCGTCGGACTGCTGTTGCTGGTCGCTGGCGCGAGGCTTCACGTTTCCGTGGCGTTGATCGGTTTCATCGCTTTCTACGCGCTCTTCAGAATCGCCGGCAAGCTGACCGGCAGCCTGCTCGCTCGCCGCCTCATCGGCGGAGATGCGCTGACCGATTCTTCTCCTCTGTCACCTGGAATCATCGGTGTGGCCCTGGCGCTCAATGTCGTTCAAGTGCGAGAGCACGACGACATCGCCACCACGTTGTTCACGATTGTCGTCGTCGGGTCTTTTCTGGCTGACGTCGCGTCGTTTCTGATTCGAGAGCCGAGACAAACGCTATGAGCCGCCTCATCGCCGTCGCGCTACTCGTTGCCGCGGTCGTCGGCGTCCGTCTCCTCGGACCGGTCGCCGCCGTCCAGCCTTCGACGACGGCGCTTGCCCTCGGACTGACGCTGATTTTGGCGCTCGTCACCGGCGAATTCCTCCGCCACTTCCGCCTTCCGCGGCTCACGGGCTACCTGCTGTTCGGCGTGTTGATTGGGCCATACATCGGCAACGTCATCACCGGACGAATGGCAGGGCAGCTTCACACCATCAACGGAATCGCAACTTCGCTCATCGCGCTGATCGCCGGACTGACCTTGAACTTCGAGCGAATCGCGCATCGCATCGCCGGCGTCACCCGCATGCTGGCGGCGATTCTTTCGGTCGCCATGCTCGGACTCTTCGCGGTTGCGTGGCTGCTGTGGCCATGGCTGCCGATCGCGCCCGAGGCGTCCGGTCTGGTAAAGGTTGCGATGGTGGCGCTTGTCACGATCGTAACGATCAGCTTCTCGCCGACGATGGCCGCGGCGGTGATTGCGGAGACGGGTGCGCGAGGGCGGCTCAGCGATCTGGTGCTGGCGATCGTCGTGCTCGCCGATTTCATCGCGTTCGTTCTTTTCTCGTTTGCGATGCAGCTGGCTCGAGGCGTGCTGACCGAAGGCCCGGCATCGGACGTCAATCTGCTCGCACAGCTCGCATGGGAGATCGGCGGCGCGGCAGCATTCGGCTGTCTCGTCGGCGCGCTGTTTGCGCTCTATCTCCGCTACTGGGGCCGCGACGTCACCCTGGTGCTGCTCGGCGTGTGCGCACTCCTCAGCCAGGTCGGCGCGTCGCAGCGATTCGAGCCGCTGGTCGCCTCGATGGCGGCGGGCCTCGTCATTCAGAACGTGGCGGTTCCCCAGGGCGACGCGTTGAAGGTTGCGATCCAGCGGGGCGCGCTCCCGGTGCTCGTCGTGTTCTTCGTCTCGGTTGGCACCTCATTGCGCCTCGACGCACTCGCCGCGACCGGGGTCGTCGCGATCGGCCTGGCCGCCGTTCGTCTCGCTCTGATCCGATCTGGCGCGGCAGTCGGACTGGCGGTGTCCGGGATCGATCGTCAGGCTGGCGGGTATGTCTGGACCGGCTTGGTATCGCAGGCCGGAATCACGGTCGGCCTGGCATCGGTGCTGGCGGCGGAATTTCCGACCTGGGGCGCGCAAATTCAAATCCTGCTCATCTCCCTGATCGCGATCGACGAGTTGATCGGTCCGGCGCTCTTCCGCCTCGGACTGGCTCGCTCCGGAGAGATCGACGGCCGAACGGCGCGGCCGTTGATCGTCGTCTCCAACCGGGAGCCGTATCTGCACAACTACGATCGAAACGGCGCGATTATCTGCACGCCGGCGACGGGCGGAGTCGCGGTCGCGCTCGACGCGTTGATGCGTGAACGACACGGGGTCTGGATTGCGTCAGGCGACGGCACTGCGGATCGCGCGCTCGTCGGTGCCGGCGACAAGCTGCCGGTGCCGCCCGATAACCCGTCGTATGAACTGAGACGACTCTGGATCGATCGGCGGGAGTACAACGCCTACTATGGCGGGTTTGCGAACGAAGGGTTGTGGCCGCTCTGCCATCTCGTCGATGTCCGCCCGAAGTTCCGCGGTGAAGACTGGGCCGCGTACGAATCAGTCAACGCGCGATTCGCCGCGGCCATCGACGAAGAGTTGCCGACGATCGAGACGCCTGTCTTCATCCAGGACTACCACCTCGCCCTCGTCGCCGGCGAACTACGGAGGCGTCGGCCGGCGGTCCGGACGGCTCTCTTCTGGCACATACCATGGCCCTATCCGGATCGTCTACGCATCTGCCCCTGGCGGCGCGAGATCCTGTCGGGTCTTCTCGCGAACGATCTGCTGGCATTTCAACTCGAACGCGACCGACGGAATTTCGTTCTGGCGCTTCGCGAGGAGCTTGGGCTCGAGGTTGAGGCAGACGGAGAACGCGTCCGTCTCGGCGACCGGGTTGCCACGATCACCTCGGCACCGATCGGCGTCGACTACGACCGCATTCAATCAATCGGCGGCGATGGCGCGTATTTCCGTGAACAGGAACGTCTTCGACAGTTGTTCGGCCTGACCGCTCCGATCATCGGTCTGGGAGTCGATCGCCTCGACTACACCAAGGGGATTCCCGAACGGCTGGAGGCCCTCGACCGCCTCTTCACGACACACCCTGAGCTTCGCGGCCGGCTGACATTCCTGCAGATCGGCGTGCCATCACGATCGAGCCTCGAAAGCTACGGCGCCATCGAGGCGGAGATCTCGCAGATGGTCGACGAACTGAACGCGTTTCACGGGGTGAAGGGACTTCCGCCTCCGGTCCGCTACCATCGTGGGGCACTGGGCCTGTCCAGCCTGGTGGCCCTCTACCGTCTCGCGCACTTCTGTATCGTCAGCTCGCTGCACGACGGGATGAATCTCGTCGCCAAGGAGTTCGTCGCCGCGCGCGACGATGAAGATGGCGTCCTGGTGCTCAGCAGACTCGCCGGCGCCGCGCAGGAGCTGCAGGACGCGCTGCTCATCAACCCGTACGACGTCGACGCATTTGCCGCCGCGCTGACGAAGGCGGTGGAGATGTCGGTCGATGAACGCCGGGCGCGCATGCGCGCGATGCGCCGCGTTGTTGCCGGTCGCAATGTCTTCAGCTGGGCGTCAGACATCCTCGAAGGGCTCGAAAGCCTTTGGACGACGCCGCTCCGCTACGCGTCGCGCGCACCAGAAGATGCTCCCGTGTGATCGAATCACTCATCACTAATCACTCATCCTTGAATCCCTCATCGTTGAATCGCTGATCCTCGAATCTCTGAATCCGTGAATCCTCGAATCACTTCCACGTCCGGTCTGGCAGTTGCTCCAGAGACGGTTCGCCATCGAGACACGATTCAAAGATTCAGCGATTCAAAGATTCAGCGATTCAACGATTCAAGGATCCGAGGATTAGAGATTCGAGGATGGGGATTCGAGATTAGTGATTAGTGATGAGTGATTAGTGACGAGTGATTCATTGGTAGATCACCACCGAGGGCGATGGTGTCAGTGAAAGGACCTGTGATGGCTGAAACAGGTTGGTGTCCTGAATGTAGAACAGCTTGAAGCCGCTGAAGGCGAACGCGCCTTGGTGAAGCACCATCGAGTAGGTGTGGCGTTTCAGGGCCTGACCGCCAAAGCCATCCGCCACCAGCACGACGTCGAGCGCGTCGCTCGTCCAGATGCGTTCCTTGTCGGGCAGCATCGCCATCGTGAACTGATGCACCATGAGCACCTTGCGCGGAAGCCGGTACCGTTCCTGGGTGTACTCGAGGATGTCGATCGCGTCGTTGACCTCGTCGGCGCTCATCGTTCCGATCCGCTGCCCGGGTACGCCGCCGTCTCCCATCGAGAACTCCGGATCGAGCGCGAGGTACACGTCAGGCTGTTGAAGGTACGGCGCGAGATAGGACAATTCGGAGAGCACGGTCGAGTGGCCGGTCTGCACGTCAAGAATCAGCTTGAAACCGGCGGCTCTCGCGGCGCGCAGCATCCGATCGATCACCGCGTAGCTTTCACGACGGCGATACCGGCCGTCTTTCCCTGGCTGCGGCTGACCGATGATCGTCACGAGCTCGTATGCGGGAATGACCGTCTTCTTGGTGACCGCCGCGTACTCAGCGGCCTGTTTCTTCAAGCCGTCCGCTAACGCCGCATCCTCGAGGCGGCCGAGAATTCCCATCCGCCCTGACCAGGGATTGCCATACCACGTGACGAGCACGCTCGAGTCGAGAACCGACGACTTGTCGGTGGTCGGCTTGTCCGGACTCGATCGTGCGGGAAGTGGAGGCGCAGGCGGTGGAGTGGGCGACGTCCCCGAACCCGCGGCGGCGATGACAGTCAGCGACAGCATCGCGACCAACGCGATGGAGACGGGAACCCGGCGCATCCATCAACGATGAGCGCAAGCTCCATGCCCGCGCCGGATGCGGGAGGTTCCTGCCTCGAAGTGGCAGAAAAGAGCACGCAGAAGGCAAAAACATCGCCGTCTGCGCAGTTCTTCGTAATTAATCAGGAACGCCGCTTCTCAAAAAGCGTCGTGAGATTACGAGGCCGTAATCCGTTCTTAACCGAGGCTGTCGCCCCTCGGACTCCCCTACACGCGCCCTCGCTCCCCGCTTCGACGGCTCGCTCCGGCCGCGTGGCTCGCTCGCATGCTCGCTCGCAGCTGTGACGGCGGATGAAGATTCAATGCTGTTGCTGCGGACGTTCGATCCCGAGCTTGCGCATGCGGAACTGGAGCGTGGAGCGCTTCATTCCGAGGCTTGCCGCGGCGCCATTCGGGCCCGCAATCACCCAGTTCGCCCGTTCGAGCGCGGTGATGATGTGGCGGCGGTCGGCATCCTCGAGCGTTCGCGGTTGAACCGACTCCACCGCTGCCGCCCGGCGGCCGTTCAACGCCGCCACCGGCACGTCGAGCGTCGACCCGGTCGTCAGGATGACGGCGCGTTCGATCAGGTTCTGCAGCTCGCGGATGTTCCCGGGCCAGTCGTACCGCGTCAACGTTTCCATCGTCTCGGTCGGGATGGTCTCGACGTTCTTCTTCATCCGCCGCGCAAACTGCTGCGCGAAGTGGCGCACGAGCATCGGGATGTCTTCGCGGCGCTCGCGAAGGGGCGGCACGACAATCGGAAATACGTTCAACCGGTAGAACAGGTCCTGGCGGAACTTCTGATCGTCGACCAGCACCGCGAGGTCGCGGTTGGTGGCGGCAATCAAACGCGCATCGGTGCGCAGCGTTCGAGTGCTGCCCAGCCGTTCGAATTCGCGTTCCTGCAGCACCCGCAGCAGCTTCGGCTGCAGCTCCAGTGGAATCTCTCCGACTTCGTCGAGAAACACCGTGCCGCGGTTGGCCAGCTCGAATCGCCCGATTCGCTGGCCGATCGCCCCGGTGAACGCGCCCTTCTCGTGGCCGAACAACTCGCTTTCGAGAAGCCCGGTCGGGATTGCCGCGCAGTTCAATTTCACGAACGCGTGGTCGACGCGGTTGCTCAGCTGATGAATGGCACGCGCCACCAGTTCCTTGCCCGATCCCGTCTCGCCTGAGATCAGAACCGTTGAATCGGTTGGCGCGACGGTCTGGATCTCACGCAGCACCCGGCTCAGCGCGTTGCTGCGCCCGATAATCTCTTCGAACTGATAGTCGCTGCGAATCTCGTCCTCGAGATACAGCTTCTCCCGCGCGAGCTGCGCGTTCAGCTCCTCGATCTGTTCGTACGACACGGCATTGCGTACGGCAATCGCGATCTGTCCCGCAACCCGAGTGAGCAACGGGAACTGATCGACCGAAAACGCATCGTCGCGAAGCGCTCCCAGATTCAGCGTTCCGATCGTGCCGTGTGCGGTGGCAAGAGGAACGGCACACGCGGAGTTAATTCCGCGCGCGCGAATGAAGGCGCTCTCAGGGAAGCTATCGAGATCGTCGGGCGAGAAGATGCGCGGTTTCCCCGTCTTGAACACGTATCCTGACGCGGATCCGTCGAGCGTGCTTTCCGAGACCATCGGCACGTTGGACCGCTCGCAGAAGTCGCTCGGCGCGTCGCACACATGATGACGAAGCACGCCGGCCGCCGGATCGTACAGGCTCAGCGCCGCGACATCCGCGCTGACGCAACGCCGCAGCGCAGGCGCTACGGCACGGAAGAGCTCGCGCGTGTCGAGGTGCGTGACGACCGCGTTGGTCACATCGAGCAGCAGGTCGAGCTGATCGCGCTCGCGCTGCAGAACCAATAGAAGATCGGTGAGCTCGGCGTTCGACGCCAGTACGGTGGCGACGTCGACGATTCGCGTAGCACGCTCATCGAACACATCGAACTCATCACTGACAGTTTTCATAACGCTCCGGAATCGGAAGAGCTGATCAGAGCCGGGTGGCGGAACGCCCGGCCCGATTGTGAAGGCAGGCTCCGCTGAACGAATGACCCCACCTGTCTAAGACGTAATCCACCGGTGAAAGGTGCCAACCCGCTGGCAGGCTGCCAACATGCCAACGCGCAGCACGTTGGCACTTCCCGTTCTAACCCACCAGGCTCTCGACTGCAAGTTCCACCGCTCGTTGACGTTATCGATTGGTCTGCCGGTCCGGCACTGCCGGGCACGATCGTGGCTGTAAGCCTGGATGTCGAATTCAAGTCGACGCGAACGTCTATCAAATGACAGGTGATTTTGATGTTTCGAATCACGACACACGGGGTGGATGGCGAGCTGGTGCTGACGCTGGAAGGGTATCTGACCGGTGATTGGGTCGCCGAACTCGCAATCTGCTGGGACCAGATCGTCACCTCCGCGCCTGGCGCGCTGATCAAGATCGATCTCACTGGCGTCTGGCGCGTGGATGCGGCGGGGCGCGAATTACTGGAGGCGCTTCATCGCGCCGGCGCGCGCCTCGTGGCCAAGGGATGCGTGATGCCCGTACTGATTCGCGAGATTGCTGAGGCGGCACGGAATGAACTCTGGCTCGGAAATCGAGGGACGGACGATCTCTCACAGCGGAGCGCGTAGGCGGGAAGAAGGAGTGGACGGTGTTCAGACTCATACGTATCTCATTCATATTGGCTCTCGCGGCGACGGCGTCCTGCACGCTCGGGAAAAACTATGCACGACCCGACGTACAGACGCCGTCCACATATCGAGGCGCCTCGGGTCAACCATCCGCCGCATCGCTCGCTGATCTTCAATGGTTCGAGCTGTTCCGCGACGACACGCTGGTTGGCCTCGTGAAGACGGCGCTTCAAGAGAACTTCGAACTGCGTATCGCGGCGCAGCGTGTTCTGCAGGCGCGCGCGGCGTATGGGATCACCCGTGCGGGACAGTGGCCGTCGGTCGATGCATCGGCGGATCTCATCGCGGCGCGCTCGTCACAAGTCGGCGCCAACGCCGGCATTCCAGCGGGAACTGACACCGACGTCAGCTACGCGCAGGCCGGCTTCAGCTTCTCATGGGAACTGGACGTCTGGGGAAGGCTGCGGCGCCTGAGCGAAGCGGGACGGGCGCAGTATCTCGCGACGGAAGAGGCTCGCCGGGGCGTCATCACGACGCTGGTCGCTGACGTCGGGCAGACCTACCTCGCGCTGCGCGCGTTGGATCTCGAGCTCGAGATTGCGAAGCGCACGCGTGACGCCGCGAACGACAACCTGCGGCTCGTCGAAGCGCGCCGCGCGAGCGGCGTGGCGAGCGGACTCGATGTGCGCCAGGCCGAACAGCTGCTGTACACGGCGACCGGGCAGATTGCCAGCATCGAGCGCGAGAGTGCACTGGCGGAGAACGCACTCAGCCTGTTGCTGGGACATGCACCCGAGGACATCCCACGCGGGCGAGCGCTCGAGTCATTCCAGGTGCCAACGGTGCCGGCCGGTCTGCCGTCTGCGTTGCTCGAGCGTCGGCCCGACATTCGCGAGGCCGAGCAGCAACTAATCTCGGCCAACGCGCAAATCGGCGCAGCCAAAGCGGACTACTTTCCGCGCATCAGCCTGACGGGCTTCTTCGGCGCGCAGAGCCGGCAGCTGTCGGACCTGTTGAGCGGACCGGCGGTCCTGGCAAGCGCAGGGCTTGGCGCCGCGGTGCCAGTGTTCAATGCGGGGCGCACGCGCAACAACGTCAAGCTCGCCGAGGCGATCCACGGCGAAGCGCTCGTGAACTACCAGCGCGTGATCTACTCCGCGTTCCGCGATGTCTCGGACGGTCTCGCGTCTTACTCGAAGACCACCGAGCAGCGCACGCAGCAAGAGCGGCTGGTCGAAGCGCTGACCGCCTCATCGCAGCTGGCGACGCAGCGGTATCAGGGAGGACTCGACAGCTACCTGCCAGTCCTCGATGCACAGCGAAATCTCTTTCAGGGTGAGCTCGATCTCGCACGGTTGCGGCAGCAGGAGTTGTCATCACTCGTGCAGTTGTATCGGGCCCTTGGCGGTGGATGGACGAAAGACAGCTAAGAGAACGACCTACTACAGAGCAGGGTACGCGTCGGCGCAGGAGAAAAAGCAAATGGCGAAGCGAATGATTGTCATGGTGGCCCTGATGGCCGCCTTCATAGCGGGTCTGGGCTTCATCAAGTTCAAGCAGTTCCAGGCCATGGCCGAGCAGTTTGCGGCGATGCAGCCGCCACCCGATGCGGTGACGACGGTTGTCGCCGCCGAGGAAGAGTGGCCGAACACGCTCAACGCGATCGGCACGGTCGCGGCCGTGCAGGGTGTGACGGTCAGCGCCGACCTTCCCGGCGTCGTCGATCGCATCGCGTTCGACTCTGGAAAGAGCGTCGAAAAGGGCGACGTGCTCGTGCAGCTCGACACGCGGCAGGAGCAGGCGCAGCTGGCCGGTGCGCAATCCGCGCTGGAACTCGCACGTTTGAATCACGAGCGGATGGAAGGGCTGGTCAAACAGGACGCCGTCTCGCGTGCGGAGTACGACGCGGCGCAGGCGACCTACAAGCAGGCCGACGCCAGGATCGGCGAGATTCGCGCGACGATCGAGCGAAAGACGATCCGCGCACCCTTCTCAGGCGTGCTCGGCATCCGTCAGGTCAACCTTGGACAGTACCTGACCGGCGGCGATCCGGTGGTTCCGCTCCAGTCGTTGAATCCGATCTACGTGAACTTTGCCGTCCCTCAGCAGGACGCAAGCGAGATGCGGATCGGACGGACGGTTCACATCACCGTCGGCGAACTCGGTAGTGGCGAATTCACCGGGCGCGTGAGCGCGGTCGATTCCGTGGTCGATCAGACGACACGGAACGTACAGGTGCAGGCGACGCTGGCGAACCCCGGTGGCAAGCTGCGTCCGGGAATGTTCGTCCAGGCGCAAGTGATGCTGGGCGCGGCGCGCAAGGTCATCGCGCTCCCGGCGTCGGCGATCAACTACGCGCCATATGGCGACTCCGTGTTCGTCGTGTCGGAGCTGAAGAACCCGCAAGGGCAGGCCTATCGCGGCGTGCGACAGCAGGTCGTCAAGCTGGGCGGAGCACGCGGCGATCAGATTGCGGTGCTCTCGGGCATCAATGTCGGTGAGGAGATCGTGTCGTCCGGCGTGTTCAAGCTGCGCAACAGCGCGCCGATTCAGGTGAACAACACCGTGCAGCCGGGCAACAGCAAAGCACCGGCGACGGAAGACAAGTAACAAGGGACAAGGGACAAGGCAAAGCGCCTGCGGCGCGAGCGAGGGGCCGGAGGGAAGCGCGGCGGAGCGGCGCCCCCGAGCGAGAGCGAGCGGGGGTGGGGCCCCGCGAGCAGTGAGAAAAGCAGACAGAGACCAACGGATAGAACAAGCCGAGAAGGAATTGTCACAATGCGGTTCACAGACCTTTTCATAAAGCGGCCGGTGCTGGCGATCGTCGTCAACCTGGTCATCCTGATCGCGGGTCTGCAGTCCATACGCGCGCTCAGTGTCAGGCAATATCCGCGCAGCGACATCGCCGTCATCAGGGTGTCGACGATTTACGTCGGCGCCAATGCGGATCTCGTACGCGGGTTCATCACGACGCCGCTCGAGCGGGTCATCGCCAGCGCCGATGGCATCGACTACATGGAGTCGTCCAGCGCCCAGGGAATCAGCGCCATCACAGTGCACCTGACGCTCAACTACGACACCAACGCGGCGTTGACCCAGATTCAGGCGAAGGTGGCGCAAGTGCGCAATCAGCTGCCGCCGGAAGCGGAAGCGCCGGTGATCGAGATGGAAACCGCCGACGCGCAGTTCGCCGCGATGTACCTCGGGTTCTCGTCGAACGATCTCGATCAGAATCAGATCACCGATTACCTGACGCGTGTCGTCCAGCCGAAGCTGAGCGCCGTCAGCGGCGTGCAGCGCGCCGACATCCTCGGCGATCGCACCTTCGCGATGCGAATCTGGCTCAAGCCGGAACGCATGGCCGCGCTCGGCATCTCGCCATCCGCCGTCCAGGACGCGCTGGCGCGAAACAACTATCTGTCGGCCCTGGGCAAGACGAAGGGATCGATGGTGTCGGTGAACCTCGTCGCCAACACCGATCTGCGCACGGCAGAAGAGTTCCGTCAGCTCGTCGTCAAGGAGGACAAAGGCGTCGTCGTCCGTCTCGGCGAAGTGGCCGACGTCGTGCTCGGCGCGGAGAACTACGACTCGGACGTCCGATTCAACGGCCAGGCCGCGACGTTCATGGGCGTGTGGGTGCTGCCCACGGCGAACACGCTGGACGTCATCAAGAAGGTGCGCCAGGAGATTCCCGGCATCCAGTCGCAGCTGCCGGCAGGCATGAAGGTCGGCATTCCCTACGACTCGACCGAGTATATCCAGGACGCGATCAACGAAGTGCTGAGGACGCTGACCGAAACGCTGCTCATCGTCATCGTCGTGATCTTCCTGTTCCTCGGATCGTTCCGGGCGCTGATTGTGCCGGTCGTCGCCATTCCCATCTCGCTCGTCGGTGCGGCGTTCCTGATGCTCGCAGCAGGCTTCACGATCAACCTGCTGACGTTGCTCGCCATCGTCTTGTCGGTTGGCCTTGTCGTCGACGATGCGATCGTGATGGTGGAGAACGTGGAGCGGCATCTGCACGGCGGAAAGAGTCCGTTCAACGCCGCGATTGAAGCCGCGCGCGAGCTGGTGGGTCCAATCATCGCGATGACGATCACGCTCGCGGCCGTTTACGCGCCGATCGGGATTCAAGGCGGCCTGACGGGTACGCTGTTCCGCGAATTCGCCTTCACCCTCGCGGCGGCGGTCGTCGTCTCCGGCGTGGTCGCATTGACGCTGTCGCCGATGATGGCCTCGAAGCTGCTGCGTGCCGGTGACAGCGAGCGCGGGTTCTCCGGCTGGATCAATCGTCGCTTCGACCGCGTTCGTAGCGTCTACCTCGCGCTGCTGACGAGGACGTTGCGGTATCGCCCTGTCGTGATCACGCTCTGGGCAATCGTCGCCCTGCTGATCGTGCCCTTCTACATGTTCTCGCAGCAGGAGCTCGCGCCTGCGGAGGACCAAGGGGTCGTATTCGGCGTCGTCCAGGCGTCAGCGAACGCAACCATTGATCAGACGACGCTGTTCTCGAAGCAGATTTACGACGTCTACCACGCGTTTCCAGAGGCGGCCAGCATTTTCCAGATCACATCTCCGAATGGTGGATTCGGCGGAATGGTGACGAAGCCCTGGAGCGAACGGACGAAGACGGCGCAGCAGCTCCTGATGGAGTCGATGGGGCCGCTCTCGAAGATTCCCGGCGTGCGCGTGATCCCGCTCACGCCGCCACCGCTGCCGGGCGGCGGCGACTTCCCGGTCGATCTCGTCATCGCGTCCTCCGCCGAGCCGGAGCAGCTGCGTGACCTCGCCGGCCAGCTCGTGCAGAAGGCGTTTGGCAGCGGCATGTTCATGTTCGCCGATGCGGATCTGAAGTTCGATCAGCCGCAGGCCGAAGTCGTCTTCGATCGCGACAAGCTGCGGTCACAGGGTGTGGACCTCGGGCAGGCTGGGCGCGACCTGTCGGCACTTGTTGGCGGCAACTACGTCAACCGCTTCAGTATCCAGGGACGCAGCTACAAGGTCATTCCGCAAGTGAAGCGGACGGGCCGGCTGACCCCGGATCAGTTATCGGACATGTATATCACCGGCGGATCAGGTCGGCTCGTGCCGCTGTCGACGTTTGCGACGCTGCGCACAACAACCGAACCGCGCGAGCTGAAGAAGTTCCAGCAGCTGAACGCGGTGCGGATCCAGGGAGTCATTCCGCCGCCCGTGCCGCTCGATCAGGCGCTGGGGTTCCTCGAGGAGGAAGCGCGCAAGATCATGCCGCAGGGATTCACCATCGACTACGCTGGCGAATCGCGGCAGCTCCGAACCGAAGGCAGGAAGTTCCTCGGAGTGTTCTTGCTCTCCGCAGTCCTCATCTACCTGGTGCTGGCGGCGCAGTTCGAGAGCTTCCGTGATCCGTTCATCATTCTGGCCGGATCGGTGCCGCTCGCATTGTCTGGCGCGTTACTGTTCTCGTTCCTCGGATTGACCACGTTGAACATTTACAGTCAGGTCGGGCTCATCACACTGGTCGGCCTGGTAGCAAAGAACGGTATCCTGATCGTGCAGTTCGCGAATCATCTGCAGGAAACCGGATTGACCAAGCTCGCGGCGGTTGTCGAGGCGGCCGGCACACGCCTGCGGCCGATCCTGATGACGACCGCGGCAACGGTTGTCGGCCATACGCCGCTGATTCTCGCCACTGGCCCGGGCGCAGGCGCGCGGAACAGCATCGGCATCATGCTGGTCAGCGGCATGATTATCGGCACGCTGTTCACGCTGTTCGTGGTGCCGTCCATCTATGTGCTGGTCGCCCGGGCGCACGTGGCGATTCCGGTCACAGAGGAGGAACGGACGACCCGGCGGGCGCGTGACCTTGCGGAAGCGGCGTCTTAATCACTCCCGTACACGCGCGCTCGCGGGGCGCTACGATCCCCGCTCCGCGCGCGTGGCTCATTTCGCTGCGCCGCTATTTTCACCTCCTGCAGATTCACGAGGTAGCTTTCCGTCAGTCAAGGGGAATACCGATGGCGACCACCAACAGCGAGCGGCACTATCTTCCAGCGGCGGGGCGCGATGCGTTGCTGCCGCTCTATGATCCGTTCACCAAACTGTTCGGAATCGATCGCCTGCGCATGTCACTGCTGGATCAGGCCGGTCTTCAACCTCACCATCAGGTTCTTGACGTTGGATGTGGCACAGGTAGCCTGGCGGTTCTAATCAAACGTCTCTATCCCACCGTTGAAGTGATCGGCGCGGATCCGGATCCGAAGGCGCTGGCGCGTGGAGAGCGGAAGGCTCGCCGCGCGTCGGTCTCGGTTCGCTTCGATCGGGGCTTCGCCGATTCACTTCCCTACCCCGGCGGTACGTTCGATCGGGTGTTCTCGTCGTTGATGTTCCATCATCTCGAGCGCGGCAACAAAGAGCGGTCGCTCCGCGAGATTCGCCGCGTCCTGAGGCCAGGGGGGCGTCTCGAGTTCCTCGATATCGCCAACCCAACCACGCACTCTCACGGTCTGTTTGGTCGACTCATCCACTCGCCGCATCAGCTGAAGGACAATTCTGAAGACCGCATTGTCGAACTGATGAGGGCGGCTGGGTTCGAGCAGGCAACGAAACTGGACGAGCGAATCCTATTGTTCGGACGAGTCGCGTTCCTTCAAGCAAAGGCCAACTCGAGGGGCTAGTGCTGACGACATTTCGGCTGATGACGCCAAAATGGCTCAACCGCCGGAGTGTTTAGGACGACTCAGCAGCGATAGGCGCAGCAAATGCGTGTCTCACCGTGGTATCCGATTTGCGTTAGACCAAGGTGACGCCTTCGGCGTCTTAACCTTTAAATCCCTAACCGCTTACCGGAAGGTGCCACGTGGGCTTGAAGAACTCTGCGCGTCTGTCTACTGCTGTGCTTGCTCTGACCTTGTCGCTGGGCCCGATAGGCGCCCAGTTCGCGTTTGCCGGACCACAAACGAAAGCGGTCGCCACACCCTCAGTTCACATCGACAACTTCGGCCGCATCGACGCCAACTACTATCGCGGCGCGCAGCCGGAGGGACGCGACTACACCGATCTCGCCGCCTTGGGCATCAAGACGGTGATCAATCTCACGAGCGACGATGCGTCGGCGGATGAGCAGGGTATGGTCGAGCACGCCGGCATGAAGTATCTGCAGATTCCGATGACCACGCATGCCGTGCCGACTATTGCGCAGCTTGCCGAGTTCTTCAAGGTCGTCAACGATCCCGCGAGCCAGCCGGTGTACGTGCACTGCGTCGGCGGCAAGCACCGCACCGGGGTCATGACGGCGGCGTATCGGATCAACCATGACGGATGGACTGCGGACCAGGCGTTCAAGGAGATGAAGCAGTTCAAGTTCGGCGCTGATTTCCTCCACGCCGAGTTCAAGCAGTGGGTCTACGGTTATCCTGCGGCACTCCGCACCGCGGCGGCCGCGGTGGCCACTGAAGCAGCGCCTCTGGCGAAGGTGGGCGGGCAGCAGTGAATCACTTATCACTGATCACTAATCGGTGAATCACTAATCGGTGAATCGTTGAATCGCTTGATACCGTATCGCCGATAATCGTTCGAGCGAGTGCCGTATCGACAATGACCGATGGCTGCTGGCGAGCGCTCTGTCATGGAATGTGGCTGGGATTCGTGGAGCGCACGGCGTGGACTACTGATGATTCGATGCCGCGATCTCGATCATCATTCGACCGTTCACTGTCACGCTGGCACTCTTTCGAAAAAACAGGAGAAACGTGAGAAACGGGAGACAATGTTTGCTCTCGTTT
>Ga0070664_100000349_pt1 | contig 33880 bp, 27 predicted proteins | sample KBSC73metaG_FD_65863 | JGI IMG/M metagenome (GOLD analysis project Ga0070664, IMG submission 65863) | Corn rhizosphere microbial communities from Kellogg Biological Station, Michigan, USA - KBS C7-3 metaG | ecosystem: Host-associated > Plants > Roots > Rhizosphere > Soil ... | reverse complement strand
AAGCATGCACCAGCGCTGGGAAGACGACGGGACGGGAACAGCGTCGGTTGACAGTCGGCGTTGCCGGGCCGGCTCACCCGAGCCTCGGCAATCCGGTCGGAGAGGAGCCGCTCCACGGCTCCGAGCGGATCCTCGCCGAGGCCTTTCGCCGCCGTGCCCTGAAGCTCGATGCCGAGCGCCATCGCCCCCTCCCGGTGTGCGCGCCGAGCCTAGCCTGACGACGGTCAGCGCCGCCGAGGCTTGCGGGTGCGCCGCGCCGGCTCCGGCCCGAGAACCGCGGCGACCCGGGCCACCGTGGGGTGGGGGAGCCGGGCTGAAGCGTGGGCGAGCACCCGCTGCTGCAGCGCCAGATAGATCGGCAACACATCGGGCGGCAGTCCTCGGACGTGCGCCTGGACCACCTCGGCGTCGCCGCGGACCACCGGCCCGGTGAACGCTGCCACGGTGCCGACCACCTCGGCTCCGGCCAGCGCCGAGCGCATCAGCGCGGTGAGCGCGGCGGTGGCCTCGCGCTCCGGCACCCCGGCGGCGTGCCACGCGGCGATCGCCGCATCCAGCAACGAGACCAGACCGCTCGCGACCATCGCCGCGCCGGCGTGGTACGCCGCCCGGCCGCTCTCCGGCACCCGCAGCGGGCGGAGCCCGAGCGCCTGGCCGAGCTTCCCGAGCAACGGCGCGAGCACCCGCGACCGCGTGGCGATGGCCACCGAGTGCCCCGCGAGCGGCGTCTCCGGCCCGGTCACCGAGACCAGGGGATGGAACGAGCCGGTGGGTCGTCCCGCCGCCGCCGGCTGCAGGGCCTCCAGCGTGAGAGCGCCCGCGCAGTGGACCAGCCCCGTCGTCTTCCCCAGGAGCGGAGCCACCGCCCGCGCCACCGCCGCGACCGCCGCGTCCGGGACGGTGAACAGGCAGAGGTCGGCCCGGGACATCGCCGCCGCGTCCGCCTCCACGAGCCCGAGACGCTTCGCCTGCCGCCGTCCCGCGGGAGACTGGGTGCGCACCGTCACCGGCCAGCCCGCCTTCCGCAGCTGCACGCAGATGGCGCTGCCCAGGCGGCCCACGCCGACCACCACCACCCGCGGTCGCCGGGGCCCCGTTGGCGCCACGGCTAATGCTCCGACCGGGGTGTGCCGATCACTGCGGCGCCCGATCCGGCGCCTCCGACCCGCAGCCTCATCGCGGCGCTGCTCGACCGGGAGAGCTTTGCCAGCTCCTTGCCGAGAGGCACGCCTCCGCTGCCCGGCCGGAGCAACTCAGCCCCCGGATTCGCCGCCGAAGCGGATGCGCCCGTTCACCATCCGAACGCGGACCCGGCTTCCGGCCGCCACCTTCCCGGCGAGGATGTGCTCCGCCAGCGGTCCCTCGATGGAGCGCTGGACGATCTGCCGCACCGGCCGCGCGCCGAGCAGCGGGTCCATGTCGTCCGAGTCGAGCAGCGCCTCCACCACCTCGTCCCCGGCGGCGAAGGCGATGCCCCGCTCCTCGGCCAGCCGCCGGCTGCTCTCCTCCAGCAGCATGCGCGCGATCCGGCGCAGCTCCTCCCGGCCGAGTGCGGAGAACACCAGACGCTCGTCGATCCGGTTCCACAGCTCGGGCGGCAGCGCCCGCCGAGCCTCGCCGAGCGCCGCCGATGCTCCGCCCTCGTCGGCATCATCGGCCCCGAAGCCCACCCGGGCCCGCGTCCTCCCGAACGCTTCGGCACCCAGGTTCGAGGTGAGCACCACCACGGTGCTGGAGAAGTCGACCTGCCGGCCCTTGCCGTCGGTCAGCCGCCCCTCCTCGAGGAGCTGGAGCAGGAGCATCAGCACGTCCCGGTGAGCCTTCTCCACCTCGTCCAGAAGCACCACCGCGCTCGGACGCCGCCGCACCGCCTCGGTCAGCTGTCCCCCGTCCTGGTAGCCCACGTAGCCGGCGGGCGCCCCGATGAGCCGCGACGTCGCGTGCGACTCCGAGAGCTCGCTCATGTCCAGGCGGATCAAGGCGTCGCGGGTGCCGAAGAGCACGTCCGCCAGCGCCCGGGCCAGCTCGGTCTTTCCCACCCCGGTGGGGCCGAGGAAGAGGAAGCTTCCCAGCGGCCGGCGACTGGCGAACCCCGCGTAGTTGCGCCGGAGCACCCGCGCCACGCGCTCCACCGCCGCGGCGTGGCCCACCACTCGCGCGCCCAGCTCCTCCTCGAGCCGCAGCAGCCGGGCGGCGTCCCCGGTCAGGAGGCGCTCCACCGGGAGGCCGGCGATGCGCGCCACCACCTCGGCGACGTCGCGCACCTCGACCCGGTCCCGGCCGGCCCTGGCCACCCGCGAGCCCGCGAGGTCCAGCAGCGAGACCGCCTTGTCCGGGTTGTGCCGGTCGGTCACGTAGCGCGCGGCCAGCGACGCCGCCGCCTCGACTGCCGCCCGGGCGTACCGGACCCGGTGATGCTCCTCGTAGCGGGCCTGCAGGCCGGAGAGGATCTCCACCGTCTCCGCCACGGTCGGCTCGCGCACCACCACGGCGGTGAACCGCCGCTCCAGCGCTGCGTCGGCCTGGATGAACCGGCGAAACTCGTCGTGGGTGGTGGCGCCGATGCAGGGGAACTCGCCCCGGGCCAGCGCCCCCTTGAGCTCGTTCGCCGCGTCCTGGGCTCCCTCGCCGGTCGACCCTGCGCCGACCAGGGTGTGGATCTCGTCGAGGAAGACCACCACCCGTCCGCCAGCGTGCCGCATCTCCTCCTTCAACCCGTTGAGCCGCTCGGAGAGCGAGCCCCGGAGCGAGGTGCCGGCGAGGAGGTCCGCGGTCGACAGCTCGACGACCACCTTCTTCCCCAGCTCGCCCGGCGCGGAGAGCAGCCGCTGGGCCACGCCCTCCACCACAGCCGTCTTCCCCACCCCGGGCTCGCCCACCAGGCAGGGGTTGTTGGTCCGGCGCTTGCCGAGGACGTCGAGGACCTCCTCCATCTCCCGGGCCCGGCCGACCACAGGGTCCAGGCTGCCTTCCCGGGCCAGGGCGGTCAGGTTCCGGCCCAGCTGGGCGAGGAGGGGAAAGGTGGCGGGGTCGAGCTCCCAGGGCAGCCCCTCGCTGGGCGTGATGACCCGGAGCATCGGCGCGGGCGCGGGAGCGGGCGCCGGGGACGGAAGGGGAAAGGCGGCCAGCGCCTCGCCGTCCGAGTCCACCAGCGCCCGGGGTGAGGATTCGGGAAGCAGGGCGACGGTGGTCGAGACCCGCGGCGGTGACGGCGCCGGCCGGGCCGGCGAGCGGGCATCGCGCGGCCCGAACTTCCGCGGCATCCGGCCGCTCAGGAAGTAGGAGAGCGCGGTGTTGCGCACCGCGGTGAGGTCCAGCCCGGTGCCGGCGAGCAGCTCGTGACCGGCACATCTCAGCCGGGTGACGGCGATGAGGAGGTGCAGGCAGTCTGCCTCCCGGGATCCGCAGGCCCGGGCGATCTCCCTGGCGCGCTCGCGGAGCTCGCGCAGGGTTCCGTCCGGCTCGGTGGGCGCGGACTTCACCAGGGCCAGGAGCCGGTCCTCGTCCACCCCCCGTTCCTTGAGGAGCCGCTGCCCGGCGTTGTCGACCGTGAAGAGCGCCAGAACCGCGTGCGCCGTGGTGGGCTTCTGAGAGACGCTCTGGGCGATGTCATCCGCCTCCGAGAGCACCAGCGCCAAGTCGCTACTGTCGACCATGCCCTCCCCGGACCGCCCGAGCGGAATGCGGTGGATCCTTGAACACCTACCCCCGGGTGTGAGAGCCGGCAAATAAACTGCTACAGCCCGGATGCGCCCGGCCCGGAGGGGGTGCGCCACTGTCGGAATCCGGGAGCAATCACCACGGCAAGCGGCCGTAGAGCAGGGCAATTCCCGATGACTGCGCTCACCATTCCTCGAACGCTGACCGACCCCGGTACCGGTGTGGCCACTGCCGTCCAGGAGAGGCGCATCCTCTGGCCGTTGCTGGCCTTGATGGCCGCCACGTCCTTCGCCGGTGCGGCGTTCGCCCTGCGCTGGGACCCGGCGCCGGGCATCCTCAAGAAGCTGGAGATGACCGGGCAGCTCAAGGGCATGCCCGAGGCCGAGCTGGTGGAGCAGATCACCACTGCCGGCCGACTGAAGCTCGTCACCGCCATCGCCAGCGGCGTCTTCGTGACCCCGCTGGTGGTGCTCGGGATCGCGGTGGCCCTGGCCATCGTCGCCTGGCTCCTGGGGAGGAAGGCTCCGTTCCCTGCACTGTTCAGCGCGTCCGCCGTGGGGATGCTTCCCATCGCGCTCCAGCGCGTGCTGTGGGGGGGCGTGGCCCTCTGGCAGCTCGGCGTGAGCGAGGAGCGGGCGCGAAACCTGCTTCCGTCGTCCGTGGGGGCCTGGATCCACGCCGGCGGTCCCAAGCTGATCGGCCTCCTCGGCTCGCTGGACCTCTTTCACCTCTGGGCGGCACTGCTCATCGGATTGGGTTTCGCCGCGGCCACCGGCATGCGCCGGCGCTCGGGGCTCCTGGTCGGGCTCGTGCTCTTCATCGCCTACGTCGGCGTGTTCGGGGTGGGGGTTCCGGGGCTGGTCGCCGGAGGCGGCGGACGCGGACCGGGCCCGGGCGGTCCGGGAGGTGGCGCGTGAACGCGCTCGTCCTCTCCGCGGTCTTCGCCGCCACGCCCATCACCCTGCAGCAGGTCCGGGAGGAGTCCCGCAACAACCTCCAGGCGCTCCTCAGCGAGCTCGACCGGGTGCGGGCCAGCGAGCAGAAGCGCTTCAGCACCGGCGCGCTCTTGCCGCAGGTCCAGCTCCAGGCCTCGGCCGGCCGGACCATCCAGCAGGAGTACCGGGACCTCGCCACGGTCGTCGTCCAGGATGCCAGCGGAAATCCGATCCTGGGCCCCAACGGGGAGATCCAGTACCGGCAGCAGGTGACGGACCAGCCGCACTACGCAGCCAACCGGTTTCAGCTCGGCGCCACGCTGACCCAGGTCCTCTTCGACCTGGCCAAGTTCCAGACCCTCGCGCAATCCGGCCACCTGGAAGCAGCCGCTCGCGGCACGGCCGCCGAGCAGATGCTCGCCTCGGAGTACGAGGCGATGCGTCGCTTCTACGCCCTGTGGACGGCCCAGAAACAGTTGCTGGTCCTGCAGGCCACCGCGGACCGAAGCAAGGAGTTCGCGGACCGCGCGCAGGCCCTGTTCGAGGCCGGCCGTGGAACGAAGGGAGACGCGCTGGCCGCCGTGGTGAACCTGGGAACCGACCGGATCAACGTCGAGAAGCAGCGGGCGGTCGTCTCGCAGGCACAGATCGACCTCGCCTCGTGGCTCGGCCGCGCCGAGGGGCAGGAGCTGGACGCGGTGGACCCGGCCCTGCCCGACAAGCCTCCCCCGCCTCCGGTCACGCTGGAGCAGGGCCTGGACCTCGCCCGGACCAATCGCCCGGTCCTGGTCCAGTGGGGCGCCCAGGTGAAGGCGGCCAAGGCCTTCGAGACCGCGCAGGCGGCCGGGTGGGCGCCGCGGATCAACTTCCAGCTCCAGTGGCTGCGGTCCGGACCGGAGGCCCAAACCGTGTACACCGACTTCGGCAAGCAGAGCGCGATCAACGGGGCCATCAACCTCCAGTGGGACCTCTTCAACGGCTTCCAGACCGACGCGCAGACCAGGCAGGCTCGCGCCCAGCTCGCCCAGGCGAAGCTCAACCTCGCCCAGAACGAGCGTGACGTGGAAGGCCAGGTGAAGGTGGCGCTGGACTCGCTCGGGGCGCAGCTGCGGGCGCTGGACGTCGCGCAGCAGAACCGGGTCACCGCCACCCAGAACCTCGAGTACGCGCAGGAGCGCTTCAAGGCTGGCGCCTCCTCCACCCTCGAGGTCCGTGACGCGCAGCTGAAACTGGCGCAAGCTTTTCAGACGCTCATCCAGACCCGGTCCGACGCCGAGGTGGCTCGCGCCGGGCTGGAGAAGGCGATGGGCACCCTCGGCAACGGAGCGACGCCATGACATGGTGGAAGGGGTTGATCGCGGGAGTGCTTCTGCTCGCGGTGGCGGGAATCACCGTGGCAGGGTTGAGGGACCGGCCTCCTCCAGCCACCGAGGTCCAGGTGGCGAAGGTGCGCAAGGGAACCATCAGCCGGGTCATCATCGGCGCGGGCAAGGTGGAGGCTTCGACCACGGTGAAGATCTCCTCCAACCTGTCCGGCGACCTGGTGGAGCGACCGGTGGAGCTGGGGGACAAGGTGAAGAAGGGCCAGGTCCTGGGTCGCATCGATCCCCGACCCTTCACCGCCGCGGCGAAGCAGGCGCAGGCCTCGATGAGCGCCGCCAGGGCCGACACCGCCAATGCCCAGGTGGACGTGGACCGGACCAAGCTGGAGCTGGAGCGCGTGGAGGGTCTCGCCAAGCGCGGGATGAGCTCCGGCGCCGAGCTGGACAAGGCGAAGTCGGACTACAACGGCGCGCAGGCACGCCTGAGCGCCGCGTATCAGCGCCACCAGGTACAGGTCGCCGCGGTGGAGCAGGCCCAGACCAACCTCTCCCGCACCACGCTCGCCTCTCCCATCGAAGGAACGGTCATCGAGCTCAGCCGGGAGATCGGCGAGCGGGTCCGCGGCTCGGACTTCTCCGAGGACACGGTGATGACCGTGGCCGCGCTGAACAGCATGGAGGTCAAGATCGAGGTCGGGGAGCACGAGGTGGTCCACCTCCGCAACGGTCAGCACGCCGAGCTCGCGGTGGACGCGCTCGAGGGCCAGAGCTTCGAGGGTGAGGTCGTGGAGATCGCGCAGAAGGCGACCATCAAGAATCCCGGCACCGAGTCGGAGGTGACCACCTTCCCGGTGAAGGTGGCGCTCGCCAGCCGGCCGCCCGGGGTGCTCCCCGGCATGAGCTCCGAGGTCCGCATCACCGCCGAGACGCACGACGGCGCGATCATCGTTCCCATCCAGGCGGTCACCGTGCGTCCGGACAAGTCGCTTCCGGACTCGCAGCCGCCGGGCGAGACCTCCCTGGCCGCCAAGAAGCGCAGCGAGACCCTGGCCAAGATCGTGTTCGTGGTCGACGGGGACAACAAGGCCCGGGCGCGCCGGGTGCGTACCGGCATCGCCTCGGACACCGACCTCGAGGTGCTCGACGGGATCAAGGAGGGCGAGCGGGTGGTGGAGGGTCCGTTCCGTACCGTCAGCAAGGAGCTCAAGGACGGCGACCCGCTGAAGGAGAACGCTCCCAAGGGTGGTCCCAAGGGCGCGGAGCCTGCCGGCACCAAGACCGCCGTCCGCGGATGATCAGATGCTGATCAAGCTCGAGGACATCCGCCGCTACTACACCGTGGGCACCGAGGTGGTGCACGCGCTCAACGGCGTCTCCTTCGAGGTCTCTCGGGGCGAATGGGTGGCGATCATCGGCCAGTCCGGCTCGGGCAAGAGCACCCTGATGAACGTCATCGGGTGCCTCGACACCCCCACCGGCGGGCGCTACTGGCTCAATGGCAAGGACGTCAGCCACATGTCCGACAACGAGCTGGCGGACATCAGGAACCGCGAGATCGGCTTCATCTTCCAGACCTTCCAGCTGCTCCCGCGCGAGACCGCGCTGGGCAACGTGGAGCTGCCGCTCATCTACCGCGGCCTGCGGGCCAAGGACCGGCGAGAACGCGCCCGGCATGCCCTGGATCAGGTGGGCCTCGCGAACCGGATGACTCACCGGCCCAACGAGCTCTCCGGCGGCCAGCGCCAGCGGGTGGCCATCGCTCGAGCACTGGTGACCGAGCCCTCGCTGCTCCTGGCCGACGAGCCCACCGGAAACCTCGACTCCGCGACCGGCCTGGAGATCATCGGCCTGTTCGAGCAGCTGCACCGGCAGGGCCACACCCTCTGCCTGGTGACCCACGAGCCCACCCTGGCCGCCCGGTGCCCCCGGGCGATCCGGATCAGCGACGGGCTCATCGTCGACGACGGACCGGGTCCGCAGGTCGCGCTGGACAACCGGACGGAGAGGGCGCGCGCCGCGAACACGTGAGCCTCCGGGTCGATCTGCTGGAGGGCGGGCGCATCGCCCTGCGCACCCTGGGGGTGAACCGGCTCCGCACGTTTCTCACCCTCACCGCGGTGGGCATCGGGGTGGCCACGCTCCTGGCCATCGTGGGCATCATCCAGGGCCTGAACGGGGCTTTTGCGCGGCAGCTGGCGTCCCTGGGGACCGCCTCCCTCAACATCTCCCGCCGTCCCTACGTCGTGACCGGTGACTGGTGGCGGTACCGGAACCGGAAGCAGCTCACCATCGCGCAGATGCAGGGCCTCCTGCAGCAGTCGCAGCTGGCTACCGCGGTGGTCCCGGAGGTGAACGAGGACGGCCGGGAGCTCACCGCGGCAGACGAGAGCGTGAGTGGCGTCGATCTGGTCGGCACGCTCGCGGACTTCCAGAAGGTCTGGGGCTACGAGGTTCCGGTCGGCCGGTTCCTCACCGATGCGGACAGCGACGCCGAGCGGCAGGTGGCGGTGCTCGGCTCGGAGGTCGCCGAGCGACTCTTTCCCGGACGCAATCCTCTTGGCCAGTCGGTGCGGCTGGACAACCGGCCCTACCGGGTGATCGGCGTGCTGGGGAAGAAGGGACAGATCCTCGGCCAGAGCATGGATCTGCTGGTGCTCATCCCCTTCAAGACCTTCCTCGCCGTCTACGGCAAGCGGGACTTCCAGATCGACGTCGCGGTGGACGATGCCGACAAGCTCGACCGGCTGGAGGACGAGGTCATCGGCATCATGCGTCGCGTGCGGAGCGTGCCCCCGGGCAGCCCGGACGACTTCAGCGTCAACCGCACCGAGCAGCTGGCCGACACCTACAAGCAGCTCACCAGCGCCCTCTACGGGGTGGCGGTGGGGGTGGGGTTGATCACCCTGCTGGTGGGTGGGATCGGCATCATGAACATCATGCTGGTGAGCGTGCGCGAGCGGACCCGGGAGATCGGCATCCGCCGGGCGCTCGGAGCGCGCCGACGCACCATCGTGGTGCAGTTCCTGTTCGAAGCCTCGTTCATCTCGGCGGTCGGCGGCGCCATGGGAACGGCCATCGGGCTCGGTACGGCGAAGTTGGTCTCGCTGGTGACCAGCCTGGCCGCCGCCGTTCAGCCGCTCACCGTGGCCGGAGGTATCCTGTTCGCCGCGGCGGTGGGGCTGATCTTCGGAATCTGGCCCGCGGCCCGGGCTGCCCGCCTCGATCCCGTGGAGGCGCTCCGGTACGAATGAAGGGCCCTCGCTTCATCGCCCTCTGGGACAACGTCCGGCTCGCGGTGGGCACCCTGGCCGCGAACCCGCTCCGTTCCCTGCTCACGCTGCTCGGCGTGGTCATCGGCGTCACCACCGTCATCACCACGATGGCGCTGGTGGAGGGATTGCGGTCCAAGGTGACGTCCGACCTCTCCAACCTGGGGGCGAACGTCTTCAGCGTCTCCAAGTGGCCGGCGGGCATCAACCTGGGCCGGATGGACTGGAGACGGTTCCAGCGCCGGCCGAACATCGGGCTGGAGGACCTGCGCGCGATTCGCGAGGGGTGTCCCTCGGTGAGCACCGCCTCGGCGCAGACCTGGCTCGGACCCAACAAGATCTCCAGCGCCATCGCCGAGACCCAGCCCAACGTCATCGTCCAGGGGGCGACCGCCGAGTGGATCGACACCAGCGGCCGGTCCGTCTCCGCGGGACGGTTCTTCTCCCCCAGCGAGGTGCAGCAGTCCCGCTCGGTGGTGGTGGTGGGTCTCGACGTCGCGGACCGGCTGTTCCCCGGTCAGAACGCACTCGGGCGCGAGGTGCGGATCCGGGGACGTGTCTTCCAGGTGGTGGGCGTGCTGGAGAAGCGGGGGAAGATCTTCGGGCTGTTCAACGCCGACAGCATGGTCGTGCTCCCGCTGCCGAACGCCCTGGACATCTTCGGCCGTAACCGCAGCCTGCGGATCAACGTCCAGACCGCCGACCCGGGCCAGCTCCGGCGGGCGCAGGACGAGGTGACCGCGCTGCTCCGCATGCGGCGAAACGTGAAGCCCGAAGCCCCGAACAATTTCGAGCTGGACACCAACGAGTCCATGACCCGGACCTTCAACAACCTGAGCAACGTCATCACCGCGGCCAGCTTCGGGATCTGCCTGCTCTCCCTGGTGGTGGGCGGGATCGGCATCCTGAACATCATGCTGGTGAGCGTGACCGAGCGGACCCGCGAGATCGGGATCCGCAAGGCGCTGGGCGCGAAGCGGCGGCGGATCCTCGGCCAGTTCGCGCTGGAGGCGGTGACGCTCTCGCTGTTCGGCGGAGTGCTGGGTCTGGTGCTCGGGCTGTCACTGACCGCGCTCGGGCGCTGGGCGTTCGGCTTCCCGATGACTGTACCGGCCTGGGCGATCGCGCTGGCGCTGGCGATGAGCAGCGGGGTGGGGCTGGTGTTCGGCATCTACCCGGCGGCGCGCGCGGCGCAGCTGGACCCGGTCGAGGCGATGCGGAGCGAGTAGGCTCCCCGCGACCGTGGACGCTCGCGTGCTGCCCTTTCTCGGGCTCGGCCTCTCCAGCAACCTCGACCCCGCCGTCGAGCCCAACCCCTGGGCGCTGCATGCCGCCGAGCCGGGCCTGCTCGACCTCGTGGAGTACAGCGCGCCGCTGCCCCTCGAGGAGGCCGAGCAGCAGGCGGGCCTCTTCCCGGCGCTCCGGGAAGCCCGGCCAGGGCTTCCGGTCCTCTTCCATCCGGTGCACCTCAACCTGGCCGGGCCCGAGCTCGAGCCGTCCGGGCGGCTCGCCGCGCTCGACGCTCACGCCCGCGCGGTGGGCTCGCCCTGGGTGGGAAACGACGTGGCCTGGTGGCACGTCCAGGGGCAGGCGCTGCCCGGCTACCTCTACCTCCCACCGCCCTTCAGCGCGGCGGGGCTGGAGGTGGCGGCAGCGCACGCGCTGCACGTGGCCTCGGCGCTGGCGGTCCCGCTGGCGCTGGAGAACCCGGTGGTGGTGCGCCGGGATGGGCCGCTGCACGTCCTGGACTTCATGGGCCAGCTCCACGCCCGGACCGGATGTCCGCTGGTGCTCGACGTGGGCCACCTGGTCGCGGTCCAGCTGGCCTCCCGGCTCCCGCTCGAGACCGGGCTCGACGGCTTTCCCTTCGAGGCGGTGATCGAGGTCCACCTGGCGGGAGGGGTCATCACCCACACGCCGGAAGGCCGTGGGGTCTACATGGACGACCACGGGCAACCGCTCCGCAGCGAGGTGCTGGCCCTGCTCGCCGAGGTGCTGCCACGGTGCCGCGCGCTGCGAGCGCTGGTCTTCGAGGGCGATGGGCACCCGGCGAGCGTCGCCCGCCGCACCCTGGCGATGCTGCGGACGATGCTCGAGCCGGTCGCCGCACGCGCGGCCATCGGGGTGCCGGCTCCTCGGGGGGCCGTCCCGGCGCTCCCGGCGTACGCGGCGGACCTGGCCTGGCGCCGATTCGACGAGGTGCACGGGCGTGTGCCGTCGAGCGAGGACCCGGTCGGGGTCCGCGCCGAGCAGGGGCTGCGGCTGGCGGTGACGCGGGAGGCCCTCGATGCGCGCTGGCCGCTGTCGCGTCCGCTCCTCGCACCGTCCCGGCCGGCACTGGAACGGTTCCTGGGCTCGGATGCCTTCCGGAATGCGTTCGCCGCCGGTCAGCCGCTCGACACCGCCTGGGCCGGCTGGGGTCGGGGGGAGGTGCGCAGGTCCGGCGCGACGGAGCTCGCCACCGCGCTCGCCTTCGACACCTGGGCACAGGGGCTCGCGCGTGCCCCCGGAGGCAGGAGCGGCGTCTTCGCCGCGGATCTCTCCGAGGCGCTCTTCGCCGCGCACGCGCTCCGAAGGCATCTCACCGCGCGGGCCCTGGGGGAGGGCGTGGTTCCGGAGGGTGCACTGGAGGGATTGGCGCAGGCGGTCCGCCGTGCTCCCACACGTCCCTGGCGGGTGCACGCGCGCTGGGTCCGGGGGCGGCTGGAGGTGGGAGAGCGTGGGCTGGACCCGCCCGGGTCACCGGAGGAGACTTCCGGTCCGACATGAACCGCAACCTGGCCATCGTCCTCCTGGTGGTGATCGCTGGCTTCACCGCAACTGGAATCGTGGGGTACCGCCACGCCAGCGAAGCGCAGGCGCAGGCGGCCAAGGAGATCGCCGCGCTCCGCCTCCGGACGGAGGCGCTGGAGCGGGCGGGCTGGATCCGCAGCAACCCCGACTCCGAGTCGTACAAGGCCGACATCAAGGGGTACCTGCGCTGGTACTTCGAGCAGGTCTCGGCGCAGCGCGCGAAGTTCGGCGGCAACCCCGCCTACGACGACTACCTCAAGGACGTGGACCGCAAGGCGAAGGCGGCGGCCGAGGCCGAGCTGCCGCAGCTGCCGGACGGACGTCCGCGCGGGCCGATGGCGAATCCGGTCAACCGCAAGGCCTTCTGGGAGTGGGAGAAGGCGATGTTCGACCGGATGCGCACGGGCAAGTACGCCCCGGTGCTCACCGGCACGGACAAGGGGCTCCGGCTCGACATCGTGTCTGCCGACGTGGTGATGGTGGGCAACAAGCCGAAGATTCGCTTCCCCCTCGTGCTGTGGGGCGCCCAGCGCGAGACGCGCGAGGACGAGCGGAGCGGCGTGAAGCGCGTGCTCACCTGGGCCGATTTCGCCACCACCTTCCGGCTCCTCGACGACAAGGGGAAGCTCTACGGCGAGATGAGCACCGGCAATCCGGGGATGCGCAACGATTTCCCCGAGCGCCTCATCGCCGAGTTCCCACCCCAGACCGTGCTCGGTCAGTACGAGCTCGATCCGGTTCCGGCCAACGTGAGCCAGATGGAGATGCTGGTCGCGGTCCGCTCGCACGCGCCGAGCGGCGGGGACATCAACGCCCAGTACAGCTGGAAGCTGCCGGTGCCGGACGACTGGAAGCTCAAGGCGGGCGAGGCCTGGGAAGGCGCGACGGTGACCACGCGGAGCGAGGAGGAGATCGACCCCGCGGTGGCCGCCCGCAAGGGTCAGAAGTAGCGGAGGACTCACACGACGGCGAAGTGGCTGGCCAGGCGGTGGATGGCCAGGTCGCCGGACTCGTCCAGCAGCGCCACGTCCAGCCGCGGGCTCACCGCCATCGCCCGCACCCCGCGACCTGCGGGAAGCTCGGCCAGCACCCGCCCGTTGCGTACGTCCATCGCCCGGACCACCGGGCCGGCGGCAAGCACCACCCCGTGCTCGAGGGCGGGTGGCACCGCGGCCGACGCCACCCCCGCCGCGCCCGCTCGCCACACCGACTTCCCGTCACGGCGGACGCGGACCGCGGCGCCGCTCGTGCCCACCACCACCAGCTCCGCGCCTGCGCGAAGGAGGCCCGCCGGTCGCTCCGGCACCGGCACCGCGCGCTGCCAGAGCACCCGGCCGCGGACGTCGAGGCAGGCCAGGGTCGGGCGGTCCTCGTGCAGTCCGGCGATCCACGCGCGGGCGCCGCCGGCGGTGGGAGTCGCGGCCTGGCGAAGAGGAAGCTCGGTGAGCCAGCGCACCTCGCCGAGCACCGGGTCCAGCGCCAGCAGCGCCGAGCGGTCCTCGCGCCCGAGCGGGACCAGCACCACCGGTCCCCAGGCTTGTGCCGGGCCGGTGAAGGGCAGGGGGGCGGCGACCCGGAACCGCACCGTGCCGTCATGGAGATCCAGGCCGGTGAGGACGCCGGACTGGGAGGCAGCGAGCACCGTGACCCCGGAGAGCGAGAGGTGCAGCCGCCGGGTTCGCGCCGGCAGGAACGACCAGCGCTCCCGGCCAGTGAGCACGTCGACCGCCCGCACCCCTCGCCGCTCGAGACCGAAGAGCAGGAGGTGCTCGGCGGCGATGGCCGCCGGGTCCAGCGCGGCCCCGTCGTGGGGCTGGAACCACCGGGGATCGGCGTCCTGCGGCCCGTAGCCGTAGAGCCGGCTGCGGGTGGCGGTGACCGCGCGGCCCTCGGGAGCGGAGGCGCCCCCGCGTGGCGTGGACCGGTGCAGTCGCAGCTCTCCGTCCCAGCCGATCACGTCCATCCCGCGGTCGGAGACGAGGACGACGCTCGCCTCGGTCGCCACCAGCGTGGCCAGTCCCGGGCCGGCGAGCCCCGGGGCATGCGCCACCGGAAGGAAGCGAAGGCGACGGATGCTGCCCTCGCGCCGCAGCGGCCGGACGGCCCGGGTGGCGCGGGCGGGCCTTCGCCGCTTGACCGGGACACGCTCCCGCTTCTCGCGGGTGGGGGGACGGAGGAGCGCCAGACCCGCCTCGGACCTCGCGACGAGCTCCTCCAGATGCGGATTCCTCCGCTGGCCGGGAATCGCCCAGCGGACCGCTCGCGCGGCCGAGGCACCGAGCGAGAGCAGCGCGCGGGCGACGTCCTCGGCGGACCAGGGAAGAGTCTCCTTGCCCAGCGTCCATCCCGGGCTCTGGAGGGAGACGCGAGAGGGCCCGTCCGGCAGCTGGATCTCCACTGCCTCGACGCCCGTTCCCAGCGCCCGCTGCACCTCCTCGCCGCAGCGGACCAGCTCCAGGACGTGCAGGAGCGCGGGCCCCTTGAGCTGCCAGACGTCGGGCGCTCCGGAGACCCAGATGCGCCCGGAGCCGAGGAGCGCCCCCAGCGCCGCGGCGTGTCCGCGCGGGGCTCGCTCCAGGAGGCTCGAGCCGTCGGTCAGCTGCATCACCAGCGCGCGGCCGGCCGCTCCGAGCCGGAGCCCGAGCGGCGCCACCGGTCGCGGCGGCGCCAGGCGAGAGGGGTGGCGGAGCGCGCGGAGGCGCTCGCGCACCGCGCGCCGGCGCGGGGTAGGGACGGAGGACTCCTCGAGGTCGCTGAGGAACTGCTCGCCCATCCGGATCACCGCCTCGCACCACTCGGACCAGTCGAGCCGCACGCGGCGCACGAGCCGGGCGGGGCGAGCAAGCGACGCGATGCGCAAGGCGCACCCGTCCTCGGTGTTCTCCAGGCAGAGGACGAGTCCCGACTCCGGAAGCGAGACGTCCGCCATCGCAGTGCCGCGAGCGAGAGCGGCGGTGCATCCGAGAAGGGCCTCGACCAGGGGGAGGAGCGGCTCGTCCTCCGCTCCATCGACGAGGGCCACACCGTCCAGCTCCAGAGACACCGAATCGTGCGGGGTGGTCCCGCGCTCGCGGGTCCAGCGTCGGCCGATCCGGATGCGGAGCATGCGAGAGTGGCGGTGCTTTGCACGGGTGGTGACGCCCTGCAAGCGGAGTCACCGGAGGACACATGGCGGAGGAACAGGCGGTCGTCCTGAGCTGCTCGTTTTGCGGAAAGACCCAGCGCGAGGTGAGAAAGCTGATCGCCGGGCCGACCGTCTACATCTGCGACGAGTGCATCAAGCTGTGCAACGACATCATCTTCGAGGAAATCGATCGGGGGGAATCCGCCGATCTCGCTGGGCTCCTGGTCACGCGCACCGAGAACCAGGCCGACGCGGTTCGATGGCTCAGGTCGCTCGATCAAGCCACGGTCGCGGGACTACCTCGACCGCTCCAGGAAGCAATCGAGAGCGTCGGCGTCGCTTCGCGTCGGCTGGAGACCACGCTCGCGGAGTGCCTGCCCCAGATACAGGCACAGGCGAGGAAGACCGAGCAGAGAGAGCGCGAGCCCGACCGCACGGCGGGGCTAGGTTCCGTGCTGGACTCTCTCACCATCTGGGTGGAAATCCTGAGAGGCCGCAAGGAGCATCCGTCCGGGACGCTCTCCGCGCAGCAAACCCAGGCCATTGACGACGTCTGCAACGCGCTGACCCCTCTGATCGAGCTGGTCCACCGACGGATCGCGGACGCATTTGGGACCGAGCCGCCGCGAGATTGACCGGGCGCACCCGTCCCGCTACCTTCCCGCGCCCACATGACTTTCTACGAGGCCGCGCTCCGGGTCCTGGAGGCCGCCGGCCAGCCGCTCACCTCGGTCGAGATCACCGAGCGGTCGATCGCCCAGGGCCTCCTCAGCCACGTCGGGAAGACGCCGGAACAGACGATGCTCTCGCGTCTCGCGGCGATGGCCCGCCGCACCCGCGATCGCCGCGTCACCGTCACCGCACCGGACACCTTCTCCCTCACCGACTGGGGGCTTGCCGAGGACGCCGCCGCCCTGGAGGCGATGTCCGCACCCTACGAGCACCCCGAGGAGGGGCTCCCTCCGCTCCGCCCGGTCGAGCGGCACCCCGAGCCGCGCGGCGAGAACGTCCGCGGCATCGGCCGGCAGGAGCGGCGGCGCCGCGCGGAGGAGGAGGACCGGGGCAAGAAGCGCCGCTACCCGCCCATCGCCGAGGTCGCCTTCGAGCTCCTGGGAGAGGCGGACTCCCCACTCGCGCCCTCCGAGGTGCTCCGGCTGGCCCGCGAGCGGCAGCTGGCCTCGGACGACCTCCAGCCCGAGGCGCTCCTCGGCAGCCTGGCCGAGGAGAATCAGCGTCGCATCGACGCCGGCCGCCGCCCCAACTTTGCGATCGACGCCACCGGCGCGCTGATGCTGGAGCATGACGACCTCCCGGTCGCCGAGGTGCAGTCCGCGTTCGCCCGGGCGCTGGAGCTGCCGTTCAGCGACGGGCGCATCGGTTTCCGCCACCCGCAGCCCTCGGCGCCGGAGGCCCTGGTCGACGACGGGCTGGTCCACGCGGCGAAGAGCGCGGTCAAGGAGGCCCGCCGGGCCACGGCGCGGGCGCTGCGCTCCCACCTGGCCTCGCTCGAGCAGGGGACCCTGGAGAAGGCATGCGTGAAGATGCTTCACGCGCTCCACTTCCGGGAGATCAAGGTCGCCAAGCGAGGCAACCACGGCCCGCTGCTCACCGCCCGCCGCAAGGATGGAAGCCTCGAGCTGCGCTGGGCGATCCGCATCCACCGCGGGAATGGCCCGGTGGACCGTCGCGCCGTCCTGGACTGCCGCCGGGATCTCCAGCACCAGTCGGCTCACTCCGCGCTTCTCGTTGCCACCGGTGACCTGCGAAGCGACGCGCGCTCGGAGGCCCTGTCGGGAGCGCCGGTGCACGTCTGGGCCGGGGACGGGCTGGCGGAGAAGTTCCTCGAGTCGCACACCGGCGTCCGCGTCGTCTCCCTCGAGCTGTTCGAGCTGGACCGCGCCTTCTTCGAGGAGGCCGCCCGCGGCGCCGAGGAGTCGCGCCGCCGGCGCGCGGAGCGCCACCGGGAGCGCGAGGAGCGGGCAGAGCCCGTCGAGCCGACGGAGCCGGCCGAGCCCGTGAAGGCGTCCGCAGAGGACGACGAGGGCGGCGAGGACGAGGGCGAGGACGAGGGCCCCGAGGAAACCGGACCCGAGGGCACCGCGGCCGCGGCAGGCGAGGGTGGTCCGGCGGTCCCGGGCGAGGCCGGGAGCGGAGAGAAGCGCCGCCGCCGGCGACGGAGGAGAGGCCGGCGTGGCCGCGGGAAAGAGGGCGCCCCCGGCGCTGCGGGGACGGACCCGGCTGCCGCCGGCACCCCGCCCTCCGGGGCCCCTCCGGAAGGCCAGGCGACCCCGGTGGCTGCACCCGAGTCCGCGTCCCCCCCCTCGGAGGCACCGTCGGGGGGCGGGCAGTCCACGGTTCCCGAACAGGGGTAGAGCGTCCACCCCGGAGCGGACGGCGCAGCCGGAGCCGGGGTCGGCTTGTTACACTCCGGGCCTGTGCTGAGGACCGCCTCCGTCGCCACCGGGCTGCTCTTGCTCGCGGGGTGCAAGCCGCGCCCGCATCCGGTCGAGCGGGTGGAGGTGGTCGCCGCCTCGCTGGCCGAGGCGCAGGTCCTGGCCCTGACCCCCGCGCAGCTGCAGAGCGAGCTGTCCACGCGGCTCGTGCCCGAGGGCGGCTTCAAGCTCCTCGACTCGCGGAGCCGCGGCGAGCAAGGGGCGGTTCGCCTCAGCCTCGAGGTGGACGCCGTCCAGGAGCAGAACAACGCCTCCGGGCTGCCGGCGATGGAAGAGGTGACCGCCTCGCTCGGCATCCGCCGCAGCAGCGAGGAAGGGGTGGAACGCATCGCGCTCCAGGCCTCCCGGACCCAGCCGGTGGAGGGTGACGCGCTCGAGGGCCGGCAGGAGGCCGCCCGCCGGGCCCTGGACCAGGTCCTGGACCGGCTGGTGAAGGAGGCGCGGGTCCACCTCGACGCCCGGAAGAGAGACGACGCGCGCCTGGTGAAGGACCTCCGCGCCGCGGACCCGCTGGTCCGTGACGCCGCGGCAACGGCGCTGGTCGCTCGCCGGAACCGTGGCGCCATCCCCGCGCTGGTGGAGCGGCTCCGCGGCGACGACCCGCTGGAGGTCCGCCGCGCCATCGGCGGGCTGGTGGAGCTGCAGGCCCGGGAGGCGGTGCCCGAGCTCATCGAGATCAGCCGGGGCAAGGACCCGGGCTTCCTGCGCGAGCTGGTCTACGCGCTGGGAGCCATCGGCGGCGAGGAGGCCCAGGCCTACCTGTACACGATGTCACAGGGGCACGATCAGCCCGCGGTTCGCGACGCGGCCCGGCAGGCGCTGGAGGAGATGGAACGGCACGGCCAGCGGGGTGGATCGCCCGGGCCGTCCCGGAACGCCAGCCTCGCCCCCGGGGGAGGCAGCCGGTGAGCCTTCGTCCCTGGGCAGTGCTCGCCGCCGGGCTGCTCGGGTGCGCGCACGAGCCCGCGCCGCCGCCGGCATCCGCTGCGGGCCCCGCGAGCACCGGCAAGATCCCCGACTCTGCCCGATACTTTCCCCTCGCGGTGGGGAACCGCTGGACCTACGACGCGACCTACCTCAGCGAGCGGTCTACCCGTCGCGTGGAACTGGTCGCCTTCCGGGACGGCAGTTACGTGGACAAGGACGGGCGGGCCCTTCGGGCAGACCGCGAAGGCGTTCGCGACCAGGTGCGTTACCTCCTGCACGAGCCGCTGACCGTGGGCGCGACCTGGACCAGCGTGGTGGCCCCGGGGTCGGCCGAGCACTACCGGATCCTCTCGGTCCGCTCCCCGTGCGAGGTGCCGGCGGGCAAGTTCCCCGACTGTGTGGAGGTGGAGAGCCGGACCATCGTCGACCCGAGCAACCCGGGCCGCCTCCTGGTCAACCGGGTCACCTTCGCCGCGGGCGTGGGCATCGCCCGGGTCCGGACGGCGCTGGAGGAGGGGGCGAAGAGCGCTCCCACCGCGGAGCTCGTCCTGACCTCGTTCGAGGTCGCGTCCCCGCCACCGGTTCCGCTCCGCTGAGCCTCGGACGGTGGCGCGCTCCTGCGTGCTTCCGCAGGCGTCCCCCTGGGAGCGGGGGGCTGAGCCTCGGACGGTGGCGCGCCCGGGGGCTCCGGGGGAACGTGGCACCGGGGTGCTAGTGTTCCAGCAACACTCGCCCCGACCCGATGGTGCCCCTCGATCGCCAAGACGCGACCCATGCCCAGCTCGTGCTGGAGCTGTTGCTCGAGTCGGGGACGGACTTCGCGTCGGGCGAGGCGCTCTCCGGCAAGCTGGGGCTGTCGCGCACCGCGGTGTGGAAGGTGGTGAATGCGCTCCGCGACCGGGGCTACGCCATCGAGGCCGTGCCCTCGCGGGGGTACCGGCTGGTCCGTGTGCCGGACCGGCTGACCGGGCTGGAGATCAGTCCCTTGCTGGAGACCCACGACCTCGGCCGCTCGGTCCACGCCTTCGAGTCGATCGGAAGCACCAGCGAGCACGCCTTCCGCCTTGCAGCCGAGGGCGCCGAGCACGGTGAGGTGGTGGTGGCCGAGGCGCAGACCGCGGGGCGAGGGCGGCGTGGGCGCAGCTGGGCCTCTCCGCCGGGAAAGAATCTCTACGTCTCGCTGATCCTTCGGCCCGAGCTGCCACCCCAGCGGGCGCCCGAGCTCACCCTGCTCGCCGCGGTGGCGGTGGCGGAGACGCTCCGGGGAGAGGGCGTGAAGGCCACCATCAAGTGGCCCAACGACCTCCAGGCGGGGGTGAAGAAGATCGCCGGCATCCTCACCGAGCTCTCCGCGGAGGCGGACCGGGTGCACTTCGTGGTTCTGGGCATCGGCGTGAACCTGAACGCGGCGTCCTCGGACTTCCCGCCCGAGATCGCCGAGGTGGCGACCAGCGTGACCCGTGTGCTGGGCCGCCGGGTGAACCGCGCGGCGTTCCTCGCCCGGATGCTCCGGAACCTCGAGCAGTGGCTGGACACCCACGAGCAGGAAGGCTTCGAGCCGGTGCGGGAGCGCTGGCGTGAGCTGGCGTCGACGCTGGGCCAGGAGGTCCTGGTCAAGGCGGAACGGCGGGAGCTCCGGGGAGTGGCCGAGGACATCGACACCGACGGAGCGCTTCTCCTCCGCACCGAGGACGGCGTGGAGCGAATCCTCGCCGGAGACGTGGAGCAGGTCCGCTCGCGCGTTCGCCCCTAGTGCTCCGACCGGGGTGTGGTGAGCACTGCGAGACCTCGTGGTACGTCGAGCGGCGGAGCGACGAGGCTGCGCGTCGCAGAGAGAGGATCGGCCACTGCAGCGATCAGCACACCCCGGTCGGAGCACTGAGAGCGATGCTTGACTCCGACCTCCGACGCTGCCCTCTTAGGGCCCGATGCTGCTCACCATCGACGTGGGGAACACCAACACCGTCCTCGGGGTCTTCGACGGACCGAAGCTGATCGACCACTGGCGGCTGGCCACCGAAGCCCGCCGCACCGCGGACGAGTACGGGCTGTGGATCCGCCAGGTGTTGCAGTGGGCGGGCATCTCCTCCGAGGGCATCAAGGCCCTTGCCGTCTCCAGCGTCGTGCCCCCGATGCAGTTCTCCCTGGAGCAGATGAGCAAGCGCTATTTCTCGGTGGCGCCGCTCTTCGTGGGGCCGGGGGTGAAGACCGGGATGCCCATCCTCTACGACAACCCCAAGGAGGTGGGTGCCGACCGGGTGGTGAACGCGGTGGCGGCGTTCGAGAAGCACCGGAGCGGGCTCATCGTCGTGGACTTCGGGACCGCGACCACCTTCGACGCCATCACGCCGAAGGGGGAGTACCTGGGCGGCAGCATCTGCCCCGGGGTCACGATCTCCATGGAGGCGCTGTTCCAGAACGCCGCCAAGCTCCCCCGCGTCGAGTTCGCGCGTCCGCCGGCGGTCGTGGGAAAGAACACCGTGCACTCGATGCAATCCGGGCTGGTCTACGGCTACGTGGGCATGGTCGATGGGATCTGCGAGCGCATGTCCCGCGAGCTGGGATTCCCCGTCCGGGTCATCGCCACCGGCGGCCTGGCGAGCCTGATCGCCGCCGAGTCGCGGTGTATCCAGGAGGTGGACGAGTTCCTCACCCTGGAGGGACTGCGCATCATCCACGAGCGCAACCACGGCCATGTTTGAGCTCTCTCCGACCCTCAGGAAGCACGTCGATCCCGGCTCGCCGGTTCCCTTGCGGATGATGGCCGCCAAGGCGCTCGTCCCGCTGCCGCCGCCGGACATGATCACCGCTCTGTTCCTCCTCACCGCCGACGCGGACGAGAAGGTGCGGAGCACCGCGGTGGAGTCGGCGAGCAAGCTCCCGGATCGCATCCTCAGCTCGGCTCTTCGCGACGAGGAGGTGGACCCCCCGGTGCTCGGATGGTTCCTGGACCGGATGGCGGGGCTTGACGTCTACGCGGAGATGCTGGTCCTCAACGCCTCGACCCCCGACGACGCGATCGCGCGTGCGGCATCCCACTGCGGGCTGCGGCCGGCGGAGATCATCGCCCAGAACCAGCTTCGTCTGCTCCGGCACGAGGACATCGTTCGACAGCTGTGCCTCAATCCGCGCTGCGGCCCCGCGCTGATCGACGGCGTCTGCGACTTCTGCGTCCGCTCCGGCCTGGTCCTGGCGGACGTTCCGCAGGTCCGCCAGGCCCGGGTGCGCATCTTCGGTCCCGAGGCGGCAGAGGCCCCGCCCGATCCCGGCCCCACCGCCGACGAGGTCATCGCCGAGTACGGAGTGGGTGACGAGAACGCGCCGCCCCTGGATGAGGGCAAGCGGCTCACCCTCGCTCAGCGGATCATGAAGATGAGCATCGCGGAGAAGATCAAGCTGGCCACCAAGGGCAACAAGGAGGCCCGCAGCTACCTCCTCCGCGACAGCAACAAGCTGGTGGCGGTGGCCGTCATCCGCAGCCCGAAGATCACCGACGGCGAGGTGCTCGCGGTGGCCAACAACCGGGCCGCGCAGGACGACGTGCTGCGCGTGGTCTGCAACAACCGGGAATGGGTGAAGGACTACCGGGTGAAGGTGGCTCTGACCAAGAACCCCAAGGTCCCGCTTCCGGTGGCGATGAAGTTCCTGGGCCAGCTTCGCGAGGCGGAGGTGAAGGACCTGTCGAGGAACAAGAACGTCCCCTCCGGCGTGCAGCTCATGGCGCGGAAGATGCTCGACAAGAAGAACGCGCCGAAGAAGGAGGAGAAGTGAGGGCCCTGCCGGCGGAGGCGGCCACGGGGCCGAACGGGTTCAGGCGACCGCGGGCTCGTCGGTTCCGGGATCGGGCTCTCCGGGGACTGCCTCCAGCGATGGTCCGGCCGACTCGGGCACGGCGGTCGGAGCCTCGGCAAGGAGCTGGCTAGCCACGTTGACCGCCTTCAAGGCCTTCTCCCGGGCCCGCTCCTCCGCCTTGAGGCGGGCGTAGAGGCGAGTGACCCGCTCGCGGTTCTTCCGGCTCTCGTCTTCGAGCTCGGCCACGCGTGCGTGGAGGGACTCCAGCTCCTCGGGGGTCGCCGCCGGCGGAGCCTGCTCCCGGAGGCGCGCCAGCTCCGTCTCGGCCACCTCCGCGCGCTCGCGCATGTCCTGGGCCTGGAGCTCGGCACCCTCGGCGTGGGCGCGGTTGAGCTCCAGATCCCGCTGCGCGGCCGCCAGCTGCTCCTCCAGCGCGCGCCGCATCTCGTCGGCGTCGGGCGACCCGCCGCCCTGGAGGGCGTGCTCCAGCCGCCGCCGCTCCTGGACTTCCTGGTCCAGCTGGGCCTGAAGCGCTCTCAGCTGGCCATCGCGGCGGTCGAGCTCGGCCTGGAGCTCCGCCTCCCGCTGCTCGGAGTGGGCGTGCTGGTCCCGCAGATCTCCCACCAGCTGCCCGGCGCCGTGAAGCTCCGAGCGTAACCGGAGCAGCTCGTCGGGCTCGCCCGTCCCGATCGAGGCGTGGCCCGCGTCGCCTCCGATCTCCTGCGCCGCCTGCACCTCGGCCGCGAACGCCCGGGCCTGTTCGTCGTCGGTCGCGGAGAGATCGCCGGGGCCGAGCGCCTGCCCATCGGGCTCCTGTGGCGCCTCCATCGCGGCGGGGGTGCGACTGAACTGAACCACTGTCGGGCCTTCCTCGTCGGAGGTGAGCCCCGAGAAGTCCTCCTCGGCGCGCGCCATCGGGCGTCCCGGTGCCCGAGCGGGCGGCGCCGGGGGAGTGGCCGGTCGCCGGGCAGCCGCAGGCGGGGGCGGGGGAGGAGGAGGGGCCGGCGCGTCGTCGAACGCCGCGTCGATCAGGTCCAGATCCGGATCGCCGGTGACCGTCGCCTCCTCTTCCAGCACCAGGGGCGTCTCCTCCGCGGAGCCGGAGAGCCGGGCGACCGCGGACACGGCGCGGGGGATGTCCAGGGGCTTGGGGAGGTACTCGTCCGCCCGGTTCTTCAGACGGGCATGGGCCTCGAAGCCCTCGGGGTTCCCCATGATGATGACCGGAATCGACTTGAGGGCGTCGTCCTTCTTGAGCTTTCCGACGAGGAGATAGCCGTTCTGGCCGCCGGGCAGCTCCACCGCCAGCACCACCACGCCGGGCGGCCGTCGCCGCACCACGTCCATGACCCCGCGCCCGTCGGTGGTCTCCTCGACGGTGTGCCCGCGCTGCTGGAGCGCCGAGCGGAGACGGCTCGAGAGGGCGGTGTCTCCTTCGACGATCAGGACGTGGGTGGGCACGAGGCCAAAAGGCTAAGGCCACGCACCCACGGTGGGCAAACTTCAGTTCTGGAAGCCCGCCGGAATCAGCTCGAGGGTCGGATTCCGGGGCGGGATGGGAAGCATCGGCCGCTGCCGCTGCGGTGGAACCACCTCCGGCGGCGGGGTCGGCGGGGTCGGCGGGGCGGTGGGGTCGATGTCGCGGAGCGTGCGGCGCAGGTCTGCCTCGTCCATGTCCGAGACCAGCTCGTACACCAGACCACCCGAGCGCCAGCTGGCGATGCTGACCCCGCGCACGTTGCGCACACCCACCTGCGGCCACGCCGCGACCGACGGAATCTCGCGCTGCGGGTCCTCGACGACGAAGAGGCCCAGCCGGCGATCCTCGCCGCGCTGCTGGGACGGCAGCTGGTAGACGACGTAGGCCGCCTCGTGCTCGCGCAGGTTCGACAGGCGTGCTCCGGCAATCGTCGCTCCCGGGACGTGGGGCAGGGCAACGCGGGTGCTCATCTGGTCGCCAAACCAGCGCTCGACGTCGGCGCGGCTGGCGGTGGTGAGCTCGTAGGGGAGCCTCCGCTGGTAACGGAGCGCGGCATCCTCGAGGAGTTGCTCACGGTGGCCCGGCCGCGATTCCATGTACACCACGCCCGCCGCCGCGGCGGCGAGCGCGAGGCTTCCCCAGCGGGCCCAGGACAGCATCTGGACGCGGCGGCTCTCCCGGTGGATTCCGGCGCGGAGCATGGCCCGGAGCGCCTCCGGGGCAGGGGCCCGGGTGCGCAGCTGGGCGCTGCGGCGCAGGGCACCCTGGAAGGCGGCCTCGCGCGATAGCCGTCCGCGGCAGCCGACGCAGACCGCCACGTGACCCTCGAGGTACCCGCGCTCCGTCTCGTCGAGCTCGCCGTCCAGGTATGGATAGATGAGCGGGTCGAGTTCTGAGCAATTCATCGGGCGGCCCCGCGGGGCTCGGGCAAATGTCTAGCCCGGGAATCCCCGATCTGGCCAGCGACCGGCCTGGAAGGGCCCGTCAGCCCGTACGGCGGCGGCGGTATGCGCCCAGGTCGACCGGGGCCTCGGGGGCCTCGGGTGTCTGTGCGGGGACAACACCCTGACCGGCCGCGTAATCCCGGAGAGATCTCTGAAGTGCCTTCCGCCCCCGGAAAAGTCGGCTCATCACGGTTCCGACCGGAACATCGAGGATCTCGGCGATCTCCTTGTAGGAGAACTCCTGCAGGTCGGCGAGGATGACCACCAGACGGAAGTCGATGGGCAGCCCGTCGATGGCCCGGAGCACGTCGTCCGAGAGCAGCCGGTCGAACATGTACTGCTCGGGGTTGGCGGCGTAGTCACTCGCGTCCCGGCTGACGAAGGCCTCGTGGACGGCCTCTCGCTCCGCGCCCTCGGTGACGCTCCGCTCCTTCACCTTGCGGCGGTACCGGTTGATGAAGGTGTTGGTGAGAATCTTGAAGAGCCAGGCCTTGATGTTCGTGCCGCGCTCGAACTTGTCGAAGAAGCGGTAGGCCCGCATGCAGGTGTCCTGCACCAGGTCTTCGGCGTCACGGTCGTTCTTGGTCAGCCTGAGCGCCGCCGAGTACAGCGGGTCCAGGTGGGCCAGCACCAGTCCCTCGAACTCCTGCTTGGTGCGGTGGTTGTGGCGAAAGTCCAAATCCCGCTCCTCCCTGGCGACGCCCAACACCGACGGCCGGGCAACGTTGCTCTTCAGATACGGGGCCAACGCCGGATTGCGTCAGCGATTGCGGAGAAAGGTGATCCGTCGCCCGGAGGGCAGCCGAGCAGCCGGGCAGCTACTTCCGGGACAGCGCCTGCTCCAGCGGCACGTACGGGTAGCCCAGGTCCCGGGCCACGGCCTCGTAAGTGACCGATCCGCCGTAGGTATTCACCCCGCGGGCGAGGGCCTTGTCCTGGTGGACAGCCTCCACCAGCCCCAGGTCGGCGATCCGGCGGGCATAGGGGCGGGTGACGTTGGTGAGGGCGAAGGTCGAGGTCTGGGGAACCGCCCCGGGCATGTTGGCCACGCAGTAGTGGACGACGCCGTGGACCACGTAGGTCGGGTTGTCGTGGGTCGTGGGCCGGCAGGTCTCGATGCATCCGCCCTGGTCCACCGCCACGTCCACGACCACCGAGCCGGGCACCATCTCGCGGATGAGGTCCTCGCGGACGAGCTTCGGCGCCTTGCCGCCGGTGATGAGCACGCCTCCGATGACCAGATCCGCCTCGCGCACCGCCCGGGCGATGGTCTCGGAGTCCGAGGACAGGACCTCCACCCGGCCGAGGAAGACGTCGTCGAGATAGGCGAGCTGGAGCTGGTTGATGTCCAGGATGGTGACGTCCGCGCCCATCCCCACGGCGATCTTCGCGGCGTTGGTGCCCACCACCCCGCCGCCGACGATCGCCACCCGCCCGCGGCGCACGCCGGGAACGCCGCCCAGGAGGATGCCCTTGCCGCCGTGCTCCTTCTCCAGGCACATCGCCCCGACCTGGATCGACATCCGGCCGGCCACCTCGCTCATCGGGCGCAGAAGGGGCAGGCTTCCGTCGTCGAGCTCGATGGTCTCGTAGGCGACTGCGGCCACCTTCTTCTTGAGGAGGACCTTGGTCAGCTCGGGGTCGACGCCGGCGAGGTGGAAGTAGGTGTAGACGATCTGCCCTTCCTGCATCCGGACGTACTCGGGCGCGACGGGCTCCTTCACCTTGACGATCATCTCCGCGCGCTTCCACACCTCGTCCGGTGAGGAGATGAGCTGCGCGCCCGCCCGGGCGTAGTCGGCATCCGGAAGGCCCGACCCGATGCCGGCTCCCGACTCGACGAGGACCTGGTGGCCAGCATCGACGAGCGCCTTCACCGCGCCCGGGACCATGCCGACCCGGTACTCGCGAACCTTGATCTCCTTGGGGACGCCGACGATCACGGGATGAACCCTCCGCTGCTCTGGTGAGGAAGCGCGGGGGGCCAGACCACAGGGATGTCCCCCGGGTCAAGCACCGCGCGCGCCGACGCGGAGTGTTAGGAGTGCCCCGGCCATGCCGCCGTCCCGGACGCCCGCGCTGCTCATCGCCGACCCCTCGGGGAAGGTCCTCGAGCACCCGCGCCTGCTGGCGACCGTCCGGTCGGGAGACGAGGTCCTGCTCCCGCCCCAGCCCGCCATCCCGCTGCCCGAGGGTGGACGGCTGGTGCATCTGCCCGGGCGGCGGCCGGTGGGGGTGGACCCGGAGACCGGAGAGCTGGTGCTCGTCTCCGAGTTCCAGGCGGACCGCCGGCGCTTCGTCCCCCACGCGGTCGGAGCGCTCGTCCCGCCGGGATGGACCCGGACCTACCTGCCCGGCGAGGTGAAGGCGAACGGTCCGGTGCTGCCTCAGTGGGCGTACACCGCCGCCGGGTGGGATCGGGAGCGGGGAACCGCGGTCGCCTGGGCCCTCCACACCGACCGGCGCAGGCACTGGGACCCGGGACGTTTCTCCACCACCGAGCTGAAGGCGCGGGTCCGGACCGCGCGCGCGGCCGACCCGGAGAACCGCGTCCTCCGACAGCTGGAGACGTGCGCGCTGGTCTACCGCTGCTTCACCAGCCAGAACCTCTTCTACGGGCGGGACGAGGGTGCGCTGCCGGTCTCGACCATGTGCAACGCCGCCTGCGTCGGCTGCATCTCCGATCAGCCCGACGACGGCCCACCGGCCTCGCACGCCCGGATGGACGACGGGCCCGGTGCGGAGGAGCTGGCGCGGGTGGCGGTGGCGCACCTGCACGCGGCGGGCCCCCGGGCGATGGTGAGCTTCGGGCAAGGCTGCGAGGGAGAGCCGCTCACGCGCTGGCGGGTCATCGCCGAGGCCATCCGGAGGATCCGAGCCGAGACCTCCCGGGGCTCGCTTCACATCAACACCAACGCCAGCCTCACCGACGGCCTCGCCGCGCTCTACGACGCGGGGCTGGACTCCATCCGCGTCTCTCTCAACTCGGCGGTGGCGGACCTCTACGAGGGCTACTACCGGCCGGAGAAGTACGGCTGGGGCGATGTGGAGGCCTCCATCGCGCTGTCGCGCGCGCGCGGTGCCTACCTGGCGCTCAATCTTCTGACCTTTCCCGGGGTCACCGATCGTGAGGGCGAGGTGGAGGCGCTGCTCTCGCTGGTCCAGCGCCACCGCATCGATCAGGTGCAGGCCCGCGGTCTGTGCATCGATCCGCTCCAGTACCTGGAGGTGGCGCGGGACCGGGGGGCAGGAGGCCGTCCGATGGGCATCGCGCGGATGCTGCGGGTGCTGCGCGAGGGCGCGCCCTGGGTCCGGGTGGGCAACTTCGCTCGCGGGCTCGGCGAGCGGAGAGCTCCCTCGGGCGCTGCCGGGGCCCGCTGAGCTCACGGCCGGGTGGACGTCCCCGATGCCGGCCGAGTGGCCGCTGGGGCCGACACCCGCCCGGCGACCCGTTGCGCACCTTCGCCATGTGGGGCCCGCGTTGCGAGGGTGGCGGCGCTTCTGGCAGCGTGCCTCCCGCACATGCTGATCCTCCTCAAGGCTGACGTCACTCCCGAGCAACAGGAGGCCGTCGAGAAGCACATCCGCAGCCTCGGTTACGTCCCGCACGTCATCCCCGGTGCGACCCGCACCGCGGTGGGCATCACCGGCAACAAGGGAGCGCTCGATCCGGAGCCGTTCCGGATGATGCCTGGCGTCGCCGACGCCATCCCGGTCAGCCAGCCGTTCAAGCTGGTGAGCCGCGAGGTGAAGCCCGAGGACACCCTGGTGAAGGTCGGAGAGCTCACCATCGGCGCCAACGAGCTCATCGTCGCCGCGGGCCCGTGCTCGGTGGAGACCCGCGAGCAGATCGTCGCCACCGCCCGGTCCGTGCGTTCCCAGGGCGCCCGGATGCTGCGAGGTGGCGCGTTCAAGCCACGGACCTCGCCCTACGACTTCCAGGGGCTGAAGGCGGATGGCCTGAAGCTGCTGGGTGAGGCGCGCGCGGCGACCGGTCTGCCGGTGGTCACCGAGGTGAAGGACGTGGAGAGCCTGGAGATGGTGGCCCAGGGCGCGGAGATGTTGCAGATCGGCGCCCGGAACATGCAGAACTTCTCCCTGCTCGAGGCGGTGGGCGAGATGCAGCGGCCGGTGCTGCTCAAGCGGGGAATGAGCGCGACGCTCAAGGAGATGCTGATGGCGGCCGAGTACATCGTCGCGCGCGGCAACCGGCAGGTGGTCCTCTGCGAGCGCGGCATCCGGACCTTCGAGACGATGACCCGCAACACCTTCGACATCAACGCCATCCCGATGCTCAAGCAGCTCTCGCATCTTCCTGTCTTTGCCGATCCCTCGCACGGAGTGGGAGTGCGGCACGGCATCGCCGCCGTCGCCCGGGCGGCAGTGGCGGCGGGGGCGGACGGGCTGCTGATCGAGGTCCACCCCGATCCGGCGCGGGCGCTGTCCGACGGCGCGCAGTCGCTCACCTTCGCCGAGTTCGAGGAGCTCATGTCCGGCGTGCGGGCGGTGGCCGCGGCCATCGGCCGCTCCGTCGCTGCTCCCCTGGCCTGAGCGTGCGGATCCGCGTTCGACGAGCGTCGCGTCTGGAGGCCAGCGTCCTCGCGCCCGGCGACAAGTCGATCTCCCATCGAGCGCTGCTCTTCGGCGCGCTGGGAACGACGCCGATGCAGGTCCGGAACCTCGCTCCGGGCGCCGACGTGCGCTCCACCGCGTCGTGCCTCCGCGCGCTGGGGGTCTCCATCGACGAGGGCGAGGCACCGGGAACGGTGAGCGTCCGTGGGGTCGGGCCGGGCGGATTCCGGCCTCCAGCGATGGTGCTCGACTGCGGGAACAGCGGGACGACGATGCGCCTGCTGCTGGGGCTCGTCGCCGGCGCCCGGGTCACCTGCACGCTGGATGGCGACGCCTCCCTGCGCAGCCGCCCCATGCGTCGGGTCCTCGGTCCGCTCCGGGCGATGGGAGCGCGGATGGAAGGGGAGGGTGGCCCCGACGACGAGCACGCCCCGCTCCGGGTCGAGGCGGCATCGACCCTCCGGGGAATGGCCCACCGCCTACCCATCGCCAGCGCTCAGGTGAAGAGCGCCCTGGTGCTCGCCGGGCTCGCCGCCGAGGGCGAAACGCGGGTGCGGGAGCCCGAGCCGTCGCGTGACCACACCGAGCGGATGCTCGCCGCCTGGGGCGCGCCGGTCCGGATGGAGGAGGGTGAGGTCGTCGCCACGCGTCTGCTCCGCCCGCTGTCGCTCCCGGGCTCGCTGGAGGTGCCCGGTGACCCGTCCTCGGCGGCGTTCTGGGTTGGCGCCGGGCTGCTGGTCCCCGGCGCGAGCGTGGTGGTGCGTGGGGTGGACGTGAACCCGACGCGAACGGGGTTCCTGTCGGTGCTGGAGCGGATGGGCGCCCGGGTCGAGCGGGAGCCGGAGACGGCGCGCGCCGGCGACCCGGTGGCGACGCTGCGAGTCCGGGGCGGTCAGGCGCTCCGGGCGACGGAGATCCGGCCCGCCGAGGTACCGTCGCTGCTCGACGAGATTCCCCTGCTCGCGGTGGTGGCCAGTCAGGCGAGCGGAGAGACCCGGGTCAGCGGGGCCAGGGAGCTGCGGGTGAAGGAGTCGGACCGGCTCCGACAGCTGGTGATGGGGCTGCGAACGATGGGCGCCGACATCGACGAGCTCGACGACGGCTTCGTCCTCCGCGGGCCGGTCCGGCTGCAGGCGGCGACCATCGACGCCGCGCACGACCACCGCATCGCGTTGTCCTTCGCCATCGCCGGCCTGGTCGCCGACGGCGAGACCGAGGTCGACGGCGCGGAGTGGGCCGACATCTCGTATCCTGGCTTCTTCCGGGAGCTCGGCGGCGCCACGGGCCGGGCGGTGGAGACCCCCTCATGAGCGGTGCGGGACGACCTGACCGGAGAGCCCTGGCGTCCCTTCCCGCGGGCTAGCGAGCCACCGTCGCCCCGGCCTGCTGCAGGAACTGGTGAACGAAGGCGATGGCCATGCTGCCCTCGCCGACCGCGGCGGCCACCCGCTTCACCGGGCTGCTGCGGACGTCGCCGCAGGCGAAGACGCCGGGGACGCTGGTCTCCAGGAGGTAGGGGTCGCGACGCTCCCCCCAGCGGCCGGCCTTCACCACGGCGTCCCCGGTGAGCAGATAGCCGCGCTCGTCCCGTGCCAGCTCCGAAGGAAGCCAGGAGGTCTCGGCGTCCGCCCCGATGAAGACGAACACTCCGGTGCTGGGCTCACGCCTCACGGCGCCGGTGATGCGGTCCACGATGTCGATGGCCTCCAGCTGCTCCCGACCGTGAATCGCCTGCAGCTCGGCGGACAGGGCGACCCGGATGTTCGCCTTCCCCCGGAGCTGCTCCACCAGGTAGTGGGACATGCTCTTCTCCAGCGAGCCACCCCGCACCACCAGCGTCACCGTCCGGGCGTGGTTGGCGAAGAACATCGCCGCCTGACCGGCCGAGTTCCCGGCTCCGATGAGATGGATGTCCTGGTCCTGGGCCATGCTCGCCTCGCTCCGCGACGCGCCGTAGTGGACGCCCTTTCCGAGCAGCCGGTCGAACCCATCGACCGGAAGGCGGCGCCAGCTGACACCGGTGGCGATGATCATCGTCCGTGCCCGAATGGCGCCGTGGCCCTCGATGTGAACCGTCCGCGTCCCCGGCTCGATTCCGACGACCGGTCGGGTGACGATGATCTCGGCGCCGAGCCGCCGCGCCTGCTGGAGCGCCCGCCGGGCCAGCTCGTCCCCGGACACCCCGGTGGGGAAGCCGAGGTAGTTCTCGATGCGCGACGAGGTCTCGGCTTGCCCGCCCGGCGCCTCGCGCTCGATGACCAGGGTCCGCAGGCCCTCGGAGGCGCCATAGACCGCTGCCGCCAGGCCGGCCGGACCGCCGCCCAGGATGATCGTGTCGTACTCGCTGGCCAGGGGGAGGGTCTGCAGGCCGAGGCGCTCCGCCACCTCTCGTGGCCGCGCGCCGAGCACGGTGCTGCCGTCCTCGCAGTGCAGCGCCGGCAGGTCAGCGGGCCCGGTCGCCGCTCCCGGCCACCGGGATGCATCGGGAGAGTCGGGATCCAGCCAGTCGAAGCGGATCTGGTTCCGGGTCAGGAAGGCGTGGAGCTCCCGGCAGGCCGGATCTCCGCGGCGACCGAGCACCGTCGCCCGGGACCGGGTCGGCGCAGAGGCGATGCCCTGCAGCCCCCCGATGCGCTCCCGGGCCAGTGCCGCCACCCGGGTCAGCGCGTCCGGGAAGTGTGCGGCGAGGGCATGGAACTGCGGAGGATCGATCCGGATGACCCGGGACGGCTCGTGGGCCCGGAAGCTCCCCTGGAAGGCGATCCCGAAGATGATCGGGACCTCACCGAAGATCTGCCCCGGCGAGCGCCAGCCGATGGTCCGCTCGATCCCGTCGATGGACTTTCTCACCTCGATCTTCCCGGCGAGGACCAGGAACAGGGCCCGGTCGTCTCCCTCGTGCGCGGCGTGCTCGCCGGGGGCGAGGCGGATGTCGGCGGCCGTCCGGGCCACCCGGGCGAGGTCCCCCTCCGGAGCCCCGGAGAGGACCGGCACTGCCGCCAGCTCGGTGACGTCGATCATGGACCCGGTCAGTGTAGCGGGGGTCGCGGCCACCGGCGTGCTGCTCACCCCGCCCGGGAGGGCGCGGGGACGCCGCCAGGCACCCCCGAGGGGGTACAGTCGGCGGTCGGCGGCCGTGGACCGACCGCTGGCCTGCCAGGAGAGCCCGTCCGCGCCGTGCCGCGTTTCGCCGTCATCGGAGACCCGATCCACCACTCGGCCTCGCCCAGGCTGTTCCGCTGGCTCGCCGGGACGCTCGGACTGCCGCTGACGTACGAGGCCGTCGAGGTGCCGTCCGGTTCGCTCCCGGCGGTGCTCGAGGAGGCCCGCGCCGGGCGGTGGGACGGGCTGTCGGTGACCATCCCTCACAAGCAGGACGCGCTGGTCCTGGCCGACCGGGCCGACCCGCGGGCGGCGCGGACGGGAGCGGCGAACTGCCTGGTGCGCTCGGCGCAGGGCCGGCTCGTGGCCCACAACACCGACGTGGAGGGCGTGGTGCAGGCGCTCGCCAGGCACGGGCGCTCCCTCGCCGGCAGCGCGGTGCTGCTCCTGGGCGCGGGTGGCGCGGCCCGCGCGGGTGCGGTGGCGGCCCGGGACGCCCGTGCCTCGCGCCTGTGGATCGCCAATCGCCACCCGGCACGCGCGCTCGATCTCGCCTCGGCGTTCGATGGAGAGGCCCTGCCCCTCACCGCCCAGGCGCTCGGGCCGGTGCTGCCGCGGGCGGACCTCGTGCTGCAGGCCACCTCGGTGGGCCTCGACGCGCCGGACGACTCGCCACTGCCCCCGGGGTGCGTGCTACACGACCGGGCCACGGTGATGGACATGGTGTACCGCCCGCTCCGGACCCGGCTGCTGCGTGACGCGGAAGCGGCCGGCTCCCGCACCATCGACGGGCTGTGGATGCTGGTCTTCCAGGGGCTGGCCGCGCTCCGGCTCTGGACCGGCGCGGAGCCCGGCCCGGAGGTCGCCGCGGCCCTGCACGCGCACCTCGCGGAGGGCGAATGACGCCCCGGCGGCTCCGCGCGCTCACCGCCGGCGAGAGCCACGGGCCTGCGCTCCTCGGCATCCTCGAGGGCCTTCCCGCGGGTCTCCCTCTCACCTCGGCGCTCATCGACCGGGACCTCGCGCGGCGGCAGAAGGGGTACGGGCGGGGCGGGCGCATGCGGATCGAGCAGGACGCCGCGGAGATCCTCGCCGGGGTCCGCTTCGGCGAGACGCTCGGGTCGCCCCTGGGGCTGCTGATCCGCAACCGCGACTGGGAGAACTGGACCGAGCGGATGAGCCCCGCTCCAGGAGGCCCGGATCCCCGTCCGGTGCAGGTTCCGCGCCCGGGGCACACCGATCTCGCAGGCGCTCTGAAGTACGGGCGCACGGCCGACCTGCGCGACATCCTGGAGCGGGCCTCGGCGCGGGAGACCGCGATGCGGGTGGCGCTGGGAGCCGCGGCCCGGGCGCTCCTGCGCGAGCTGGGCATCACCGTGGGGAGCTACGTGCGCAGCATCGGGACCGCCGAGGCCGACGCCGCGTCCGACGTCGCGCCGGAGCTGCTCCGGGAGGACGCCGAGGCCCTGGCCCTCCGCGCCGACGAGACCGAGACCCGCGCCCTCAC
>Ga0070664_100000347_pt1 | contig 33968 bp, 37 predicted proteins | sample KBSC73metaG_FD_65863 | JGI IMG/M metagenome (GOLD analysis project Ga0070664, IMG submission 65863) | Corn rhizosphere microbial communities from Kellogg Biological Station, Michigan, USA - KBS C7-3 metaG | ecosystem: Host-associated > Plants > Roots > Rhizosphere > Soil ... | reverse complement strand
TGCCGCGTCGTTGTGCCACTGCCAGATACATGGCAAAAATGACGGGCGCCGGTCCATTGATCGTCATGGACGTCGTCACCCGGTCGAGCGGAATGCCGTCGAACAAGCGCTCCATGTCCTCCAGCGAGGAGACCGCTACGCCGCAGTGACCGATTTCACCGTGCGCACGTGGATCGTCCGCATCGATTCCCATGAGCGTCGGCATATCGAATGCGACGCTGAGACCGGTCTGACCGTGCTCGAGCAAATACTTAAAGCGGCGGTTCGTATCGTCGGCGGAGCCAAATCCAGCGAATTGCCGCATCGTCCACAACCGGCTGCGGTACATCGTGGGATACACCCCGCGCGTATATGGATACGCACCGGGAGCTCCGAGATCGTCCTGGGGTGACCAGTTCTTCAGGTCATCGCTGGTATGCACACGGTTAATTCCAAGGCCTGACAATGTATGGAATTGAGCTTGCCGTTCTTGCATCGCCCCACCTTTACATCTTTTGAGCGGCCGCCTCACGCCGCGCGCCGCTGCCGTCGTAGAGATAGAAGCCGTGTCCGGTCTTTCGGCCCAGCCTGCCTGCATCCACGTAGCGGCGCAGCAATGGGCATGGACGAAACTTGGGATCACCCAGATCCTGATGCAGGACCTCGCAAATGGCGAGTACGGTGTCCAATCCAATGCGGTCAGCCAGAGCCAGCGGGCCCGCCGGATGATTGGCTCCAGTCGCCATCGCCAAATCAATGTCCTCTGCCGAAGCCACTCCCTCTTCCAGGGCGTAGACGGCTTCGTTGATCATGGGCATCAGAATACGATTCACGATAAAGCCGGGCACGTCTTTGGCCATGACCGGCACCTTTCCAAGCCTGCGCACAAAATCCATCGCCACGTGCAAGGTCTCTTGAGAAGTCTCCCGACCTTGCACGATCTCCACGAGCCGCATGACGGGGGCAGGATTCATAAAATGCACGCCGACTACTTGATCCGGCCGGCCGGACACAGCGGCTAATTTCGTAATTGAGATCGAAGACGTATTGCTGGCGAGAATCGCGTCCGGCTGGCAGACACGGCGGAACTCTCCAAAGAGCGCCTGCTTGAGGACAATGTCCTCGGGGATCGCCTCGATAACCAGCTGCGCGTTCTGCAATTGATCGAGGTGTGCCATTGGATGGATAAGCGTCATTGTCGCTTCTGCTTGCCGACGCGACAGGCTTCCGTTTTCAACGGCTCGGTCGAGGCTGACACGAATCTTGGAGATTGCCTCGCCGAGGAGCGACTCGGAGAGGTCCACGAGCAACACGTGATACCCGGCTGAGGCGCAGACCTGCCCGATCCCGCGGCCCATCTGCCCGGCGCCTACGACACCGATCGTCTTGATATCCTCGAACTGCATGGTCGACCCGTCATTCGTCCTACGACCGCTGCACAATCATCGCCAACGCTTCTCCGCCTCCGATACAAAGGCTGGCCAATCCTCGCTTCGCGCCCCGGGCTTCCATGGCATGGAGCAACGTCGTGAGGATTCTGGCCCCCGTGGCACCGATGGGATGCCCAAGGGCCACCGCGCCTCCGTTCACATTCACCTTTTCGGCGGCCAGACCCAATTCCCGGTTGATGGCCAGAGAGACCGCCGAGAAAGCTTCGTTGATTTCGAAAAGGTCGATGTCTTTGATCGTAAGGCCCGTGTGCTTGAGCACTCGCTTGATCGCCTCGATCGGGGCGATTGTAAACCACTCGGGCGCCACTGCCGCTCCGGCGTAGCCGACGATATGGGCCATCGGGGTCAACCGACGACGCTTGGCTTCCTCCTCGGCCATGACGACCAGAGCCGCAGCTCCGTCATTACACGACGGGGAATTGCCTACGGTCAGGATACCGTTCTCCTGAAACGCCGGCTTTAAGTCGCACATCTTCCGGAGATCGACCCGATTCGGCTCCTCGTCCTCCCCGACCGGCATGGCCGGGCCTTTGCGCTGCGGCACATCAACCGGCACGAGTTCTTGCTTGAAGGCACCCGTCGCCATGGCTTCACGCGCGCGACGATAGCTTTCAAGGGCAAAGTCGTCGACCTCCGTTCGTGTCAAAGCGTACTTGCTAGCGCACAACTCTCCGCCGTCGCCCATGTGGAAGTTGTTGTAGACGTCCCACAAACCGTCCTTGATGAGACTATCCACCAGTTCTTTGTGACCAAGCTTGTACCCCTGACGCGCGTTCTCGAGGAGATAGGGAGCGCGAGTCATGTTTTCCATTCCGCCTGCCACGACGATCTTCGCTTCCTTGAGACCGACCGCCTGGGCCGCCATGATGACCGTCTGGATACTCGATCCGCAGACCTTATTGACGGTCACCGCGCCGATCGACTGCGGGATTCCCGCACCAATCGAGGCCTGCCTTGCCGGAGCCTGACCAAGACCGGCACTCAAGACACAGCCCATATACACGGCCTCCACATGCTCAGGGGCCAGACGAACCCGCTGTAACGCCCCGGCGATAGCAACGCTTCCCAACTTCGTTGCCGAAACGGTGCTGAACACGCCGTTGAAGCTTCCCATCGGCGTTCTTGCAGCGCTGACAATGACGGCATTCGATGATGACTTCACAAAATTTGCTCCCAATGACTTTGTGCGAGATAGTCTTTCACTTTGGCCATGAACTGATCCGCCGTGGCCCCATCGATGACCCGATGGTCGAACGTGAGGCTGAGATACCCCATCGGTCTGATCGCAATCGCTTCGTTGATGATGACGGCACGCTTCTGAATCGCGCCCACCCCTAGAATGGCAATCTGCGGCTGATGAATAATCGGGGTGCTGAACAAGCTGCCGAAGCCACCATGATTGGTGATGGTAAATGTTCCGCCTTGCACCTCATCGGGGCTGAGTTTTTTAGTCCTTGCCCGTTCGGCCAAATCCGCGATCTCCTTCCCTAACTGTGTGAGCCCTTTCCGGTCGGCATGCCGTATTACTGGTACGAGCAGCCCGTCTTCCAGCGCCGTGGCGATGCCGATATGAAGATCTTTCCGGACGACGATGCCCTGGTCTCCCCAGGACGAGTTCACGATCGGAACATCGCGGAGGGCTTTCGTGACGGCACGGACGACAAACGGGAGATAGGTCAGGTTTCGGCCTGCTCTGAAGGTGGCCACGCTCGAATAGTCAGCCTCAAACACTGTGCTGACGTGCGCGGACGTCTGCCGGCTTTTCACCATCCGCTCGGCGATGGTCTTGCGCATCTGTGTCAAGGGCAGCACTTCCTCTCCCATCGACCGCTCAGCTGCCGCCGGTGACGCATTGCCGGCAGGCGCGCTCCGCGAAACGAATTCCAGCACATCTTTTTTGCTCACGCGCCCGCCCGTGCCTGTCCCTTTTACATGAGTCAAATCCACTCCATGTTCCTTTGCCAACTGTCTGACCGCAGGAGAATGATGTTCTTCGCCCGGCGCCGCCAGTTCGACGGGACGAACCACGACACCACCCACTCGATGAACCACTTCCGAGGGTGCTGTGTTGTCGATCCGTGCCAACAGGGTTCCCACCGCGACGGTTTCGCCGGCCTTCACAAGAATTTCGTTCAAGACACCGGTTGCCGGGGAAGGGACCTCTAAATCCACCTTTTCCGTTTCGACCTCCAACAGAGACTGGTCTTTTTCAATGGCTCCACCGAGTGGAATCAGCCATTTCACGACCGTTCCCTCCGCGATGCTTTCGCCGAGCTGGGGCATGATGATGTCAGTCGCCACGATCACACTCCCACGGGTATTGTCCCTGATCGCCTCGCTCCGACCGTCAATACGCTGCCAGTGTACGCGCCGCAGTCACGATGTCTGCCGTCTTCGGGAGAAAATATTCCTCCAGCGGGGTGCTGAAGGGAACCGGCGTGTCTGGCGCGGCAATACGCAGGATCGGGCCGTCCAAACTGTCGAAACACTCTTCCGCCAAGAGGGCGGCAATTTCGGCGCCGATACCGCCGGTCTTGTTATCCTCATGCAGCACGATGGCCTTGCTGGTCTTATGCACCGACGAGAAAATCGCCTCCTTGTCGAGTGGCGCTAGCGTGCGCAGATCCACGACTTCCAGATCGATGCCTTCCTTGGCGAGCATTTGCGCCGCGTCCAACGCGAGATGAACCATGGCCCCATAGGTGATCACCGAGATATCGTTACCGACACGCTTCACGTCGGCTTTGCCGATCGGAACGATGTAATCCTCCTCGGGCAGCGTCGACTTGATTCGCCGGTAGAGAAATTTATGCTCGAAGTAGATGACTGGGTTCGGGTCACGAATTGCGGCCTTGAGCAGACCCTTCGCATCGTAGGGCGTCGAGGGAGCGACGAGTTTTAGGCCGGGCGAATGGAAGAACCAGCCTTCGGGGCATTCCGAATGGAACGGTCCACCGTGAATCCCGCCGCCGAATGGAGCGCGGATGACCATCGGTACCGCAGCACCCCATCGGTAGTGATTCTTGGCCGCCACCTCAGTGATTTGATCGAATGCGCAAGAGATGAAGTCCGCAAACTGCATTTCGACCACCGGACGCAAGCCCATCATGGCGGCCCCGATGGCCGCGCCGACGAACCCGGATTCGGCCAGCGGAGTATCAAGGACTCTCCATTCACCATACTTGTCTAAAAAGCCTTCGGTAATCCTGAAGGCCCCACCATATTGGCCGATGTCCTCCCCCATCAGAAACACTCGCTCGTCTCGTGTCATCTCTTCATCCAGCGCTTGCGAAATGGCTTCAAGGTACGTGACTTCTCCAGTCGCCTGCGGTGTTGCAGTAGTCATGCGGCGCTCCTTGAATGGATGGCTTTGTGAGTGATATCGGCATCTGTGGCAAAAACTCCTTCCAGGACTTCCGGTCCCTCCGGAAGCGGGCTCTTTTCGGCAAACTCGAGCCCAACTTCGATCTCCTTCTTCGCCCGCTCACCGACCTCGTGAAAGTAGGTTTCATCCCCATAACCCAACGCCACGAGCAGGCGCTCCGCTTTCAGAATCGGATCGCGGGTTTTCCATTCTTCAAGAAGTTCCGGCGGGACGTATTTGGCCGGGTCATGCTCGGAGTGGCCGTGCATACGCATCGTTTTGAACTCGAAGAAGGTTGGCCCTTCGCCGGCACGGGCTCTCGCTATACCGCGCTTGGCCGCCAGATAGACGGCCGCCACGTCGTTGCCGTCCACAATTTCGCCCGGCATCCCATACGCCTTGGCCCGGTCAACGACGTCGGAAATGGCCATTTGCAAACGGAGCGGCGTCGAATAGGCATACTGATTGTTGGTGCAGAAGAACACCACGGGGAGTTTCCGCACCGCCGCAAAATTCATGGCCTCGTGGAAATCTCCACGGCTGGTTCCCCCGTCGCCGGTCCCGGCGACGATGATGCGCGACTCGCCCCTCATCTTGAAGGCCAAGGCCGCGCCGGTCGCTACCGGCAAGTTATCCGCCAGATGACTGACAAAGCCGATGATTCCGCGCTTGAGGTCACCCATGTGCACGTTGCCGTCCTTACCTTTGGTCGGGCCCGTGCGTTTTCCCAAGTACTGCGCAAGCACTTCGCCCGGAGTGATGCCTCGAATCAGAAAGGCACCCATATCGCGGTGAAATGGGGCGATCACGTCGTCTCGTTCCAGGGCAGAGGCGTATCCCACGGCAATGGCCTCCATGCCGTGACTGGTGTAGCAGCCGCCGACGATGCGCCCCTGACGATAGAGGGCGGTGATGCGGTCCTCCAGCGTCCTTGTGAGACGAAGGTAGAAATACATCTGGAGCAGATCGCCGCGTTTGATTTCGTTTCTCACGTCTGCCAGCTCCATGAGCACCTCCTCTAAGAGTGGGCGTCAGATTTCAGGCATGTCTTTCCACGACAACAGCGGTTTGTTCTGCCGACAGAGCGGACATTGCGCAGGTTCCCACTGCGGCATATCGAGGTCCGCGGCGTAGTAAAAAGGGTATTGCGAGACCAAGTCGTTCACCAGGGGGAATTGACCGCTGTCGCGCCTGGCGAACACCATCATCCCGATCAGGCGGCCGCCGCTGTCGGTGACGACCTTTCCGAGCTTGCTCACACAATTGCCGCGCGTGGTCACATCATTGAGCGCAAGAAATCCTTCCTGAGCGGCGACAGCTCCGACCTTGATTTCGGTACCAATCCGTCCCGTCTCGCCGCTGTAGGGGGTCAACGTCACGCGCAAGGACCTCGTGCCCTGCAGGCGGTCCGCAATACGTTGAGCCAGCAGTTCCGCCGCTGAGGCTGTTGCCAGTAGTCCGGTGACCGCGTCTGGCGGGAATGTTCGCTTGATCCAGCCGGCCATATCGTCCGCAATGAGGTCAATCAAATCGGGAAAGCGAGCGATGGATTCGAATCTCAGATAGGTGGCGGTGTGATGACCTGACACGACCTCGGCATGTGTATCGAGGAAGACCGATCGAGCCGATCGTACAATGTTCAAAATGTCCCATTCGCTCAGATTGGTCTGGGGCCCTGCCCGAATGATGGTGGCGAGCTTCGCATCAATCTCCGGCGTCGCGTACAGGGCTCGATGGCGTTGCTCAAGTTCCGCGAGGGCCTGCTCTGCCGTGATCGTGGTCATGGGGCCTCCCGACTACCTGGGCCGATGACCTGTGTCCTCAGCACGCCAATCGGCTGAATTTCCAATTCCACCACATCGCCAGGCTGTAGGAAGCGGTCTAATTCCAATCCGCAGCCACCTCCCACCGTTCCCGACCCGAACACATCGCCGGGATAGATCGTTTCTCCCCGCGAGACATGCGCAATCATTTGAGGAAATGACCAATGGATGGTCCCGAAGCATCCTCTGGACCATTCTTCCCCGTTCACTCTGGCAATCATCGTCAGGGCACCAAGATCGGCAATTTCCTCCGGGGTCAGGAGGCATGGCCCCAGGGCGGTAGCGAAATCTTTTCCTTTTGCGGGTCCGAGACGGCAGGCCATTTCTTGAAACTGGATGTCGCGCGCGCTGAAGTCGTTCATAATCGTATAGCCGGCGATATATTCCCCGGCTTGCCGTTCCGGAATGTCCCGTCCCTTTCGTCCGATGATGCAGGCCAATTCCAGTTCATAGTCCAGTTTAGTCGTCTCGAGCGGCCAGGGCAGCGGGTCATCAGGTCCGATGATCGTGCGGTGGTTCCCCTTGTAGTACACGGGAAACTTGTACCATTCGGAGGGAATCGGCTGGCCCCGTTTCTTCGATGTCGCGGCAATGTGGTTTTCGAACGCGATGAAGTCCCGGAGAGAGGACGGATTGGGAAGTGGTGCAGCGAGTCTGACGGCGTGAAGGTGATGAAAAATCGTTTCCGATGCCGGCCCTTGCGTTGAAGCGCCGATGTTGGTCACATAATCCAACGCCCGTCGCGCTGCCGCTAGAGTGGAAGCCCCTCCTTCGAGGAATTCGAGCATGTTGGATGGTACCTGGGCATCGGCCAACCGGCGCGGCTGCGCTTCCGCTTGATCCGACAGCCATCGGGCATAGGCCATGTTCACATCCACCACGTGCGGACCGTGCAGTGCACCCACGCGGGAAAATGAACCGAGGGGAGTGTCGATCCGGAACGTCACCAGTTTCATCGATGGCTCCAGCTGAGGGCATAATCCTTCATTTCCATCGCATCCATGTCCTTTCCCACGGTGAATGGATGCTTCGATTCGATCATGACGGCAACCTCGGTCGTATGCGTCTTGGCCTTGCTCGATTCCACAGCATTGGGCTGCGGCCCGTGGTGAATCCCTTGAGGATGCAGGGTGAGCATGCCGGGCTGAATGCCGGCCCGGCTGAAAAATTCGCCCGCGTGGTAGAAGAGGACTTCGTCATAGTCCATGTTCCGATGGTAAAAAGGCACCCGCAGTGCCTCCGGATCGGTCTCTAACGGGCGCGGAGCAAAGGTGGAGATGAGACAGCCACCGGCTTGGAACGTCCCGTGTACGCTCGGCGGAAGGTGGTAACGCGGGCTGGTGACCGGTCTGAAATCACGTACGTTCAGTTTGGCAACCCAGAGATCCCCTTTCCATCCCACGACATCCATCGGATAAAAGGGATAGACCACGTGCGTCCAGGTTCCTTGGCGCTTGATGCGGACTTCCCACTCTGGTCTCTCAGCTTGCGGCTCGGTCACAACCAGTTCCGGTGCGACAAGAACTCCTTTGTCGAAGAGCGCATGCTGGCCCAATGGCCCGCGTTCCGCTAAAGTGATGCGTTCAGGTGTTTCAACGACGAGAAACAGGGAAGGACCGCCATCCACATGCACGCGATAGGTCGTACCCTTGGGAATGACAATGTAATCGCCGGGCTCGTAACTTAACGTCCCATAATCGGTCTCGAATCGCCCCGTTCCTCGATGAACAAAATAGACGACATCGCCATCCGAATCGCGCACGAAATACTGCACCGTTTCGGCCCGGTGCAAAAAGTACAGGCGAACATCCTGGCTGTGCATCAGGACAATGGGGTTCTCAGAAGCAGGTGCCTGACACAGGAAGGCGCGAGGTTTGAGCGGCCCCTCAATCCTCACCCACCCGGTCGGCGGATGGCTCCTATAGAGATGCGAGGCCGGCCCCACGAAGCCGTCACGCCCGTGTTCTTCTTCGCAAATTCCTTCAGGGATACCGACATGCGCTTGTCGGGGAACTTTCCCTTTACTATTGAGATACATGCCGACCTCCGCTCACGCAGCGTTCATGACGCTTTTTTCAGCGATGCATGCGAGGAGCGAGAATCCTTGGAGTCATAATCGATGATCGTTCGTTGGCTTCCGGATGCCTGGTCCCGCTCGATGTCCTTATACAGGGACTCGACGGTGCTGCGGACAAACGTCTTGGCACGCTCCTCTCCATGCTCACGTTGCGTTAATTCAATGAAGAGACCGCTTCCCGGAAATAGTGGATAGGTAAATCGCTGTTTGAGAGGGCCAAATCCGTCACGCCCTTCCTTGACGGCTCCGCTGAACTTGACGCCGTGGGCTTCCCACTCGCGACACACGGCTTCGATGTCATCCACTTCTAGCGCTACGTGTTGGACGCCTTGGCCATACCGCTCAATAAAGTCAGTGATCTGGGACTTATTGGCCTTGTCACGGCCTTGCATGAGGGCGATTCGTGCGGCACCGCATTGGACAACAACGGTATCCATAGAGGATTTATCACTGCCAACATCTCGCGCCGACCAGATCACTTCAAAACCTAAAACCTTGGTGAACAGGAACTCGGCCTCCTCCAGATTTTCCACGCAGAGAGTGATGTGATCGATGCTTCTTGGCTCAATCATGGTAAAAGCCCTCCCCTCCGCGAAGGTGACCAAGACGACATTCCACCGGGATCAACGGACTGAACCAATACATAGTTTACATTGCATAATAGAATAGTACTATTAATATGAATCTCTGGCAACATCTTTCTCGAACATTCTTCCAGTGCTCACACGCTGAATGCCAATGCCAGAAGGAGGTATGAAGCACATTCCTTTCTTGCAGGAATGATGTAAAAGGTATATTATCAAATCGCAGTGAATTGGCAATTGACTCTCCCGCTCCACTCCTCGCCTGGAGGGATTGTCATGACATTCCATCAAGACATGCGACGACTAGTGCTTGAGCACGGCGCTATCAACAATGCCTACCTCGCTCGCTTCCGCTCCGGACAGCTTTCAGACAAGGAATTCAAGGCATTCGCCATCGAGTTCTATAACTTCGCAAGGTTCTTCCCCCGCATTCTTGTCGCCCAGCTCGTTAATACTGAGGACGAACACGTTGCTGACGAGCTCACGAAGGTGCTCTATTCCGAACTGGGGGACGGTCAAAGTCGCCATCGCCACGAACTCCTCTACCGCGACTTTCTGCGATCGGCAGGTATCGATATCCACGATGCCATGACCAGGCCTATGCTTCCATCAACACGCAGCTATATCGAGGGCATGGAATATCTCTATAGCGACGGCAATCATACGAAAGCGCTCGGCGCCTCTTTCGGACTGGAGAACATGGCCATCACCATGTGGGATCACCTGATTCCCGGCCTTACGCTATTGAAGTCCACCACCTATCCTCAGATGGACATCACCTACTTCACCTTTCACCGAGAGCTTGAAAGCACACACGAAGAGGCGATGGAACATGCTGTCGAAGCGGTTGAGGGCGCTGGACCGCAGGGCTTGACGGATCAGGACAAGGAACACTTTCGGGCCGGAGCGATCGCCGTGCTCGATTATCTGGAAGGATTTTGGATGGGTCTGGAGCGGCAGAGATTTCCCGACGACACACCCCGCCCCATCTATCATCACGCAGCATGATGACGACGAAAGAAGGGTTGCATGTCTGAAATCTCTCCCTATCTTCAGGCAATCAAGGAGCGGTATGACCTCGGCAGCGATTATGCACTGGCTGAAAAGCTGGGCATTGCGCAGCCGGATGCCAACTTGATCCGTCGTGGCCTCAAGATTCCCAAACCGGAGATCTGCATCAAGATCGCGAAGCTACTGGACAAGAATCCGGTCGAGCTGCTGCTGATTGCGCAAAAAGCCAAGGCCCCAAGCGCGGCCAAACAATATTGGACTCTGGCATTGACGGCCGTTGACGTCATGCTCCACGTCCCCAAGAACCCTCGGTATATCCCGCGGAAGGTCGAGGCGATTGGTCGTGAACTCCGGCAGCTCGAGACGCAAACACTGACCTACGAAGGCGCTGAGGCGAATGCCGAGGCGGTGCGGCTTGTGCAAACGGCCGACCGGTCCATCGATGCCGTTATGGAGCGCTGGAACATCTGGAAGAAGGGCGAGGCCCTCTATCCGAACTACCTCCTGGCCAATCAGGTTGCCGCAAAGCGAGGCGTCGTCATCCGTCGGCTCTTGGTATTGACCAAGGAACAGATGCAGCAGGAGGCCGTCGTGGACGATGCCGTACAGGTCATGGACGATCAGCACAGGTCCGGGATCAACATCTTTTATGGCTTCCGGGAGCAACTTGACCGGTCCCCCGCTTTCCGGCGGTTTGAAGATGATTATCGGCGCCAAGGAGCTGCGACTGACCTCAACGCCGCGATGTTCGACCGCGAGATTCTCATCTTCTCTCAGTCCTACGGCCAGATGGAACTGGGAGTTCTCGGAACGCCGACACCCATCACGATGATCAACCAATTGCAGATTACATGGAAGCCGGACTTGCTCAGGGATTTGGATCCGGCTCCTCTCTTCGATATGACGCGGTACGTATTCGAGTATTCCGGTCCGCAGGGATTCAGGACTGAGTTGGCGCGGCTCAAGAAGGCGTCCTCATGAAATTTCCCTCCGAGCCATTCAAGATCAAAGTCGTCGAACCGATTCGACGCACCACACGTGCAGAGCGCGAACGGTTGTTGCATGACGCCGGCTACAACCTCTTCCGGATCCCGGCCGAAAGCGTATACGTTGACTTGCTGACTGACAGTGGCACCTCCGCCATGAGCGACCACCAATGGGCAGGCTTGATGCTCGGAGACGAATCGTATGCCGGCAGCAGGAACTACTATCACTTCGAGGAGACGGTCCGTTCGATCTTTGGTTACCGATACGTCATTCCCACGCACCAGGGCCGGATGGCCGAAAACCTTCTCTTCTCCACCGTTGTGAAGACGGACATGTGCGTTCCCAATAATATTCACTTCGACACGACGAGAGCGAACATCGAGCATCAGGGCGCGCAGGCCATCAACGCAGTGGTCAAAGAGGCCTACGACCCGCACGATGAATCGCCCTTCAAAGGGAATATGGATCTGATGCGGCTGGAAGAACTTATCAACCGCCTGGGACGGGATAAGATCCCCTTAGTGCTATTGACGATCACGAACAACAGCGGCGGGGGGCAACCGGTGTCGATGGAGAATATCAAACAGACCCGGGCTCTCTTGAATCGGTACCGTATTCCTCTTTTCTTTGATGCCTGCCGCTTCGCTGAAAATTGCTTCTTCATCAAGGAGCGGGAGCCGGCCTATGCGAACCGCTCCATTCCGGATATCGCTCGCGAGCTGTTCAGCTATGGAGACGGCTGTACCATGTCCGCCAAGAAAGACGGCCTGGTCAACATCGGCGGATTTCTCAGCCTCAATGACGAAGGATGGGCTCGGGACATTACAAACATGCTCATTCTGGTCGAAGGATTTCCGACCTACGGCGGACTGGCGGGTCGTGACCTGGAGGCGATGGCCATAGGATTACGTGAGGTCCTCGATGAGGACTATCTCGGCTTCCGCGTCGGCCAGGTCCGGTATTTGGGAGAGCTCCTTGATCAAAGCAGCGTGCCTATTCTCAAACCGATCGGAGGACACGCCGTCTATTTGAACGCCAAAGAATTTCTTCCACACATTCCGCAGGACCAGTTTCCAGCTCAGGCTTTGGCCGTCGCGCTGTATCGTGACTACGGCATCCGTGGCGTCGAAATCGGCACCGTCATGTTCGGAAAAAAGGAAATCGGGACCGGTCGGATGCTTCATCCTGAGCTTGAAATGGTCCGACTCGCCATCCCGCGACGGGTCTATACGAACATGCAGATCGGATACGTCGCCGAATCGATCGCCGACCTCTACCGCCGCCGTGAGACTCTTCATGGTCTCACGATGACGTATGAGGCGCCGATGCTGCGTCACTTCACCGCGCGATTCGAGGAATTGGATCACACGGCGCCTGTCTGACGCATGCGCTCTTGAAGGAGATCCCTATGACCCAGCTCTTCAAAGGTCTGGAGCAGATCGAAGAAGCGCGCGAACGGATCTCGGGCGAGAGTTTTATGTCAGGGCTTTTCGCCGGCAAGCCCGATTTCTCTCTCCTCCTGACTCCGGTTGAACCTGCTGAACAGAAGGCGGCCTGGGAAGAGTTTCGCCCCAAATTGGAACGTTTTCTCATCGATCATGTCGATCCGGACGAAATTGAGCGGACGGCCAAGATTCCGGATTCAGTCATGAAAGGTCTGTTCTCAATCGGTGCTTTTGGCATGAAGATTCCCAAGGAGTATGGCGGATTGGGTTTTTCATACCAGAACTACGGGCGCGCCCTCGTACTCATTGCCGGATGGAGCAATATTCTTGCGCTTACCGTCGCCGTGCCCCAATCCATCGGTATCGCGATGCCGTTGCTGCTGTTTGGGACCGAAGAGCAGAAGCGGCGGTATTTGCCGATCGTGGCCCGCGAAGCAGTGTCTGCATTCGCACTGACCGAACCCATCACCGGGTCGGATGCCGCCAATATCACGACCGAAGCCGTGCTCGATGAGGACGGGACCTACCTGGTCAATGGTGAGAAACTCTGGTGCACGAACGCTCCCATCGCCCGCTATGTCACGCTCATCGCTCGTGTGCCGGCGAGATGTGAGAAACATGGAGGCCGCACCGTCTGGACTGCCGTCCCGCAAGGAAGAACGGCGGAGCAATCCGTCCATACGGCGTTTGTGCTTGATATGCAAACACCGGGAGTGCTGATTCGACAGCGCTGTCAATTCGAAGGATGCCGCGGAATCGAGAATGGACACATCATGTTACGCGATGTTCGCATTCCCGCGTCAAATGTGATCGGCGAAATCGGGCGTGGACTCAAGTACGCCCTGACAATTCTCAATGTCGGTCGCGCGGTCAGCATTCCGGCCATCTGCCTGGGTATGGCAAAACAAGCCTGGCAGCCGACGCTCGATAGAGCGAATAGCCGGGTCACATTCCAACGACCGCTCGCTGAGCGGCAGACCCAGCAGATGCGGGTGGGTCGGATGGCCGGGCGCCTTTTTGCGATGGAGGCCCTCGCATCTGCCGTCTGGCGGATGGCGGACCAACACCGATATGACGTCAGAATTGAGGCGGCAATCGCCAAGCTTTTCTGTTCCGAGACCACGATCCAGTTCCTGAAGGATTCCCAGACGATCTTCGGCGGTATGGGATATGAGACCGCGGATTCGAAGCGAACCCGCGGGGAACCGGCTTTCGGCATCGAACAACTGGTCCGTGATGCCGAAATGTATCGGATCGGCGAGGGCGCAACCGATATCTTACGTCCCTTCGTCGCGCGCGAGGCGCTCAACATGCACCTGGAGCGGGCACGGAGCTATTTCGATGAGACCATCAACCCTGCCAAGCGGCTTGTGGAAATTGGGCGTCTCATCCTATTTTACGCGCCTTGGTACGTGAACCGATGGCTGCCGGGCCGGTTGCCGTCCCAGGGTGTCTTCCGTCACACGCATGTGCGCTCTCACCTTCGATTTGTCGAATGCGCGAGCCGCCGGTTCGCTCGTGCCGTCCTGTACGCCATGCTGTGGCATCGGCAATCGTTGCGAGACGACCAAGGGCGACAAAATCGCATGGAATCGGTGGGTGAGGATCTCATGCTGATTGCGGTCACCAGCCTTTACGCAGAAGAACATGAAAGAACCGTAGGACAGACGGAAATCTGGGATCTTGCCGAAGAGGTGTTTGCCGAGGCTCGCTCCCGCATCACGAAGCAGACTCGAGAACTTGTCATCAACAACGATTCGCCACCGACGATCGTCGGGACAAAAGCATTGAGCGGACGCTACCCACTCCTCTCACAGGGAATCATCGAGCGGACTCTTGAAGACTATCGGGCGCATGGAGAAGACATCCCGTCGCGTCTCCATGACAAGCACGAGCCCGCCATCGTCTGATGAGGCCAGCTTCGCTAGGACAAGTTGATGCGCGCATGGCTGATGGACACCTATGAGGGCGTTGAGAGGCTTCGGCTCGATCACGTGCACGATCCACATCCCGAGCGGGATCAGATACTCCTGAATGTACGATTCGCAGGACTCAACCCCGCCGATGCCTTTCTCGCCTCCGGGATGTATCCAGCCAAGCCAAGACTTCCTCACGTTCTCGGTCGCGATGGTGCCGGTGAAGTCATGGCGGTGGGCACCGATGTGCGTGACCTCCGGCCGGGAGACACGGTGGGAATATTACGGTGTGACGTGGGCGTCGATGTTTGGGGCACTCTGGCCGAACAAGTCGTCGTCCCTGCCGAGAGCGTGGCTACTCTTCCCCATGGCTGGTCGCTCCAAGAAATGGCTGCAGCCCCGTTGGTGTTCTTAACGGCCTGGCAGGCCCTTACCCAATGGAGCGATCCTCCGGCTCCTCCCGCTGCGGGATCCAGGATTCTCGTGACCGGCGCATCAGGCGGTGTCGGGGTGGCAAGCGTGTTTCTTGGAAAATCGATGAACCTGACGGTGGTGGCCTTGTCACGTCACGCACAGAAGCGGGACAGGTTACAGGAACTCGGAGCCGATTTTGTGTTCGACCCGAACGAACCCCATCTTATGAAGATGATCAGTGGCGCGATCACGCCAAAGAAGCTCGACCTCGTGATCGACAGCGTTGGGGGCGCGCTTCTACCTCAGCTCATAGGGCTCCTCGGCTATGGGGGACACATCAGCGTCGTCGGGAGAAGCGGCGGACCAGTGCCAGAATTCAATACGGCCACATTGCTATTCCGTCGCATTCGCATGGGAGGCGTCGCCGTCAGCGACTATAGCGCCCGGCAGGCTCAAGCTATATGGAAGGAGATCGTTGGTCGGCTCGATGCCATGGGACGACGACCCCAGATAGACAGCATTGTCCCATTCGGGAAAGTGAAAGAGGGGTTCAGCCGGTTGGCAGCAGGTCCCATGGGCAAAGTGCTCGTCCAAGTGCGTGAAGGCAGGGAAGCCGGGAATTGACAGGTCTGAGGAATATTGCGATGCTTTCATTTCGACTGCTCGACCTCACCCTTCCCTCCCCTGCTGAAAATCTTGCCCTCGATGAGGCGTTGCTTGAGGACCTCGAGGAGAGTGAACACGATCCGGTGCTTCGATTATGGGAAAGCGATTGTTACTTTGTTGTCCTGGGACGTTCTTCCAACCTTACTGCAGATGTCCATGTCGATGTCTGCCGCCAAGACCGCGTTCCGATATTGCGGCGGGCAAGCGGCGGCGGTACCGTTCTCCAAGGCCCTGGATGCCTCTCCTACGCCTGCGTCCTTCCCATTCGGCTGCACACCGATTTACGAGATATCCGTCTGACCAATGCATTTGTCTTACAGCGCATGGCCACCGCACTCTCTCGCTGGCAACCGACAGTTGCCGTACAGGGCATCAGCGATCTGACCGTCGAAGGCCGGAAGATTTCGGGAAATGCGCAGCGGAGAAGGAGGAACGCCCTGTTATTTCACGGTACCATTCTGTATCAGATGCATGCCCAGACAATCGCCCGGTATTTGCAGCAACCCAAGAAGCAGCCGGACTATCGAGGCGATCGATCCCATAGCCAATTCTTAAGGACGATCGATGCACCTCTCAATGAAATCAAGCAGGCTATTGTTCAGACGTGGCAGGCTGAGACCGAATTGAAGTGTTGGCCAAGAACCGGCCTGGCGAACGCGCTTGTCAGCGTCCTGGAGCGGAGCTTGCCTCAGGAGACTAAGAACAGCACCCTCGTCTGTGCTCCCGAGTGAACTGCCGATCCACACAGGTCACAGGGAAAGAAAAGAATCTGAAGGGCCAGCGCCGATGAGGCACCGGCACAAGCGAGCATGGTTTGGTCGGGGCGAGAGGATTTGAACCTCCGACATCCTGCTCCCAAAGCAGGCGCGCTACCGGGCTGCGCTACGCCCCGACTTTCCTAACCGGTCTCAACTCCGTTGGCTTTGTAGTCTATTGTGCAATAAGTTCCGCACTTGTGCAAAGGCTTTCGCACGATGGCTGATGCGGTTTTTCTCCTCGCTCGAGAGTTCAGCCAACGTCTTGCCGAGCTCCGGGACGTAAAAGACGGGATCATAACCAAAGCCACGAGCCCCGGCCGGCTCTTCCGTGATGAACCCGTCCAACCACCCTGTGGCGACTTCCACTGCCCTAGAAGGTGCCGCCACTGCGGCAACCGTCATGAAACGGGCCGTCCTGCGATCCCGCGGTACTCCGGTCAGTTCCTGCAGCAGCTTTTTGCAATTATCTTCGTAGGTGGCCTTCGGCCCTGCGTAACGGGCGGCATAGACCCCAGGACGCCCTGCCAAAGCATCCACCTCCAAGCCGGTATCGTCGGCGATCGCGAGGAGTCCTGTCGCCTCGGACACCGCACGGGCTTTCTTAATTGCGTTGGCCTCGCAGGTGGCGCCATCCTCTACAACATCCGGCACTTCCGGAAAGTCATCCATGGTACGGATGCGAATCGGCAGATCAGCCAGAAGTGCGGCAAGTTCCTCGCCTTTGTGACGATTGCGTGTGGCGAGAACCAGTTCGCGGTGCATGAGGGGTATTGATCCGAGCCTATTCTAACGCACCGATCAGGTCGCGCTGCAAGGCGGTCAACGTCTGGATGGCTCCCCAGCCCTGGGCAAGAAATCCGTCCATGTCCTGTTTGGCAAACGGCGTTTTCTCGGCTGTTCCCTGGATCTCAACAAATTGTCCTTTGCCGGTCATGACGAGATTGAGATCCACTTCAGCCGTCGAATCCTCGTTATAGGCCAGGTCCACGAGAATTTCACCACCCACCTTGCCCACGCTGATAGCCGCAAGGTAGTCGGTTAAAGGTCGCTTCTTGATCAGTCCACGCGTCTTCAAGACGGCCATGGCATCAGCCAGGGCGATGAACGACCCCGTGATTGAAGCCGTACGCGTACCCCCGTCCGCCTGGATCACGTCGCAATCGATCCAGATGGACCGTTCGCCGAGTTGAGACAAGTTGGTCACGGCACGCAGGGCCCGTCCCACCAGCCGTTGGATTTCCAACGTCCGGCCCCCCTGTTTGCCCTTGACCGCCTCCCGCGGTGAGCGGTCATGGGTGGCCCGCGGTAACATGGCGTATTCCGCCGTCACCCAACCCGTTCCCTTGCCTTTCAGGAATGGCGGGACCTTCTCTTCGATGGACGCAGTACAAATCACTTTAGTGTCGCCCATTTCAAACAGAACAGATCCTTCAGCATGCTTGATAAAATTGCGTGTCACTTTGACGGGACGAAGCTGATCCTTCCGACGACCATCTGCGCGAACCAAACCCGCTCCTGCATTCATGAAATGTCTCCCGAGAAATTGGGGCATTATAGTGAACCGACTATCAAATCGCAATGAAATGGAGGCGGCGTGGATACCGCAGATGTCTCTTTGTGGCACGCGTCCTTGTACAATCTCGTGGCACTCGGCCAAATTCTGTACAGCACACCTGGGAGGGTTACCGATGGTCGGCCGTGAATCCTTGCCCCACCCGTGAATACTTCGGACCCCGAAACCATGCACGGATATCAACAATATGAGCCGTCTTCATCGATCATCGAACTCAGTACAAAATCATTAATTAGTGGCATAAAAGGTGCACCCCGTTTTAGAGTTCTTTCAGACGATCGAAGCCTAGCCGAACGGCGCGCATCAAACCTCGTTGAACCGATAGAGTCTTCGCCCCATGACGTTGTTGCTCGATCGCCCCACCCAGCAAGCACTCCTTGACCTCAAGCGCGTGTTGATTGTCGACGACGAGGAACCGATCCGTCGTCTGCTCGGCTACATGCTGCAGTCGCACGGCTATGAAGTCGTGCTCGCCTCCGACGCCAAGGAAGCGCGGCAGCGACTGGACGAATCCACATTTGCCCTGGTGCTTTGCGACGTCAACATGCCGGGCGAGTCCGGCATGGATTTGGTCAGATATATGTTCCGTCAATATCCGCACACTGCCGCCATCATGGTGACCGGGCTCGACAGTCCCCTCCTCGCCAATGCCGCGCTCGAAATGGGCGCGTTCGGATACATCATCAAGCCGTTTGAAGCGAATGAAGTCCTCATCAACGTCGCCAATGCGTTGCGCCGCCGGCGGCTCGAAATGGAGAGCCGACTGCATCGGGACAATCTCGAGGACGTGGTCAGAACCAGAACGCTGGCGTTGCAGCAGGCGTTGGAATGGCTCGAACGGAGCGAGAAGGAACTGCGGCTCTCGCGGGAAGAGACGATTCAACGGCTAGCCATTGCGGCGGAGTTCCGCGACAGCGCCACGGCGCAACATATTCAACGCATGAGCCACTATTGCGAGCTACTGGCCCGCCGATATGGGTTGTCGAGCGAACGATGCGACCTGATCCGCACCGCCAGTCCTATGCACGATATCGGCAAGATCGGCACCCCCGATCATGTATTGCTCAAGCCGGGGAAGTTTACGCAGGATGAATTTAACGTCATCGCCCAGCATGCAGAAATCGGCTATCGGATTTTGGCTGGTTCCGATGCTGAAATCCTGAACGTCGCGGCGACCATTGCGTTGACCCACCATGAGCGGTGGGACGGCAGTGGATACCCCCGCAAGATAAAAGGAGAGGCGATCCCGATCGAGGGCCGCATCGCTGCCATCGCCGACGCCTTCGATGCGCTCACAACTGCCCGTGTGTACAAGCCGGCATTCGAGTTCGATCATGCCGTCGATCTGATGAGCAAGCATCGCGGCGAACACTTCGATCCCGAGTTGCTCGATGTCTTCCTGGCCTCGCTCGCCGACATCAAGCGCATTCATGAGCAGTACGCCGACCGTATCACCGCAGGCCTTCCTCGCCAACTGTAACTCCATCGACAGCGCGCCGCACGACACAATTTCCGTGAGATTGCGGCATTTCGTTGACTGTCGTGAGCCGGCCGCTATACTGCAATTAATCGACAGGGTCGTTTCACCACGAAGAGGACGGTGCAGCACCGGCCGTCGAGCTGGCATCGAAAGGACTCCGATCATGGCCAAGAAAGCTGCGTCCGTGAAGAAAACAGGGATTACCAGAAACTGGATCGCCTACCTGTGCGAATCCCTCGTTACCTCTGGTGTCATGCCGACATGGGAAGCCGCGACCTATCTCACGGAAAACCTCTTTGGCGAATCCCCGAATCCCCGACTGCTCGGCACCAGCGGCGCGTACGAAGTCACCTCCCAGTTTCTCCATCGCATGTACCAGCCGCTCGCGGAAGCGGCCTCACGCGAGGTCACGTTGCCGCAGGGCGCTATGGTACACGTCTTCACGGACATCAGTTTGACTGGGAAATCCGCAGTGCTCATCGTCTATTTGCCTGCAGAAGGACAACCGCATCAACTCTTGATGCTCGATGCCGCAAAAGCTTGGGATCTGGTGTTCCAGGACTCGGACACGTTCAATCGTTGGGCAGAGGACCGGTTTCGGCTGCTGAAATCGTCGCTGACGGCGGCCGTCGGCAAGCCGGTCAGACAGCCGCTTCTGGCGGAAGTTTCCTAACGGGGTTCGTAATTGAGGTTCGGGGAAAGCCAGCGTTCGATGGTTTGCACGTCCATTCCCTTCCGGCGGGCATAATCTTCCACCTGATCCCTGCCGATTTTTCCTACGGCAAAATATTTTGCGTTGGGATACGCAAAATACCATCCGCTCACTGCCGCGGCCGGTAGCATGGCAAAGCTCTCCGTCAAGGTGATCCCTGTGTGTGTTTCCACCTTTAAGAGATCGAACAATGGTCGCTTTTCCGTGTGGTCCGGACAGGCCGGGTACCCGGGCGCAGGTCGAATGCCTCGATATTTCTCTCGTATCAGCTCCTCGTTGGTCAATTGCTCCAGCTTGCCATAGCGCCACCACCCCCTGACCCGTTTGTGCAGGTATTCGGCAAACGCCTCAGCGAGACGATCCCCCAGGGCCTTGGCCATAATCGAATTGTAGTCGTCGTGGTCCTTATCGAACTGACGGCAAAGCGCATCCAATCCCAGTCCTGCCGTCACGGCAAAAGCACCCACATGGTCTGTCCGTCCTGACCCTCGAGGTGCGACGTAATCAGCCAATGCCAGGTTCGGCTGACCCTGTGGTTTTTCCGATTGCTGGCGCAAGGTATGAATCGTCGCCAGGACAGCCTCCCGGGACGCGTCCTTATATAACTCGATATCGTCACCGATGCTCGATGCGGCAAATAGGCCATAGACACCCTTGGCGGTCAGTAGTTTCTCGCTGACGATGCGGTCGAGCAACTCTTGGGCGTCAGCGAACAGCTCCCTGGCCTTCGACCCGATCGTCGGGTGGTCGAAAATCGCGGGATAACGACCGTTCAATTCCCATGTGTGGAAAAACGGCGACCAATCGATAAAGGGTAGCAGCTCGGCAAGCGGCTGGTTCTCGATCACGTGCGTTCCGAGCCCTTCCGGTTCAGGAATATCCAAGCTGCCCCAATCGGAAATCAATCGTCGGGCGCGTGCCTCCATCAGCGAGAGCACGGGTTTGGCTTCACGGTTGTGATGCGCCTGACGCACACGATCATAGTCTTCCCGGATATTGCGCACGAAATCGGCCTTCTGCTCGCGGTTCATGAGACTGCCGACGACCCCGACAGCGCGTGACGCGTCCAACACATGGACGACGGACGGGGCATAAGAGGGCGCGATCTTGACGGCCGTATGCGCTTTGCTGGTCGTTGCCCCGCCGATCAGGAGAGGGACGACAAAACCTTCGCGCGTCATCTCCTTGGCCACATGCACCATTTCATCAAGCGAAGGCGTAATGAGCCCGCTCAAGCCGACAATGTCCGCCTTCTGCTCGCGGGCGGCAGCCAGAATGTGCTCACACGACACCATCACGCCAAGATCAATGACCTCGTAATTGTTGCAACCAAGCACCACGCCGACGATATTTTTCCCGATGTCGTGGACGTCGCCCTTCACAGTGGCGAGAACGACTTTCCCCTGTGCTTGGTAGCCCCCGAGCCGTTGCTTCTCCTCCTCCATGAACGGCAGCAGATAGGCAACGGACTTCTTCATCACACGGGCGCTTTTGACGACCTGGGGGAGGAACATTTTTCCCGACCCAAACAGATCGCCGACGATGTTCATTCCGGCCATCAAGGGACCTTCGATCACCGCCAGCGGCTTTGGATATTTTTGCCGCGCCTCCTCGGTATCTTGGTCGATATAGTCCGTGATGCCCTTGACCAAGGCGTGGGACAGCCGCTCTTCGACGGTGCCTCTGCGCCATTCATCGTCCTTGACGACCGTCTTGTCCTGGCGTTTGACGGTTTCCGCGAAGGTGACCAAACGCTCCGTTGCGTCCGGACGCCGGTTCAGCAGCACATCTTCCACCAGTTCGAGCAGGTCCCTGGGGATCTCTTCATACACGGCTAACTGGCCCGCGTTCACGATGCCCATGTCGAGACCGGCCTTGATCGCATGATAGAGAAAGGCTGAATGCATGGCTTCGCGCACCACGTTGTTGCCCCGAAAGGAGAACGAAACGTTGCTGATGCCACCGCTGACACGCGCCCCTGGCAAATGCTGCTTGATCCATCGCGTCGCCTCGATAAAATTCACCGCATAGTTGTTGTGCTCATCAATGCCGGTCGCGACGGTGAGGACGTTGGGATCAAAGATAATGTCGGTCGGACAGAAACCGACCGTCTCCGTCAGAATCCGGTATGATCTGGCACAGATCTCCTGCTTTCGTTCAAGGCTGTCGGCCTGGCCTTTTTCGTCGAACGCCATCACCACCACGGCCCCCCCGTAGCGGCGGATCAGCGTGGCCTGTTCGATAAATTTGTGTTCCCCCTCTTTCAGACTGATGCTGTTGACGACCGGCTTGCCTTGAATGTTCTTGAGTCCCGTCTCAAGCACGTCCCATTTGGAGCTGTCGACCATGAGGGGGACTTTGCAGATGTCCGGTTCTGAAGCGATCAGTCTCAGAAATTTCTCCATCGCGGCCTGAGAATCCAGCATGCCCTCATCCATGTTGACGTCGATGATCTGGGCACCCCCTTCGACTTGCTGACGCGCCACCGATAAGGCGTCTTCGTACTTGCCCTGGAGGATGAGCTTGGCGAACGCCGGCGAACCGGTCACATTGGTCCGCTCCCCGATGTTCACAAAGTTAGAATCCGGCCGGATCGTGAGCGCCTCGAGCCCGCTCAACCGCGTGTACGGCTCTATTCTAGGAATCGTCCGCGGCGTGACGCCTCGAACTGCCTCAGCCAGGAGCTTGATGTGCGCCGGCGTCGTACCGCAGCACCCCCCCACGATGTTGAGCCAACCGCTGTCGGCCCATTCACGCAATTGCGGAGCCAGGGTGTCCGGCGTCTCCGGAAACCCGGTGGGGAGCAATGGATTCGGCAGTCCGGCATTCGGATGGGCGCTCACATACACCGGTGCAATCCGCGACAGTTCCTCGATGAGCGGCCGCATTTCCTTCGGTCCCAGCGCACAGTTCATGCCGACGCTCAGGAGCGGAACATGGGAAATCGAATTCCAGAACGCTTCAACCGTCTGTCCCGTCACGCCGCGATTGCTTCCCGCTTGGATAAACGTCACCGAGGCCATAATGGGAACTTGTCTGACGCCGTTTGCAAACAATTGCTCGATGGCAAAGAACGCGGCCTTCGCATTGAGTGTGTCGAAAATCGTCTCCACGAGCAGCAGATCGGCGCCGCCGTCCAACAGCCCCCGCACCTGATCGGCATAAGCGGCGACCAACTCGTCGTACGTCGTTCCCCGGGCGCCGGGATTGTTCACATCGGTCGAGATGGAGGACGTCCTGGTGGTCGGCCCGATTGCGCCCGCGACAAAACAACGACGTGCCGGCTGTGCGGTGCGCACCTGTGCCACGGCTCGCTTCGCGCATTCGGCGCCGGCCTTGGACAGTTCATATCCCAGATTCTGCATCTGATAGTCGGCAAGTGAGATCGCCTGGGAATTGAACGTGTTGGTCTCGACAATGTCGGCCCCGGCCTCGAGATATTGGCGATGAATGTCCTCGATGATCGAGGGTTGGGTCACATTGAGCAAATCATTATGCCCTTTGAGGTCTTTCGGCCAATCACGGAACCGTTCACCTCGAAAGGCGGCCTCATCCAGCCGCCGCTGCTGGATCATAGTGCCCATGGCACCATCGAGAATGGCGATGCGTTCCTGAAGCAGCTGTGTAATTGGTGTCACGTTTCCACCGTTCAATGAGAAACCTGAGTGGTGCCATCATACTGGTTCGTCGGACCTCCGGCAACCGATCCCCGCCTGTCTTGACAGAGCAGAAGGCTGCCGATACGATGGCTCATCGGCCGGAGAGAAGGTCTTGCTCCAGCGGAATCACCTCCAACGCTTTACTATTGGTGGGCTTTGCGCCGCCGGCGTGCTTTGCCTGCTTCCCTTGTCCGCAGCTGCCGCTCCCTACTTTGAAGACGGCTTCCTCGGTTTGACCCAGACAGAGTTGCACGAGAAGATGGGCATGCCCCAAGCCGTCCGAGATCGCAAGTCGGCGCTTCGGGTGTTTACGTATTATGCCATCACCGATTGGGACAAATATTTCAGAAAGCTGGTTTCCCCGGAAAATGGAGAAGATGTCTATATCTTCAAGCGAGACGGGATCGAAGTGAGATATTCATTCAGTTACGCCGTTGATCCGAACGATCAAAGCGAGAATCGAACGCTCTACGTCCGCCTCGTAGATATCGAGTTTTCTCCCGCAGTCCCGATCAGTCAGGTCCCCGCTCTCGTTCCAGAATTCAAACCTCCGACCGATCCGGCCTCGCCGGCGTTTCGCTCGAATATTTGGGTGCTTTTGTTCAAAGGCCCGGCCTCGCCGCAGGCGCGCTTCATCGTCAAGGAGGCCGCCAAAGACTCTCTCGATTGGACGCTGGCCTACCAGCTATTTTCACTGCAAGGGCTCCCGGATCCTCTGACCATTAAGTCTCCGATCGATCGTATGGAGATCAGCACCCAGAGCATCGAACTCGTGAAGCGGCGTCAGAAACACACCCATGAAGCCATGATGAACCCCTACTCCTCGGAATTCTCGCTGCAGCCGACCGCTCCCAAGCCGTCTCAGGCGATCAAGACAATCCCCGTTCCGAAATACGCGGAGTGAACCTGACATAATGTGTGGAAGTGCGCGAGCGTCTCTTATGGGGCGTGCGAGAGGCGGTCCTGCTGCTTCTGCTGGATTTCCGCGGTCTTATTTTTCATGATGGCTGCCGCGCCATCGTCCGCTGTGTAGACGAGAACAGGCGTACAGATCCCGGTGAGCACGAGGCACCAGAGTGCGAGGTATCTGATCCCTTCGCTCCGACTCAAATTCATGGCGAGTAGACACAACAGGCCGAACATGCTGGCGTACGTAATAATTTTCGATTGCTGAAAGGACATGCCAGGCACTGAAATGACGAAGCCCTTTGCAGAGCCCACCAGTCCGCCCACACGCTGGATCTCGCCGGCGTACCCGTCGCTCTCCTGCTCGACGGTCGTCACTTTTGCTCGGTAGGCAGCAGGAATTTTCTCGTAGTTGTCCGTAATGATCCGCGTGCCCTTTTCATCGGTATATGAGTACAGAGATTTTGCATCCACGCCGGGCGCTACGGGTCCACCGAAGAGCGTCAAAAGGAGCACAACCATTACGCATTGCCACCATCGTTGAGGAGTCATACCTCAAGTATAGCCCTTCCTCCGATCCTGTTGAAAATTCACTACTAATTTCGCCTCCGCCTTGACGTCCGAAGGGACCGATTGCTACCATGCGCGTGAGACACTGCCATGGAGTCGTTGCCTAACATTCCTGCTCCTGCAATTGACCACGAGTCTGTGTCGTTCATTCGTCGGAAGCCCGTCCGTCTCACGATCTATGCAGGATTGGCACTTTTTGCGGTCTTCATGATCGTGCTCCCGCTAGTAGCCAAATTGCGCGATCCGAGTTTCGAAAAACACATCGCTGAACATCGTGTCATGGTGGGCATGTCGAAAGAACAGGTGTTGCAATCCTGGGGCGGACCACAGACCATTCATACGAGCTTCACGAAAGATGGTATCCGGCAGGAAGAATGGATTTTCGAGGATTGGGAGAGCACGGCCGTCGTCAAACACCGCTATCTGTACTTCGAAGAAGGGACGTTAATCGGCGGATGGTTTCAAGGCTCCGGCGAGCGGCTGCCCGCCCAGGGACCATCGAACCCGCACCAGCCCAAGCAGAACGGATAACTACTCGCCCATTTCGCCGCTCACCTCCCGCACGTCAAGTCTCAAGCGTTGGAGAATCGCCTCGGCACGCGCATAATCCTGCTCGGCTACCATGACATGGGAATCGAGGCCGGGAAGCCCCGGATACAGGCTGCTGATGTTTGCATGGCGGATCATGTACGCGATGCCGCTGCCTTCGAGCAGACTCTGCAGCATCACCAGCTCACCGACGTTGTGCGGTTCGGTCAGGCGAACGAGATTCATATCATCGATCTTTCGTGCATGATTGCACGATGAGAGTACAACTCGTCGTATCGTTGCTTTTTCAGCGAAACCAACCTACACTGACTGAGTGCTACGGGGTCTCAGTGATTTGGACACGCCGCTGCTTGCCGGGGCCTCCGGAGATCGTCAACACACGCTTCCATTCACGGACCTGATACACCGCCCAGGCCGGCGACTGTCCCTTGAAGAAGGCATCCGGATCTTCTCCGCTGGCATTCAAATAAATCGGCTCCGTAAATCCCTCGTCCAACACGTAGTCGAGCAGACACTCAGTGACGAAGCCGGAACCGCGCAACGCGATGTCGGCCAGGAGCGACAGGATATCATCAGGATTTTGAACGGTCACTTGCTGCATGAATGCCTCCCCTCACGGATTGTAACGAGGGCTGAATCAGGAAGGCAACCCGCATGATGCGACCCTTAACGGCTAGTCGGTTTCAAGAAGAGATGTTGACGATCATGGATCGCAAACATCATTGGGCCTGGCCGGCGTTCTCCGAAGGCACCGCGACGGTCGATCAAATGAAACGTCATTTTCAACAGGAATATGGCGTATATGTACGGGACTTCCCCGTGCTCTTGGCGCGGGTTCACGGCCGTAATCCGCCGCCGTCCGTCCGACGGATGCTCGCAGAGAACATCTATGAAGAGGATACCGGAGGATTGTCCCTTGGAAAATCCCACCCGGAACTGTTTCTTCAGATGATGGCGGGCCTCGGATTTCAGGCGCGCCTGTTTGAAAATATCCGGCTCCTTCCAGCCGCACGCCGATACCGTGCCTGGCTGGACCGTGCCTCCAATCATCGGGACTGGGTGATCGGCGCCGCCGTCATGACCGTATTCGTCGAAGGCAGTATCAAGGACCGCAAGGAACTGTCCGACCCATCGAAACCGAAAAGCGCCGAAGAAATCGAGTCCATCGTTCAGCAGCACCCTCTGGTCAGACACTATGGGCTGCGGCCGGACACCATGGACCTCATCCGTTCGCATCAGATGGTGGAATCGGGTCATCGCCATGACGCGTATCATATGGTCGTTACCCACGCGACGACACGCACCCAACAGGAGACTATCCTGCGCTATCTGAGGCGATCCCTCAGACTCTGGACCGTCTATCGCGATGGAGTGGCCCGAGGCTGCGGCATCAGAAAGCGCTGACGTTGTCCCGCCTCCCTGCCTATGTGCTTCTCTGGCATTGCCTGACAGTCACTCCCCTCGGATGGGCCGTCGAGTCCGGTGAAACGGACGGTATGATTCGCATCCCTGCCGGCGAATTCCGAATGGGGTCCGCATCGGAGAACGGCGGCCTTCCCGACGAGCAACCGGAACGGTCCGTCTTGCTTTCCGCTTTCTACATCGACCGATTCGAAGTCACCAATGAGGCCTACTCCATTTTTGTATCCACGACCGGTCATCGCATGCCGGAGAATGTGAATCCTGCGGCGACGCTCTGGAAAGATCGTAAGCCGATGCCGGGAATCGAGCGGCATCCGGTCGTTAATGTCAGCTGGACGGATGCGGAAGCCTATTGTCGGTGGGCCGGCAAACGGCTTCCCACGGAAGCCGAATGGGAAAAGGCCGCTAGAGGAACCGATGGCCGCCGCTTTCCGTGGGGCAACCAATGGGACTTTTCGTTGGCGAACAGCGCCAGCTACTGGGCCGGCCGGACCGTCGCATTCGACAGCGGAGCGGATTGGGAAGCGTTCTGGGTCAAGGGTGAAGGCGCAGACATCGCCAAACAGAAAGGGCTGAACGGGGAAGTGTTAACCCTCCCGGTAGGAAGCTTTCCCGGGGCGATAAGTGCCTACGGACTCTTCGACATGGCCGGGAACGTCGCCGAGTGGGTGGAGGATTGGTACGATCCTCACTACTATCTGTCCGCACCACTCACCAACCCGTCAGGACCTCAGCGGGGCGCCATCAAGTCTATGCGTGGAGGTTCCTGGCTGAAGCCGGCCGTGAGTCTCCGGACGAGCGACCGCGATTGGGGCACGATGGACAGCCGGCCCAGCGGCACGGGTTTCCGCTGCGCACAAGACGCTTACTAACTCGCCTCTCATCCGGACCGGGCGTCTCACGGCGCGGGCAGGACGAAATCGACCTGCTCGACTCGGACGAACGGCATGATCAGCCCAAGTCCTTCCTCTTCATGCGAAAAATCATAGACAAGGGACTCACCAGGAATGAGCCGCCCCGTCATGACGACGTCGATTTCTACGGGCTGGCCGTGCTCTAACGAGTGCTCAAACGCACTTTGATGGGACGCGTCGGGAACAACGCTCAGGTTGCCAGGAGCCTCTTCCGGCTTGAAGCGAACCAGCCCCCAGCTGGTCTTGATGAAGTTTGGCCCAAGCGCGATCGGAAACCCCCCGATACTCGGATCGTAGCGCGAGAGCGATCCGGACCATACGAACGCCACCGGCACAGACAATGCCGTGCGTCCCTCCCGCTTTGCATCCCGTTCACGATTTAGAGCAAATAGCCGATCATCATGGCCGGGGTCGTGGTGTCCGTGACCATATACGGTTGGCCAGTCCGGCGGCTCGCCGTCCAACTCCGCCAGGAATCGTTCAATTGCCGCTGGCTGCGTCATGACATTGGTATCCGGAGGAAGGATGGTGTGAAGCTGGTCGGGAGCCAGATACCGGAGAGGGCCAGGTTCGCCGGGCTCTCCGCTCCAGCCATCGGCAGCTACGGTGAGTGCCACGAGCAGGATCGTCATGCCCAACGGCATGCCACGGGCACGTGACCGGTCACATGTGCGCACGCACGACCGCCTGCTCAAAATCAGTGAGCAAATCCCGAACCCCGGCATGGTCCGCAGGCAACATGCCCTCCTGGGTCAAGAGATCGAGTCGAGGAGAGGGATCGATCTGACGCAAGGCCTGTTTTGTCAATCCCGGCGTGACAATGGCTTTCCGATAGGTCGCGACCCAGGTATCGATGATGACGCGCAATCCGGGGTCGGACCGCTTCATCCGGCCGAGTCGGACTTGCTCGAGAAGCTTGATCAGCGGATCGGACTGCGAAATGGTGGCGATGGTTCGGTGCACCAGGTGGTCGGCGTCAGTCATGCTAGTTCATGGAGCAGGCTCCAGGTCCTCTCGGGTCGCCGCAACTTCCGCAGGCACCTCCACCCGACGGCGCCCAACCTCCCGTTGCTCCGACACCAAACGAGGAGAATTGTTTTTCAAGTGTCGTAGCCTGACATTTTGGACAGGCAGCTTGAACCGAACCTTGAAGCAACAGCTCAAAGCGATGATTGCATTCCCGGCAGACATATTCGAAGATAGGCATAATCGTCTCGCTCCTGTGTGCCTCTATTATAGGAGTGCGGGACGGTCATTCGCAACGCATGAGGGCTGGAATGTACCAGGAAGAGAAAACGTTCGTTCTGCGGTTCAGCTTGGAAGCGTCCTTCCCGGATGATTATGATGGTGACAGCGACCACATGACCTGGCTTCGGGAGTGGGAAGCGGACATCAAACCGGTCATGCTCAAACAGGTCTTTGAGGCGCTGCGCAAGCACCCGGCCTGGACGTCGCATGTCCGCAACCGTGGCTTGACCTCCACCGACGAAATCGAGATCGTTCTGGCGCGGGACTTTTCAAAACCCGTCCCCTTTTCATTGAGACCATGAATCGGCCGTTCGGACTCTATGTTCATATTCCGTTTTGCCGAGAACGATGCCATTTTTGCGCCTTCTACCTCGAGCTCCATCGCGACTCGTCGGCGGAGGCGTTTCTTCGTGCGCTGCGCAACGAGATCCGCCTGTACGAGGCCGAGAAGGTCAATGGAGGACGCCCGCTGCATTCGGTGTATTTCGGCGGTGGAACTCCGACGGTCCTTGCCGCTGCTGAACTGACCGCGATCCTGGATGCCGTTCGAGGAGCATTCGACCTGTCTCCGGGATGTGAGATCACAGTAGAAGCGCACCCCGGTACCGTACCAGACACGGACTTGTCCGCCTTGCGACGCGCCGGAGTGACGCGTCTTAGCTTCGGCGCCGAATCCATGCATGATGAGGACTTGATGGCGATCGGTCGCCCGGGCAACAGGACGGAAACGGTGAGCGCCCTCCTCGCCGCGCGGGAGGCAGGATTTGCGAACATCAATCTCGATCTGATGTATGGTCTGCCCGGACAAACCGTGGAAAGCTGGAAACGTACGCTCTGTGCGTGCTGCGACCTGGCTCCCACGCATCTCTCCTGCTATGCCCTCACGGTGGAAGAGGGTACACGCTTGGCTCAGGAGGTCCGAAGAGATCCCGGACGGACACCGGATCCGCAGATCCAAATCGAGATGGATCACGTGGCGCAGGAAGTGCTCAGCGATGCGGGTTATGTGCGCTACGAAATTTCCAATTACGCCAGGCCAGGTTTCGAATGCCGCCATAATCTCCTCTACTGGACGCAAGGCGACTATCTGGGACTCGGACCCAGCGCTCAATCGTTTATCGGCGGTGTTCGTTTTGGAAACGTCGCCAATCTCGCCGCGTACCACGCCGCATTGGGAGAAACCCGCCTCCCCATCCATGAGCGCACCATGCTCACGACTCAGGAACAGCTTCGTGATGCCGTGATTTTCGGGTTGCGGCTTGAACGAGGAATTCTCACTTCCCACCTGCACGACCATGCAGTGAATTACGGTTATGTGCACGTCGTGCAGCATCTGCGTGAGGACAGACTTCTCGAGGAAAAGGGTGATCGCACCCGCCTTTCGGTGCAAGGCCGTCTTCACGCCGATACCGTCGCTGAGAAATTGTTCTAACTGTCGCTCAGCGCCGCACCATCAACACGTGAAGGGCGGTATCGGCCAGAATGCCAACCCAGGCTGTAGCATTCAACCACCGCAGAACACGATGCGGGGAGTTCCAGTGGTGGATGAGCGCCAACAGTAGGCAGAGTTGAGTCGCCAGAGAGAAGGGACGGTGAAGATTGGCCGAGACGGCTCCCCGTTCGCTCGCAATCGCGGAAACAGCCGCCAGGAAATAGCAACTAAACGCGCCCACCTGAAGCCACCGGGCCCGCGGCTGCTGTTTGCTCCGCACAGCCAGCACCAAGGCCCAGGTCAAGCACACGATGACGATCAACAGCAGAAGCGGAAAGAGGGGCCACCAGACTTTGGCGTCAAGCATCGGGAGGGGACTGTAACAAGGCGTTCCCCACAGGTCAATGCAGCGCCGTTGACATCGTATACCGGCTGGAGAGAGACTAACTCCCTAGAGAGGAGAACCCATGCCCGTCAATATGGACCCCGCAAAGAAGCATCGCAGACGACCCGCCGAAGACTCGGTTCGGTCGGATGCTCAACAGGCGCCACCAGGAAGAAAATCCTTCGGAGAGGAAACGGAGGAAGACCGGATCAAAACTCTCGCGGATGCAGAAAAAAAGAATCTGTGGGATGCCACGGAAGTCATCGACATGGACACGTTCTAAGTCGCGTTCATCCGTGTGCGGGCAAAAAGTAAAACGCAATCGCCAGCATCATATAGACTCCCACCAGCATCACCCCTTCCATCCAATGTGATTCACCGTCAATCGACACAAACCCGACGATCACAACGGAAATCGTGACCGCCGCGACTTCAAAGGGCGTAAAAATCAAATCCAGCGGAGTCCCGAACAGATAACTGGCAAACACCAGGATCGGCGCCACGAGAAGGGCAATCTGCAGACTCGACCCCACGGCGATACCCAAGGCCAGATCCATCTTGTTCTTCATGGCCACCATGACGGCCGTCGAGTGTTCGGCCGCATTGCCGACGAGTGCCACCAAGACCACCCCGACGAAAATCTGCGTGAGGCCCAAGGTTTCCGCCGCATGCTCAAGCGCTCCGACGAGGAGTTCGCTCATCACGGCCACCAGGACCGTGGCGATGGTCAGTACGGTGATGGCGTGTCCTCGAGTCCAGAGTTTTTCTCCAGAGTGGGAAGTCTCCTGTTCTTCCCCCGTATAGAGTTGCCGGTGCGTCCTCAAGGAAAACACGAGATGCATGACATAAATAGAGAATAACACGCATGCAATCTCAAGGCTAAGTTCGCGCTCGACTGCGGCGCCCCGGTCGGAGGCGGTGAGATGGAACAATGCGGGAATGATGAGGCCAACCGCCGACAGGAGGAGCAGGCTCGCCCCCAGACCGGCCGCGGTCTGATTGAATTTTTGCCGTTCATGTTTCAACCCGCCAGCAAGCATCGAAGCGCCGAGCACGAGGAGAATGTTTCCGAGAATCGATCCAGTGAGCGACGCCTTCACGACATCGTGCAATCCTTCACGGAGCGCTGCCAACGCAATGATCAATTCCGCCGCATTGCCCAACGACGCATTCAGGAGCCCTCCCACGCCGGCTCCTACATGCGCGGTCAGATGCTCCGTCGCACGCCCGAGCAGACCGGCCAGTGGAATAATCGCAAGCGCCGCTGAGACAAAGACTGCCAGGTGTTGAGGCTGCACGAATGCGAGAACCATGGTGACGGGGACGAAAATCAGCAGGAGATCGAGCCACGTTGTCAGCGTCCGCTGCTTCATGGCGGCGAACGTTACCATGAGCCACGGCAGAAAAGCATCTTAATCGAGGCGGTAAACTCTGTTAGAATCGACTTCCATGGCCGACTCTCCCGCCCCCGTCGCGACTCCGCTCGCGACCGAAACCCCCTCCACCGGAACCGGGGACGATCTCGAAGCCCGTGTGGTCGTGTATAACTGTGACTGTCACACCTACCAGCAGGTGATTGCCCTCTTTTGCCAGTGCATACCGGGGATGACGCCGTCGAAGGCCTTCGAGTTGGCCTGGAAAATCGACCACCACGGTGAAGCGGTCGTGTTTACGGGAGGCTTGAAGCAAGCGGAAGAAATCGCAGGCAAACTCGCAGGGGGCGGGTTACGCGTCAACATTCAATAGCCGATGGCCTACTTCTTCTTGTGAACCCTTCCGGCGGGCTTGGCCTTGGCAGCGTGTCCCGGCTTCGCCTTCACCGAGGTGCTGACCGGCTTTCGTGGCGGTGATTTTCGTGAAGAGCCTCCTTTCGCGGCGGCCTTCGCCTGGGCGACTTCAGCCTGAAGCTTGTGCGTTCCGGCCGTGCGATTGAGCTTGGTGACCATTTCATTGTTGTAGACGCGCACCTGGTACAACTCGAAGAGCTTCGCAACCGCCTTCTGATCACCCTTCTTCGCGGCGTTCAGAAGGCGACGGCGCTGGTTCATCTCTTCTTCTTCAGTATGAGAAGCGGCCCGTCGTTCCATGCCATCCCCTTTGCCAAGTCCGCTGCGATCTCCGCCCCGTCGCCGAGGGGGGGAGAAAAATTGTCGAACTATATCAGAATCCAAAAGGATTTGAAAATGCCACCGGGAATCGGAAGGGTCTCATCCCCTCCGTTGAGCGGAGAAAAAGAGTGCGAGTATAATGAGAGCTTCGCGTCACTTTTGACCACCGAAGGAGAACTCATCATGAATACCCACACCTCAGATCAGCCGACCGTCGCCGATGACCCGAAAGCGCGGGAAGCGCTTCGCCGGGCGTTCGAAAATACCGCACGGTGGCCCCAGGGCTTCAAAGGATTCACCGCGGAGCTCACCGTCAACATCAATGGCAGGGAATTCCACGGCCCCGTCACTGTGAAAGGGCCGCGTGAGGTCTCCGTCCAACTCGGCGAGGGTGAAGTGCAGAAATGGGCTCAGGAGCAGCTTGCCATGATCGCCGTCCATCGGGGGCCACGGACGTTCAAGGAATCAGACGGTAAATATACACTCACGATGGAGGACGATGGTCATCCGCTGGGAACCAAACTGGATATTCACG
>Ga0070664_100000345_pt1 | contig 34003 bp, 21 predicted proteins | sample KBSC73metaG_FD_65863 | JGI IMG/M metagenome (GOLD analysis project Ga0070664, IMG submission 65863) | Corn rhizosphere microbial communities from Kellogg Biological Station, Michigan, USA - KBS C7-3 metaG | ecosystem: Host-associated > Plants > Roots > Rhizosphere > Soil ... | reverse complement strand
TTCAGGCAACGGCTGAGGGTCGGGTCCGGCTTCCAACAGTAACACCTTACGGTTCGAATCCTCCGTCAGGCGCGCCGCAGCGACGCACCCCGCGGACCCGCCGCCAACAATAATGACGTCATACCTATCTGGCATCGTTCTTTCTCCCCATTGTGAACAAAATTCAAGTTTTCAGGCTGTTCAAAAGGGTCTCAGATGCGAGGCGCCGCGAAGACTGATGAGCGGAGGCGTACTCTTGCCGTACGTCGACGCGAAATCAGTCAAGCGCAACGAAGCGGTGAGCCCTTTTCAACAGACTGCACTCACGCTTGCTCGGCAAGGCCTTTGTGCAAACGCCTGGTAAATTCCTGAAGAATCAACGTGGCGGTGGCGCGCAGCACCATATCGCCCAAAATCCCAAGCCGGCCCTTGATTTTCACATCTGCTTTGTAGTCCATTTCGGTTTTCGCTTGCGAAATCGAGCGCAGATCGACGGTCATATCGGCGTTGACGGTGCTTTTCGTCACTGAGTCCATGCCTTCGGTTCGAACAACCATCTGTTCCGGCGGCCGACTTTCAAGAATGCTCGAGCGAAAGTTGAATTTCCCCGAGATCGGTCCCACCGCAGCCGATATGATCCCTTCAAAGGTCTTGTCATCGATCTGGTTGACCTGATCGATACCAGGCAAGCAAGTGGAAAATTTGTTGATGTCGATCAAGAAATCCCAGGCTTTCTGCACAGGAGCGTCCAGATCGATTTTGCCATCGAAAATCATCGCAAGCTCTTCTGCTAAATTCAGGCGCGATCTTATGTGAGAAAAATTTGCGTGACAAGAGACCCGGCGGGCGCGAATTAGCGAATACGCGGAACTTCGCATCTGTAGAGATACAAGTGCCAATAGAAACCAGATCACAGCCCCATTTTGCCACCAGAATGTTCGTGTAGAATTCAGTCTTGCTTTAAAAGACCGGTCGAATTATATCGTGGTAAACGCTTGATATTATGAATTGTCCGCGCTGCCAGTCCGATAATCCGCCCAATGCGGCGTTCTGCGATCAGTGCGGCGCACGGCTCGAAACGGCCTGCCCTAACTGCGGTGAATCAAATCGTCACGGTGCCAAATTCTGCAGGAACTGTGGTCACACAATAACCGAGACCGTAACAACAGCAGCCCGGGCCCTTGGAGTACCGGCGCCCGGCACGTACGTTCCTAAATATCTTGCCGAAAAGATTCTAGCTACACGTCACATGTTGGAAGGTGAACGGAAGCAGGTCACCGTCCTTTTTGCTGACATAAAAGGCTCCACAAAATTGATAGAAACATTAGATCCCGAAGAGGGTCAGAAAATCATCGATCCAGTTCTTCGCATCATGATGGATGCGGTTCACCGCTATGAGGGAACCGTCAACCAGGTTTTGGGCGATGGCATCATGGCACTCTTCGGCGCGCCTTTGGCGCACGAAGATCACGCGCTGCGCGCTTGCTATGCAGCGTTGGCAATGCAGGACGAGATGCGCCGCCATCGCCAGAAGCTTGGCCAATCCGAACAGAGTGGTTTGCAGATCGGTGTTGGTATGAATACCGGGGAAGTTGTGGTGCGATCTATCGGCAACGACCTCACAATCGACTACTCGGCGTTGGGCCATACCACACATCTCGCAGCGCGGATGCAGGAGCTTACACAACCGGGTCAAGCTTTGATGTCGAGCAGCACCCTACGGCAAGTCGAAGGGTTTGTTCATGTCCAGCCCCTAGGTCCAACACAAGTAAAAGGTGTTTCACAGCCCGTCAGCGTTTATTTGCTGATAGGGGCAACCGCTGCGCGCACTCGCGTGCAGGCGGGCGCAGCTCGCGGTTTGACCCCCTTGGTCGGCCGGGACACCGAAATTGAAATCTTCAAAAAGCTTGTCCAGCGAGTAATCGCTGGTCGCGGACAAATACTAGCGATGATCGGCGAGGCCGGTATAGGTAAGTCGCGCCTCGTCCACGAATTTACTCGCCATCAACTGCCGCCAGGCTGGATTGTGCTTGAGGCTACATCCGTCTCTTACGGCAAGGCAACTCCATATTTTCCTCTCATCGAAATGTTGCGCAGGTATTTTCAAATAGCCGATGGCGCGCAGGCTGAAACTGTCCGGGAGCGGGTCGTGACGCATATTTTGGAACTTAGCAGTTTACTTAAGGACACGATCCCGCCGCTACTCTCGTTACTTGGCGTTTTATTGGACGACAAAAATATTTACCCACAACCCGGCCGGAACTCACTATCGGACGCACAAGACTTGGGCGGCCTGATCATGCGTTTCAACTCGATGGATCCCCAGCAACGGCGCCGTCACATTTTCGATGCAATTAATCGCCTGCTGGTCCGAGAGAGTCAAGGACAACCCCTGTTGGTCGTTTTTGAGGATCTCCATTGGATTGATAACGAAACAGAAGCATTCCTCGATGACTTGATGGAAAACGTTCCGATGGCCCGTATCCTAGTTCTCGTCAATTATCGCCCGGAATATACCCACGGTTGGGCGAAAAAAAGCTATTACACCCAACTCCGCGTGGACCCATTGCAGCCGACAAGCACGGAGCAATTATTGCACCACCTTCTCGGGCGCAATGAAGATCTTGCACCACTCAAGGCTTTACTTGTTCAACGGACTGAAGGAAACCCGTTTTTTGCGGAAGAAAGCGTCCGATCTCTGGTCGAAACTGGCGTTTTGACTGGTGAAAAAAGCGCATACCGACCAGCGTTAAAGATCAATGAGATTGACATTCCAAGCACCGTCCAAAACGTCGTTGCAGATCGTATAGATCGACTGCCCACGGACGAAAAGCACCTGTTGCAAACAGCTGCTGTAATCGGCGTACGAGTACCTTTTGGATTGCTACGTGTGGTCTCGCAGTTGCCCGATGATCAATTTTATGAATGTCTCGCCCATCTTCGATCTGCGGAATTTCTTTTTGAAACAAATCTCTTCCCTGAGTCGGAATACACTTTCACGCATGCTCTCACGACTGAAGTCGCATATGGGGCACTACTGCAGGACCGTAGGACTTTTCTTCATGCAAAGATAGTGGACGCTCTCGAGCAAATTCAAGGCGACAATTTACAGGAATATGTCGAAATGCTTGCGCACCATGCACTTCACGGTCAACTGTGGGACAAGGCAGTTCCCTATTTTAGCCAATCGGGAGCTAAGGCGTTGGTGTGTTCTGCGTTCAAAGAAGCCGTCTCTTTCTTAGAACAAGGACTCAAGGCTTTAGAGCACGTGACCGATTCCCGGCACAAACTCGAATGGGCGATCGATTTTCGTTGTCAACTACGCAACGCTCTATTCTTGTTGGGTGAGTCTAAGAAGCTTTACCAATATCTAAAAGAGGCGGAGAATCTCGCGCAAACCCTTGGAGATGAACTCAGAATTGGCCGGGTACTTAACTTTTTGTGCAGTTATGCAGGCTTAGCGGGCGATCCTGATGCAGCGGTCTCATACGGACGGCGGGCTCTGGCATTACGGCTCGTCAGCGCTGATCCATCGATCGGTGCGGTAGCACATTATTATTTGGGGGCTGCTTATAACAAGATGGGAATGTATAGAGACGCGATTGACGTCCTCACGCGGGGTCTGAAAGGGGTCGGACCCGAGCTGCGGCATGAACGATTTGGAACTACAGTCGTAATCTCGGTGGTCTGTCGGAGCCACTTGGTCCAATGCCTTGCTGCAACAGGTGATTTTGATCAAGGTATACGCTATGGCGAGGAAGGTATCCAAATTGCCAATGAAGTCGAGCATTCTGTCAGTCGTATATACGCCAATTGCAGCCTTGGGTTTCTGCTCCTCCTACGCGGCGAATGCGAGAAGGCAATCGGATTGCTCGACCTCAGCATGAAAATCTGCCAATCCGCGGGAATACCTGTTTACATTCCTTTTGTCGCATCGCGATTGGGAGCGGCCTATGCGATCGGCGGACGTATTGCGGACGCTTTACCCTATTTACAAGAAGGAGTCGGCAGTTCCGCTTCCGTTGGTAGAGTGGGATTTCTTCCGTTGAGCATGGTGTGGCTCAGTGAAGGTTATCTTCTCTCAGGACGAACTACTGAAGCACATGAGGTTGCAACCCGTGCATTCGAACTTGCGCAAACTCATAAGGAACGAGGACACGAAGCATGGGCATTGAAGATGCTTGGAGACATCGCCGGACATAGGGATCCGAGCACCAATGAAAGCGAAGTTTTTTACCACCGTGCTCTAATGCTCGGTCATGAATTGGGCATGCGTCCTCTCGAAGCGCATTGCCACGCAGGGTTGGGTAAGTTTAACTTAGCCCGAGGTGTTGCCGGCCTGGCGCGCGAGGAGTTCTGTAGGGCAATTGACTTGTACGACTCGATGAAAATGACCTTGTGGTCTGCTCCGCTCCGCGCGAGCCTCGAAAAGATTGCTGTCCAATAACAGCAACAAAATGGACAAGGCAATAGATATGCAGGCAGACAGTCATCTTGGCGCAGCCAATCAATTCACAAAATTCAAAATCGAGTATCTTGAGGGATCGATCGCAGACTGCTTTCAGCGACAATCGCAGGCACATAGTCAACGTCTCGCACTGAAAACGCGTGACCGACAGCTTACTTATGGAGAGCTGAATCGAGAAATCAACAGAGCCGCTCATGCGATTCTTCGTATCTCACCTAAGAACAATGACCCGGTAGCGGTGCTGTGTAAACCAGGAGCGTCATCGGTAATCGCCATTTTTGCTGTGCTCAAGTCGGGGCGTCCGTTTGTTCCCGTCGATTGCTCGCTTCCGGCGGAAAAATTGGTTCGCATAGTTCGGGATTTCACACCTCACATAGTCTGCTCTGATCAAGTGAACTTACAATTGGCAAATCAGCTGGTGCCAAATCCTGTTGGAGTGATCAACATAGACAGGGTAGATACCGGTCTGCCGGAGACGACTCCTGTATTAACAACCGATCCCAGCGACCTTGCATTTATCCATTATACCTCCGGGTCCACAGGAGAACCGAAGGGGGTCATGGCGAATCATCGGACCGAGATTCATAACATCATGACGAACACGAATGCTTTGCGTGTCGTCCCCGATGATCGAATCAGCCTCGTTCGTTCCTACAATGTCGGAGCGACGCGCGATACTCTGCTCGCTTTACTGAACGGCGCCGCGCTACTGCCGCTCGATCTGAAAGACGCATCAATGGACTTGGGACGCTGGCTTTCAGAAGAGAATATTACGATCTTTACGTGTGTGACATCCCTTTTTCGCCTCGCGGTTAAGAATATCACGGCGCAAAACCCGTTTCCGAACTTGCGTGTGATACACGTTGGTGGAGAGGCGATTTCAAAAGGTGATGTTGAGCTATTTAAAAGACACTTTTCTGACTCATGTTTGTTTGTCGCTCGCCTCGGCCTAAGCGAAACTGAGACTCTCACCTACTACTTTATTACAAAGCAGACGGAGATCAGCGGCGAGCACGTTCCCGTAGGATACCCTCTTGAAGGCAATGAAATCTTGATAGTCGACGAGAAGGGAAACGACGTGGGCGTTAACCAAATCGGCGAGATTTTGGTTCGCAGCCGATACCTTGCCACTGGTTATTGGCGTCAGCCCGAACTTACCCGGACGAAGTTCGTGCCTAACCCAAAAGACGCAGACGTGCGAACGTATATCACAGGCGATTTAGGATATCGTATGCTCGATGGTTGTCTGGTTCATGTCGGACGAAAAGATTTTCAAGTCAAGATTCGCGGGCACCGCGTCGAACTTTCAGCAGTCGAGAAAGCGTTGCTGGATATATCGCAAGTGAAACAAGCCGCGCTTCGTTCGTGGCAGGATAGCCGAGGAGCCCATCGGTTGGTTGCTTACGTTGTGCCTCAAGACAACAGAGCACTGGATATCGGAGAAGTGCGTTGTCTGCTGGAAGAGAAGCTGCCCTCTTACATGCTGCCATCATGGTATGTTCGTCTTGACTCACTGCCGCTTACACCGGGCGGAAAAGTGGATCGCACCGCCCTTCCCTTGCCCGAGATTGCTCGGCCTCAATTAGCCACTCCATACATTGAGCCGGAGACAGATGTTGAGAAGGCTTTGTGCAATATATGTGCAGAGGTTTTGGGCGTCGATCGGATCGGCGTTAATGACAACTTTTTTGACCTTGGTTGCGATTCGTTGTTGGCGACCCGGATCGCATCCCATATTATGGAAACGTTTACACCAAGACGCTCGGTGAACACCTATCAAGTGCCGACTGTTAGCAAGCTCGCAGACTTTCTGAGTCAACATGAAAATCATCCCGATGAGGCGGCAACTATCGCCCGTATTTTGCTGCAAATCGAGAGTATTCCCTCCAAAGAGATAGAAATGGTGCTCGAGGAGCGGACAGGGCGCCGGAATCGTGCCTGAAGATCAGTCAGAGAATTTCCCCAAGCCACGCCTTAGCCAAGCAAAACGAGAACTCTTCACACAGCTGCTTGCAGAGCACGGGATTCCGCGCGAGCCTAGAAAAGCAATCGAGGCTGGGCGATATCAAGATCAGCCACCGCTCAGCTTCGGCCAGGAACAACTCTGGTTTTTGAACGAATTACAGCCAGGGAGTGCTGTTTATAGTATTTCAAGAGCGCATCGCCTTTTTGGATCACTTAGTGTCGACGCGCTAACTCAAAGCTTAAATAGGGTCATTCACCGCCACACGATCCTGCGGACGACGTTTTCGACTAATGATGGAAGACCTGTACAGGTAATCGCACCAACTCTTCAATTGCAGACCCCTGTACTCGATCTCACGCAGTATCCGGTACAGCAGCGCGAGTCCGAAATTTCACGCCTCATCATTACTCAGGCACAAGAACCGTTCGATTTGCTCCGTGGTCCCCTAGTCCGCGTCACTTTGATACATGCGAATGAAGAAGAATGGATCCTAGTTTTTTCCGTTCACCAAATAATTTGCGATGGGCAGTCTATCACTCTTCTGTATCGAGAATTGGAATCGCTTTATGGCGAATGTCTCGGCACTCAAACGTCCTTACCCGAGCTGTCGATACAGTATAGCGACTATGCTTGCTGCCAGAGGGATGAACTTGAAGGTCAAAGACTTAGGTCATTGCTCGAGTTTTGGCAAGCTCGATTTGCGGCACCGCCTTCGCCCATAAACCTTCCGACCGATCGAGCAAGACCGAAAATCCAATCGTTCACGGGGTCCCGGTACTGGTTGCACATAGATGAGGATCTCACTGCGGACTTAAAAGAACTCAGCGGGCAGGGAAATATTTCGCTGTTTGTTCTCTTGTTCGCAATTTTTGCAACTCTGATGAAACGGTACGGCGGCCAAGACGATATCGTTTTAGGCGTGCCCATTTCTAATCGGTATCGCCCAGAATCACAGCACTTGATCGGGTTTTTTGTGAATACTCTGGCGCTAAGGGTCGACCTATCTGGAAATCCTACGTTTAAAGATCTACTTGCGCGGATTCGCACCGTCTGCCACGAAGCATTTGCTCACGGAGAGCTTCCGTTCGAGAAACTTGTCGAAGCGGTCGGGCAAACGCGTAATTTGGGTCGGAATCCTTTGTTTCATGTCATGTTTGCAATGCAAGAGCCGGGCAACGAAGAACTAAAGCTTCATGGACTTCGAACCGAAGCATTAGATGTAGAAAATGGGACGTCGAAATTTGATCTGATGTTATCCCTGCAGGAGCGAAATCAAAAGCTTCTTGGTTCTATAGAATATACCGCCGATTTATTCACACCGGAGACCATCCAACGCGTGGCAGCACACTATCAAAATCTAGCGAATGCCGTTGTGGCTGATCCGGGTAAAGCGATCAGTATGCTGCCGATTCTCACAGAAGCCGAGCGGTATCAGATTCTGATCGAATGGAACGACACCGCAGCCGACTATCCTAAAGACAAGTGCATCCACCATCTGTTCGAAGAACAAGTGGAGAGCACACCGGAAGCCATCGCGATAGAATTTGAAGACCTGCAGATCACCTACCGAGAACTCAATTGTCGGGCAAACCAGCTAGCGCGTTACTTAATAAGTTTAGGGATCGGTCCGGAGAAGCTAGTCGGCATCTGCGTCGAGCGATCGATCGAGATGGTAGTCGGGTTATTGGGAATTCTCAAAGCCGGGGGAGCCTATGTGCCATTGGATCCTGCTTACCCTAAAGAACGTCTGCAGTTCATGCTGGAAGATTCCCAGGTCTCGGTGCTACTTACCACGCAAGATATCGTCGAAGATCGAAAATGGAGGATCGAAAATAGCGGCGATCCTCGATTGTCGATCCTCAATCCTCGATTGCGAGTCGTCAGCCTCGATCGCGACAGTTCGGTGATCGAACAGCAAAGTACCGAGAATCCGACTGCCCCCGTCAGCTCGAGAAATCTCGCCTATGTCATTTACACCTCCGGATCGACCGGTAAACCCAAGGGTGTTCAGATCGAACATCGCTCCGTAGTCAATTGCCTAAACGCAGTTGCAAGGCAGATTGATCTCACGCCGCAATATCGCTGGCTTGCCATCACGACGATTTCTTTTGATATTGCAGCACTCGAACTTTTTTCACCGTTGATCACCGGAGCTAAGCTTGTCCTTGCAAATTCCGAGGAGAGCAGGGACGCGACCAGACTAATTGCTCAACTCAAAACCTCCCAGACCAATGTGATGCAGGCAACGCCGTCGATGTGGCAGCTTCTCTTCGAAACGGGTTGTTGGGAGTGTCCCGCTGGGTTCAAGATTCTTTCCGGTGGCGAAGCTCTAACGCGCGGGTTAGCCAATCGTTTTTTAAATGGTACAGATTCAGTCTGGAATTTATATGGACCGACGGAATCGACCATCTGGTCAACAATGGCGAGAGTCACGGCGAATGAAAGTACAGTTCCAATTGGCCGGCCGATAGCCAACACGCACGCCTATATTCTCGATCCTAATTTGCAGCCGGTGCCCATCGGCGTTTCCGGTGAGCTCTACATTGGCGGCGATGGACTCGCGCGGGGTTATTTGAATCGCCCGGAGCTTACGGCCGAAAAATTTGTACGTAATTCCTTCAACGATGATCCTCACTCGCGACTCTATCGCACCGGCGATCTGGCGAAGTATCGACCCGACGGCAATATCGAATTCGTCGGCCGCTACGACAATCAGGTCAAGATCCGAGGCCATAGGATCGAACTCGGCGAAATTGAATCCGTGCTGATGCAACACGCGACGGTAAAACACGCCGTCGTTGTTCCTTTCGATGAAGTTGCGAGCAATTCCGACAATCCAAAATCCGAAATCGAAAATCCAAAATCCCTTGTCGCTTATGTCGTCGTCAGTAACGAGCCGACACCGACCGTTGCCGAATTACGAGGATTCCTACAGGAGAGAGTGCCTGAATTCATGATTCCCTCAATCTTCATGTTTTTAGACGTTCTTCCCCTCATGCCCAACGGCAAAATTGATCGCGATGCAATGCCGTCGCCAGATGGCGAGCGATCACAACTTGATCCGGCTTTTGTTGAACCTCGTACGGAAATCGAAGAGTTAGTAGCGCAAATTTGGCGCGAGCTGCTCAAGCGCGATCGCATCGGCGTTTGTGATAATTTCTTCGAGCTCGGAGGCCATTCGTTACTCGCGATGCGCGTTGTTGCGCGTTTGCAAAACAACTTTCAAGTGGATTTTCCGCTGCGCAAACTATTCGAACTGCCGACAGTCGCCGGTCTGGCAGAGTACATCGATAAGCTTCGCCGTAGCAGCGCGGGCACAAGTATCATGCCGATTGTGCGCGCCAATCGGCATCAAGCGCTACCATTGTCATTTTCACAACGGCGACTTTGGTATCTGCAGAAGGTCGATCCGAATCTGTCGGCGTACAACATACCCGCGGCCTTTCGGATTCGAGGTGATCTCGACAGATCCGCGTTAGAGCAAGCACTAAACGATCTGACCGCCCGTCACGAGATTCTTCGAAGTTGTATCAAGGAAGTTGACGGGAAGCCGCTTCAGGAAATCGCGCCGGACTTGCGCATCGCGCTCCCATTAATCGACTTCGCGGATCTGTCCGAAGAACAAGCGGAGGCTGAAACTAATCGACTGGTCGATGCAGATGTGCGCCGGCTTTACGATCTCTGCAACTGTCCGCTATTGCGCGCGACATTAGTGAAGCGCGCAGCCGACGATCATGTCTTGATCCTAAATTTCCACCACATCATCGCCGACGGCTCCTCGCTGGCGATTTTCTACCGCGAGCTCGCGTTTTTCTACGATGCCGCCTCTGATGCAAAGAAAGTGACACTGCCTCCACTTCCGATTCAATACGCCGACTTCGCAGCCTGGCAACACGACTGGCTCAAGTCGGACGCCTTCGAAATCCAAATCGCATACTGGAAGCATCAGCTCGCCGACTTGCCGGCGCCGGTCGAATTGCCAAAAGATTTCGATCGCCCGGTGCTGCTTTCTTATCGCGGCGCCAGATTGACCAGGCAGTTATCCGAGCAGTCAACCGACTTGTTGAAAACCTTCAGCCGCCAACACAGCACGACGCTGTTCATCACGCTCTTTGCAACATTCAATATTTTGCTGTCGCGCATTACCGGTCGAGAAGACATCGTTGTTGGGTCGACGATCGCTGGACGCAATCGAGCTGAGACTGAGAGCCTGATCGGTTTCTTCATTAATGCCCTGCCACTTCGTACCGATGTTTCCGGGGACCCGAGCCTCTCAACGTTGCTTCAGCGCGTCCGCGAGATCTGTCTCGATGCCTATAGTCATCAAGAGATGCCATTCGAGAAACTCGTCGAGGAGCTGAGGCCTCCACGCGATCCTGGACACAATCCTATTTTCGATATCCTTTTCAATGTTGCCGATACTTCGGAGCGCACATTGGCTCTGCCTGGATGCTACATCGTCAAGCTTCCACCGCCGGCTCCGGAAGCAAAGTTCGATATCGTACTGCACGCACCGGAGATAGCCGGCAAGATCGAACTCGTTGCCGTTTACAATACGGCCTTATTCCGCGAAGAGCGCATCGCGCTCATATTGGAACAATGGGCAATTCTTTTGGAGCAAGCTACGAGGACCCCCGAACTGCCCATTCGCGAGTTGTCGCTGGTTACGGACAGCTCTCGCGCATTGCTCCCCGATCCTACCGAGGTTCTCGATAAGAAATGGGAAGGCGCGATTCATGAGATATTGAGCGAGCAGGCACGGCGTTCACCAGACTCGATCGCGGTGATCGATCCGGAAGAAAGATGGACTTATCGCGAGATTGATGAGGCCAGCAATAGGCTTGCTCACGCCCTGATCGCCGCGGGAGTTGAACCGAAAGACACAGTAGCAATCTACGCCAGCCGCAATGCATCCCTGGTCATCACGATTTTCGGCGTACTCAAAGCGGGCGCATCGTTTTTAATCCTCGATCCGGCCTATCCAAGCGCGCGGACGTTCGATTATCTCCGAATCGCGCAGCCGAAAGGATGGTTGCAGGGTGCGGGCGGCGGCGAGCTATCGCAAGATCTGGTCAATTATCTCGACAATCTAGATTTGCGTTGCCGGATGTTCATTTCCGCAACAAAGACCGACCTGCTAAAAACTCTATCTCCATTCCGGAACGATCGCGTATCAATTAGCATCGATGCCGATAACCCTGCCTATATCGCATTTACATCTGGCTCGACCGGGGAACCGAAAGGCGTCATCTGCCGTCACGGACCGATCACTCACTTTCTGCCCTGGCAGCGAGAAGCTTTCGGGCTGACAGAGGACGACCGTTTTGCGATGCTTTCCGGCCTCGCCTACAGTCATCTGCACCGGGATGTATTTACCGCCATTCATTTCGGAGCGACGATTTACATTCCAAACTCTTCCGAAGCCCGCTCGCCCGATGAGCTCGCAAATTGGCTTGATCGCAATGCCATTACAGTCCTCCATCTCACCCCTGCACTGGGCGAACTGTTATTGACCAGCGTTGCGACGCGCCTGCCGTCGGTCCGCCGAGTGTTTTTCGGCGGTGATATTTTGCCGATATCCGAGGTCGCGCAAATTCGTGAATTGGCGCCCAATGCAATCGTCGGCAGCTTCTACGGTGCCACCGAAACTCAACGCGCCGTTGGGTATTATGAGATCACCGATGACGATATTTTGAATCATCAAGTGGCAAAAAAAACCGCGCCCCTTGGGCGCGGAATCAAAGATGTACAACTTTTAGTGCTGAATAAAAGTGCGCAGTTAGCCGGCATCGGCGAACTCGGCGAGGTATTTGTCCGCAGCCCTCATCTCGCGGCAGGTTACATCGGCGACGACGAGCGCACGCAGCAGATGTTCGTAAACAATCCTTTCACCGACGACCCGACTGACCGCCTGTATCGAACCGGCGAGCTGGGTCGATATATGCCCAACGGCAACGTGGAATGGGCCGGCCGCAACGACCGCCGGGTGAACATCCGCGGATTTCGCATCGAGTTGGAAGAGATCGAAGCGGTTCTCAAACAACACCCCACCGTCAACAACGCCGCCGTGATTATGCAAGAAGTGGAAATGCCGAGTTCCGAAAGGCAAGAATCCGAAACCTCCGAAAATCGAAAATCCAAAATCGAAAATCCAAAATCTGACAGCCGTTTAGTGGCTTACATTGCTGCCTATGAAGAGGCACAAAGTCTCGAACACCTGCTGCACTCCTATTTGAGCGCACGGCTACCCGAATACATGGTACCCGTGCAGTTCATGATCTTGACTTCGCTCCCGCTAAGCCCCAACGGAAAGATCGATTATCGTGCCCTGCCACCAATGCGATTTTCAGCCGACAATACGGCCACAGCGCCGCGCAACGATATTGAAGTGAAACTCCAAGCGATTTTCGCCGAAGTGCTCGGACGCCCGGATATTGGAATTGATGATAATTTCTTCCGTATGGGAGGCCACTCGCTGCTGGCCGCGCGCGCCGCCGTCCGGATCGGCGACGCCTTCGGAGTTAACCTGGCCTTATCGGCTTTTCTGGAAATGCCAACGATCAGCGCGTTAGCATTGAGGGTCGCATCCCTTTTACCCCCTGGACAAATCAGCACGAAATCGGATAAAGACGACCGCGAGGAATTCGATTTATAAACGTCGGCGATTTTATCGCATATCTCGGTAACCTGGGCGTTAGGCTTCGCGCCGACGGCGAACGTCTGCACGTCGACGCACCAAAAGGAAAACTGTCCACCGACATACGCGCGGAGATCGCCGAACACAAAGCGGAAATTCTCGCGTATCTGAGGCAACAAGAAGCGTGCGAGCGCTTCGTCCCTCCGCCGATCAAACCGCGCGGTTCCACGGATCCCGCACCGCTGTCATTCGCGCAAGAACGGCTTTGGTTTTTGGAACAGCTAGAACCCGAAGCCGCCGTTTACAATATCTCCCGCGCGGTGCGACTGTTTGGAACTCTAAACTCCTCCGCCCTTGAAGCCAGCCTCAATGAGATCGTCAGGCGACATGAAACTCTCAGAACTGAGTTCAGATTGATTGATGGACAGCCCGTACAAGTTGTTCAGCCAAGCGCTGACGTTTCAATCAAAACTGTCGACTTAAGCTCACTCGCAGAAGACAAACGTCAAACGGAAATAGCCCTCACAATCACATCCGAGACCGAACGTCCGTTCGATTTGTCTGCCGGGCAACTTCTCCGATGCACGGTGATTCCCGGCCGGAACGACGACCATGTCGTTATCCTAACGACGCACCATAGCGTTTCCGATGCCTGGGCGATCGGGATACTGACACGGGAACTGTGGTCGGTCTATGAAGCGTTTTCGAAAGGAAACCTGTCGCCCCTGAAACCACCTCCTGTTCAGTACTCGGATTACGCCGTCTGGCAACGCGCATGGCTGCAAGGCGACGTGCTTGAATCGCAGTTTGTCTATTGGAAGGAGCGCCTCAAGGACTTACCGGTTCTAAATTTCCCGACGGATCGGCCCCGAAAGCCGCGTCAAAGCTTTTGCGGAGCACGGCTACCCATTGCTTTATCTGAAGACCTAACGAGATCGGTCAACGAAGTAAGCGATCACTTTGCGGTGACGTCCTTCATGACTTTGCTGGCGGCCTTTCAAGTGCTGCTTTATCGGTATACCGGGCAAGAAGATGTCGTGGTTGGTTCCCCTATCGCCAACCGCCGCCGGCCGGAACTCGAAGGGCTTATCGGATTTTTTGTTAATACCCTGGTTCTGCGAGCGGATCTCTCGGGAAATCCATCATTCAGCGAATTTTTATTAAGGGTAAGAGACACTTGCGTCGGCGCGGATGCCAATCAAGACTTGCCCTTTGAAAAGCTGGTTCAGGAACTGCAACCCGAACGGGACCAAAGCCGCAATCCGTTGTTTCAAGTCATGTTCGTTTTACAAAATGCGACTCGCCCATTTACCGGTATCTCCGGGCTACGAATCGAGCCAATCCAAATCGAGACCACGCGTTCGCCGTTCGACTTGTCGCTGTTCCTACGCGAGCGCGAGGGCAAATATATCGGCTACATCGAATACAGCACCGATCTGTTCGACCGGGATCGGATCGAACGGATGGCCGGTCACTACCGGACGCTATTAGAAGCCAGCGTCGCCGATCCTGATCAATCGATCGCCACACTGCCGATTCTCACTGAAGCCGAACGGCATCAGATTCTGGTCGAATGGAACGACACCGCAGCCGATTACCCCAAAGACAAGTGCATTCACCACCTGCTCGAAGAACAAGTGGAGCGTACACCAGACGCTATTGCGTTGGAATTCGAGGAGCAGCGAGTCACCTACCGAGAGCTCAATCAGCGGGCGAACCAGCTAGCGCATTATTTAATGACTCTAGGGATCGGCCCAGAGAAGTTGGTCGGCATCTGCGCTGAACGATCGATCGAGATGGTGGTCGGGGTATTGGGGATTCTCAAAGCGGGCGGAGGCTATGTGCCGTTAGATCCGGCTTATCCTAAAGAGCGCCTGTGGTTCATGCTCAAAGATTCCCAGGTCTCTGTTCTATTGACAGAACAGAAATTGGTCGAAGGACGATGGAAGATAGAAGATGGCGATCCTCTATGCTCCATCTTCGATCCTGGACTTGAGATAGTTTCCCTCGATCGCGATGCGCAAGAAATCAAGCACCAGAGCAGCAATAATCCATGCCCTAACATTAGGCCTCAGCACCTCGCCTATGTAATTTACACTTCGGGCTCAACGGGACAACCCAAGGGCGTAGTAATGAGCCACCGCTCCCTCCAAAATCTGATAACATGGCAACTCAAAAGCCTAGCAACTAATCCGACTGCCAGGGTTCTACAATTTAGTTCGTTAAATTTCGATGTTTCCTTTCAGGAAATTTTTTCAACATGGTGTTCAGGGGGAACACTGGTCTTGATCCGGGAAGAACTCAGACATGACCCGCTCAGGTTATTACGTGAGCTTACGCAGCAATCCATCGAGAGACTATTTCTTCCTTTCACTATAGTTGAACAGCTAGCAGCATCAGCTGATCGTGGGTATGTTAAATCGGCAAGTCTTAGAGAAATCATTACTGCTGGCGAGCAACTTAAGATTACTCCTTCCATCCGTCGTTTCTTTGATCGCTTAGAAGGGTGCAGTCTTCACAACCATTATGGGCCTACGGAGACTCATGTTGTTACCTCTTTCTCACTTAAAGGGCCAACAGTCGGCTGGCCGTACTGTCCACCCATCGGTAGGCCGATTGCCAATACGCAAACGTTTGTCCTAGATAGCTCTCTTCAGCCAGTTCCTATCGGAGTACCCGGTGAGCTTTACATAGCTGGACACAGCCTGGCGCGGGGTTATTTCAAAGGCCCACAGCTGACAGCGGAGAAATTTATTTTCCATTCGTTTACCACAGAATTAACTACGAGGTTGTATAAGACTGGTGACAGAGCTCTTTACCTGCCTGATGGCAACATTGAGTTTTTAGGGCGAACCGATAATCAGGTGAAGATCCGTGGTTATCGAATAGAACTAGGAGAAATCGAAGCTGTGCTAAATCAACATCCAAAGGTCAAGGAAAGCATAGTCGTGCTTCGTGAGCGTGACCAGTCGGCGGAACAGATTTTGGTCAGCTACATCGTGCCAAAGCAACAGTCTACTGATTTAACCGTTGACTTGCGTAACTATTTAAACGCCAAGCTTCCTACACACATGATTCCGGCACTGTTTGTGACATTAGAGGCCTTACCTCTGTTGCCCAATGGTAAGGTTGACCACCAAAATCTTCGGTCGTCTTTGAACGATAGCAGGTTTCAAGTTAGCGACGAATTCGTCGCTCCGCGCGCAACCTTAGAGGAATTGATCGCGCAGACATGGCAAGAAATTTTAAAGATTGAAAAAGTCGGGATCTATGACAACTTCTTTGAGCTGGGCGGGCACTCGATGATCGCGATACGAATCATATCTAGGCTGTGCGATATTTTCAATAAAGAAATTCCAGTATCGGTTTTGTTTGATCAACCAACGGTAGCCGGCCTGGGCAAAGAAATCGAACGTATTATTTGTGAAGCCCACACTCCTAAGCTTCCGCCGATTGTGCATGTCTCGCGCGACGGCCCGCTACCGTTGTCAGTAAACCAGGAACATTTGTGGCATCTCGATCAGATGATGCCGGGAACGCATTTTTTCAACATGCCTTATGTTTACCGCTTGAGTGGAGAACTAAATCTTGAAGCTCTGGAAAAAGCCCTGAGCGAAATTGGTCGGCGGCACGAAGCCTTGCGGACTGTTTTTGGCGAGCTAAATGGAAGCCCTGTTCAGATTATAAAATCACTTTCAGACTTTCAATTAGCTCTCGCGGATTGGCGACATTTGGCCCGTGGGGATCTGATTGAAAAGGCAACGGCTAGGATCTTAGAAGAAAAACTGCACCCGTTTGATCTTTCGACTGGTCCGCTGATTAGAGCGACACTTCTGCGCTTGACGGACCAGGAAAATCTTTTATTAACCACAGTGCATCACATTATTGCAGATCATTGGTCAATGCAGATTTTCCGCAGTGATCTCATTGGGCTATACGAAGCTTTTTACCACGGGAAATCCTCCCCGTTGCCTGAACCCATTATCCAGTTCGGCGACTACGCTTCCTGGGAAAGACAATTACTAGATAGCGGTTTGTTCAATGATCAGTTTAACTATTGGCAAACCCAGCTCGCCAGAGCACTACCTGGATTGCAGGGTCAAGTAAGCGGTGACAGCAGCAGGGAAGTCTCGTGGGAGTTCAATCGCTATACTATCGAGACAAATGAAGTGCTGTTAAGAGCGGTTCGACTTCTTGCCAAGAAAGAGAACAGCACCGTTTTTATGGTGCTGCTAACGGCTCTTTTTACTAGGCTCCACATTTCTACTGGCCAACGCGAGTTACGTATTGGGATATTAATGGCTAACCGACGTCGTTGGGAAAGCGCAATGACCATTGGGCACTTTGCTAATACCGTGATTTTAAACGTAAACGTTTCTCCGGGATCGGAGCTTAAGCAACTGCTTAATCATGTAAGAGAGGTCACGCTCCGTGCGCATATGTATCAGGATTTTCCGATGGAAGAGCTGATGCGGAACCAAGAATCAAAGTGCGGGATCGACAGAAGTTCACTGTTTCGAATTCTGGTTAATTTCCAGACCCGGGACGCTGAGCTCGTCAATTTGCCTGGCCTCACATTTGCGCCTTGGGATGTTCCGAATACGAAGTCTGAGGTCGAACCCTTACCGACAGCATGTGATTTGATCTTCAACTTTAAAGAAATGTCAACGTCGTTGACAGGGACTGTATACGTAAGGAGCGGTAGTGTTTACGGGATCGGGGCAGAGATTACAGATGATTTAAATCGAATCCTTAAGCTCATGGTTTCCGAACCAAACCGGTTAATCTCGCAATTGAATTAGGGGTAGCTGACATATAATTCCGTGGTGTAAATCCAACAGGAGGAGATATGAACAACCACCGTTTCAAATTGTTCTTTATCATATATCTAACGCTCGCGACACTCTATGGATGTACGGCCACTCACACATGGGAGCTAAAGGACATGAACTCGGAGGCAGGGCCAAGTATCGAGACGGATCTGAATCCCAACAGTCCGTTCTGCGGCTTCGTAGAAAACTGTAAATTTGATCTTCATTACTTTTCCGGAAAGGCGAATTTGGCCGATGAGGACCGCCCAAACGTTTTATTTATTCCCGGCGGGCCGGGAGAGATTGTTGACCGCGCCAGTGAGCGGTCCAGCGCGACGTTTGATCCTATGAAAATCGGCGTAAACTTTTTCTATTTCGATGTTCGTGGTACCGGCTACAGTGTTATCCCAGAATCCAATGTCTACGATCAGTTTTTACGGGCCCAATACGTAGTGGAAGACATCGAAGCACTGCGGAAAAAAGTACTACACGTATGCGGCGAGGGTGAGTCCCGTGCCGTTACCAAATGTGAGCCGGAACCAGCGGCTTGGGATGCGATTTATGCGCATAGCTGGGGAACTATAGTTGCACAGATGTATGCTTGGACGTATCCGAAGAATGTTAAAAAACTTATTCTATCAGCTCCCGTGTCCAGGACCCTTAAGGATACGGATACGGAACTAGCTCGGCGAAGAAAGATTGTCGATAACTTGATCGACATCTATCGTAGTTATGGTCATGCAAAATGTTCTTGGTCAGAGAAAATCCGCCAACCTCGAGGACCGGGTGAAGAGGTACTTCCGGAGACAAACACATTTTGTTTCCTAGAAAAAGACGATCGAGATAATATACACGAGATTCTCACCACACTTCTTAACAAATTAGCAGATGACTACGGTTCGACTTCTTTCGTGGATAGCCTCTATGATGAACTCAAGGAAAAGCAAGATTTAACAGTCAAATATCGCTATCCCAAGGAATTTTTTCGAGCCCTGAGGCAGTTGGAATGGTACGGTGCTGCCGAAAGAAAAAACATGAAATTCACCTCAGAAGTTATGGAGACAAAATTCGACGCAGCATTTTTTATTGGTTATTACTTGCTGCTTAGAGATAAGCCTAACCTGAGTGGACCCAATCCACGCAGATTTAGTTGCGATACTGAAGACGCGGATTTTCTCTGGCGCATTGACTCTGATAATGTAAAGAGAAACTTTTGCAGGCGGATTAATGTCGCCGAAAAGCATCTCCGGGAAATGAGGCCGGCCAATCAATCATCTCGTGCACGGCTGGTTTTTGGTGTGTCGGATGGACTAACGCGATGGATCTTTCAAATCTTAGCCAAAGAGGGACGATTAGATGGTAATGGTTGCTTCACGGGTAAGGAGGTACAAGACATCGCGTCAGGAACCCTTCTTGCGAAACAAACCGTTATGCGGCAAGAGGCCAACAAGTTGGGAATGGCTAAATTAGAGAAAGTTTGCCCCTGGGATCCAAAACCTCCAAAATCTTTTTCTCAAGAGATTCAGACACTCATTTTTACCGGAGACGCTGACCCCGTTACAGCCGGTGGCCAAGCAAAATATTTCTTTGATAATGGCCTACAGCCTGGCAAACGTGTCCTCATTACGTTCCCAGGGGCCGGGCACCGCATGGAACTACAGGTAAAAGATGATGTAGGCCCTATAGGAGACCCATTTTCTGGTCTCGTGCTAGCTTTCCTCAATAGTTCGTCGGTTGATCAATTCACTCAAGACAAAACTGTTCTCAAGTTCAAAGAAGCGTTAGGAGCAGAGATATTTCCGACTCAGCCGGAAAAGCAGTCTAATCCCTAATTTTATTCGCAATAGATTTAGCACCAGATGCCGATGGCATATTAAATAATCAACTTGACATTTTCTCGTGAAGAAAATAAGTAACAATTCGTAAATAGGGAGGAAACTACTAAAATGACTATAAGCGCGTCGCAAGGGCGAAGACCGATCCCGATTAACGCTGCCAAAGCTGCAATTCGGAAGATCATTAGCCGCAATCCAGCAATACAGGCCGCCGTCCAGGGCTTGGTTCCCAATAACGGAGACGAGAAGGCGATTTTTACCGTGTATCAAGACAACTATGTTTTCTCGCGTGAAGTCGACTGGAAACTCGACGATCTATAATTCTGCTATTTTAACAACAGATGTATTTCTCTCTCGGTTCTGTTGTCGCCTGACAGTTCGAAAAAGATCCAAACGGCGGATTGTCTCGGAGGTTTTTCATGAAAATAGTGAAGTAGGTGATCGAGACCAATGATCGCAGGTTACTACGGTGAAGTAGCGAAAATCACTCACAACGAAATTAGGACGCTGACAACCAGTTCCTGCGTTGAGGAGAGCCTAATACCAATCAGTGATATTCAGCATCACTTGCGGGACGATAGCAGCGCCAATTCACTTCACCATCTCCGTTAGAATCAGGCTTTAGCACGATCTAAACATAGTTACCGGCTATTTCGTTCAAGGGCGCGAGAGGTTTTCTGCTCAGCAAAACGCCTGATTAGCAGGAGTCAGGGTGGCGCTCTTCTCTTCTTCTGCGGGCGTGATGCCGCGCATCAATTTTGTTACAGTCCTCAAGTTGCTTTTAATACAACCTAGTATTATACACTGCCTTCTTTCTTCGGTGCGTATGTGACTTGCTTTAATGAAATCGTGGCACGATGTAGCTTAACGGCGAGTTGATTCCTGTTATGATTTGGTCGGAATGTCAGCGCAAGATTTCTTTGAGGCGGCCTTCTGTAGCGAGTGCGGTTGGCGGCGCAACTCGGCTCTTGTCACTGCGGCGAACCCATCGATCCTTTAAAATAAGAAAGTCAAGAAAGGGAGGCTTATATGGAAAATTTCGTGAAGTCTTCTCTGTTCTTGATGCTGGTCTTGTTTATACGAGGACTCGTTTTTGCTGAAACGATCAGGGTCGGCTACTCAGCTATTGCTGGCAATCAGCTTCCGGCGTGGGTGGCCAAAGAAGCTGGAATTTTCGACAAGAACGGACTCGACGTGCAGCTTGTTCACGCGGAAGGGAACGTGGCGGTCCTGGGCTTGGTTTCAGGTAACTTCGCGATCAGCCAAGTGGCCGGACCAGCCGTGATCAACAGCGCCTTGAAAGGCTCCGACGTTGTCTATGTTGCCGGTGGCATGACATCACTCAATTACTATTTGATGGTCCGATCGGAAATAAAAAGACCAGAGCAGCTCAGGCAGAAAATCGTGGCGATAAGCCGATTCGGTTCCGCGAGTGACTTTATCACGCAACTGGCGCTGGAGAGAATAGGCCTTAAAGCGGGGAAAGACGTTGTGATCGTGCAGATGGGCGATGCGCCGCGAAGGATAGAGGCAGCAATGGCCAACCAGATTCAAGGTGTGGTGCTAGACCCCCCTGCCAACGTGATCGCGGCGAGGCAGGGCATGGTGAGCCTGGTCAATCTAGCGGAGCAGGGACTTGTCTACCAGCACACAGGCGCTGCTACGACCAAGAAATATATCCGCGAGCGTCCAGATATAGTCAGGCGGTATGTCAAGTCGCAAGTGGAAGCTGTCCACCGAATCTACACCGACAAGGAAACTTCGGTCAAAGTTCTGGTGAAATATTTTGGGAAAAACATTGATCGGGACATACTTGAGGAAACTTGGAAAAACCTGGCCGACGAGCGAATCTTGCCGCGAAAACAATACCCTTCATCTGAAGGCATTAAGACAATCCTGGGGCAGCAACAAGGCATCGATCCGGCAAGCTTAATCGACAGTCGCTTTATCCGTGAGTTGGACGAGAGCGGTTACATTGATAAAGTTGGACGAGAGCGGTTACATTGATAAATTGTATAAAAATAAGGGGCGGATAAACTACTCCGCGCAAAGATCCAGGATGATGTGGGTTTCTTTATAGTCGGACAAACGTCAATTCTGAGTCGCTTTTGCTTGTTGCTCCCACTTTCGCATCTAATTGCTATTTTGGTTCTGAGCTCTCTACCGTTCGACCGAATCTCTTACCGGTAGCTGGCGTAGCCCGTCTAATCAAGTCCCTGTATTGAGTAACCTCTGAACCCATCGACCAGGATGCCTCAGTCAGTGAACCCGTAAACTTTCGGCAGCGGATGTAAACGAAAGTACTTCGTCTCTTTCTTTCTCAAACGCAATCGGCTGGAATCAATTCGTTTCACTAGCTACGAAATTCATCGCTAAAATCATCCTTTAGCACATTTGTAACGACGGCACCCGTCTGTCGTGCATGTGCTTAACAGGTTTTCTACTTGGCACAGCCCCTGCTCATAGCAGGAATCAGAGTGAAACTGTAAAAGAAAGGAGGTGAGAAAAATGAAAAAGAATATATCACTCATGATGAACCTGCTGCTGGCATCGACGCTGTTTTGGGGCGTGCCGCTGGCGTATGCGGAGGAGCTGAACTCGGAAGAGATGATCTCGGCGGTTCCTGCCGAACTCTCCGGTTACTGTCACATCCAGTCCCCGGCCATGCGCGAAGACAGTTTGTCCTGGACACGTCCAGTCTTTGATGACAGCACGGTCAACGCCGTCGATTTCTATGGACCATGTGATTATGATCCACTGGGAATCGACGCAGTTAAACGGGAGCAGCGCATACTACTTCGCGGATTCTACGGGGACGGCGAATGAACGACATCTCGAATGACAAACGTCATTAGGGGAGGGAGCTTCCCTCCCCTAATGAAAACTTTCACCGCATTGTGGATTCCAGATCTGATTTGCGCGGAAAACTGGCAGGTTAGTTCGTGATTGCCAATCTCTTAATTTTTTTCAGCAAGCCCTGGCGGCTAAGTCCCAAAGCCTCAGCCGCTCTTGCTTTGTTGCCGCCGGCCTTGAGCAGTGCTTCTTCGATCATGCGATGCTCAATGGCTTCAACGACTTCGCCGATCGTCTTTCCCTTGAAATGACCTGGGTTTTCTTGACGCATCGGTTCGGCTGCGTCGACGGGGAGGTCCAGCTGCTCTTCATCAACGGTTTTTCCCCTTACCGACGCTACCAATCGTTTGATCTCGTTTTCCAGCTGCCGGGCATTGCCGGGCCATGGGTAACTCCTCAGGCGGTCGATTGCTGCCGGCGTAAACTGCTTCGGCTCGACCTTCAGTAGCGCGCAATGACTGGCGAGAAAATGTTTGGCCATGACTGGAATGTCGTCGGCAATTTCCCGGAGCGCCGGCGTCTGAATCCGGACCACCTTCAGGCGATAATACAAATCGGCGCGAAACGCGCCTGCTTTGCTCGCCTCGTCGAGATTCTTATTGCTTGCTGCAATGATTCTGACGTCAACTGGAATCGGTCGTTGACCGCCGACACGATCGACCGCGCGTTCCTGAAGGACGCGCAGCATCTTGGCCTGGGCCGCGAGACTCAGGTCGCCGATTTCGTCGAGAAACAGCGTGCCTCCATTGGCCGCTTCGAATTTTCCCATCCGCTTTTCGACTCCGGTCGCCACGCCTCTTTCGATCCCATACAGCTCCGCTTCGACCAGATTGTCGGGCAGAGCCGCGCAGTTCAACGCAACAAAGGGTTGGTTGTAGCGCGGGCTGTTGTAATGCAGTGCCTTGGCGACGAGTTCCTTTCCGGTACCGCTCTCGCCCTGAATCAACACGTCCACAGAGCTTTCCCGTATTTGATCAATCAGCCGAATAATCGCTTGAATTTGCGGGCTCATCCCGACGAGATTGCGTAGATAGGGCTGGCCGATTTCAACTCTTTGTTGCAACTTGTCCTTTGGTTCGTTTCTTCCCTGTTCCCTTTTGAGCGCCTCGATCACGAGCGCTGTTTCGATCGCATTCGCGGCATGCGCCGCGAACGTTTCGAGGAGCTGTGCGTCATCGCAGGTAAACAGTCCGTCCAGCTTATTAATCGCTTCGCAAACGCCGACGACCTCTTCGTGAAGATTTTTGATCGGCACCGCTAAAATGGTCTTCGTTCGGTATCCGGTCCTGGAGTCCACCTCTTTGTAAAACAACTGGTGCTCATACGCATCGCCCACGTTGATGGTCTTTCCCTTCATCGCGGCGGCGCCCGCGACCCCAAGGCGGGCATCGAAGCAGATTTTCTGATTATCCAAAGATATCAACGAATAGAGCTCACATTTTTGACGATCGAAGAGAAAAACGCTTACCAAATCGGCGCGCAGCAGCTCCTTCACCTCACGCGCGACCAAATTCATCAGTGGAACGAGTTCTCGTTCCGAGTGGATCCGCCTGATGGTCGACATTAACGCAAGTTTATCGGTATCAGTCATAAACGAAGCTTCGATCTCGTCTGGAGCCTAGCTCATCGCGTACCATACCGCCAAAACAACTGTCAACGAGGCAAAAACCGAGAGCTCCTGGGTCGAGCGGCGGAAACGAAATTGACAAAGCGGAAACGGAGTTTCCACAGGATTCCGGGTTGCGTTCACACGTCGCGAGATGCACAGCAGTAACTAATTTTCGCTGCGCCCACCTCCTCGTTATACCCCTCGTCAACGCGGATAGAGCTCCTTGATAAAACCGTCTTTCGCGAGTTGCTCAAGGGGCGCCGGGTCATAGAACTGCTTCGGGTCGATGCTTTTCGCCTTCGGATTTCGCGTCGCGATGTCTTCGACGACTCCTTCCATTTCGGCCTGTGTCACGGTCGGTATGTCGCGGATATATCCCAGGACGTAGCTTTTGAACGCGCTTGCGAGCAGCTTGGTATCGGTGGTGCGCGTGTACTTACCGAGAATCCGAATCGTATAATCGGGATTGCTCTTGGCGTACTTGATGCCTTCAAGCGTCGCTTTCAAAAATCGGTTGACGGTCTGCGGCCGGCTTCGAATGAATGAATCCGTAGTGACCAGAGCCGTACCGGGATAGCGAAATTTAAGCTCGCCCAGATTCATGAATTCTTTGTAGCCAAGCTCCTTTGCCTTTTCGAGGGTCGGTGACGAGATCAGACCGCCTTTGATGACACCTTGCTGCATAAACAATAAAATTTCCGGAACGCCGCCGGTTTGAATCATCTTGATATCTTTGTTGGCATCCAGACCGAACTCCCCCACCGCTTTTCGCAGCCCCAGATCAGTCAGCGACCCGAAACGGCTGACGCCGAAAGTCTTGCCGCGCAAATCCTGCAGCGACGCGATATCCGGCGTGGTAACCAGGCTCATGGGAATTACATTGATGGTGGTGCCGATAATCGTCACATCGGAACCTGACAGGCGCGAAAACGCCGCAGCAGCTCCCGACCCTTGTACGATCTGAGTATCGCCCGAAACCAGGGTTGTAATCGCTTGCGCGCCGGCAACATAGATGATGCGCACATCGAGACCGTATTTCTTGTAAATCCCGGCCTCATACGGTACCCATGTGGTGATCGACGTGGCGGCGATCGACGAATAGCAAACGTTGATCCGCTCCGGTTCCGCCGCCTGCACGCTTGCAGTCACCGCCATCGGCACAAATCCCAGCAACACAAATATAAGTTGAGCGATCGGACTTGGGTTCATAGATTTTGGCTCCATTCTTCACTCAGCCGGGGTTGACCGGGGCATCGCGCTGACCTTAAGAGACGCGTCGCGTTGAGTCAAGTTGATCGCTTTGGCTACATTGAGATGCATTTTTCGGTGTGATATTGGCGAGAAGGCTAACCTGTGGCTCGCTGAGCTATGAATAGCGCAATAAAAAGTGTGGGCGTCGTCGGTCTCGGCGTGATGGGTTTCGACATCGCGTTTTTATACGCGATGAAAGGCTTTCCCACGATGATTTACGATGCTGCGAGACCAGCGATGAACACGGTGGAACATCGGCGGGAGCAAACGATTGAACGACTGCGAAAACGCGACCGCATCAACGACGTCCAAACGAATAACGTTCGAATGTTGCTGATAAAGGCCTCCGCACTTGAAAATTTTTCGAGCATGGATCTGATCACGGAAGCGGTTTCGGAAAATACTCGAACCAAGCAGTCAGTTTATGCAGCACTCAGATCGGCGAGGTTTCATGGAATGTTGACGACCAATACGTCTTCCGTTACCCGTGCAACTTTGCTCGCCGCGGGCGCCTATGATTCTGACCGGTTTGGCCTCACGCATTATTTCAATCCGGTGCTGCACACGCAGATGGTCGAAGTGGTGAGCGGTGATATGGCGGTCCATGATCGCCAATCCTTGCTGGCATTCTTACGGGACATCGGCCGCCAGCCGGTGGAGACTCAGGACATTTCCGGTTTCATCTCCAACAGCATCCTCATGGTATACGCCGTGATGGCGCTGCGATTGTTGGAAGAGGGCGCGACCATCGAAGCCGTCGATCAGGCCGCCAGAGAGCTCAAGCTTTTGCCGCCGCTATTCAGCTTCGATAATTGGAAGCCTTCCATCGTCGAAGATGTCACTCGCGTGATGTTTGAGCACCGTGGCGATGCGTTTTTACGCTCGTCTCGCTTGTTGCGGCAGCTGGCAATGAACAATCCGCGCTTTTATGTGGACCAAAAACCGAATCCGAAGATTTACGATTTGCTGGAGGCGGCGAAGCAATCAGTAGACGATCCGAGTGTGAGGCGAGCTTTACGCATCGCGACACTGTGGGCTGCTGCGCGCGTTGTGGAACTCGGCGAATCGCCCAGTACGATTGATTTCGTCGCGCAGGAAGGAATCAAGCTTCCCGAAGCGCCTCTGCAGACGATCGACGCGATGGGGGCTGCGCAAATTCTCGAACAATTGGCCCAAGTCAATCAGCAGTTGACAGGCGAGCCTCTGACTCCGCCCAAACTTCTCAGTGCAATGGTTCAAGCCAATCAGACATTTTACAAAAACAATCAACCGAACCCCTGGTTGACAACCTACATCGATCGAGTGGCCAATCATGCGCGCGATTGACGTCCACGTTCATCCGAGCACGCGTGGCCTTGACCGCGACGCATGCACATACTTTAGACGCGACCTCAGCGAAGTGCCGCAAACCGCGGAAGCATTCGCTGAGTTGTATATCAGACACGATGTGAAAGCTCCGCTCATCGGCTGGCATCCTTCTACGGTGATAGAAGGCAGCCAAAACAGCAATGAGCACGTAATCGACCTTGCGAACAAGTTTCCCGATGCTTTTCCGGGGGTCCTCGGCTCGTTGGATGTTCACGCCAATGACTTGAACGCTGTTGCCCGTTACGCGGAAGACTTGGCTCGAAACGCCAAAGTTCTCGGATTCAAATTCCACCCGCCCGATCAGGGATTCTATCCGACTGAGCGGAAACTGTATCCGATCTGGGATGTCCTCCAGGAGAGCGGTAAGCCGGTGATGTTCCATGTCGGCTTTACCGTCCTCGGAGCGAACACCGAAGGTGGCAGCGGCATCGCGTTGGATTATGGCAGACCGGTTCACCTTGATACGTTGGCTCGTGACTTTCCTCGCATGAAAATCATTGCCGCCCATCCCGGTTGGCCTTGGGAACAAGAGCTCGTCGGAGTGGTAACGCACAAGAAAAATCTCTTTGTCGATACCTCGGGATATCTCGCGGAGCAGTTACCGGAAATTTTTCTCAAGGCGATCGGCGGGCGCCTTCAGGATAAGGCGCTTTTCGGCACGGACTTTCCGTATGTCGATTTGGAGAAAGCGCTGGCGAGCTTCGATCGGATGAACTTTAAAGACAGCGTCAAAGAAAAACTGTTGCTGACCAATGCCAAGGCTCTTTTACGGTTGTAAACAGCAGACATGGCTCAGCTATTCTGACTGTCATTTCGACCGAAGGGAGAAATCTTCCGAAACTACGGACCGGCAGAGCTGGTTTCAGCAGGAGAAATGGCTATGAACATGCGCGCTCGACTCGAATGGATTGCGTTGTTGCTGGTCCTTGTCGCCGCCGCATCCACTGCGACTGCCGCGACACTGGAACGCCTGAGAATTGGCTATCCCTCGCCGAGCGCCAATTTCTATCCGCTGTTTGCCACAAAGGAAGCCAATCTCTTCGAGAAGTACGGCTTTGAACCGGAAATGATTTATGTCCAGGGCGTCCAACTGATCGCCGTTCAAGTGGCGGGTCAGTTGGATTTCTCCTCGGTTTCCGGTCTGGTTTTCCTGCAGGCCTCAGTTGAGGGCTCCGATCTCATCATGCTCGCCAGCTCCAACGACAGCCAACCGATGAAGCTCATGGTTCACAGCGGCATCGCGGACCCCAAAGACCTGAAAGGAAAAACCATCGCGGTAACGCGCTTTGGCTCGCTGACTGATCTGCTGCTCCGCCCGATGCTCAAGACTTGGGGACTCGAACCACAGAAGGATGTGAAGCTGCTTCAGATCGGCAGATTACCGGATATGGTTCTCGCCATCGCTCAAAAAAAAGTCGATGGTGGCGTGATTTCTTTTCCCAATTCCTTGCAAGCCGAAAAAATGGGCGCCAAGACTCTCCTCGATTTTGCCGATTCAGGGTTGGACATTCCGTCCACCACCATCGTAGCGAGCCGGAAATACGCCAACGCGCATCGTGACACCGTGCTGCGATTTCTCAAAGCATATATCGAGGGCACGCGTCGGCTGCTCACGGATAAAGAGCTCGGCATTCGCGCACTGAGAAAATACGGTGGCGTCAACGACCGAGAGCTTCTCACGACGACCTACGATCTTTTCACCAGCCGTTATACAAAGAAAGTGCCCAAAATTAATCCAAAGACGGTGGAAACGGCTTTGAGCCTTCTTGCCGATGTCACACCGAAAGCGAAGGGCCGCAAGGCCGAAGAGTTTATCGACACGAGTTTTGTAGACGAGTTGGAAACAACCGGGTTCATCAATTCGATCTGGAAATAGACGCAGGGGCGGACCTGTATGTCCGCCGAGCATTGGACAGTCACGCGAAGGAGCGATCAATTTCATGGCGCAAGAAAAAATCGCCTCGCAAGCGTATCTCGAAGTGGCTGCGGCACACGACGTCGAGTATGTTTTTGGTCTGCCCGGCACCAGCGGCCAGGAATTTATCGGCACCATCGCAGATCAGGAAAAGATTCGCTTCATTCTTGCGCTTCATGAGACCTGCGTTGTTTCCATGGCTGATGGCCATGCGCGCGTGACTGGCCGTCCCCAGCTCGCACAGGTGAGCACGTTGCCAGGCTCGTGCAATGCAGTCGGCGCGCTTTACGATGCTTATCGCGATCGATCGCCCGTGATTGTGACATCGACGAACGTCGACACCAGAATTGCCGGACGCGATTCGCACACCGAAGGCAAAGACCTGGTCGAGATGACCAAGCAGTTCACGAAATGGAGCGCCGAAGTCCATCGCGCCGACCGCATTCCTGAATTTTTGAATCGCGCCTTCAAAGTAGCCGCGACACCGCCAACTGGCCCCGTTTATCTTGCACTTCCGAGCAATTTGCTCGGCGAGCCGATCAGCGTCGAAAATCCGGTCGCGGAACGCTCGCGCATCATCGCTCGCATCGGCGCCGACCCTGAAGCTTTGGAAAACGCGGCCAAGCTTCTCGCGGCAGCAAAGCGCCCGCTGATCGTTGCCGGCAGCGGTATCGCAAAAAGCGGTGCCACTGAAGAGCTGATCAAATTCGCCGAGATGGTTGGCGCGCCGGTGGTGATGGAGCCGCGCTATTCCTTTCTGAGCTTTCCGACGGATCACCCGCAGAGTTTTCAGATCGCCGAACGCCAGCCGTCATTCAACCTGCCGGTTTGGGGCGAACCCGATCTGTTGCTCGCAATTGGCTGCCGCCTCATTCGCGAGTACCGCTATCTTTCGGAGCCGGTGATCAAGCCCGAAACGCGCTCTATTCACATAGAGGAAGATCCCTGGGAAATCGGCAAAGTTTTTCCCATCGACGTTGGTATTATTGCCGACCCGCGAAGCGCACTGCGCGCTCTGCTCGATATCTATCCTCGGGTCAGTGCAGATATGAACGGAAGAAACGAGCGGCTCGAGCTGATCAAAAAGGCGCAGCAACAAATCAACGCCGAGCGTGAGGCTAAAACAAGACAGGGTTGGGACGCGACACCGGTCAATACTGCGCGGCTGGTTCAAACCATGGATCGGCTGATCGAGAACGATGCGTTAGTTGTGAATGAGAGTCCGACCAGCAAAGATATTCTGATGGCCAATTTTCGTTTTTCTGCCAATCGGTCGTATTTCTCAAATTCATCCGGTGGCTATCTCGGGTGGGGCCTTGGTGCCGCCATTGGTGCCAAGCTCGCCGCGCCGGGGCGGCGAGTGGTCGCCTGCCTCGGCGACGGCTGCGCCATGTTCGGTTTGCAGGGTTTGTGGACGTTGGCCAAATATCGCGTCCCACTCAGTGTCATCGTCTTCAACAACCGAGCTTACATGGCGGTTAAAAACCAATTTCGCGGCTCTGAAGAGCGGATTCGCATCGCCGCGGAAATGGGAGCGGAGATTACCGGCCCGGATCTAAACTTCGCCCGGCTCGCGGAAACCTTCGGCATCTATGGCCAGCGGGTTGAGCATCCGGATGCAGTTGAGCCGGCGCTTAAGCGCGCCCTGGAGCAAAACGGTCCCGCGCTAGTCGACGTCGTGATCGCGCAAAACACCAGAAAGGACTGACTGGATCGGAGGGGAGCGCAGAAATAATGACTCATCACACAGGACAAGAAGAAAACGAAGGTAGGGCGCAACACGCTGCGCCCGATGGCAATTCAGAAATCCTTCGTACTACTATAGCCGCAAATTTGCGCGTCTTGCGCAAATTCTCGGAAGACGCACCACAGAGGCACGCGGGATGCAGAGATTCGATTTCGTTTCGCATCCTTTTTGACAATCTCTCATCTGAACTCTGTGTTCTCTGCGTTCTCTATGGTGGAATCCTCCGGGCATTTGGTTGCGGCTCTGCCGCGCTAAATCCTTTGTGATCTCATTCGAAAACGGACGCTGCGTTGCTAGTGTTTCAGTTCCGTCAGTCCCGCATGTTTTTAGCGGGAATCCAGGCGAATTCGGACTGGACCCCCGATTAAAACATTCGGGGTGACGAGTTGGGATATCGAGCGCAGACTGATCATGAAACATTCGTGGTAAAACTCTCGACCTCGCAATACAGACTTACTTAGGAGGGAGTATGACGAAAGAGGCGAAAGAAGCATTCGAAAAAACCGCCCTCGGCGCGGAGAACAAAGCCTATAACATCATTGCCAAGCTCGACCCCGAGTATTTCGAAAAGCTCAAGGGCCTCTATGTCGACGCGACCTTCGGCCGTGAAGGCGCCCTGCCGCGTCGCACCAAAGAGTTGATTATGATCGGCATTTGCTGCGCGCTCAATCGCCCGCGCGGTGTGCGTCTGCATAGCGAGCGCGCGTTGACCCTCGGTGCAAGTCCGCGCGAAGTGTTGGAAGCCGTCGAAGTCGCCGCGATTCCCGGCGGCATGCCAGGCCTCTGGCTTGGAGTCGAAACGTTGCAAGAAATTCTCAAAGCACGCGGAGAGGAATTCAAGTGATACCGGTTTAAACTACCGGGATCTTTTCATCTCCTTTGTTACGGGAGAAGGCTCTCACCCAACTCTCTCCCATATGGCGAGGCGGTAAGATTCTCAAAACGATTTAAACAGCTTCAACGGAGCGACGCGATTGAACGACTTAAACGATAAACCAAACCCCGGTCCGCTCGCCGGCATTCGCGTCCTCGACTTGACACGGGTTCTCGCCGGTCCTTACTGCACGATGTTTCTCGGCGATCTCGGCGCCGAAGTAGTCAAGATCGAGCAACCCGGTGTGGGCGATGACACCCGCGGCTGGGGCCCGCCCTTCGCCAATGGCGAAAGCGCCTACTTTCTTTGTATCAACCGGAACAAGAAAAGCCTCACGATCGATCTCAAATCAGCGCCAGGCATTGCTCTGGTGCGCCAACTGGCAGAGCGCGCCGACGTGCTGATCGAAAACTTTCGTCCCGGAGCGATGGAACAGTTTGGACTTGGCTACGAGCGACTTCACGCTACGAACCCGAAACTGATTTACGCCTCGCTCTCCGGCTTTGGCGCCGACGGCCCGATGGCCGATATGCCGGGCTATGATCTCATAATCCAGGCATGGGGAGGCTTGATGAGCATCACTGGCAGCGAGGAGAGCGGGCCGTTGAAAGTCGGCGTGGCAATCATCGATCTGATCGCCGGGTTGATGCTCGGCAAATCCATCGCCGCTGCCCTTTACGCCAGGGAAAAAATCGGCGTCGGCCAAAAACTCGACACGTCATTGCTCGAAGCCGAGGTTGCCGTTTTAATCAACGCCGGTAGCAATTACCTTGTGGGCGGAAAAGTTCCCGGCCGCTGGGGCAACGCGCATCCAACGATCGTCCCCTATCAAAGCTTTCAAACCGAGGACAGTCATTTGGTGGTCGGAGTGGCCAGCGAGGGAATTTGGAAACGGTTTTGCGCGGCCCTTGGCAAATCCGAGCTCACTCGAGATCCACGCTTTGAAAGGAATTCCAGTCGCGTCGCAAACCGGGAAGCTTTGATACCGGTTTTAGCCGAGATATTTCGCAGCCAAAACAACGAAAGCTGGCTTCGCCTGTTGAACGAAGCCGAAGTGCCTTGCGCGCCAATTCAAACCATCGATCGAGTATTCCAGTCGCCGCAAGTTTTGCACCGCAAGATGCTCCTGGAAGTGGAGCATCCAACGGCAGGAACCGTGCGTATGGCGGGCTTACCAGTCAAATTTTCCGCTACCCCGGCCACTGTACGACTGCCGCCACCCTTACTCGGCGAACATTCAGAACAAGTGCTTTCTTCATGGTTAGGCTTGAGCAGCGAGGATGTAGAGAAGCTTAAACAGAAGGCCATCATATGAACGGCAAAACATTCGAGGAATTCAAAATCGGTGATCGTTACATCACCGGCCGGCGCACGGTCGCAGAGCACGATATTTTGCAGTTCGTCGGGCTGGTCGGTTTGACTGAACCACTCTTTCTCGATTTAGAATACATTCGCAAGGAAAGCCTCTATGGCGAGCGCATCGCGCCGGGAAGCTTGACCTTCGGCATGGCCGAGGGTCTGACGGTGCAAACCGGAATCATACACGGGACAGGCATGGCGTTCGCCGGCTTGGACAAGATGCGTCTTTTTGGCCCCGTCAAAGTCGGCGATACGATTCAGGTCGAGATCGAAGTGCTCGAGACGAAACCTGTACCCACGCGGGGCGGTGGGATTGTACGTTATCGTCAGTCGGTCAAGAACCAGAAGGGCGAAACCGTCATGGAGTACGATGTTGCGCGCTTGATCCGCGGCACGCTCGCCCATTCCTCTCCTGCAGATGGCTGAGCGAAACAAATGCGGTTCAAAACCGTTAACCTCGATTATGAAAACAAACCGGGCACATCGTTTACAGCCTAACAGCCAGAGACAACTAGGAGCTTGCCGATAGGATGCGAACAAACTACTGTCATGATGACTTTTCAGAGGAGGTACGTATGATAGCGGAAAAACTTTCCCGAGGCTTGATGACGGCTGTGATCGTTGGTGTCTTCGGCCTGGGATATGTTTGCGGCTCGATGACACAACGGCAAGCGGAAGCCCAGATCGGCGGGTTGCTGGACAAGGCGGGCAAGGCTGGCGGCCCCGTGGGCTCGGTGGCGCAATTTGGTTCTTCGCTGGTTGAGATGCAAGATCACATCAGCGGGCTACAGAAGAATTTGGATACTTTTAAGCAGGTGCAATCCGCTCTGGGCAAATAGCGCCGTGGTCGCTCAATGCGGCGGCAGTGATTTTGCGCTCAGCGCCGCTATTTATTGCGCTCGTATCAACGGCGCACTGCGGAGAGGTGTGACCGCAGACCAGCCAATCAGAATGACGTACTTTGTCGATGTCGCTTACTGGGTTGCGTTTAAGGGTGACGGTTTTGCTTCGTCTGTTTGATCTATAAAAAATTCGGTGATCCTCTGATCGCCTTTCCGGATTATCAACATGAAGCTTTCAATCAAAGCGATGATGATCGCAGGCGCATTGTTCAAAGCCATCGTTTTTCTGTTTATCTCGTTGATGAATCTCATTTTGCGCCCGTACGGCGGCGCGTATCTTGCGTTTTTAAGCTCGCTCTATCCCGGTTATGATCCGATCAATGTGCCGATCGCTCTGATCCTCGGCACGATCTATTCGTTGATTGCGGGAGCGTTGGCAGGTCTTCTTTTCGGTGGTCTTTACAATTTCTTCACAGAACGCACTTAACA
>Ga0070664_100000339_pt1 | contig 34114 bp, 49 predicted proteins | sample KBSC73metaG_FD_65863 | JGI IMG/M metagenome (GOLD analysis project Ga0070664, IMG submission 65863) | Corn rhizosphere microbial communities from Kellogg Biological Station, Michigan, USA - KBS C7-3 metaG | ecosystem: Host-associated > Plants > Roots > Rhizosphere > Soil ... | reverse complement strand
CCAGGCGCTGCTGGTGCCCATCCGGGACGCCGGAAAGAAGATACATAGCCTGCAGGCCATATTCCCACAGAAAGTAGGCCAGCGCGACAAGGACTACCTGAAGAATGGCGCCAAGTCGGGACACTTCTACAGCATCGGCAAGCCTGTCACCATGGACGTCGGCGGCCGGCAGCGCCTGGTGATCATGATCGGCGAGGGCTATGCCACGGTGGCCACTGCCCACGAGATCACAGGCCACGCCGGCATCGTGACATTCGACGCCGGTAACGTCCCCGCCGTGGCGCGCGTGCTGCATGCCAGGTTCCCGGACGCCCTGCTTGTGTTCCTGGCCGACAACGACCAGTGGACCGACGGCAACCCGGGCGTACGCTTCGCCACGGCGGCAGCGGCCGAAGTCGGTGGTGTCGTTGCCATTCCGCAATTTCCGGCCGACTCCCAGGACCGCCCGACAGACTTCAACGACCTGGCCGAGATCAGCGGCTCAGACGCGGTTCGCGACACCATCGCCGAGGCCATCAACCCGCCAGAGGCTATCCCCGAGGATGAGCCACCCCAGGGTGACGCCGACGAGCCTTTGGCGCCGCCACCGGCCGCCGACGACACGCCGACCCGCAACGGCCACTTCGTAATCTTGGGCTACAACAGAGGCATCTATTACATCTTCCAGCATGGCAAGCGCCAGATAGCGCAGATCACCAAGGCTGATATGGGGGAGAAGGGCCTGATCGAGTTGGCGCCGCTCAACTGGTGGGAGGCCACATTCCCAGGCATCCGGACCAAGATCGACACCAATGCAGCTGCTGAGTTCATCGTCCGCACCGCAGAGCTCCGTGGCATCTATGACGAGAGCCGCGTGCGCGGCCGCGGCGCATGGGTGGACGACGGCCGCATGGTGTTCCACCACGGCGACTGCCTGTCGGTGGACGGCCGCTATGTCGACGTCACGCATATCACGTCGGACTACACCTACGAGCTCGACCGTTCGCTGCCGCATCCCGCCGACACAGCGCTGACGGACGCCGAGGGACAGAAGCTGCTGGACCTGGCGAAGGAATTCCGGTGGACCAAGCCCTGCAGCGCGCCACTGTTGGCCGGCTGGGTGGCGCTGGCGCCGCTGTGTGGTGCCCTGCGCTGGCGGCCGCACATCTGGCTGACTGGCGGCGCGGGCTGCGGCAAGTCCACGGTGCTCGACAAATTCGCGCACCACTTGCTGGGCGGCATCGACCTGTATGCCCAGGGCAATAGCAGCGAAGCCGGCATACGCCAGACACTGCTGGCTGACGCCCGCCCTGTGCTTTTCGACGAGAGCGAGAGCAACGAGGAATCGGACGCCAGGCGCGTGCAGAACGTGCTGAGCCTGATCCGCCAGAGCTCCACTGAATCAGAGGCCCAGACCCTCAAGGGCACCGCCGGCGGCCAAGCTCAGCACTTCCACATCCGCAGCATGTTCTGCCTGGCCAGCATCCAGGTGGCGCTCAAGCAGCAGGCCGACATCGAGCGCCTGACTGTGCTGGCGCTCCGGCCAAAGCGCGATGACGCCGACGCCGCTGGCACGTGGGTGCGCATCAGCGAGGCTCTGTACCAGATCCAGCGCGACGACACCCTGCCGGCGCGGCTGTTCCGGCGCTCCATGACGCTGCTGCCGACCACGCTCCGGAACATCCTGGTGTTCGCCAATGCGGCCGCCGAGAAATTCGGCAGCCAGCGCGACGGTGACCAGTACGGCACGCTGATGGCCGGCGCCTGGTCGCTCATCAGCACCGAAGTGGCTACCAAGGCCCAGGCCATGGAGCTCATCAACAGCTACGACTGGTCAGAGCACCGCGAGCAAAACGACACCGACGAGGGCCAGCGCGCGCTGTCCAGTCTGATGGGCGCACACGTGCGCATCAAAGGCGGCCTGGAGGTAACCGTGTATGAGCTGGTGTGTGCGGCGTTCGGTGAGCCAACCGAGATGGCGGACCTCACCCAGGCGACGGCGGATGCCATCCTGCAGCGCCACGGCATGCGGGTCAGGGGGGATAGGTTGCTGTTGGCCAACAACAATGACTCGATGAAGCGGCTGATGTCCGGCACCACGTTTGAAGCCGACTACCGTGGCGTGCTGCTGCGCGTGGCGGGCGCTGACCGCAACGACAACAAGCCGGCGCGGTTCAATGGCGTGCAGACCAAGTGCTTTAGCTTGCCGCTGGGGCCCATCGTGAGTGGTGATCGGAATGAGCCGGCGTTCTGAAAATAAAACAGGGGATCAAACCGTTGAAGATTGACCCCCCGAGTAGACTTGCGCGAACGCTCATCCGGTGTGAGAACTTTGAGTATAACAAAAAAGCCCGCTCGAGGCGGGCTATTTCAGGGCTGGCTGCCTCAGTTCGAGACGCGTTCGAAATCCAGCTTAGGCACCGACTCCGGTAGCGCCCGGCGGTTCGCCACCTGGTACCAGTGGATCATCACCACGCCGCCTGATGTGGTCCAGCAGCCGTAGGAGGCGCCGGGCTCGCCGCGATACGGGATGTGGATGGCCGTCTTCATAGACGGTGTTTCCTGGCAGGGAAGATCGCTGAGCGAGATGGTCTCTGCGGGGTAGCGCGCGATGGCGGTGATGCTCTGGGCCTGGGCCGTGGTGGCTGATGCCAGTAGTGCCAGGGATGTGATGAGCAGTTTCATAGTGGTCCTTCGTGGTGATGGCTTCATTATTGATCATTTATGATCAGATTTGCAACCACCAACACGAAAGACCGTTAATGAAGTGTGGTTATTGCTTGATGATAGGAAGCAATGCCGCGGCTTTACGGGTCGCCAGCGCTGCCTCTGCGTCGTATCCCCAACAGGATTGGGCGATGTAGTCCAGGTGGATGCGTTCGCCGGCTTTGATGTATATGCGCATCTTGATCGCAAGAGACTGCAGTGTTCCACCGTGCGAGAAACCACGCCACCGGTGCTCATAGCCGCCGATTTTGTCCATGTAGATGCGTGAGCCCTTGTAGTCGTCGATCCACCAAAGTTTGTTGCGGTCGTCCATCTCGATTCTGGCTACTCGCTTGGCATCGGCATTCCAGAAAAACCGCCTGCCGTGCTCGCTGATTGCCTTGATGAGCTCATTGGCATGCGCCATGCGCTCGCGGCGGCCGGCTTGGATATGGGTGACGCGTGGCTCCTGCGCGCGGAATGCGGCCTTGATGGCGCCAGCGATGCGCTCGAGGTATGCGAGCCGCTGTTCGCCCTTGGCAGTCTCCATGGAACGGATCAGGTTGTCGGCGATGTAGCCGGCATCGCAGCCCATCACAAACTGGCGCACGGTGTTGTTGCCCATGGCGCCCCAGTAGGCCGTCCAGGCGGCATCGTAGCACGACACGATGATGCGGCCTTTCCCGGGTTCGATGTCCTCGGTGATGACGCGGATGGGGTCTAGCGCGCCACGGTTCGGCACGTCTGGCGCAACATCGGTGATGGTCAGCATGGTGACCTTGGTGGTGGTTAGTTTCATGGTGTTTTTCCTTGCTTGACCAGTAGCCGCACGCGCTCCGGCATCTCGCCATCGCCTGGGCAGAATTCAAAGCCTCCGGGCTCTTCGCACAGCGTGTCCCAGCACTCATCGTGAAAGCGGTTCTTGAACCAGGCGCCGTCATGGTTGCCGGTCTGCTTGTGGTGCTTCTCTCCCACTGGGATTGGCCCGGCGCAGTACGTGCATCGGTGTGCCTTGCGCGCCACCGGCGTGGTGGCCGGGGTGTAGAAGTCGCTCACCGCGGCACTTCGACGGCATGCAGCGCGTAGACCTTGACGCTGGGGTCGTTGTCTATCTCTTCGCTCCAGATCTTGCGAAGGTTGTCCATGGTGGGCCGCACCTCGTGCCACATTGGGAGTTGGCCGGTGAAGCCAACGGTGTAGCCGATGGGGGCTGCCGCGGCGGCATCGATCTGCGCCTGGAGGGCGTTGCGCTGGGCTGTTACATCGTCAATCTTGTTGCGCGCTTCACGAAGCTGCTCCTCGAGCGCTGGAACGCCACCGATGTCGTAAAGGACGTTGACGCTGGCTGTATCAATGCCCTTGCACGCGTTCCAGCACGCCACCAGTCGGCGGCCTTCATCAAGGCATCCATCGTGTAAGACGGCCAGCGGCTTGTCGTCGGAATTGCGGATCTCGGGGTGGGCGTAGGTGGTAAACAGGTGGAGCGGGCCGGTTGTGAATGGTGTAGTCATAGTAATAGCCGGGCCTACCCCGGCAGGTGTTGATCAATGTGCTTTTGCCCTGAGTTCTTTTTGGCCGTCGAGCACGCCGGCGCGCAGGCTGGCCCACATCTGATCGTCCTGGGCGGCGTCCACGACATCCTTCAGGAGGGCTTTTGTCATGTCGAGTTCTTGTTCCAATTCGGCGGAGTACATCACCATGCCGGTGAGGCCTGTCTCAGGCATGGTCTGCAGGGCATGCAGCGGCATGGTGGAGCAGATGGTGCAGGAGATCAGCGCTCGGGCGCGGGCGGCTTGGTATTCCTGCGACTGTGTAGCCTGGCCGGCGCCCTTGTCGGCGAAGTCGAGCAGTTGTTGGATGTTCATGATTGGTGGTGGTGTAGGGCAACATCGCCCGCGACAACCCCGCGCGCGGGGCTGGCGCTGGAGATGTCAGGACCACCAGGCAACCAGCACGGCGGCCAGCCCGATGCCGATGGCGATGGCCATGGCGATGGCTGCGCGGCGCTCGGTGGCGCTGATGTGGATGCTGATCATGTCGGCGTGTTGGCGGTGGGGGTTCATGGTGTTGATCAAAATAAAAATAAATTTTACTCTAATTTGAGCAATATTTGTTTGTTTAGTTTATTGGTATGCCGGTTATGCGGCTCAGAATCGCCGCCTGACAGCCGTCTGGATAGATAGCGCCCATTCTGTTGTACTCCCGCATCATGGCCTGCAGCACCTCTGTTTCCTCGGTAGTGAGGATGATTGGATTGACCTCGGATGGCACTCTTTCGACTGTGAAATTGTCATCTTGGTAGATGCGTCTGTCGTTGTTGAGTTCTGGCCTGCTGCCTGGGATGCCGTACAGTGTCATGGCCTCGCGGTTGGCGCCAGCTGGGCTTTCAGCGTCGACAGTTCCGATGAAGCCGATGCCGACGACGATTACTTTCCACTCATGCATTGCCGCTCCATGGATATTGGTAATGAAATGCTCTTCCACTCGCTGCGCGCCGTGCGGCGGTGCCAGACGGAGAAGTTCTGGGATTCGCGCCAGCAGGTGTTGGCGTGCATGGTCATGAGGCCGATGACGGCGTCGGCATCGCGCCAGTAGATGACCTGGCCCGGCTCTGCAGACTGGATGTCGGCGGTGCCGTGCACGACGGCGTAGCGGTCAGAGTTGGTTGGGGTTGGCATATGGCGTGGTGTTGAGGTTTTTGTCGGGTTGAAAAAGAAGCCGGGCGATCTCGTAGACCCGGTTCTGGATACGGGACTCTTCGGCACGCAGCGCAGCGATCTGCTCGCGCACCACGGCGTGGCGCTTGCTGAGATCGGTGGCTTCGTCGTGCAATTGTTGGCGGGTCATGGACGTTGACATGGTAGTCAGGCGACGTTGTAGAGCCTGCAGAGTATGGACACGCCGAGCGAGACGGCGGCAAGCGTGATGGCCAAGCGCTTGTCCATGTGTGGTGCAGCAAAGATGGCGGCCAAAAGCATAAAGTGGGTGGTTGCTTGCATACAGTTCTCCTTGGTTGGTAATCACACTGGCAAGGCCGGAGCCTTGACGCTGGGATCACGCTGCGTTGCAAGCGATCAGCCACCAGCCGTTGCGCGATGCCTGGATCTTGGCGGCATCGAGCGCAAGTTCCGCGCTGTCTGCGAACACGTCAAACCGCACATGAACTGTGGCACCAGGGACTGCGCATTTTGCTACGAACTTCATTTCTTACTCCTATTTAATGCAACCGATGTATTAAATGTAATCTTTTTTGAGTAAGCCGTGTGTCGTATTTGCGCAAATTTTAGTAATATTTTAATCTGCGGCAACCTTCGCCCAGTAGGCATCATCCGCCCAGGCGACATCAAGGAATGGATGCTGGCCCCAGCGGTCGTGCCAGCACCACACTGACGCCCGGCAGTCCTTGGCCTCAAGATGGTGCTCAAAGATGTGGGCGCGGGTGGCGTCGAATGTGAAGGTGTAGGGCTCGAGCGGCACGGGCTGGATCATCCAGGCGAGCCGGCCCTCTATCAGGGTCTCAACAACCCAGCCCCGGGCGCGCGGGCCGTGGGGGCTGGGTGCAGTGGTGGAGTCGTGGATGATGGTCATACAGTTGCATTCTACTCAAATTCGATGCACCGCAGTGCTGCGGCTGAGCAAATTTGAGTAAATTTACTATCAATGATAGTGCGTGGTAGTGTGATAGTAAGTTGATAGTGCGGGACCGGAAACCCAAGCCTGGCAAGGGTTTCGGGCGCTATCACGTGTGATGCGATGCTGGCGGTGTGGCAGCGTCGAGTCGCTGAACCAGCATGGTGCCATCGTCCTGGACCCGGCAGCGCAGGCGCCAGCCAGTGCGGGCACCCTTTTGGCTGACGGCGCAGCGCAGGCGCAGCCTGTCCTGTGGACTAATGTCAAAGGTCAGCGACGTCTGCGTGGCCAATCTCTCAAGGCCCCAGACGGTTTGCCTCGAATTGGCCTGTGCAGGGGTCTGGTTGGGCACGTAGGCCGCCATTTCTTCTGCGGTGAGGGGTAGCCTAGTCACACGGATTGCGTTGCCTTCACGGTTGCAGGCGTAGCGGACCTCGCCGCTGCGACTGCGAACGGATGCCGCCACCCTGACACTCTGATGCATTGTGGGCGCCAGATTGAACAAAAATGACTCACCAACCTTCAGGCTGTCCATGTTGGAGAACTCAGCACCTCGTCGCCTGGTCTCCCATTTGACGCGAGTGACCTCAACGCCGGCGTTGGTCACGTTGATCTCCAGCCCAATCTTGCGTGCCTTTGCAAAGGCTTTGGCATAGTCGGCGACGGTCAGGTTTGGAACTCCAGGTTGCTGAATTGTGGCTTTGCTACCTTCGTGCATTGCTACCAGTATCCGGCGTACAGCGATTTCGTCTAGTCTCATAGGGTCTCACTTTCGTTGATTTACAAGGGTTTTTTCGCATTCGTGCGTCAGTCTAAGTATTCGCTGTTACCGGGAACCACAAAAACCGCCGCGACAAAAGCTCCCCCAGGATATCACAATATTCATCACCACACACCCACACAATATACATGTGTTGTGTATATAACAAATCACCTACATGGGTATACATCCATAATAATAATAATATTGGTATCAAGGTATATAAATAATAAGGAAAATCAACAACTTAGGCCGGAACTTTTTGCGGAACTTTGACGGAACCCAGCGGTACTGTGGTAGCTGCAACAAATTTGATCAAGTCACCCAAATGATCATCCAAAATCCCGCGAATACCTGAGACCCCGCAGGTGCTGCAAGTTGATCGTTTATGATCATCTTTTGCTTGCTCAAAATTGGGCGAAAAATCGCGTAGAATTGCTCAATTAAAAGCAAGGGGCGCTGATGGTCGAGTATTTTGGCTATGACAACGTGCCGGGGAAGACGTACTTCCGGTGCGATAGGATGCGGGCCACGCTGAGCACGGATGCGTGCAGTCAGCAGTGGCGCATGGCTGACGAGCTCAACGATGGCCGGCATAGCGCCTGCAGGCTGTGTCCGCTGGGGGCGGTGCATGCCGGTGAGGTGGCGGCCAGCATGAGCCCGCTGAAGGGCACGCTGACGTGCGCGAGGTGCCATAGGGCTGCAGGGCGGCTGATACGCGGCATGACCTGCGTGTCGTGCTACAACCGCGCCAGGGAACAGCAGATAGGCCGCAATGCCAAGGGCACGGCGCCGGTCAAGCTGAGCCGCCTGGAGCCACGGCGGATCCGATACCGCAACGGCGCCGATGTGTGCCTGCTGCGGTTGCGCACCACGGTCGATACCGATGAGCTGATTGTGGCCGCGCTGCGCGATAGCAAACACGCAGTGGTGTTCGCATTCAACAACCAGCCGCCAGCGGCGATACGGCAGGCCCGGCTGTGGTAGCGCCCAGGCGTGAGCCCGTGCAGGGCTGGGTGATCACCCCACATATTTGCCGCGTGTGCTTTGGCCGAGTGCTGATGCGCGAAGCCTTCGACCGGCGCAAGACCTACCGCTGCAGCAATTGCGGCGTTGAGGCGCCCGGAACCCGCGAGTCGGCGGTGTGCTGCTGCGGCATCAAGCTCAAAACCGGCGTGGACGCGGGCATCAGGTGCCAGTTGAACACCGAGCGCTCGCCGGAGTGGCCGTCCGAAGTAGTGGCTGTCCAGGCGGCTCCGCCAACGAAAACAGATGGCTAAGCTGACGCTCAATCATCCAACACCCGCATAAACACTGGCTTTCCAAGGCATACGACACAACTTCGGGCGTAAATCGGACTCAGGCGCAAACCTTTTATGATCAAAAAGCAGTATCCAAAAATGACGTGTTCAGTGTGCCATCGCCCCATGGCGCGGGCTGCTGCGCTACGCGATGGGTTACCTGTCGGTCCGGTGTGCGCGGTGAAGGTTGGGCTCTTGAAGCCAAAGGCCGGCGGCGTGCCGGAACAGCTTGTCCCGCGGGATACACTGACGCTCGACCTATTCGCCACCCTATGAAACACCGCGCCAACACCGTCCGCACCGTGGTGCTCGCCGCGCTGCCGGCCACCCAGGCGGAAATCCACGCCGCCACCGGAATCAGCCAGGCCGCCATATCCCGCTGGCTGACCTACCTGCGGGCCTGCAGCGATGCGCACATTGGCGCCTGGCGCAAGGGTGCCAGCAAATTCAGCCAGCCCGTTGCCGTCTACCACCCCGGGCCCGGCCTCGATGTGGCATGCACCATCAAGCCCATGACGCAGAAAGAGCGCGATCGCCGCTCGAGGTCCCTGCGCCGCAAGTCAGGCGACTGGGAGGACCGCAAGGCAGCCGAGCGTGCGCGGTACTGGCGCGACAAGCCTGCGCGGCGTGATCCGTTGACGGCGGCGCTTTTTGGGCGGGCACCATGAGCGCATGCGACCATTGCCGAGTACCTGGCACGTGCTGTGCTGGCTTTGTGCTCAATCGCTGGTTCTCTCCGGCAAGTTGGCGCAATGATGCGATGGCGTTTTGCCATGAGCGTGGCCTACCGTTCATTCCAGTATCGGCTCGCACCTGGGCTCCGAGCGAAGGAGAGGTTGCTGTGCATTTCGATTGCACGAAGCTTGGCGCAGATGGTCGGTGCATGGATTACGAAAACCGCCCAGAACTGTGTCGGGTGTATCAGCCTCAAGAGGATGCATTGTGCGCAGAGTACGTGCAGCACCTGCGCGGCATCCCCATCGTGGTGGCCTGACCATGGCCGTCCTCAACATCCATCACCACGGCGGCAAGGTGCCCGCCGGCGCCGTGGACATCATGCGCGGCAGTCCATGGGGCAACCCCTTCACCATCGCCGCCTACGGTGACCGCGTGGCCGTGGTGGAGGCCTACCGCGTGCGCCTCTGGGACCTGATCCGATACCAGCCCGGCTATGCCGACCGCGTGCGCGCGCTGCATGGCCGCGATCTGTGCTGCTGCTGCGCGCCGCTGGCATGCCATGGCGACGTCCTGGAGCGGGCAGCGGCATGGCTGCAGCACAATAGCCCGGCGTGACGCCACACTACCACCATGCACACCGACGACGACATCCCCAACGCCTTTGCGCCGCCCGACAACAGCGCGCACCCCGCAACCATAGCCGCGCGCCTGATGCAGCTACCAGAGCACGCCCACCTTGCCGAGCACGACGTGTCATTCGGCTGGCTGGTGCGCGGCGTCCAGAAGGAGAAGGGCGGCCGGGTTGAGCTCGGCAGCGTGCACGTCGTCAAGACCATGTTTCAGGGCCAGTTCAAAGACCTGTGCCTGCAGATGCTCGAGCGCATGCTGGGCTATCTGCCGGACTACCTGGTGGTCCTGGACGCCCAGTGGTGGGCCCAGGCATCGCCCATCGACCGCGAAGCGCTGGTCTACCACGAACTCAGCCACGTTAAGCAGGCCGTGGACCGCTATGGCGCGCCCAGGTTCGACCGCGAAGGTAATCCGGTGTTCGAACTCGTCAGGCACGACGTCGAGGCATTCAACGCCGAGGTGCGTCGGTACGGGGCATGGAAGTCTGACATCTCGGGATTTCTTGAAGCCGCCCGTTGATGATTAAAAAAGCGTATACTTGCAATACCGAGCCGGCCGGATGCCGGTGATTACTGGAGAAATGATGGCAATACCACTGAGCGAAACTGCGGCCAAACACGGGACATACGTCACTGTTGGCAATGCCCCCAAGAAGCTACCGGCCGTCAATGGCGCCACCGACCGGCTGGAACTCGCAATCAAAAGCCTTGAAGGCACGGTCGACGTGCTGATGGCGAAGCTGCAGCCAGTCATGACTGTCGGGCCTGTCGGTGCCGGCGGCGGCGGTGGTGGTGGCAACTGCCCAGCTACTGCCCCTCTGGCGGACCACATCAAAGACATGGCTGTGCGCGTTGAGGGCGTTGAAACCGCGCTGAGCTCCATCATCGACCTGCTGGAGATCTGAGCCATGATCCACCCAACAATAGGCCGCAAGGTCTGGTTCCACCCGGCAATCGCGCAGATGGAAACCGTGTCTGACAACGGCAACTTCTCGCGCCGTGTCTACCTGATCAACCGCAACATCGCCATTGACCCGCGCCACATCGTCATGGATGCCACGATCGTCTATGTGCATGACGACCGCCGTGTAAACCTGCTGGTCACTGACCACTGCGGGCACCAGCACCAGTTGAGCACGGTCAAGCTGGTGCAGGACGGCGATGATTTCGACCCGCTCGAGGCCTACTGCAAGTGGCCGCTGTACCAGGTCGGGCAGGCGAAGGCGGACGAGCGCAAGGCTGCGCCAAGCCTCTACAAGGGCCTGGCCGCCGCAGCGCCAGCCGCTGCGTTTGCGCCGGACGCCGGCCACCTTCAGCGCTACATGAAAGCCGGCGAACGTGGCCCAGCGACATACACCGACTACGCCGACATCCTGATTGCGATCGCGCGCGGCGATATGGTTGAGTGGCGCGCACCCAACGGCGAATGGACCTACCAGCACCCGAGCCACACGCTCAATGAAATCAAGGGGCGCATCTGGGAGCCTGGTGACTATCGGGTCAAGGCGGCGCAAGGCGGTGCATCATGAGCACCACAGCCCTGCTGTTGAGCGTCATCGGCGGCCTTGTGGTGGGCCTGGTCGTCGTCATGCTCGTGTACTGGTACGCCGAGCGCGAGATCCGCAAGTCCGAGGAGAGGATGCGCAAGGCCGCGCTTGAGCACGAGGAGAGGGTCAACAAAATCATTGCCGGCGTCGAGCGCAGGCGAAAGGGTGGGCTTCATGGTTCTGTCTGAAATCTTCATGGCAGCCATGAACGCGCCCAGCCCGCGCCCGACTACAGCATCCGGCGCATCCTCCACTGGAGAAACAGCGCCAGACGTACAGACTCAGCATCAGTTTCGCGGTGCGCCGTGGCCGCCGGAGCGGGTTGAGGTGCTGCGCGTGAAGATGCCATCCTTCTATGATCTGCCTGGCCGCGATACCGAATGCAAGCCTTCCGAGTGGTGGGAGCCTGCCGAGGTGATAGGCGTGCACGACGAGCGCATGCGCGCGCTGTCTGTCAAACTCGCCAACGGCACCAATTGGGTTGTGCTTCCTGATTACTGGCGCCTGACCAGCAATCAGCCACGGGAGACCGTCGCTACAACTGACCGCGAGATGCTGGAACTGGCCGCCAAGGCGTGCGGGCTTCGCGTCAAGTGGGAGCCACTTCATGCCTGCTGCTGGATCGAACCCGGGCAAGGCCTGGAAGTAAGGCCATGGGATCCGCGCGACGACGACGGCGACAGCCGCCGCCTGCAGGTGGCGCTCCCCGGCTGCGTCAGCCTGACCGTTGATGATGTCTGCGCCCGCGTGACCTGGTGGGTCAAGGTCGGCGACGCCATGGATTTGATGCACGAGGACGTCCCGCACCACGGGGACAAGCCTGCCGCATCTCGCCTCGCCGTCTTCCGCGCCGCCGTTGCGATCGGGAGGAAGATGCCGTGATAACCACAACCCAATGCACCAAGTGCGGCGGCGGAACTGGCCAGCCGGCTCCATGCCGCTGCGCGGTTGGACCGGGTATGACCCGCGCCGACATCATCCACACCATGGCCTCCGTAGGCGCCAGCGAGTTCGACCCTGTTCCGTCCAACTACGCAGGCTTCGTCGACATCTTCCAGCGCTTTGCCGAAAAGGTGGCTTTCCGCACGCTGGCCCATTCCGCGCCCGGCCCCATCGTCATCGACGCATCCAAGGCTGATCCAGCGATGTTGAGCGACCTGCTTTCTAGGCTTCCCTGCAACAACCCCATGCGCCTGGAGCCTTTGCCGCTGGCTCCAGATGTAGCCGCCGCGGTGGCCGCCGAGCGCGAGGCCTGCGCCAAGCTGGTAGAGAGCATGGTCCTTGCATCAAACGGCGGAACACGGGTCTCAGCTGCCATCCGCGCCCGTGGCAACCTGCCGCCTCCACCCACCACCATCGACCACCACCCAGTATGAACGACATCAATCCAGACAACCCGGACGGCGTGCTGCCAGAGCTTGAGCCACTGCACAAGGTACTGCCCGCCGGCGGCCCTATCCTGGCGCCCCGGGTGTGCACGCGATGCGGCCTGCTGCTGGTCAACGGCAAGCCTCCAGAGAACTGCCCTGCCACTGAAGAGCAGATCGGCGCCTGCCCGCTGAGGGCTACACAATGAACCAGCTTGTCAATTCAATGCCAACCGGCGGGCTGGTGCTACGCTGGTATGACCGCAAGAATGACCTTTGCGTCAAGTTTTCTTATTCTGAGCTCCACACCATGAACCTCATGTCCTTCATCAACCGCGGCGCCGCCCACGCGCCGACCGAAGCCCAACGCGCCCGCGCCGCCATCGTCAAAGCTGCGGAGGCCGCCAGGACCCAATGGCTTGACGCTCTGCTGGTCGACCAGACCCGCGCCTGGATGTCGCTGGGTGAGCGCCAGCCCGAGGTGCTGTCGGCCATGGCCACCATGCTGACCATCGCCGGCATGGCGCATGCCTTCGACGCCAAGTCGGTCGACACACTGGACATGCGCATCATCCGGGGCGCCATCAGCGCCGCCACCCAGTGCAGCGGCGCCGGCAGCGTGCTGCGCGTCGAGGATGCCCGGGCCTTTGGGTCAGCTGCAGCGCGCGCCGTCGCCATCATCAACGGCGCCAGCGTGGATGCCATTGTGCACGCCGCCCAGGGGATACGCGAGGCGGTGGGCGCTTGATCACGGCATGCATGGAACGGTCACGCGATTTCACGGCATGCCGCGCCCGGCACCAAGGCGAGACGCTACAATTTATTGATCAAATTTATGGAGGGCCACATGCATGTTTTAGTCGCCGGCATCTATGCCGCCCTGGCGTGGATCGCCTTCATTGCCGTCATGTTGCTGAACGGCGCGCCCTGGCGCTTCACGCTCATGGCGTCGCCGTTCGTGTTCTCTGCGGCGCTGGCGGTCGTCATCGCTCTGGACTTTGCTGTGCACTGGATCATTGATGCCGTTCGTACCATCCGCACCCTGGTTGCAAACGATCCGGCAAACTGACTTTCAGTCTGTTTTCATTTTGGCCTTGAGCCCGCGCCAGCAGTGGATCGCGGGCTCTTTTTTGTCTGGTCGGGCGCTGGCTGGGCGCAAAAATGATCATTAAAATCACTATCACACTATCATCGTGACACTACCATCCGCCTATGTCATCCGCACGAGACCCAGAAGTAAAAAAGCAGTACATGGACGCCGTCGCAAAGCACCTTGCGACGGTCGGAGCCAACAACTGGACGGCCATTCTTGACGCCTTCCCGGACATCCAGATATCAACCAAATGGCGCTGGATCCGCGAAGCCAAGGAGGCCAAGGTCCCCAAGCCGCAGCTGATCAACAGCCACGCCAAGCTGGCGCAGCGCGTCAAGCGGCTTCCGAAAGACCTGCGCGCCCAGGAGTCCGCCGAGAATGGCACCGAGAAGATCGCCAAGCAGCTGCCGGCGGCGCCAAGCCCGCACTACATCGCCAAGAACGGCGAGGCCGGGCTGGCCACCATCGACTTTGTGTCGGAAATCCACATCCTGTACGCCGACGCCAAGATGCTGCGGGCGTTCTCGGTGACGGACATCACCGACCCAGAGACCGGCGAAGTGCTGGGTGAGAAGATCAAAAACCCTGTCACATTCGACAAGTCGATCGCCCGGCGCGCCGACCTGCTGGACACCGCCATCAAGGCCGTGCAGGAGGTCTGGGACCTGCGCACCATGCAGAACTTTTACGAGACCATCATCCAGGAAATCGGCAAGGAGTCGCCTGAAGCCAAGCGCCGCATCATGGACCGTCTGGCGGTCCTCAACGGCAAGACAGGGATGACCATGTCGATGCGGCTCTGATGGCGTTCACAAGGAACGGCAGCCAGTACCGCCCCACCGGCCTGGGAAGCGGCAACCGGCGCAAGATGCCGGACTTCAGCGCCGGCCTAGCCCAGGCGCTGGCCGTGCTCGAGGCCAAGACCGGCTACAAGATCGATAAGACCGAGCTCATCCCCGCTGGCATGACGTTCCGCCAGTGGTGCGAGAAACTGGGCCGAGACGGTCTCAAGGTCGACGGAAAGCCGTTCGTGCTGGACGACCGCCCGGCCATGGCCTGGATCTACGACCAGGTGCCCAGCACCGAGGACGACGCCTACCGCTACATGCTGGTGCTCATGAAATGCGCCCAGGTCGGCTTCACCGTCATGGAGATGCTGGCCGCCATCTACATGGGCATCAAGTTCGGCGAGGACCTGGGCCAGTGCACGGTCGGCATGTTCCTGCCTGACCAGCGGCTGGCCGGCATCAAGTCAAGCCTGCGCTTCCTGGGCGCCGTACGCAGCGTGCCGGAGGTGCACGCCCTGATGACGCAGGACGCCACCGACGGCAGCGGCCGCAAGTCCGGCGAGGGCAACGTCGGCCTGCGCCAGATCGCCAAGGCCGTGTTCCTGTTCGCTTGGACGTCGGGCCGGGCCACGACCGAGTCCATGCCTATGGACATCCTGAGCTTCGACGAGGTGCAGGAGATGACGATCGAGCAGATCGAGAAAACGCTCGAGCGCTTGTCCGCCAGCCGCATCCGGTCGGTGATCATGGGCAGCACGGCCAATTGGCCGGAAGCCGACATCCACCACTGGTACATGCTGGGCACCCAGCACGAGTTCCATTCCAAGTGCCCGACCTGCGGCACTATGAAGCCGCTGGCCGACTACTTCCCGGAGTGCATCCGCTACGACAAGGAGCGCGACACCTACCGCTACGTCTGCCCAGATGGCCATTGGCTGCGCGACCCGCAGGAAGGCGAGTGGATCGCCAAGCACCCGGAGCGCGACACCGGCGCCAGATCGGACCTGCCAAAGAACGAGCGCCGGCTGCGCATCCGCAGCATCCACTTCCCGCAGTTCCTGAGCCCGACCATCTCCGCAGAGGAAATTCTGACGGCCTACAACACGGCGACCGATATGAAGAACTTCTTCAACCGGAAGCTGGGCAAGCCTTACCTGGACCCCAGCCAGGTGCCGGTCACACTGGAGCACCTTGCCAACTGCGTCGAGGTCGGCAAGCGCCTGGGCGTGCAGTGGAAGTCGCGCGCCAGCGGCTGCTACATGGGCATTGACCAGATGGGCAATTTCAATGTGCACGTCATCAAGGAGCGGCTGCCCGACGGACGCCAGGCGGTGGTGCACGTCGAGGAGACATACAGCGCCGACCCGTTCGGCCGCTCGAGTGAGCTCATGGAGCTCTACGGCGTCTCGGTGTGCGTGGTCGAAATCAATCCCAACTACAACGACGCCAAGAAATTCGCGGCGCGCCACCCGGGCCGGGTGTTCATCTGCGACAGCTTCGGCAGCCTCAAGGAGGATATGGTCGTCTGGGGCGACGCACCGCGGCTGAACACCAGCGATCGCCGCACCGACGAGGATGCCCGCGACCGCTACACGCTGCGCATGGACCAGTACAAGTGCATGCAGGTCAGCATGGCACGCTTCACCGCCAAGGACCCGATGTGCGTCTTCCCGGATCCGCAGGGCCTGGTCCAGGAGGTCATTGAGAAAGGGCAGCGCCAGCTCATGGCTGTGCTGCCGCGCACCTTCTTCCACTTCACGAAAACCGCTCTGGTGGCCGAGAAGGACGAGGAGACCAACCAGTACAAGCGCAGCGTCAAGAAGGTCGGCATCGACCCCCACTTTTCGTATGCGAACATGCTGTGCGATGTCGCCTGGGCGCGCAGCCACGGCACGGCAACATTCATAATCCCGCAGGGAGGCAGCGTGCAGCAGGAACTCAGAGACAAGGCCGCCGACATGGGCATGCACGGCCTACCCACCAACGTGGCCGGCATGCTCGAGGCGCTGCCGGACGGCGTATGCGGGCGGTGCACGGCGCGCAACCCGGTCACCGGCATGTGTGAGGACCGCCAGCTGATCGTCGGCGAGCGGGATGTCAGCTGCGTGTTGTTCGTGCCAAGGAAGTAGCGCCCGGCTGGCGCCCGAACCGACGCTGGAACTCCGGCATCGCAATGCTGGCGCGGGTTTGCCGGTCTCAGGAAACAGACTTGAACTCTGTTTTCACATGGGGATCCTGTCGCGCCCGGCGGCTGTGATCTGCAGGTGCGCTATTGCCGCTCCCTTGTGCGTCTTGAACGGGCTCGGCAACTGTACCTCGGCCACCAGGCTCTCGCGCAGCAATCGGTTTGCTACCCCGGGATTCACGGCGCTTCGCGGAACCGGCTTGCTGGCAATGTCTTTGAGCTCGGCGATTGCGTGAGCGCTGAGCGGGTGCGTCTTGGTGCCGTTCAGTGGGAGCATGGCACTCCCCCAGCGCAGATGCCATGCACAAACGGCGCCTCCGGCGCATCATTCGGATTGAACGGCACTGGCTTGGGCCGCTTGATCGGCTTGCCGTTGTGGATGGGGAACGGCCAGGGCCAGGTCGGGGTGCTCATGGCATGGTCCTCCCGATCTCGACAGCAGCGCGGAACACGGCCATGCGCATGGCGGCAGCAGCCTCGGCTTCGCGCCCCTTGTAATCCACGTAGGTGGCGCGGCTCACACCGAACGATGGCGCAGCCCACGCCGAACCGCCTGGCGCAAAGCCAGTTCCAAGCATGCACGCCACCTGGAGCTGTCGGCTGTCGCCGTCGTTGTTGCATGGATCCCATGCGTACCCGAATTCCCCATGTCCTTCGTAGTGCAGCACCCTGCCGTTGTATATCTTCAGGCCTGGCGGGCTGCAGTCGTCGCAGCCCATGTATTCCGTGGCGCCGGCGGCTTTGGCGGCCAGCAGGAGTTCTTGGTCTATCATGACGCCTCTCCTGCTTCTGGAAACCGGCCTGGGAACATCCGCTGGAACTCGTCCTGCGTGAGTAGGCCTTTGCCGACCTCAGCCGCTGCGCGTACGATGGCGCGGCGGGTAGCGGTCATCTCATCATCTGCAATAGCCACAGTGTGCACCGGGTTGTGCAAACTTTGAGTGATGACGAGAACCCGACCCTTATCTCGATCGATGTTCACAAGCATGCCGAGAGCCACCGCCAGCTGCAGCGCGTCGCCGTCGTCGTCCAGTGGACACCAAACGTCTTGGGTGTAGCCAGTTCCGTGCAAAATGCCTTGGTAGACGCCTTGGTCTCGTTGTCCAACTCTGTAGCGGCCTTGTAATCCGATAGCCTTCGCCGCGAGTTCCAGCAGTTCGCGGTCGGTGCTCATACATCAATCCATTTCTGCTCAATCGAGCACCAAAAGCATGGCACAGCCTCGGTCATGACGTGCGGCGCCACGATGTCCTCCACCTGCCCGCCAAGACGGTAGTGGTAGCCGTTTTTGATCGGCAGCACGGTCTCGTTGGCGGCGGTGCGCACGACGGCACCGTCGGCCCTGATTATGGCGCCTTCGCCCCGCGCGATCCGGACCGTCACGGTGCGGCTGCCGTCTTTGTTGATGGCGTTGCGAATGGTTTTCATCCATCTACCCCGCTGGCCTTGGCGATGGCGGCGCGGGCAGAAGCAACAAACTCCGGCTCTTTGCTGTACAGGTTGTACTCGCCACGATGTCCAGTGGTGTCGTACTGGTGCTCCTCCCACCACGCCATCACCTGGCGCGCCGTGGTCAGCAGATCGTCGCGCTGCTTTACCAACGCATCCATCTGGCGCTCATGCGGTTCCAGGTCAGGCCGCATCGTAAATTGTGGCTTGGCGTCGAGGTCGAATCCGACCATGGCCTTGCCAATGGCTTCGGCTACCGTCTCTCCGTGGAACGAATCAGAGATAGCGCAGCCGTCCCACGTGACCGTTACTTGGTAGCCGTCCACCACATAGAGGATGTCGACCTGGCGGTGCAGGGTATTGGCTTTTTCTAGCCATTCGATTTGCGCGGCAGCGTCGAATTGCTCACACGTGTGCTTTGCATCCATACATTTCCTGGTAATCGCCAGCACCCGGCTGGCTCGGTATCTTGATTATATTTGATCAAATACAGGGTTTGTGAATATTTTTGATTATGTTGCCCCAGCCCCCATAAACGCCCGCATCTCCTTCACCTCGGCGGCGTTGAGTTCCACCACGTCGTTGTTCTTCGAGATCGTCATGGTGCCATCGCTGAACATCCCGAACAGCGCTGGGCGAGAGACGACTGACCGCACCACCACGGCGGGGCCAGCCCGCTGCTCCGGCTTCTCATCCGCCGGCTTGGCACGGTCTCCCAGCGCAAAGACCGACGATGCAACGTTGGGTATGCCTGGCGCAGGGTGCAGCGGCTGGGTGTCTTCTGCGTCGGCGTCGTCAACCACCTCGGCAGGTGGTATGCCGTCGCCCATGGACCAGAAAATCAGGCCATCCACCTTTTCGGCTTTGATGATGCCGTGGCGGCGCGGTGTCTTGAGCGACGCAGCAATATCGGATCCGCTGCAGCCGATATTCTCCGCGAGTTCGGCGCTGCTGTAGCTTTTCGATCGCGGCATCAGGCGCAGGAAATTGATGGCTTTGTAAGCGATGGTGCCGGGCTGTGGTGTGTAGGTCATGGTGTTGGCTTGGTGAGCGGGGCCGGTGCCCCGCTGGGTTTCAGTTGACGTCGCTCTTCAGGGCCTTGCCGGGTGTGAACTTGACGGAGTTTTTTGCCGGGATGTTGATCGCAGCGCCGGTGCCCGGCAGGCGGCCAGTGCGCGCCGCGCGGTGCACAGGCTTGAAGGTGCCGAATCCCACCAGGGAGACGGTTGCGCCGGCGGCCATGGCATCAGAGATGACCTGCAGCGCGCCGTTGACGGCTGCTTCGGCCTGCGTTTTGGTGATGCCAGTAGCACTGGCGGTGGCTGCAATCAGTTCAGTTCGGTTCATGGTATTCCTTAAAAATGGCGAATTGCCTGGGTTTATGATACATCAAAAATGAGTATTATTAGGCGTCGATGCCCGCTGCATTCTCCGGATTTGCGGAAAAAACAAATGTGAGGCCACCTGCACTCTTTGCTTTCCCGTTGCATACAGATCTGATGTTTGAGGCCAAAAGTCCGAGAGACCTAGCGGCCTCGGCGGACGATTTGTACACGACGCCTGTTTCAACACACATGACCGGCTTGAAGCACCAAGAGATAGACGCCGCAAATATTTCTGATCTTCTCCGCGACTCGAGCATTTTGGCTTTCACATCTGGTTTCGCCAATATTGCTTTCATGGCCGCAGACCTGCGCTCCTTTGTTTCTGGAAGTGCATTGGTAGCCTTGGCTTTTTCAATCGACTCAGCAGAATTTTTTCTTCCACGTCTGGATGCGCGCAACCGTTCAGCGGCCTCTGCTGACAACTTCCTCCCGGTTAGTGCCTTGCGCATTTTCTCGATTGCCTCTTGGGACTTTTTGCGACCAATAGCTGCTGCACTCTGTTTTGCCTTGGTTTCTTCGGTGTGGCGGTATCCCGACATACCGTCGCCACCATCGGTCATATTGATGATCTGTTCACCAATGTCCCGGAACAGCCAAATCAAAAACTTCTCGTGCTCGAAAGCCTCCTCCTCTGTCGGCCAGTAGGCCAATATTTCTACTGTGTGTCCATGCTTCTTTGTTATCCGCTGCCAGTGTTGGCTTCTACGGTTGCGATCTGACGCTCGCCTACCTTTTCCCTTTCCGATGTAGAAGGGTCTACCTGTATCGTTGCGACGGTGAAGGTAGGTGTAAAATCCGCTACACATTTGAGTCTGTGGAAAGATTGGCCAGCCGCCCAGGCCCGCCTATGACTTCTGCGAGGTCGCCGGCTTGGATGGGGCGGGTCACAGCGCACCGCCTTCCGTGTCATCCGCCGGCTTGCGGTCGGCCACCGGTATCACCTCACGGCCCATACCCGTGCTGCTCCAGGGAGTGACGATGCCGTCCTTTTCCATGGCCTCAATCATCAAGGCGGCGCGGTTGTAGCCGATCTGCAAGTGGAGCTGCACCAGCGAGATGCTGGCCATATTGCGGGTGCGCACGATGGCGATAGCCTCCTGGTACCTTGGATCGCTGGCCCCAGTCCCTTGGCTGACTGGCGCAGGCTTGCTCTCCACCGGCCGCCCGTACTCCCCGGGGTGCGTGTTGCACAGCACCATGCGGCGCTTGCAGGCGCCGTCGGGCTGGCAGTGGCCGCAGATCTCCGGGCCCGGTGCGGCTGTCTCGGCATTTCGCATAGCGTCCGCAATGGCCTCGCGCACAGTGGCGTGCTTGCCGTCCTTGTCGTTGTGCAGGCGATAGCCGCGACCGGTACCGGATTGGCGAGCTACCCATGGTGCACCGTTGCCTTGGGCGTCGAGCCAGTTGAGCATGGCGGTGTCGGGTGGCTGCGCTGCCTGTGCAGCCTCCAGCTTGGCCTGTAGCGAAGCAACGGATTCGGCGGTGTAGAGTGGCTTCCAATTACCGCCATGCGCTACAACGTCAATTTTTGAAATGCCTGGAGCGGAGAATTTGTAGCCTCCCACTTCGGAATCCGCCCGCTCCACCAGCGCGGCGATTAATTGCTGTTCGTGGTCGAGCAGAAAACGAAACACTTCTGCTGCAGTGAAGCCGTATCTTTCTGTGCCCATATTGAAATGGCTGCTATGTTTTTCAGCCAGCGCCACGGCTTGCTCTGGTGTGATGCTCATACCGCACCACCTTCCGCCACCTCGCCGCCCAGCGCGTCGATCAGGTCCTGGATCAGATTGCTGAGCTCGCCGGTCATGATGACAACATTGGCGTCGAAGTGATCGGCCTTGCCGTCGCCGGCGGCTGCATTCTCGAACACGGCACCGATGAACTTGATGCCGGTTAGCGTGCCTCCGTCAGTCAGCGTGAACGAAACCCGATCGTTGTAGGTCAGCGCCAGCTTGGTGGCCATCTTACCGGCCAAGATGTGGTTCTTGACCTCTTCGGTATCCAGTGAATGCCGGCTGTAGCGCACCACCGCCTTGGACTCGTCACAGGCCTTCAGTTCGCACGCCCGCCCGATGTCAAAATTGAACCGGTCCTCGGACGACAGCAGGTCGCGGTCATGGAGCCAGGATGTCATGATCGATTGCGGCGATGTTTGTGTGACCAGGTGCTGCACCACCACGCCATCGATCAGGCGCACCAGCTGGGACACCACCTCGTCGGTGCGCGCTTGGCTGGCGCTGTCGATCACCAGAAGGCCGGATTCCGAGTCGATCCATACCCAGGTGTTGGAGCGGGTGGCGAACGCCATGGGCAACATGGACATCTTGGTATCCTCGGTGAGCTCGCGGCGCTCCTTCTTGCCGGGCTTGCGGCCAGTGATGTCCTCAATCTCCTTGACCTTGGCCTCCACGGCGTCGCGCAGCGCTTGCGCTGGCACAGACTTAGTCTCAATGGCCAGGCGCATGATCAGGTTGTAACCCATCACCGTGACCAACGGACCGTGCTCATGGCCGCGCGGCGGAACCCAGCCAACCGAAGTTTCCTGTATCGCGCCGCAAGGACAGAATGTGCATATTTCGGCACCGCTCTCAATGACGTCGGCAAGAAGACCGGTGGTTTTATTGCCGGGGAATTTGATCTTAAAAATACTGGCTGCTTTGAACATAGTGGTAGGTTGGTGTGCCCGAATGGCGCCCGGGACTTTGGCGATTGCTTGCTTTCACTGGAGAAAATCAAAAAATAAACAGCTTATGAATCAGTTTTCTGCTCCGGCTTCCAGTCGCCGTCAGCATCGAGGTGGTCCGGCGGCCAGCCGCGCAGCGCGACCATGATGACGCGGTAGAGGCGCACCACGAGGCTACGGAAGACGTTCAGGCAGTCCTCGAGCAGCGCGGCGGCGAGCCAGGAAAGCAGGAACCCGATGCATATCAGGAGGAAGGCCATGGCCGGGTGGTCGTCTGCGAATTTGAGTAGGGTAAAGGTGTCCATGGTTTTTGGTCCGGTATCAGCTTTTGTCGGCGCTGTGGTCTCGCCACTGCTCGCGCTTCCACTTCCAGATTTTGATGACGGCGAACACCAGCGCGCCACCCACCGACAGGAATGCGGCGCCAACTATCCACGCCCAGACCCAGAGTATCCATTCGGCTAGGTTCACGACAACACCTCGGACTTTCCGGCGAGGCCGCAGTAGCCGTGTGTCGGGGCATCAGGTACCGCGACATTTATCTCGCAGAAACCCTCAGACTGAATTCTTGGCACAATTCTGCGCTCCATGTGCGTCGTTGAGCTCGGAGCCCAGCGCCACATGGCGCACTTGTCAGCAATGCACCGGCACGACGCCAGCGGGGCGTGGCGATCTGAACTGCTGGGGCCACCATTGCCGCCGCCCAGTGCGTCTCGGTTGCAGCTGGCGATGACAACCAGGTTTTCGTCAATTTCCTTGCAATCAACCGACTTGGCCTCTCGCCGCGCAATACGCGTCATTGGGCACCACAATTCTCTTGCTTGACTTACCGTATGCATATTTCTCCTTGGTTTGTGTGACTCAATTATCATCAAATACTCAAATTTGGTCAAGTAATTTTAAAAAATTGTCGTGATGGCAAACTCGCGGCATGACTGATGCTGCCCGTGCTGTTGCCTTCGACCCCCGCGCGCCCGCCGACGAGCGGCAAGACGCCATGGCGGAACTGCAAAAATCGTCGATGCCACGGGCGCTGTCGGACCTGATACCGGCGTCCAACATCCAGCCCATCATCGACTACATCAACCGCGACCTGGATGATCAGGCCATGGCGAAGTCGCTGCAGCGCGCCAAGGTGATCCCGTTTCCGTCCACCGCGGCCAAGGAAAAGCGGCCCGGCATGCAGTCGGTGTGGATCGACGACATGCAGATCAACATCAACGGCGACTGGATCGAGCGGCCTGGAACATTTTCGTTCGACGCCATGCGCGCCATGGTCGAGGGCACACCCATACTGAACGCCGTCATCATGACCCGCCAGCGCCAGGTGGCGCGGTTCTGCCGGCCACAGAAAGGCGGCAAGGGCCCGGGCTTCCGGATCGCCTCAAAGGAAAAGCAGGAAAACATCGACGAGAGCGAGAAGGCCGCCATCAAGCTCCTGGAGTCGTTCGTCATGAACAGCGGCTGGGAGACCAAGCCGCGCCAGCGCATGCGCCTGAAGCGCGACAGCTTTCCGAACCTCATGGCCAAGCTGGTGCGCGACAGCCTGACCATGGACAGCATGCCGATCGAGACCGAGTGGAAGCGCGACAAGGCGCTGGGCTTTGACGGCATCTATGCGGTGGATGGCGCCACCATCCGGCTGTGCAGCGAGGAGGGCTACAAGGGAGAGGATGAGATTTTCGCGCTGCAGGTCGTGCAGGGCCAGATACGCAGCGCCTATACATACGACGACCTGGTCTATGTGCCGCGCAACCCGCGCACCGATGTGCTCGCCGCCGGCTACGGCATGGCCGAGACTGAACTACTGATCCGCGTCGTCACCGGTTTCCTGAACGCATTCACCTACAACACCAAGTATTTTGACAGCAACACCATCCCGCGCGGCGTGCTGAACATGTACGGCAACTACAGCGACGAGGACATCGCCGCGTTCCGCCGGTATTGGAACGGCATGGTGAAGGGTGTCAACAACGCCTGGAGCCTGCCGGTGATGGTGTCGAAGGACTCCGAGTCTGCGGCAAAATTTGAGTCCTTCGGTGAGCAGATCAACGAGTTGATGTTCGGCAAGTGGATGACGTTCCTGACGTCGATCATCTGCGCGATCTACGGCATCTCGCCCGAGGAAATCAATTTTGAGAGCTTCACCACCGGCACGTCTAGCCTGAGCGGCAGCGACACCGAGGAGAAGCTGGTCAACAGCAAGGACAAGGGCCTGCGCCCGCTGCTGTCCTATCTCGAGGGGACCTACAGCGAGTACATCCTGAGCGAGCTCTCCGACAAGTACACGCTGGAGTTCACCGGCCTGGATGAGGAGGACGAGCAGATCGTCTGGGAGCGCAAGAAGCTCACGCGCACCGTCAACGAGATCCGCGCCGAGGACGGCGTCGACAAGGCTGGTGGCACGTGGGGTGACGCACCACTGAACCCCAGCTTGGTCGGTGCCTGGCAGCAGGAGGCTATGCCCCAGCAGGAAGACTATGGCGACCCCAGCGCCCAGGGCATGCCCGGCGGTGACGATGGCGAAGGCGAAGGCGGCGAGCAGCAGGACTTCGGCCAGCAGCAGGACGACAGCGGCCAGCCTGGTGCCATGGACTTTGGCGGTGGCCAGGACGACGAGGACGCGCCGGCGCCGCCAGACAAGGACCAGATCGCCAAGGCGTTCGGTCTGCCAGTGTTCAGGATCGAGGCATGACGTTCAAGCCTCCCAAGCCACCCAAGGAGCCAACGCCACGGCCAGGTGTCGAGGTCGGCGACCACCTGTATGTCCACCACCAGGGCCAGCCGTGCACCGGCCTGGTCAAGGCCCACGGCCGCCATGGTGTCACCGTCGAGGTTGACGGCCAGCACCACAAGGTGCGCTGGGACAAGGTCCTGGGGCACAAGCGGCGTGCCATCCAGAAATACAACGTCGTCGACCAGGGCGAGGATGGCATCCTGGTGGAGGGAGCCGGCGGCCGCCGCCGGTACATCGCAACACCCAACGAGTCGAAGGAAGACCCCATGGTCGCAAAAGCAATCGGCCATCGGCAGGTCGTGCTGTTCATGAAGGCCGGCGCGCCGCCCGGGCCCGGCCTGCAGCAGAAAAAAATCACCGACAAGAACGGTGTCCAGACCACCAAATGGGTCAGCACCGACGCCGGCGGCCCGCCGGCGCAGCGCGGCCAGCACGTGGGCTTTGAGAACGGCGAGCACCGCGGGCACGGCGAGGTCACAGCCAGCGGCCAGCATGGCGTCACCGTGCGCGATGCCAAGGGCGGCGAGCACCGCGTGCTGCACGAGAAGGTGACGCACCACTGGGGCGGTGACGGCGCGCCGGACCACAGCCCGCACGAGGACGCCGGGCAGGCCATGCCTGCGCCGGACAAGCTGTTCACCGATGAGGATCTGGCGAAGCTGCCCGACAAGGCGTTCCAGCCGGCCAAGAGTTGGGATGAACTGGTTACCAAGGGTACCGAGGGCCTGAACCAGTTCCGTGAGCAGTTGGGCAAGGTGGCCCAGGTCATGGGCCTGCAGTCCGGTAGGAAACCAGAGGAACTGACGCCAGACGACTGGCAGAGCGACAAGGGCTTCCTGTTCCTGGCGCCGCTCAAGGGCGAGAAGCGCGCCAAGGAAAAGGTGGAGGCCGACTACGGTGGCGACTGGTCCCAGCTGCGCGACATGGTGCGCGCCACCATCAGCGTGCCAAGCATGGGCAATGTCGCCCAGGCGCTCGGCCACCTGCGGTCGGTAGGCATCGAACTGGCGCAGAAGCCCAAGGACCGCTTCATGAAGCCGACGGATGAGGGCTACCGCGACTTGATGACGATCGTGAAGCTGCCCAATGGCATGCTGGCCGAACTGCAAATCCACGTGAAGGCTATGACGCTGGCGAAGGAACAGGGCCACAAGGACTACGAGACCACGCGCAGCCTGGTGGCGAAGTACGGCGAGCCGCCATCCGACAAATGGGACGACGCCGACAAGCAGAAATATGAGCAGGCTGTGCAGGCGCAGCGCGAGCTCTACGACACTGTGTGGACCAAAGCGTCCGGCAGCAGTGGCGCCGACGCTACGCAGGGTGGCGGTGGTGCAGAAAAACCCATGCAGAAATCCGAGACTTCATCTAAAATGATTATGTTGTTTAGGAGATCGCCATGATATTTATTGAGAACGAAGGTGCGCTGTTCCGGGGGCCCGCCCGGGGCGTGCCGCAAGAGGTCTGGAGCGCAGCGGAACGCAAGTTCGTGCCGTACAAGCTGGCTGGGCAGCCCAAGGCCATCGACTGGGGCAACGTCATCGACGAGGCTGAGGCCAAGAAGTTGATGGGTGGCGACGATGGCGGCGGCGACAGCGCGGAAGAAAAAAAAGAGTAAATATTTTCGCGTGAGGCGTGCACAATTGAATATTTATGGTTAGAATTCATTCATCGAATTAAAATTGATCAACAAATTTTTAGGCAGCATTCATGAATAAGTAATCAAATACAGCGCGGTGGAGAAGTGGTATCTCGTCAGGCTCATAACCTGAAGGTCGCACGTTCAATTCGTGCCCTCGCTACCAGAATTCCGACGGCGCTGGCAGACCGTGCTGGGAATCAAACCGGGAACATCAGTCTGCTTGGAGATTCGGTCACCATGACACGGTTAGAACCCGTGCCAAAACGCGAAGAGCTGGGGAAGGTCCGGTAGGCAAGTTGGTGCCTGTCAGCGCGTAATGGCGGCAAAACCAGTGTGGCAACACGGCGGTATAGAGCCCCGCGCAGGAGACGTACACTGCCCACGCGCATGGAGTGGCTGAAAACTTGATACGGCTGGAAACAGCGCTGGAGCCGTAACCAGCCTTGGAGCCTGCGCAAGCAGGGCCTTCAGGTCTGCTGATTGACCGGTGGCCACCGGGATCGATGTAGAAGGTTGTTGGGTATTACGGGTTCGAGCCCCGTCCAGACCAGGATAGGTGCCCTAGATGACGTCTACTGAAAGCATCGATTGCAGTCTGCAGAACTGAAGGTGACTTGTCGGAGAACCACCGTCGCCCGCCAATAGGCTGGACACGGGAAGATGCGAAAGCCCTGGTTCGGGGTTTAGCCGGAATGATCGACCTGATGAGAAAAGCCGTGACGGGCGAGTGCACGATCCTTGAAATTGCGGTCCTTGGAGTCCTGGCGTTGTAAACCAGGGCCTTCAGGTTTGATGATTGCCTAGTCAGGGAACACCAGGGGAGACCCGAGCCAGGAGCACCCAGCAGTCATCAAGCCTGAAGTGAATAACCCACGTAGCGAGGGCATTGATCGGTAGCGCATTTTGGCCTGTGCTACCAGGAGCCTGATGACCAAATCAACCGGGGCGCTTTGCAAGGGCTGGAGAACCGGGGATGGTTATAGCTTAAACCCTTGTATTTTGAATTTAGACTGGATGACTTCATCATTCAAGACGGTCTATAAATGTCCACGAATGGTCGAGGTGGTGCACGTAATGCACCCTTGATTAGCCTGGTAACAGGCTCATCATGATGCCGATCCTGGTGCAGTAGTGCGGAGGGACTTGTCTATCCCCGAGCCGTGTCAGGGCGGCGCCATGATGGTGAAGGCGAAAGCCGTATCTCCGCTCCGGCGCACAGGGGGCCGGCCCATCAGGAGAGTCCGCAATCGAAACGCTGGCCGTAAGACAGTCGGCATAGTAGGGCGGGCTCTCCTGATGGTGAATGCGCAGGCGATGCGCGATGCAGGGCTGGATAGGACCAGCAATGCCGGGATCGCATCCGGCCGCTGTCAACCCTTTATGGGAAAGCTGGAAGTGGCACAGGCATGTGCAGCGCTACCTAGCCGCCGGGAAGCAAGGACCGGCGCCCCACCAATCCGCTGGTTCGCCAGCTACGCGGCAGGGAAACGCGCCCACCGCTTACGGTTTGTCAGCGTGACGCCGGCCAGAGGCTGGGATCATCATCGAAGCGGACGCGCGGGGCGGTTGAGACCCAAGGGTGAAGGCGGCATTGACGCCGAGTGGATACCCCAAAGACCGCCCGTTACGGGGAGCCGAGCCATGCCGGTAGTTGCGCACCGGCCCGCTTCGATGATGGTGTGTGGTGAATGGGTAATCGCCTCCGGCACAACCGGGGAGTATGCGGGTTCGAGTCCCGTCACATTGTCAACCAATGCGCCCGAATCCTCGCAGCGTGGCCCACCGCTTAGGTGGGCTGGATGGCAGGAATGAGGGGTAGACCGCCGTATAACCCAGGCGGGCACCAGGGTGGAAGCCCCTGGTACCATGACATCAGCGGCGGCGTGGATTGGACACGCTGGACGGAGTAGACCCCCGGCCTATGGTCGACCGATGCGCCCGAAAGGGCTGGCTGAACGGGGGAGCCGGTATCAAGCCCGGCCCGCTGATGTGATGGTTAAGCGCGCAACCCATGCGCTCAGGATTGTGGTATCCCGGTTGCCATCAACCTCCAAGTCGTGATGCCACACTATGGCGACTTAGGAGATTTAAATGGCTGGTCTTGTCCAAGTTTTGCGCAACGCTGTCCAATGGATTGGATTTGACACCGGGCGCCAGGATGGTGCTGTTGCCCAGGCCGTGGTGCTGATTGATCCTGCAACCGGGCTGGCGGTGTCGCCGAACTCGGTCACGCTTTCTGGGCCTATCACGGTAAGCAATGCCGTTGAGATTACCAATGACGCCGGGAATGCAATCCCTGTTTCTGGCTCGGTTTCCGTCACCGGATCTGTAGCTGGCGTTACCGGAGTCGGGTACTCATCTCAGGTCTCGGTGACCAGGCCATCTGACACCAACGTCTATGCCCCTGGGGATGTGATTGGTTCCTCCACCGGCTCCACGGCAGCGATCACATTGACGAACATGGGCGCCGCCAACGGCCACGTCATCATCACCGATGCCGACCTGAGGATTGATGTGGCGTCGGTTCCGACAGGTATGTCCAGCTTCCGCCTGCACCTCTACAGCGCAACGCCTGCAAGTGCCTACGGCGACAATGCTGCATGGGATCTACCCAGCACTGGTAACGACAGGGCCTCATACCTCGGCTACATCGACTTCGGTACGCCGCAGGATTTAGGCAGCACGCTGTATGTGCAGGCCAGCAGCATCAACAAGAAATTGCTACTGGGCGCCAGCACCTCGCTGTTCGCCTATCTGCAGACCACGGCCGGCTACACGCCAAACTCTGGATCCGTGTACACCGTCCGTCTCAACGCGATTAACTGCTGATGCGCCTCCCCCTCAGTAAAGCTTTGATGGCGCCAGCAGGCGTCACTGGAAACGATATGCTCCTGGGCTGCAACATGGCCTGGATCAACAGTTACTCGGCTCGCGTGTTCGCCAATCTGATGCTGCAGGTTAGCACCATCGAGCAGGCTGCGGGGTCAGGCGCATACACGATCAATCGCGGGGACCTGACAGCGACGGTCGGCACAGACAAATTTCGCTTTAAGTTGGCAGACGATGCGTCGGGGCTGCCATCGTTCAACCTGACGATTTACAACCCCAACGGTTGCTCCATCAAGATTGGCGACTTCAATGTTCCATCCAGCGGCTGGACCACATCAACCCAGTTCACGGCTACAGTGAATGCGGGGCAGGGCGTAGTGGCCTTATGGTCGCAGGGCAGCATGAGTGGCGTGCAAGTTGTCTATACGGATCATGTTGCGTCCTGGCAAGCTGGCAATCCATGGCACTCATCCTTCATCGCTTGGCACACTGCGCTCGGCACCAAGGTCATACGCACGATGGACATGTCTAGCGCCAGCGTGAGCATGGAAACCATCTGGGCGGATAGGGCGCTGATGACAAGCACAACGCTCGGGATTCCGGCCAACAATAATAACTGCGCCGTCCCATGGGAGCTTTTGTGTGACCTGGCCAACCGACTCAAAGCAGACTTGTGGCTCTGCGTGCCTCCTCGGGCGGATGCAACGTATCGCGCCAACCTTGTCAGCCTGATTGCCGCGAATTTGAACCGGCCGCTGCGCGCTCGTGTCGAGACCGGCAACGAAATCTGGAATTCGGCAGCGCCATGGGCCACGAATACCAACTGGGTTGGCTACCTGCAGTTTACAAAGTACACAGCGACAGCCAATGCAGGCGCGAACAGCTACACGATGGTCGGGCACGGATTCTCGAACAGCAACACAATTGCAGGCTTCGATACCGTTGACAACCGCACGGCGCTCGCCGCGAATCTGGATTTTAGAATTCGTTATGGCAACACGGCGTACGTCAAGGTGCTGGATGCGAATACATTCCAGATATACGCAGAGTCATCGCTCACAACGCTGATCAATGTTGCGGCAGGCCAAGTGAACCTCATCTATGTCAAGCCGGCCGAGGCTGGCAAGACCTTTGACATAGATGGACAGTATGCAGCGCTCGCGCTCCAGAACTGGAGCATGTTCGATGCAGCGATGGGAGCGTCGCGCGTTGTGCACATCCTTGGCACCCAGGTTGTAACGACATCGCGGACGACCTCCAGGCTAGCCGTTCCTGGTGTCAGCGCGGCGTGCCATTGCGTCCATGGTGCGCCATACTTCGCTGGGCTCAACTGGGCCGTATCGGCTTCTGTGTCCTCTGGCGCCATAGTGCCTGCTGTATGGGCTAGCCAAACAGCCACCGTGAAAATCTCGGTGTGGCCACAGGGCGCAACGGTCACCGACGCAAAGCTGGCAAGCGGGACGGGTGCCATCAGCTTCCAGTCGCTGTCGTACTCCTACAATTCGTTTGGCACGACGTACACCAATGCGACCTCGGTAGGCTCGCTGACGAACGGCACAGCGTATGACGTTTGGTTTTACATTACCGACACTGGGGGCAGAACGTGGAAACTGCTGGTGACCGTAACGGTCAGCGCCACGCCATCAACCACGTACACGTTCGACACATATGCCAATCAGGCGATGCGCGACAACTTTAGCCTCATCGATGGTATCGGCTGGGTGCAGGCGCAAATCGCCGTGCTGCCAAGCACAATAAAGATGATCTGCTATGAGGGCGGCGGCGGATACGACGGGTCTACGCCTTCCAACTTCAGCACCTGGTATGCCGGGTACCAACAATCGAGCAATTTTGCGAAGGTGATCAACGATTACCTTTATTGCCTGAGTGGCGCCGGTGCTAAGCAGTTCAATTATTACGGCGACATGCTCAGCACATCACGCTCGCTGACCACCATCGCGCAAGTCGCGGCATTCACAGATCCGCGCGCAATCGCATACGCAGCGTTCAAGGGCAGTGTGCCGAACAAGCAATTGGTGTCGGTGGCAAATCAAACCCCTGCCAATATCCTGGTGCAACCCACTTTCCCGTACACGCTTGCCACACTGCCGGCCGGACTGACGTACACGATTGTGAACGGCGATATCAATGGCAACTATCAGATCAGCGGCAATCTTTTGCAGATGGCCAATGATACTGATGTTGCATACAACGTTCCGGTCAACATGACGCTGACCATTGCTGCGACGGACGGCTATACGTGGTGCAAGTTTTTGGCGCAGTTCTCCACTGGCGATGCCTGGTATCAGAATGACGCAATATTCGCGTTCTCGACAGTCGTTGACACGGACACAGCTGCGGTCAACCCGACGATCGGCTCATCGCTGCCGCGCACGGTCGGCTCTGGAGCCGCAGTGTCTGGCGACCTGTGGGATATGGATGGCAACTGTTATGGCGCCGTCACTGGCATGACCGCCACGATTCAGAACTCCAAATCGTTCCTGGTTGCGATGGTTCTGGATCGAGATAACCAGTCTGGCGGGTTCCAAACCGTGCTCAGCCTCGGCGGCGGAAATTTCTTCAGCTTCTACACTGCAAGCACCGTTTCGACGAACTTCTCAATTCGCTATTTTGTAAATCTGTCTTGGGATATCGTCCTGCATTTTGTAACATCTGGCAACGTTCCAACCGGCAAGCACGTCTATTGGGCATTCTGGGATATCAATACAAAGATATTGACAGTTGGCATCGACCAAACCAATGGGCAGACAAGCTCAACCGACATTTCGGCGCAAACCATCACGCAGAATCTGTACTACGGCGGAAACTCAAGTGGTGCAGGCTCCAACATGAAGCATGGCTCCCTACAGGTCGTGAACCGCGCCGGGATGACGCTGGCGGACGCAAAGGCGGCCGTCGCCAAGATGCAGACCTACCACAGCATCCCGTAGTGTATCGGCTGTGTAAAGCATTCGTCCTGCTGGCGTCGTGATCAAATCATGAGTGCTCCCAATAGGAGCACCCATGAAACGCAAATATCTTCTCCAGACCGATCGCACGGACCCGCGCGACCACATCTTCAACGCCGTCGGCCTGCCGATCGCGCAGTCATCCGACCTGCGTGCTGGCTTCCCGGAGCCGTTCGACCAGGGCCAGCTTGGCTCCTGCACCGGCAACGGCTGGGCCGGCGTGCTGTCGTTCATCCACGGCAAGACCGTCGCTTCGCGGCTGATGATCTACTGGGGCGAGCGCAACATTGAGGGCACCGTGCGCAGCGACGCCGGCGCCCAGATCCGTGACGGTGCCAAGTTCCTGGCGCAGTCCGGCGCGTGCGTTGAGACTGCCTGGCCGTACATCATCTCCAAGTTCCGCAGCAAGCCGCCCAAGAAATGCTTTGACGAGGCCGCGGCGTTCAAGATCAGCAGCTACCAGCGCCTGACGTCGCTCAACGACATCCTGGCGTGCCTGACGGCCGGCTTCCCGGTGGTGGGCGGCATTGCTGTCTACGCCAGCTTCGAGTCCAACGATGTCGCCCAGACCGGCATGGTGCCGATGCCAGCCAAGGGCGAGCAGTGCCTTGGCGGCCATGCCATCGTGTTCTGCGGCCACGACATGGCAAACCAGCGCCTGCTGGTGCGCAACAGCTGGGGCACCGGCTGGGGCATCCGTGGCTACTTTTGGCTGCCGTTTGCCTACATCACCAAGCCGGGCCTGGCCGACGATTTTTGGACGGTGCGCAAATAGTCGTGACCGCACACTGTAGATACCCTTGGTGGGTGTGTGTGGCGACCCCAGCGGTGAAGTGGGGAGATAACTTTCCGCAGCACGTCATGATATCGTCTCCTTCATCAGCGGCTTGCCGTTGATGTGTCAGGGCCGTGCCGGATGGCCGGGGCGGGAAACTGCCCCGGCGATTCGTTGTCGTGACCCCATACTGGCGTCATGCCATCCCTATTCGTCGACCTGATTCAGCTCGGAGAGCGCAGCACCAATGATGCGCTCGAGATGCTGTGCAAGGCCAGCCACGAGCACGACGATGGTATCTGGGCTCCCATGGACTCGCCGCTGCTCTCTCGCATGGTCGAACTCTTTACTCAGCGCGGCCTTGACCGCCTGGAAGCTGTGCGCACCGAACTGCTAGCGTGGTCCGCCGGCGTCCGCAATACGCCCGGCGAGCGCATCATCCGACCCGCCGGCCTGATGGAGCGCTGGACACAGTCCGAACTGTCGCTGGTCAAAATCTACCTTGAGCACCTGCCGATATCCGAGTGGACACTGGACGACCACATGCTGGCCGTCGACATGCTGGTGCAGCGCTATCTGCCGGCGGACGACATGCGCATGGAGTCCGAATGGCTGGCGACCCGGGCAAGCCTCATGGGCCGCGTGCAGGCGGCTCTGGATGCCGTGACACCAGCCCAGGCCGATGCTCTGCTGGCGGCCATGCCCAGCACCGTGGGCGAGGCTATCGCGGCGTGGGGTGGCACGCGTGCCCAGCAGGCCACCATGGAGTACGCCCGCACCAGGTGCGCGGAGAACGTGCGCGAGTTGGCGAACAGCGTGCGCCACCGCATGCGCGCCGTCATCGCTGAGCACGTCAACGAGCAAGAGCTCGGTGTGCCAGTGGTAGGCGGCAGTAGCCTTGAGACCAAGCTGATGGACCAGTTCGCCACGCTGAATCGCGATTGGCGCCGCATTGCTGTCACCGAGGCTGGCGAGGCCCAGA
>Ga0070664_100000336_pt1 | contig 34164 bp, 25 predicted proteins | sample KBSC73metaG_FD_65863 | JGI IMG/M metagenome (GOLD analysis project Ga0070664, IMG submission 65863) | Corn rhizosphere microbial communities from Kellogg Biological Station, Michigan, USA - KBS C7-3 metaG | ecosystem: Host-associated > Plants > Roots > Rhizosphere > Soil ... | reverse complement strand
ACAAATGGAGAAAAAGAACATCACATAAGTTTTATCAGCAAATATATTTTCAGCCAGGATCATAAGACAATTTCAAAGCAATTTCTAATAACAGGGATGACCTGGGCCATTATCGGCGGATTGTTTTCAGTTCTTTTTCGTCTGCAACTTGGTTACCCTGAACGGTCATTCCCAATTCTCGAAACTATTTTTGGAAAATGGGGGGCGGGGGGTCGCATAGATCCGGGGTTTTATTACTCTCTGGTAACAATACATGGCACCGTGATGATCTTTTTTGTTCTTACAGCAGGTCTCAGTGGAACGTTTGCCAATTTACTTATTCCGCTTCAGGTGGGAGCGAGAGATATGGCGGCTCCTTTTCTGAATATGCTTTCTTACTGGTTCTTTTTTGTTGCGAGTGTTATCATGCTCTGTTCGCTCTTTGTCAATTCAGGTGCAGCGAACACCGGCTGGCAAACGTATCCTCCGTTGAGTGCTTTACGCGAAGCTAACCAGGGCTCAGGCACGGGAATGGATCTTTGGTTGATCAGTCTTCTTTTTTTTGTGATATCAACTTTATTAGGCGGCCTTAATTATATCACGACCATATTAAACATGCGAACAAAAGGAATGACATTGATCCGGATGCCCTTGAGTGTTTGGGGTCTCTTCTTCACTGCTGTGATGGGGGTATTAACATTTCCTGTTTTACTATCGGGTTACCTGTTGTTGATATCTGACCGGAATCTCGGCACCAGTTTTTATTTGAGCGAGATCTTTGTGAATAATCATGCGTTGCCTCATGAAGGAGGGAGTGCGATATTGTACCAGCACTTATTTTGGTTTTTAGGTCACCCCGAAGTGTACATTGCGATCATGCCTGCATTTGGGATCGTGTCCGAAGTGATCAGTAACAATGCACGAAAACCGATCTTTGGTTATACAGCAATGGTAGGAAGCTTGTTTGCTATTACAACGCTTTCATTCCTTGTTTGGGCACATCATATGTTTGTTAGCGGAATGAATCCATTTGTTGGTTCCGTATTCGTGCTGCTGACCTTGTTGATCGCTGTTCCATCCGCCGTGAAGGTGTTTAACTGGCTTGCCACTTTGTTTCGTGGCAACATTCGATTTACACCTGCCATGTTATTCGCGATCGGGTTTGTAAGTCTTTTTATTACAGGAGGACTTACCGGCATCTATTTAGGTAACTCAACTCTCGATATTCATTTGCACGATACTTATTTTGTAGTCGCCCATTTTCATTTCGTAATGGGTGTGGCTTCCATGTTCGGCATGTTTGCCGGTGTTTATCATTGGTATCCTAAAATGTTCGGTAAAAAAATGGATGATACACTAGGATATATTCACTTCTGGATAACGATGATCGGAGCGTATTTAATTTTCTGGCCTATGCATTATGAAGGGCTGGCTGGTTTGCCCAGGCGCTATCCCGATTTCGGTTCATGGCATACCTTCAATCAATTTGGCAATGTGAATAAGATGATCACCTTTGTGAGCATTATTGTATTTGCCGCCCAATTTTTATTTCTTGCAAACTTTTTTTACACGATGTACAAAGGCAGGAAACTAAAAACCATGAATCCCTGGGGAGCAACCACCTTGGAATGGACAACGCCGTTACTTCCCGGTCATGGCAACTGGCCCGGAGAAATACCCGAAGTGCACCGCTGGCCCTATGATTATAGCAAAAATGGAAGAGATTTTATTCCGCAAACAGAACCACTTCATGAAGGAGAGATACACGAAGAAGAAGGTGAATAACCGATGAGGAATTATTTATTACCTGTTCTTTTTTTGTTTGTCCTGATAAGAACGACTACAAGCAAGCCTACAAACAATATCCCAACCGCAACAAAAAGAATCAGTGAAAACATAAAAGGGTTTTTATGATTAAAACAAAAACCATGCGTATCGCATTTATCTGAACCAGGCCCACCAGCTAATCAACACTGTGATTAGCAAAAGCATAATTCTCACCTTATCCCTGTTCATACTCAGCCATAACATAACGCTATAGCTTTTTGCGATGTTTGCAAAATTCCCGTACGGACCCCGATCTTCAGGAACGGGGTCCCAGAGGTCAGTTTTTCGATCAGGATCCGCTCGTTTGTTTGTTTGCTGCCCGCCAAAACCTGTTCTTGCTAAAACCCAATCTGCATACCACGGGGCAATCTTATTCCCGATGATCGCTTTATAAGTGGGAAAGCCTACCCACACAGTTCTTCGCTTATGAGCTGCAGCAAACAAAATTGCTTTCGCTGCAACTTCAGGCTGGTAAACTTTTCCCATTGGCCTTGGTTCATTTGGTAACTTGCTAAGAACCCAACCAAATTGTGTTGTGTTCATCGCAGGAAGTTGGATCATTGACATGGAGACATTCGTTTTTTGATGCAACAATTCACATCGCAACGAATCAAAAAAACCCTGGATGCCATGCTTGGCTCCACAATATGCAGATTGCAATGGGATGCCGCGAAAAGCCAATGCTGAACCAACCAGGATGATGGATCCCTTATTTCTTTTCATCATTCTTTTTAATACACTCATTGTCCCATACACTTGTCCCAAATAGGTTACTTCTGTTACTCTCTTGAACTCTGCCGGCGTTATGTCTTTAAATTCCGCAAATACGCTATTCATCGCATTATTTATCCATACATCGATCGGTCCTAACTTGGTTTCAATTTCTTCTGTTGCGTTCTCAATCGCATCGGGATTGGAGACATCTATCATATATGTCATAGCTGTTCCGCCGAATTGTGTCACTTCGTCTGCCGTAGCATTCAACTGGTGGAATTCTCTTGCGAGCAATGCGATCTTTGCTCCATGTTTAGCGAACTCCCACGCCGTAACTCGTCCAACACCTCCTGTGGCGCCCGTAATGACGATAACTCTGTCTTTGAAAAAATCTTTTTTCATTTTATAATATTCATTGTCTTATTTGTTGCAATTATGTTATGTAGAAAATTCTCATCACAATATTTAACTTTCACACATCATCAGGTTTATTTGATGCAGATTAAAAATATTAAGGGAAAAATGATGCCATGCCAAAGCAAGCATAGACGCCGGATGTGACTTTGGCGTGCTATGCGTGGTCTGATATTTGTCGCTTCTTTATTACTTCTCAATGATCGCCTTCCATCCCCAGGGGAATTTATTATCAATCAAAAAAGATCGACCATGGCACAAAATGTTGCAGAATTTACAATTGAACGTTTGAGTGAATGGGGAATTAAAAGAATCTATGGTTATCCTGGTGATGGTATCAATGGTCTGATGGGTGCTCTCAGGAAGGCAGAAGATAAAATGGAATTTATCCAGGTAAGACATGAAGAAAATGCGGCATTCATGGCAACAGCCCATGCAAAATTCACTGACGAGGTTGGTGTATGTATGGCAACATCGGGACCGGGAGCGATTCATTTGTTGAATGGCTTGTATGATGCAAAAATGGATCATCAACCGGTTGTTGCTATCGTTGGCCAGCAGGCAATGACCAGCCTTGGCGGTAGCTATCAACAGGAAGTGGATCTTATTTCATTATTTAAAGATGTGGCGGGTTATCTCCAAATGGCAATTGAACCATCTCAACCGAGGCATTTAATAGACAGGGCTATTCGCCATGCGTTGTCAAAGCGAACGGTTAGTTGCATCATCTTTCCAAATGATCTGCAAGAGATGGAATACAAAGAACCCGCACGCCACCACGGAACAATTCATTCAAGCATTGGCTATAATCAACCGCGTATTCTGCCAAAAGAAGAAGACATACAAAGAGCAGCAAAAATTTTAAACAACGGCGAAAAGGTAGCGATCCTTGTCGGTGCCGGAGCAAAAGGTGCGGAGGAAGAAGTGATGCAAATCGCGGAATTATTGGGAGCCGGAGTGGCAAAGGCATTATTAGGTAAGGCGGTATTGCCGGATGATCTTCCTTATGTAACAGGTTCCATTGGTTTACTGGGAACAAAACCAAGTTGGGATCTTATGTCAGACTGTGATACATTATTGATGATCGGGTCGGGATTTCCTTATTCGGAATATTTACCAAAGGAAGGCCAGGCAAAAGGAGTGCAAATAGATATTGATGGAACCATGCTTGGAATACGTTACCCGATGGATGTGCATTTGCAAGGCGATAGCAGGGAAACATTGCAGGCATTGATCCCATTCCTTAAAAAGAAAGAAGACAGAAGTTGGAGAGAAAAAATTGAACACGAGATCGATCGTTGGTGGAGAGTGCTGGATGCAAAAGCACATAATGAGGCAACACCTTTAAATCCGCAATTGGTGTATTGGGAGTTATCGAAACGACTTCCTGATAACTGTATTTTGTCTGCTGATTCAGGTTCAACGGCGGCATGGTTTGCCAGAGACCTGAGGATCCGCAAAGGAATGAAAGCATCTTTATCGGGAAACCTTGCGACAATGTGTCCCGGCATGCCTTATACGATCGCAGCAAAATTTGCTTATCCCGACAGGATGGCGATTGGATTGATCGGAGACGGCGCCATGCAAATGCTGGGAATAAACGAAATGATCACGATTGCCAAGTATTGGAAAAAATGGGAAGATCCAAGATTAATGATACTGGTTTTAAATAACCGCGACCTTAACATGGTCAGCTGGGAACAACGAGCAATGGTGGGTGATCCGAAATTCGATGCATCGCAGGATATACCGGATTTTCATTATGCTGAATATGCAAAGATGCTTGGATTGGAAGGTATCAAGGTGGAGCATCCCGAAAATGTTGCATCGGTCCTGGATAAAGCGTTTGCTGCAAGGAAACCTGTTTTGGTAGAAGCAGTAACCGACCCCGCAGTTCCCATGATGCCGCCGCACATAAGTTTTGATCAAATAAAAAAATTCAGCAAGTCAATCTTATTCGGAGGCGATTCCGACGCAAAAGATATTATCAAACAAACCTATAAAGAAGTAGTGGATTCATATTTCCCGGGTAAGTGATGAGTGATGAAACAGTAGCGATCAATGATTCGATAGGAATTAAGCAGGTGCACACAGCCGCATTTAAAATTCCAACGGCTACTCCTGAAAGTGATGGAACGTTAACGTGGAATAATACCACATTGATCATAACAGAAATAGAGGCGGCTGGTAAAACGGGCATCGGCTACACATATGCAGACGGTTCTGCAGCGTACCTGATCGAACACACGTTGAAGAACCTCGTAATAGGGAAAAACATTTTCGATATTCCGTCCATTACTAATTTTCTCAGTCACCAAATTCGAAATAATGGGAATTGCGGCATTGCAATGATGGCAGTTTCTGCAATAGACAGTGCATTATGGGATCTGAAGGCAAAAATTCTTGAACAACCGCTATGTAATCTATTGGGCAAAGCGAGCGATAAGATACTTGTGTATGGTAGCGGAGGATTTACAAATTATTCCGAAGATCAACTTAGCAGACAGTTCAAAAATTGGGAGGAATTGGGAATACAATACCTGAAGATGAAGATTGGCCGTGAACCGCAAAAGGATATTAAAAGAATAAAGGCAGCAAGAAATGCGATTCGTAAAACCACAAGACTTTTTGTTGATGCAAACGGCGCTTATACGGCTAAACAAGCGATCGAAAAAGCAAATGAATTTGACGAATATGATGTAAGCTGGTTCGAAGAACCGGTTTCTTCCGATCAACTTGAAGGCCTCTCTTTCATTCGGGGACAGGTTTCCCCCAAAATAAATATTGCCGCCGGTGAATACGGATACAACCTTTCGTACTTCAAACAAATGCTTTGTGCTAATGCGCTTGATGTATTGCAGGCTGACGCAACAAGATGTGGCGGCATAACAGGTTTTTTAAATGTGGGTCAATTGGCCGAAGCTTTTCAAATTCCTTTCTCCTCTCATTGTGCACCGGCTTTGCATTTGCATGCGGCACTTTCTTTACCTTCTTTTTATATCGCTGAATATTTTTTTGATCACATAAGAATTGAATCGATGTTATTCGACGGCATTTCCCCGCCGGAAAAAGGATATCTGGGGCCGGATCTCTCAAGGCCGGGATTAGGTATTGAATTCAAACGACAGGATGCAGAGAAATTCAAAATTTAAATTTTAATCATGCCAGCAAATACAGAAACGGAACAAAGGACAGCAACCAGGCAATCAAATTACGATAACGATCCGTATCATTTTCAAACGCCGCAGGCAAAAAATATCGATGCCGCCGGTCTTGAAAGAGAGTTAACCTCTGTGATCGATGGTGAAGTGAGATTTGACAACGGCAGCAGGGCATTGTATTCAACCGATTCGTCCAATTATCGGCAAATTCCGGTCGGTGTTGTGATTCCAAAGAATGAAAACGATATAATTAAAACCGTCGCTCTTTGCAGAAAGTATAATGCGCCGGTGTTGTCGAGAGGAGCAGGAACAAGCCTGGCAGGACAATGTTGCAATGTGGCTGTAGTAATGGACATGTCAAAATATTACAACCATATTTTGCACGTAGATACTGTCAATCGTCTCGCAAGAGTGGAGCCCGGTATTGTGCTCGATCATTTCAGACTTCCCCTTCAGAAAGAACACCAGTTAACCTTCGGCCCCGATCCCGCTACGCATGATCATTGTACGATCGGTGGTATGCTCGGCAATAATTCCTGCGGTGTCCATTCTGTGATGGCTGCGTTCGCAGGCAATGGTGCCAGAACTTCGGACAATGTTGAAAGGTTAACGGCGCTAACTTATGATGGATTACAGCTCGATGTGGGACCAACAAGCGAAGAGGACCTGGAAAAAATAATTTCAGAAGAAGGAAGAAAGGGGAGTATTTATAGGAAATTAAAAGAACTACGAGATAAATATTCTGACTTGATCAGGGAACGGTTTCCAAAAATTCCCCGGCGTGTTTCAGGATATGATCTCTCCATGCTTCTGCCGGAAAATGGATTTAATGTAGCTGCGGCGCTCGTTGGAACAGAAGGAACTTGTGTAACCATACTGGATGCGACATTGAAACTGATCCATCATCCAAAAGTGAGAACATTAGTCGTTCTTGGCTATCCCGACATTTACACAGCGACAAAACATGTTCCGGAGATATTAAAACACAAACCGGTTGGCCTGGAGGGAATTGACAGCGAACTTCCAAAGTACATGAAGTTAAATGATGTGCACACAAAATTTCTTCCCCTGTTGCCCGCAGGAAATGGATGGTTGCTTGTGGAATTCGGTGCAGATACAAAAGAGGATGTAAAACAGAAAGCGCAAAATTTTATTAACGCAGTAAAAAAGCATGAACCTTCACCGGATATAAGATGGTATCAGGATGAAGAGGAGCAGCAAGGCCTTTGGCAGGTTCGCGAATCGGGGTTAGGAGCTACGGTATTTGATTCAAAGAAAAATTTTACGTGGCCGGGCTGGGAAGATTCTGCTGTGCCGCCGGAGAATGTAAGCGATTATTTGAAAGATCTGCGGCAGCTTTTTAAAAAATATAATTACGAAGCTTCGTTGTATGGCCATTTTGGACAAGGCTGTGTTCACTGCAGTATCAACTTCGATATGCAAACTCCTGAGGGTGTTCAGAAATATCAAAGATTTTCCGTGGAAGCTGCGAAGCTTGTCGCAAGTTATGGCGGCTGTTCTTCGGGAGAGCATGGTGATGGTCAGTCAAAGGGCCCTTTACTCGAGATCATCTACGGAAAAGAATTGCTACAGGCATTTAGGGAATTTAAATATATATGGGATCCGCAGGGAAAGATGAATCCCGGCAAAGTGATTGACAGTTACGGGCAATTGAACGATCTGAAATTGGCTGGTGACTATCCTCACCATGAACCTGAGACGCATTTTCATTTTCCAGACGATAAGGGAAAATTTTCCAATGCAGTGTTAAGGTGTTTTGGTGTAGGTAAGTGCAGGCAGGATTTCAAAGGGACAATGTGCCCCAGTTATATGGTGACAAAAGAAGAAAAGCACACTACAAGGGGGCGTGCAAGAATGTTGTTTGAAATGCTGCAGGGAGATGTGGTAAATGGTTGGAAGAGCAAAGAAGTTAAAGAATCACTCGCCTTATGTCTTTCATGCAAAGGATGCAAGGGTGATTGTCCTGTTCATGTAGACATGGCCACCTATAAATCAGAATTTCTTTCTCATTATTATGAAGGTAGATTAAGGCCGGCATCGGCGTATGTATTTGGCTGGATATATTGGTGGGCAAGAGTTGCGTCGATCATGCCCGGTGTTGCTAATTTTTTTACACAGGCTCCGCTGATCAGTAATTTAATAAAAGCAGCCGGCGGCATCTCACAAAAAAGGAAGATGCCAAAGTTCGCTTCCTATACTTTCAGGGATTGGTTTTTTAGTCGCAAAAGAAAAGAGGATACGGGCAAACAAAAAGTAATTCTATGGGCTGATACATTCAATAATTTTTTTACTCCCGAAACATTGGTCGCCGGCGTAGAAGTACTTGAAGCAGCCGGCTGTGAAGTGCTGGTTCCCAAGAAAATGCTTTGTTGTGGAAGGCCACTTTATGATTACGGGATGTTGAACACGGCGGGAAAATTGTTGAACGAAGCAATGCTTACGCTGGAGGAACCGATCCTGGATGGAATTCCTCTCGTTGGACTTGAACCAAGCTGCGTTGCAGTTTTTCGTGATGAGCTAACCAACCTTTTCCCGAACAACGAAATTGCAAAAAAACTAAAAGAGCAAACTTTTACTCTTGCTGAATTTCTCGAAGCAAAAGCTCCTCATTTTCCTATCCCAAAACTTAAAATAAAAATTTTGCTGCATGGTCATTGCCATCATAAAGCGATAATGAAGATGGACGCAGAAGAAGAAGTATTAAGAAAGATGGATGTTGAATTAGACAAACCGGAGTCCGGATGTTGTGGAATGGCCGGCGGATTTGGTTATGAGCGCGGTGAACATTATGAAGTGTCGGTGAAAGCGGGCGAAAGAGTGTTATTGCCTGCTGTGCGGGCAGCAGAAAAGAGTACTGTCATTCTAGCAGATGGATTTAGTTGCCGTGAACAGATCGAACAGGAAACAAAGCGTAAGGGAATGCATCTTGCCCAGGTTTTGCAGATGGCACTCTGGCAGGATGATGCTGATCAATTCAGTGAGGAGTTCCCGGAGAAGAAGTTTGTTGATGGAAAAAAATTGCGGGATCCGCATAAAACAAGGAACAGGGCATTGATGGTGATCGCTTTGAGTATTGGTATTGGCATGGGACTATTATTGAAAAATAAAAAATAACGATGAGATCGCAGCTGATCAATAACAGTGAATTAAAAACTTATGTAGTCGTCCTGGATGAACACGACGAAGTGATACGATCCCTTAAAGATTTTGCCGAAGAAAACAAATTGAAGGCTGGCCAGTTTACGGGCATAGGGGCATTTAGTGAAGTGACACTCGGCTTTTTTGACTTCGCTACAAAAGATTATTTAAAAATTGAGATCAAAGAACAGGTAGAATTGTTGTCGCTCATCGGTGACATTACGCTGTATAAAAATAAACATCAAATTCATCCGCACGTTGTTGTTGGTAAAAGAGACGGTTCGGCACACGGCGGTCATCTACTCAAAGCTACTGTTCACCCAACGCTGGAACTGATCGTAAATGAGTCACCCGGTTATATTCAACGCGAGCTGAATGAGGAAACCGGCTTACCTCTCATCAAAATTTCAGAGAATGGAAGAGATCAACGAAAGGAGCGTACACCATGATTGAAAGTTATAAACAGGCTCCCGGTCAACCGGGTGAAAAGCCACATTGGTTGTCCGGGGCTAAGTCAGGAATTGGCAAATCATTGAACGCCGGTTCGAATGTAAGCTTTGCACTTAGTCATGGTATAATTAACGAAGTATACTATCCCAGGGAAGATACTGTCTGTATCAATCAATTCGGGCTTATCGTTACAAACGGAAAAAATTTCTTTTCTGAAGAAAGGACAGGTACGACTCATCAAACAAAAATGTATGCCGACGGCATTCCTGCATATACCATTATCAATAAATGCTTGAAGAACAAATACACCATTGAAAAAGAAATTATCACCGATCCCGTTAGGAATTGTTTGTACCAGCTTACCAGGTTTCGAATACTAACAGAAAAGACAAACAATTATCATTTATATCTTTTTATTTCTCCTCACATCAGAAACAATGGTGATGGAAATAATGGATGGATCGGCGATCATAAAGGCGTGCCAATGCTTTTTGCAGAAAGAGACGGTGTTACTTTCGCTGTTGCGTGCTCAATACCGTGGAAAAAAAGAACGGTGGGCTATAAGGGAGCTTCGGATGGCGTAAAAGAGTTGAGAGAAAACAAAAAGATCATTAACGAATATGACAGGGCTTATGACGGTAATATTATGCTGACTGCTGAGATCGACCTGGGTGATACATTGAATAAGGAAATGGTGATCGTAGTTGGTTTTGGTTCGTCAGAAACGGAGGCTGCCCATCATGCATTAGCAAGCCTGCTCGATGGATTCGAAAATGCCAAAGAGAAATATATTTCTGAATGGCAGGCATGGCAGAAATCTCTTTTTGATATTTCATCTGCAAGTAAGAATATTGGAAAAAATTTTCGAACAAGCGCTGCAGTGTTAAAGATCAACGAGGCCAAATCCTATCTCGGTGGTGCCATAGCCAGCATGTCAATCCCATGGGGTGAAGTTAGAACTGAGGATGATCTCGGGGGCTATCATTTAGTTTGGCCGAGAGATCTGGTAGAAACAAGCTGGGGTTTCCTTGCATTGCATGCAAAGGAAGACGCTCTGCACGTTGTCAACTATCTCGCATCAACACAGGAAGCTGACGGCAGATGGCCACAAAATATGTGGCTTGACGGGAAGCCTTACTGGATGGGCTTGCAAATGGACCAGGTGTCATTACCCCTTTTGATCATGAACTCTTGTTACCATTATGGTCTGTTGGATGAATCGAGATTAATGAGATATTGGGAAAACATTCGGCTGGCGACAGAATTCATTCTTACCAACGGACCCTTCACAGAACAGGACCGTTGGGAAATACAACCAGGGATATCCATATTTACTATTGCCACCGAAATTGCTGCGTTGCTTGCCGCTGCGGAGTTTGCTGAAGTGTTTCATGAATTTGAATTAGCGAAATATTGCAGGGAGATCGCGGATTTCTGGAATGAAAATATCGAAGCATGGATGTATACAACTGATACTGCTTTATCAAAAAAATATAATGTTGAAGGTTACTACGTCCGCATCAATCCAACCGAGATCCCTATTGATGAAAACAAAGGAGTCTGCATTAGTTTGACTTACCAGCAAGGTAAGAAAAGACCATACCCTGCTGTAGACATTATTTCTGTTGATGCGTTAGCATTGGTTCGATTTGGTTTGCGGGAGCCAGGCAATCCTTATATTCTGAACACATTAAAATTGATAGATGGCGAGTTGAAAGTCGAAACTCCGAATGGACCATGCTGGCATCGTTTTACCAATGATGCGTACGGAGAGGACGAAGACGGCAATCCCTTTTATGAAACAGGAAAGGGAAGAGCATGGCCGTTGCTTACGGGGGAAAGGGCGCATTATGAAGTAGCTGCTGGTAATATGAAGAAGGCAATAAAATTATTACAGGCAATGGATGCATTTGCGTATCACGGAATGCTCCCTGAACAAATCTGGGATACACGGGATATCCCGGGAAAAGATTTGTGCTTTGGAAAGTATACGGGTTCGGCAATGCCGCTTACATGGGCACACGCAGAATATGTCAAGCTTTGTCATTCCATCAGGCATAAAAGAATATTTGATATGCCTGAACACACTTTCAAAAGGTACCTGGTTGAAAAAAAGAAATGCAATTTCTCAATGTGGAAATTCAACCTGCAAACAAAGAAAATTTCAAGGAAGAAAGAATTTTTGCGAATTGAGGTACGAACTCCCGCGCGGATTCACTTTTCGACCGATAACTGGAACACAACAAGAGAAATTGAAACGCAACCCCGGGGATCTGCTATTCATGTTGCTGATATCTCAATTAAAAATTTACCAGCCTGCGACATTATATTCACATTCTTCTGGAAATATTCCAATAAATGGGAAGGCAAGAACTTTAAAGTCGTGATCGTTTGAATTAGTGAGACAGTTAGTAGTGACATTTCTGGCATTCCGTTCCTCCGATGTCTTTTACTGTGACACTATCCATTTTGTGATGTTTTATGTCATCATGAAACCTTTCATAGATACTGTAAAACTTATTGCCTGTGCTGTCATTGTAGTCAAAATCAACATGCGTAGTCCTATGGCAGTTGATACACCAACTCATGCTTAGTTCAGCAAACTGTTTTATTTCATCCATTTCAGTCACGGGACCATGGCACGTTTGACATTGTATTTTGCCGGCACGTACGTGCTGCGCGTGACTAAAAAAAACATGATCCGGCAGGTTATGAATTTTGATCCATTCGATTGGCTTTACCATTGATGCATTCCAACTTGCAGCGTTGGCGGGGTTGAAATTTGCGTATTTATATAATTTCATGATTTCACGCGTGCCATTCACTTCATTTCCTTCGGGATCAAAAAGACGTGGTCCTTTTTCATAACCCTGGATCACTTTATGACAATTGAGACAAACATTTAGGGATGGAATGGCAGCAACCCTGCTTTCCCATGCATTGCCATGACAATACAAACAATTTATTTGGTTGATGCCGGCGTGAACTTTATGTGAAAAATAGATCGGTTGTGCCGGTTCGTAAGATCTTTGGCGGCCTGTTCCAATCGCAGCTTTTGTGATAAAGTACCCGACACAAATGAAAACTACCACTGAAAAAAATGCGAGATAGATTTTGTTTTTATAAAATGGAACAGGGTCCGCCCGCAAAATACCTTCCTTATCATCGGAAAGTTTTTTAAGGTTACTGTTTATACCCAACAGTACCAGTGCAATGATCCCCATGATCAATGAGATCACGCCAAAGATGGCCCAGTTATCAGGGGCAGTAGGTTCAGAAACTGCTTGTGCTCCCGGGCTGGCGGGACCAACAGTAGCTGCCTTATTAATATAGTCTACGATTGCATCAATGTCTTGGTGAGTTAACGAACTTCCGAACGCCTGCATCATTGTGCCATACTGCTGTTGCAGCCCCTTTGTATATTGATCTTTCGCCATGTAGGCCGGTGGATTCGCGATCCAATCGTACAGCTGACCGCGATCTCCCCATGGACCATGCGTTTCAAAATTCGCGAGGGGCGGACCTACGAGCGGTTTAAAAATAGCGTGACAGCTCGCACAATTTTGTTTAAAGAGTCTTTCACCGTCCTGCGACCAGGCGCTTTGTAAAAAGCAACAATTAAGAAAAAAAACGAGCGAAAGAAAAAAAAGGATAGATCTTCTTTTCATGATCATAGTCAGTGTTAAGCAATCTTCAGCATTGAGTTTTTGATCGCGCAATTGATGGGGCTGCTTGCTGACGAAATACTCTTTACTGGCACAACATCTATTCCAAATTGAGCGGAGCGAGATCGGGTAACGAACAACTGATCTCTTGCACCTGGTTGCAGATATCAGTTTTGGCTTTTTACAATTTGAGGAACTGCAGACATCATGTCGACTATTACGTAGAACGTATTGCCGATCATTGGCAGGCAGACGATGGAAGTAGTCCATAACATTCGCCGTCCTTTTGTGAGAGTGGGGTCTTTTAGCATTTTCCGGAAACTCAGGATGTAGAATGTGAAGCCTATGGCCATTCCAGCCGCGACAAGAACAATGTGCCATAGATTTCCTGTTCCGGGAATAAATAGTCCAACCAGGAAAAGGAGAAACGCAATAATCACCATCGTCAGCAATGAAATACCTTTCATGTTGAAGTTTTGATAAGTGCCAACCATAATTGTGCCTTTTGTGAAGAGAACCTGGAAAATATTAGGAAGACTCTGAAATTATGTGCCGCTTAAACCGGCAACGAATTTCTATCTTTAAGCCAATCATGATACATTGTTTGATCGCCAGGCAGAATAAAAAAACAACCGCGAAGAAGCGGAGAACACGAAGTCACACGGAGAACATCTCCGTGAACCTCCATGCCATGCGGTCTCTGTGTCAAAGTAATTTTTTAAATTCAAGCGATGTTCCAATGATCTAAGCAAAAAATTGGATGAAGAAATAAAAAGAAACAAAAAATTGAAAACAACATGACGACTTCAAAAAAGTCTCGTCGAAATTTCATTTTGACAAATCTTTACCTGGCGGTCCTTTTATTATATAGCACAGTCGTCTTTTCACAAAGCGGCGAAGACTTAGTGAAAAAGATGCACAATAAATACTTTGGCCGCTGGTACCACACATTTACGTTTATGCAGAAGACAGAAATTTATCGCAACGATAGTCTCATAATGACCAGCACCTGGTATGAAGCGGCTCATTTTCCTTATAAATTCCGCATTGACCTGGGTGATCCCGCAGAGGGAAATGCAGTGATCTACCTTGAAGACTCCACTTACAGGTTCCAAAATCACACCTTAAGAACTGTTGCCGCTGGCACTAACCCTTTTACTTTTTTATTGGGAGGAATGTATGCTGTGCCACTGGACTCAGCTTTGTCAAAATTGAAACACCACGGTTATGACATTTCAAAAATGTACTCTACAAACCTTGGTGGCAAAAAAGTATTTGTTGTGGGAGCAGCCAATGCAGCAGATAGTTTGAGTAACCAGTTTTGGGTAGACAGCGAACACTATTATATTGTACGCACGATCGATTCGGACAATGGTAATCTTCTCGACGCGAAAACATCTGGACATGTGCAGCTAAATAATGGTTGGTCTGAAACGAAAGTTCTTATTTATGTAAATGGTAAGCTTCGGCAGATTGAAAAATATTACAATCTGAACGCAGATCTTCCCTTGGATGATCGCCTGTTTGATCCAAAGCATTTTGGGGAATGGCATTGGGTGAAATAGAGTTTTGGAAAGGGTGCCTTTCTGATAGAACTTCTTTTCGGACCTGCGTGACGTTCCGGCCGTTAATTAATTTTCTTGCTCAAAACATTAGAAATAAGTTCGACCGTGTTCTTGGCATGAAATTTTTCTTTTAGATTTCTTTTATGAGTGATCACTGTTGTCTCGCTGATGAAAAGGATTTTTGCAATTTCTTTCGCGCATAGGCCTTTGGCCAGGAGATTGAAAATATCCATCTCTCTTTTTGTCAAGGACGGCTTTTTCTTTTCGGTAGAACCACAAAAGTTTATTGTACCCTTACCAGTAGCCGTTTCGCACACCTCGCATTTTAATTTCCCCGATTCGTTTGGAGCAGTTTCGAACAAATTCTTGGTTACCCCAAGGATCTTTTCGAATAGAAAATGAACGATACAAAGTAACTTTTCGTTCAGTTCCTCCAGTTTTTCAATCCGTTCTTCCAGTTTCATGAGCTCGGAGGTTTTTAAAAGGGGTGGAAAGGTCTTATTAGCCGAATCGCCAGCGTTCTCCATCGCTTTTTGAAGCAATGAAAGGTCAACGCTCCATTGCTTTTCCTTTGATGAATTTTCCTGGATAATAGAGTTCATCACAATAAGTAGTTCTGATTTATCAGCGATCATGCTCTTCCATCTTTTTCATTACACGATGAAGTCACTAACTGAATCAGTGCCGGCAATTTTTTCCATTGGGTTGCGGAAAAGAGATTCGCGCAAGAAAGCTTTTTGAACACACATTTAATGCGCTCGTTTCACGTAATGGTATTATTAGGCAGAGAATGGTGGAGTAAATCATCCTTTCTACTTCGTCGAAAAAAAGTCTCTTAGGTAAACATTACCTTACCGGGTGATCCCTTTCCAATCAATTGAAAAAAAAGGATTGCTAAAGTACGTGAAAAACTATTTGAAAAATTAAACGTGCAAAAAATAGTCAGAAATAAGGATACCGTTTAGTAGTATCCTCATCAATTGCAGTAAAAATACCTGAATCAGAAATCATTAATAATAAGGATTGACTTCCCCATGGAGACAAACATATTTTTGGGAGAGTCAATTTTTTTAAAAGAAAGCCAGAAAAAACAGATTATCACTTAATGAGAACTGAGTAACGCCCGGTGCATTCTTCCTCGTCGCATGTTATTTATAGCAGGACGAGACAAAGTCATCAATTGATTCTTGCTAAAAAATGAATAACGAAAATTATCTCAATTCAATGCAGACGATCAATGGTGTTAACGGCGGCACATTCAGCCCACGACACCATAAGAAAAAACAAGCCCGAAAAAAGATCGAAAACAAAGCGCAAGATGAGCAGAAAGAAATAACCCGACGGCTAAAAATTCAGAATAAGAAGTTGATGGAACAGATAATATCCCTGAAGGATCAGTTAAAACAGGCGAAAAAAAACAGAGACCAGGTTTTAACCCGGCTAAACAGTATGCACAAACTCAACAAAGGATTATCTGATGCATTGGGTAGCTGTAATATCTGCTGGGGAAACAATCCTGAGTGTCCTGCCTGCTCGGGGAATGGGTATTCAGGCTGGACAAATGTAAATAAGCGGTTGTTTAATATTTATGTTCTTCCGGTGTTGGAAAAGATTTATGGAATCAATTTAAAATAAAATAATTAAAGAAGCGAGTCTTGTCTGTTAAACTCTTTATTAATGATTGAGAAGGTCCTTTTGCTCATACGTGATGAGCTGAACGCATATTTTAAAACGAAAAACATCGCAAAAGATGTAGTGCTTGATAATATTGGTTTGTTGGAAACGACAAGTGCAGATAATCTTAAGGATAGTATAGTTATTACTCTCGTAAATATTGAAGAAGAAAGCACATTGAAAAATGGGAAGAATGCACGTATATCGGGGATAACCAGCACAGCCCAATATCTAAACAGACCTGTTCATTTAAACCTATACGTATTATTCACGGCAAACTTTACCGGTGGCATACATCCAAACAACGCATACATAGACGGCCTTAGTTATTTATCCTTCGTCATTCTTTTTTTACAGGGAAGAAACAGTTTTACTGTCAGCACACTTGCACAACCGCTCACGGGGATTGCTGATCCTGCTACCGATGCTGAATTTTTGAAGATGAAAGTAACGCTTGAATTGTACACGCTAACGTTTGAGCAGGTTAATCATTTATGGGGATCTCTGGGTGGAAGGCAAATTCCTTTTGTAATGTATAAACTCCGACTTGTTGTATTGACCGAACGACTTGTCGTAAGGGAAGTTCCGCTTATCGAAGAAATAGAGACAAATCTTTCACCAAATATTTCCGGTAACTGATGTCTGTTATATATAAAATATTATTTGAAGTAAGAGTATTGCATGAGTATTATCTCACCCAGGCCAATGGGGACTCAATTTTTAATATAGCTAATCAAAACGACCGGATTGCTTTTATTGAAAACAGATTTCTACAGGATGATAGAAGTATTAATAGCGAACTAAGTTTTAGTCTCCCGGATAGCTTAAAAACGATATTTGACAATTACCATTTGCGCTTACTCCCGGTTTATTCGGGCTGTAAAGTTGCCATTGAAGTAAAACGACAAACTTTCGGAGACGGTACGGTTGTTTATAAACCAAAAGTTGCTCTACCTGCAGATCTGAATATTCTTTTAGGCTTAACAAAGGTTAATGAGTCTCCTGATGGCTTTACAAATTCTAAGCTGAGAAAAGCGTCTAATGCTGCTTATTATCTCTCAAATGAAAATATTCCGGGAATAAAAACTTTCCCGTCCTTATCTAATCCTATTTCACCGTTTAATGCTTCAGCTGTATATGAACAAGGAGAGCCGGCGCTTTTCGGTCCAAATGATATTCGTGAATTCTATGTAGACAAAGACGGGAACAACCAATTCTTGAATGTTGCTGGTACTGGATTTGTGAATGAAAACGACAGAAACTTATTCCCGCTCAGTTTCTTTTATACGTTTACACCAACCGAAAATGTTACAGAGGCCAATGTCGTCGTAAAAAATAAGGATGGAAATCCAATTGTCATTTCACGGGATCAATACGGCATAGCAAAAAGTCTTCTTCAGTTCAAAAGCAATAGGCCTCTCACAAAAATCAGGCTTGACTTCAGTAGGAGCGATGCGGCATCACTGCCACGAACTGCGATTAGCGATAACCTGGTCTATTCACTTGAAATAACAGACAACAATAGTATCACAAGAAAAACTCCCGTGGTTTTTTACGATGAGGGGCTTGCCCGACAAAACAATTGGGCTCTTATAAATATTAAACCAGCTGTAACGAATGCTGCTTTCAACCTTCTTGATGGTACTGGATTTCTAATTACAAGGATAAATCCGGATACAACTATTGCGCCTCCGCCAATTTTTGAAATCAGAGTGAAGAGTCGACTTTCATATTGGAGATACATTCACGATAAAAAGAAGAAACTTAAAAATGATCACCTTGATTTTTTGTTTGAACAAGGCGATAACCTTGTTTCTCTTGTGCCGCGACCATTGACCTATTCATTTACATTATTTAAAAAACCTGATAATAGTCTGCATTATTTGCCAAATCCACAACCATTTGATACGCTGCGAGTGGAAGGCGATAAGGTCTATGCGGATATAGTTGTACCTGAATCGAACCTGTTTCCATTGCAACCTTAAAAAATAAAAAAGCTTAACTCATAAAAATAAATCTTATGCCAGAATACAAAACGCCGGGAGTCTATGTCGAGGAAATTCCAAAACTCCCACCTTCTATCGCATCTGTTGAAACGGCGATTCCAGCGTTCATAGGCTATACTGAAAAAGCGCAGTGGAAAGAGGAAAACGATCTGCGAAACAGGCCATGGCGCATTGAATCGTTGCTGCAGTATGAACAATTTTTCGGTTACCCCGATCCCGAAAAAGAAAGTTTATCAGTCGCGTTTACGACTTCCGGATCGAGAACGGAGATAAATGGCAAAGTGGATGAGACGAAGCGATCAAAATTTCTTATGTATTATTCGCTGCAAATGTTTTTTGGTAATGGAGGTGGTCCGTGCTGGATTACATCTGTTGGCGACTATACATCAACCGGCGGAGTAATCATCGCACAAAACCTCATTGATGGACTGGCAGAAGTCGCCAAGATCAATGAGGTAACCTTATTGGTTTTTCCGGATGCAGTGAACCTTGACAGCTTTACAGACTACTATGATGTGTACGATAACGCAATTGATCAATGCGTAGAGTTAAAGGATCGATTCACAGTACTGGATGTTTATCATTTGCCAGATAATCTCGAGCAATGGGACCTGGATATTCAACTCTTAAGGGATACTTTATCTGGTACAACTGATGATTTAAAGTATGCTGCTGTATACTTTCCTCGAATCTTGACCGGTGTCAACTTCAATTATAAAATGCCTGGTGATCAAACTACAGACAATGATGCTTCCGTTACGATTACCGGCGGAGCGGCAGGCACATTGGCAGAATTGAAGACCGCAAACAATGCGCAATATTTCCAGGCCAAGAGTGCCATTACAAATATTTCCATGCTTCTGCCTGCATCCTCTGCAATGGTGGGAATATACGCGCAGGTTGATAATTCAAGAGGTGTTTGGAAAGCACCTGCGAATCTTAATATAGATAATGTTATAAGCCCGCAGTATTTAATTACACATAAGCAACAGGAGGGATTGAATGTAGACACGACTGCAGGAAAATCAATTAATGTGATAAGAAAATTTGAAGGTCGCGGTCCGGCAATTGTTTGGGGAGCAAGAACCCTTGCGGGCAACGACAATGAGTGGAGATACATTTCAGTCAGGCGTTTTTTCAATATGGTAGAAGAGAGTACAAAAAACGCAACAGAGCAGTTCGTATTCGAACCAAACGATCGCAATACATGGATACGTGTAAAATCCATGATCAGTAATTATCTCACTCAACAATGGAAGGCAGGAGCATTAATGGGGACAACAACAGCCGAAGCTTACTTCGTCAAAGTCGGGCTTGGTGAAACCATGACGGAACAAGATATCTGGGAAGGAAGGATGATCGTCGAGATAGGCATGGCTGTCGTTCGACCGGCAGAGTTCATTATCCTTCGATTCATGCATAAGATGTTACAGGAATCTTAAATGAACAGGGATCAATGATCTAACCTGGAGTCAGGCCCGAATTCTATCATTCATAAATCATTCAATCATGTCAATCGTATCATCTTCTGAAAAAGATACAAAACATCGCAATGACGATTGTAAAGGCAATTGCGAAGAAAACGATACCGCGACCCAGAAAACGATTACTACCGAGCGAAGAAAATACTGCGATGATCTCTATGCAGTAGCTGGCGATGTCATCAAATGGGAAACCAGCTATGCAGGTTCGGTGAAATTGTACAACGTAAAGAAGTGCATTTTCACCTGGACAGAAGACAATTATCGACGGTATCGAAATACTGAAGCATGTGTGGGTACAGAGTTAGTTGCATCAAACGACATCATGAAAGAGAATGTGGGCAATTACATCAAGTGGGGAAATGATCTCGCTACTGCGCTGAAGAATATTTTCAAATACATGAAGGATGTAAAGACCAAGCTCAATGATTTGCGTGATGCGGCATGCAAACTGGAGAATTGTAAGAATGATAGCTGCAATTGCACGCAGGTATACATTCTTACTGGTGAAAGACCAGAAAATTGTGACAGCAATGAACCAGCGGGGAGCAGGCCAGCCGAATGCAGCGATGCCAAAGATAATTTGGATAAACTGATCTGTATGCCGAAAGCATTAGGTTTTGATGCAGACAGTTTATTCAAAGCTTCAGCTGATGTAGTGGGTATTCAGGTTTTTTCCAACATAGGTACATTAGATCCTTTACAAAAGGCACTGGCCGAAGATTCAAAAGCTTTCGACAAACACTTAACGGATACGATGAACACAAGAGCAGGTGATTTAAAGAAAGCGCAAGAAGAGTTGGTGAAAGCTGTGCAGGAAGCTACTAAATCAGCAGGAGGACTTTACAACAAGCGCAGCGATCACGAAGGTTTGCTTTGTGTTACGAAATTTCTCTGCTGTCCTAATTGTGATTGTGTTGAAGATGAAGGTGACTGCAAGCCGAGACTCGGAAAATGCAAAGACGAGATTTGTGATATATGCGAAGATGTAAAGGAAACTTTCTGCACCGAAGGATGCAATGATGAGGAAGAAAGTAAAGCATCATGACCGGGTTATTAATTCTGCAATAATATAAACTAGTTAATATGCTAACGGAACATACTTATCAAAACTTACCCGAGAATTGGGACTCCAAGATCAAAGAATGCTGCGACAAGGAGGATCCTGATAACCCCTCAGGTTGCGACTGTTGCTATGACGACTGGGTGAAAGAACTGAAAGACGTAAAAGTAAAATACAGCGCAACCGAAGAAAAGGTAAACCAGTTGAAAAAAGAACTGTCACTGGTTACTGATCGAAGAGATAAACTTAAAAAATGGTATGATGAGCTAACAATCGCCAATGAGTTGGCCAGGAAAATATGCCACGACCTGGAAGTGTTGCTGTGCCAGGCTGGTAAAGTGGGTACCAATACCTACCTCACTGTAAGGGCCATACGAAAACTGTATTGCATGGTCAGGGATTTCTACATGCAGATCGATAAGATCAAAATAATCTTTGACAAATTGATGAATTGCGTCAAGTGTCTAAACAATCCAGCTCTTGCTCCGGGTCAGGGTATCATGAAATGCCTGGAAGATTATGGTAAGAAACTGGACGTATTGATCGCAACTCGCAATGACCTGATCAAAATGTTAATGGATGCAATAAAGATTGCATGTCGCATTAATAAGAACATAGAACCTGACGTTGGTCTTTCTACGGTGATCACAGAGTGGCGAGACGCATTACACTGCGAAATTCCTTGCGACGATACACCCGTCGATTGCAACGACAACAACAAAAACCAGGGACAGAAAAGTCAGAGTAAGGGGGCGAGCATGCAACCACAACAACAGCAGCAGCAAGATGAAAGCAGTTGTTTGGGCGTATGCGACCTGGTCCCAATTTTCCAATTCCCTATCTGCAAGGATCCCTATTACGCATGCGTGGATGATCAATATAAAAAAGACAAGAAAAAAGCAGACGACTTAGCAAAGGAAGTTTTGGAAGAATCAAAGAAAAAGGAAGCATTGCTTGCGTGCAAGACCAGTCTGGAAGCAGCAATAAAGGAAGTTGATCCTAAGGTCATTTGCAAGGCTTAATAGCTAAAAATATTTCATCAAATTCTAAATAACGAATTATGGCAGCCAAAGGCGATTATCCTATTCCAAAATTTCATTTCATGGTTGAATGGGCAAGTATAAGACCTGATGAAAAGGAATTCAGGATAGGTTTCACTGAAGTAAGCGGGTTGGATTTTGAAACGGAAGTGATAGAATATCGTGAAGGGAATAGTAAAAAGTATAATAAAACAAAACAGCCCGGTCTAACCAAATTCAGCAATATCACTTTAAAGCGGGGAACTTTTGAAGGTGATTATGCCTATTTCAAAGAATGGAAGAAGACTTATTACTTCCAGGAAGGAAATAAAACCGGTTCATTGTTCCGCAGAACGATTACGATCAAATTACTGAATGAAAAGCATGAGCCCATCATAACATGGACAGTTCAAAATGCCTGGCCATCGAAGGTTCAGTCAACAGACCTTAAAGCCGATGCAAATGAAGTGGCCATTGAAACCATGGAACTCGTGCATGAAGGATTGGAAATTCAAATATGATAGCTGCGAACAATGCCAGTTGAAAAAGTAAGAAATACCGACAATTTCTATCAAACGGTCAATTTTCTTTTCAGTGTGCTGTTTGAGCAACCTATGCCATATAAGTTTCCTAAAACTTTTACAAGGGTTGCACAGGTAACACAAGACTTATTGACGGAACGGCCACTTGATATCTGCTTTCAATCTGTATCTGGTCTTGATTCAGATTTCGAAACAGAAACGGTGAAAGAAGGTGGCGAGAATCATTTTGAACATGTTCTTCCTGTAAGAAGAAAATTTGGGCCACTCACTTTGAAGCGCGGTCTGTTAACAGCAAATGAATCGCGCATTACCAAATGGCTCAAACTGGCATTTGATGATCATATCGTGATTCCATTTGCTTCTGCTCAGATCAAATTGCTTAACGAAGATCATGAACCATTGATGCACTGGACGATCAACAATGTGTGGCCAAGAAGTTGGAAACTCGGAGACCTGAACGCTGAAAGAGGTGAAGTGTTGATCGAAACATTGGAGTTGAACTATAATTATCTCGTGTTAAATAATGATTGATTATGCCAGTTGAAGTAAGAGAGTTGATCATCAAGACAACCGTCGGGCAGGAGCCGGCAACCGGAGCTTCGCAAGCAACACCGGCTGCAAACAATGAAGTGACGCCGAGCCAGGAAATCATTCAAACCTGTGTCGAGAAAGTTCTTGAGATAATAAGAGAGAAATTAGAAAGATGATGATGTAACAATAGTTCTCTATTGATTTTTATTATGTGCTCGCATGGATAAACTGAGAATATACGCGTTTGCTGACAGAAATTTTGAAGACACCGGCGAAGGAATACCAGCTGGGAGCCCTGCATTCATTGCGCCGATTAACCCAGAATCGTTTTCAAAAAATTTCGCAATAGCATTGGATCGCCGAAGCGGTCATGGCAACCAGGGTACTGATCCCCGGTATAAAAGAACAGAACCGGAAGAGCTCCGGCTTGAATTTATTTTGGATGGCACACAAACCATGGAAGGATACGGTGGAGAAGATAAAGAAATAAAGTCAATGCCGGTACATGAGCAAATTGAAAAGTTTTTGAATAGTGTTTATCTAATGGATGGAGAAATTCATCGTCCAAAATTTTTGTTACTGATCTGGGGTTCTGAGATCAGGTTTAGATGCGTCTTATCCAGTCTTGACATTAACCATACATTATTCAATGAAAAAGGCGAACCACTCCGCGCAAGACTCACAACGACCTTTTTAAACTATAGAGCAAGAGAGGCCAGAGAAGCAGAAGAAAGAAGAAGATCTCCCGATCTCACCCATTTTAGAAAGGTGAAGCAAGGTGATCGTCTTGATCTATTGACATTCAAAATATATAATGACCCAAAATATTTTTTACAGGTGGCGAAGGCGAATACGCTTACACATCTGCGTAATATAAAACCCAATCTTAACCTATATTTTCCACCCTTTGATAAAAACGAATCATAATGGAACAACTCTTGATTCCAAATTCTTCCACCCATGATGTGGTAACCTTCAAAATTCTGGTCGATGGAGACGAAGTCAATCCGTCTTACCAGGTATTGTCTATTTCCGTTACAAAAGAGATAAACCACATACCCGTTGCTAAAATTGTTATTCGCGATGGAGAAGCCGCCGATGCCAACTTTGAAATCAGTAATGGCAATGATTTTATTCCCGGTAAAAAAATATCTATCGAAATAGGTCTCGATGGCAATAATTCAACTGCATTCAAAGGTATTATTACGCGACACGCAATTAAGGTGAGAGAAAATGGAAATACAGAATTACAAATTGAATGTCGCGACGAAGCAGTGAAAATGACCATTGGCCGTCATAGTCGCTATTATGAAAATATAAAAGACAATCGCCTTTTTGATGAATTGATCGGACGCTACAGTGGATTGCAGGGCGATACCGAAACAACTACGCTTACACATAAAGAACTGGTACAGCATCACCTGACCGATTGGGATTTTATGCTTTTGCGTGCAGAAGCAAATGCGATGTTGGTGAATGTCGATGATGGAAAAATCAAAATCTCAAAACCAAACACTTCAGGTGAACCTGTGCTGCAAGTGACTTATGGATCATCTGTTCTTGAATTTGACGCTGAAATGGATGCCCGTACTCAATGGAAAAATGTAAAAGCAAATTCATGGGACTATGCCAATCAGGAATTGTTCGAAGCTGATACATCTGAAGCATCGGGTTTTGCACAACATGGAAATATTTCAGGCAGTCAATTAGCTGAAGCAATTAATCTCACAACATATGAAATGCGTCATAGCGGTCACGCATTAGAGCAAGAATTGCAGGATTGGGTAAATGGAGTTATGCTAAGAAGCAGACTTGCCAAAATTAGAGGCCGCGCAAGATTTACAGGTTATGCAGCTATTAAGCCGGGTGATTTGGTGAAACTGGCCGGTGTGGGTGATCGCTTCAATGGAAAGGCTTATGTAACTGCCGTGAAGCATGATATCGGGGATGGAACATGGGATACGCATATACAATTTGGATTGGATCCGGACCGATATTCGTGCACGCACCAGGATATTCCTGATACACTGGCAGCAGGTTTAGCAGGTGGAGTACACGGTTTGCAAATTGGAGTTGTTGTGCAATTAGAAAATGATCCGGACGGAGAAGATCGAATTCGCGTGAGGATTCCTGTTGTTGATAATAATGATCAGGGTATTTGGACAAGAGTTGCCAGTCTCGATGCTGGTGATGACAGAGGTGCATTTTTTCGCCCGGAAATTGGTGATGAAGTGATTGTTGGATTTATCAATGATGATCCTCGTCATGCCGTTGTATTAGGCATGCTCAATAGTAGTGCAAAGCCTGCACCGATTACTGCAAAAGATGTGAATCATGAAAAGGGATTTACTACGCGCAGCAAAATGCATCTCATGTTCAATGATGATACCAAAACAATCACTATTGATACACCCGCTGGTAATAGCATCACAATTGACGAGCAGGGAACGAAGATTGAAATCAAAGATCAAAGCAGCAATAAGATAACGATGGAAAGTTCGGGGATAACTATAGAAAGTCCGATGAACATAGAGATAAAGGCAGGAGTGAACCTGACTTTATCTGCTGCGGCTTCTCTTTCTATCGGCGGTACGTCATTGAGTGTAAAAGCAGATGGAAACCTGAGTTTGGAAGGAGCCCTCGCAAAAATGTCAGCGCAAGGTATAGCTGAGATCAGTGGATCATTAGTAAAAATTAATTAAAAAATTTTATGCCTCCGGCAGCACGAATAACGGATATGCATACTTGCCCAATGTTTAATGGACCTGTCCCACATGTTGGAGGTCCCGTAACTGGACCAGGTGTGGCGACTGTACTCATTGGTGGGTTACCCGCTGCGGTAGTTGGTGATCTGCTTGTATGTGTAGGGCCACCTGATTCAATTGTGCAGGGTTCTACTACGGTTTTCATCAGTGGCTGGCCCGCTGCGAGACTAGGTGATATGACTGCACACGGAGGCGTGATCGTTGTGGGTTATCCAACAGTGCAAATTGGAGGATGAGGTCCTGAATGGTGAATGGTGAATGGTGAGTAAGGAATTAGTAATTGCGGATTAGGAATTAATAAGACCGTGCAAACGTCGAAAAGGTTCTTTGCCGCGTAGCGGCCACTTGTTATTAGCGCCAAAATCAAAAAAATATGATCGAAGCATATAATTCATTTCTCGGAACTGGTTGGGCCTTTCCCCCAACTTTCGATAGGGATTCGAACAACGTGGTATTGGTAAGTAATGAAGAAGATATTAAGCAGAGTCTCGGTATTCTTCTTTCAACAAGTCTTGGTGAAAGAGTGATGCAGCCGCGCTATGGATGCAATCTCGATGATTATGTCTTTGAAGCATTGAGCAGTTCAATGATCGGATATATTAAAGATAGAGTGGAGCAGTCAATATTATTTTATGAACCAAGAATTGTTGCCGAAAAAATTGAAGTCACCGACAGCGGCTCATTTGATTTGATCGAGGGACGATTTATTATTTCGGTCGAGTATTCTATTCCTGGCACGAATTCACGGTTCAATTATGTGTATGATTATTATAAGAACGAAGCACTGAAGCCTGTCTAGTCGTGAACTGCCTGCCGCCTAGTAGGTCGTGAATCGTGAATCGGCAATCGTCAATTGTGATTCTCGATTCACGATTCACGATTAACGTAAAACGTGAACTATGTTCGAATGCGATGATTTGATACATCCTTTTCAAAATGATCCCGGGACCAGTCAACGTCAGCGGGTGATGGAAGATTTGTTGTCCGGGTCGGCGAAGATCGATGCCCGGACTATGGCCGACTTGTTAGATTATTTTGTTCAATTGTCACGACATATCAATTATTATAATCCTGATTTGAGTATCGGCGACTGGCAACCTTTCTTTCAAAAGAGTATTCCATTCTCATTAGCTGCCATTATCAAGTACAACAGAAATAGCGTAAGCGACAAAATCACTAAATACAGTAAATCATTCGACCGACGCCCTTCAAAAGCTGGGTTACAATTATTAATTCACTATTTGTTTCAGGAGGTGATTAGTCGTATCAACGAATGGCATCTTCAATTGAAAGGAAGCGGTTTACCAGCGGAGTTAATGATTGAAAAAATGATTAAAGACAAACTACGCGGACCGCTTGATAAGTTTATCTGTTATAATAATACAGCAGTCAGTAGGTATTGCATGAAGTCAGTGAATTTTTTGTATTTGTCTCAAAATGATGTTTGGGGACTTACTGTATCAAAACTGAATCCTTCTTTAGACAAACTGTGCAAACCAAAGGAAACAACCAGGCGTAGAAGACTGATTGAGCTGCGCGATAATGTAAAAGACCTTTTTCCTGCTTTCCTTGATCCTATTCGAATTATCGCTGGAACTGCAAGACAAAGTATGGAGCTAAGTTTCTTTCCATTGAAAGAAGAATTGCAAAAACAGCATAGCCCGCACCTGGCAGTTGTGTTTGCGTTTTTGAAATTATTTGTGCATCTGCAAGATGATCTTAATAAATATACAAAGAAACATCTCGATTTTTTCTATAAAGAAGTTTTGCAAATAAAAACTAAATCCGCCCAACCAGATAAAGTTCATCTGGTATTTGAAATTCAAAAGCAATTAAGTGAGTACCTGCTTAAAAAAGGATTAGTTGCCAAAGATGGTAAGGATATTAATAAACAGGAGATCCTTTTTGCACTTGATGATGAGATTGTGGTTAATAAAACACAGGCAGTTGACAAGCGAACATTGTTTCTAAATAATCAAAACTTCTCAAGATACACTTACCTGGAAGGCGCATATATAGCACCCGATGCAACAAAAGCTGATGGCTTAGAAAAGGATTTTAAAGATGATGGACCAAAGAGTTTTCCTACACTCGGCGCCAAACAAAGCAAATACACAGATCCCGAAGAAGCATTCCCGCAGAATTATCCGAATGCACGATTGGGTTTCATACTTGCTTCACCAGTGCTCTTGTTGAATGAAGGGAGGAGAACAATTGATATCACGCTGGCTTGTGAATTAAGACATAATTACTGCGGCGAACTGGTGGATACATTAACCCCGGTATCCAAAAATTGCTGCGATGATAGTCAGCCAGGTGGTGCAGGTAGCGCAACTACAATCGGCAACAAGTACCCTGATTTTTTTCATGGTCATGAATTTTACGCGGAAGTAGTAGCAGCATTAAATGAAACTTATTTTTATATCAGTGAGGACCTGATTGTTGAAGCGACAAAAAAAGGAATCAGCAAGGAACTTGAAAAAGGCCTCAGAGATGGATTTCTTAAGCAGATATCAAAACTGTGTTATTGCGAATCTGAAACCTATAAGTACGATGCGCTGGTAACGAGTGGTGTATGGACTGCATTCCGAAGTGGACAATCGACAGCTGAACAATTAATTTTAGATGAGCTATTCAAACCTCGCAAAGCGCTGAAAGTATCATTTAGCGGTGAAAAGGAATGGATTGAACCCAAATCTGATTCGACACTCCCACCTGCTATCGCCATCAGTCCTGTTCCATTGGTTGGCAATACTTTTCTTTTAAAAATCGCGGTTGTAATTGAGCCGGATCAACCGGCCGTAACTTTTTTTAATAAAGAAAAACTTAAAGAAGATTTTAATACCACGTTACCTCTGGCAAAAATTGAATTAGATGATAAGGTCAAGCTGTTTCTCCAGAATGATAAACTTAAAGATAAGGTTGACGATCAGAATGGCGAAGAGGGGGTGGACGAAGAAGACGACGATTGCTGTTTACTTAGAGACCCTTCGGTTGAAGATCATGCCGTGTCCTTATATCATTTCTTCAGAAATGTATTTGTTATAAATGAGGTGAATAATGAAAAGACTCGAATTGATGTCTCCGTTTGCGGCTTAAGAAATTTTATCGTACAAAATGAGGAGAGTGTTCAGGATGTGAATGGGCCTGTTTATCCATTTGGAACCAGGCCGGATGTGGTTGACTTTAGCGTTGTAAATCCTATTATTTGTATTACCCAGGCTTTTATCGACGATTTGCCTGGAACTCTTACTGCTAAAGCTAAAAACTACCTTCAAAGCCTGATTACGCCGGCTAACCAATTCAAAAAAAGCATTGCAAGAAATGAACTGGAAACATTTCTAAATACAAAGGACAGTTCAAATAATCCAATATTTAGCAATTCGGACAAGATTGCGATACGTGCTCAAGTCAATGATACAACTAAAAAATATTGTCTTTTTAATCAAGCCGGACCTGATTTCTTCATCGGGTCAAAAGAAATTTTTTGTAAGAAGTGGAATGCGGCAAGAATCAATCTTAATTGGAAAGACAAACCCGCAGACTTCCGGGAATATTATAGTGCTTACGTAGTTGAGGATGTTGCCCAACAGATATATGGCTTAAACCAGGACAATTTCAAAATTAAGATTTCAGCCTTAAAGGATGGAAGTTGGTCGACCGATGCAGACATTCGAAAGCTATTTGATGAAGTTCCACCGCCGCCAATACCAATGCCAATGTTTTTACCTGCACCTTGTGTACCGGATGGAACATATAGCCAGGGGATAATCCTGGAATCTAAAAAATTTCCTGGTTTGGTGAATCAGTCGTTTGCATTGGATAGTTCCAAAGATGCGCCTTTAACCGTTAATACTCGAAATGGATTCATAAGAATCACATTGCAGGATCAGGATTTTTTGCATAAAGACTATGGCTTTGTGTTGGCGCGGCAAATGATGGCTATGGGAAAATATCCGGATATCCTTGAAGGAGCCGTGTATAGAAAAGAAGGAAATACAATTATAGTTTTTAGGAGTTTGGGAAAAACCTTAATTGAACTTAAGGAAGAAATATTTGATACCAAAGATGCTGCTCAAGATTCGAGTGACAAAGCAGACGCTTTAAATACCACATTTGATACGGCAATAGATTTTCCACCACCACTGACTTCGATCAGCAATCCCGATAGAAACACAATGATTCCCTTGGTTCATGACAACAAGAGTCTTGCAAACGATGCCTTATCTCTTGCTCAATCGACGAAATCAAAATCTGAAGAGCTTAATAACATCATAGATATTTTTAATCCAAATACATTTGAAGTTGTTAAACCGCTTTCTGTTATTATCCCCAATGAACCCTGGACGCCAATCATCAAAAACTTGTCAATCGACTATACAGCTACCGCCGCTATCAGCGATATTGATCTTATTCATCTATATCCATACAAAGACACTTACAAACCAGAAGAACTCGAATTAAAACCTTCATTGTTTCCTGTTTTTTGTGATGAAGGGACATTATTTCTCGGATTAAAAGATCTGGTACCCGCCAGCACGCTGAATATTCTTTTTCAATTGGCCGAAGCCACTTCTGATTCGGAATCGGATCGCGCAGAAGTTAATTGGCATTATCTTGATAACAATCAATGGAAAAGACTTCGTGAGGGATTTGAAGTATTGGATGATGCTACTGATGGGCTTACTACTTCAGGCATTGTCAAATTCTCATTGCCGGAAAACATGACAAAGGACAATACTATTCTTCCAAAGGACTTGTATTGGATAAAAGCCGCTATTCCTAAAAACAGTAAAACGGTAAGTGAAACAATTGGCATTCACACACAGGCAATACGCGCAACATTTACCAACACTGAGACTAATGATAAGCTACGACTTAATAAACCGTTGACCGCAGGTGAAGTTTCAAAACTAAATGAAGCAGATACCAATGTAAAGAAATTATCACAGCCTTATGATTCATTCGGTGGACTTGTTCCTGAAGGTGAAGGACATTTTTATATACGCGTAAGTGAGTTGTTGCGTCATAAAGGGAGAGCAATACAAAAATTCGATTATGAGCGACTTGTTCTGGAAGCATTTCCTCAATTATTTAAGGCGAAGTGTATCAATCACAGTTTTGCATTGAATGCACATGAATACTTCAATGATTTTCCAATTGCTCCGGGTTATGTGGTGCTCGCTGTAATTCCGGATCTGAATCAATTAAAAGCTGCCGAATCTTTTGAACCAAGAGCGCCTGTAAGCATGTTAGATAATATACAAGAGTATTTTAAGAAAAGATCTTCTCCTTTTGTTCGATTCCGGGCGATGAATCCGCGATATGAAAGAATTCAGTTTTGCTTGAAAGTGAAATTGTATTTAGGTAAGGATGAAAATTATTATAATGAAAAGCTAAAGCAAGACTTAAGAGAATTCTTAGCGCCATGGGCAGTTGGGCAATATGATAAGTTGACATTTGGACAATGTGTAAGCCGTTCAGAGATCATTCGCTTTCTAGAAAGCCGGGACTATATCGATTATATCCTTGACCTAAGAATGAAACATGAATTTCCTGGTTCACCTGAGGTATTGGATAAAGTTTGCCCGAAAACACCAAGAAGTATTTTGATCGCAGGCGATATCGATGTATGCATACCAGGAAATGAATGTGAACAATGGCAGACATGCAAGAACGATCAAGGACTACCGATCGACTGTTGTCCGAATCCAAAAATACCAATCGCAGATCATTGTCCTGATATTATTGTCGAGTGACAAAGCAAATAATTGAATGGCTGATGTACTTACAAATACAACCCTTATCAGTAAGAAGAATAGCGGCTTTCCCGACTATCTTGATTTTGAAAAATTGCGGTCGGAAGGTATCGACTATCTCGGCAGACTGAGTGGTAAGATATGGACAGATCATAATGTTCATGACCCGGGGATTACCATTCTTGAAATGCTTTGCTATGCATTGATTGATCTCGGTTATCGCACTAATCTGCCAGAACAGGATCTTTTCACACGTGATCCCAATGATAGTTCCCCTGATAATAATTTTTTCACGCCAGCTAAAATACTTGCCTGCAATCCGCTTAACATTACTGATTTCAGAAAACTTCTCATAGATATTGAAGGGGTAAATAACGCATGGCTGGAAGTTGCAACTGATGAAAAGGATTTTTGCCGTCCGCCCAGGCAACCCGATGCAACAGGTGCAAACTTTGATAATAATACTAACAACACAGTTAAATGCCAGGAGTTTCTCAACGGACTTTATCATGTTTATATTGATCTTGAAAAAAATGTCGACAAAGAATTTGATAACGAAGTAGACAAGAAAAGTTATGTTGACAATATAGTACAGAAAGTTCGTGAAGCACTAATGGCACATCGCAACCTCTGCGAAGATTTTGTTGACATCTATATTTTATGTAAACAGGAAACTGGCATATGTGTAGATATTGAATTGGAAGATAACGCCGATGTTGAGAAGGTATATGTAACCATGGTTGAGAAACTTCGTCAATTCTTCTCACCGTCTCCACAGTTTTACACTTTACAGCAATTACTCGATAAGCAAAAATCAATTGATCAGATTTTTGCCGGTCGTCCATATAATATTACGGAAAGTCATGGTTTTGTCGATACAGAAGAACTTGAGCAGCTGAAATTGCGAAAGGAGATCCACCTTTCTGATGTGTACAATTTATTGTTTGAAATCGAAGGTGTGAGAGCCGTAAGAGATCTCCGCTTACAGTTCTGCAATCCTGACCAGAAATTGCCGGGCGGCAGCTGGAAATTTAATATACCTGAAAATCATATTCCGGATTTTTCTATAGAGTGCTCCGGGTTTCAGTTTACCAGAAACGGCATACCTGTTCTTATCGATTTTGAAAAATTTGATAGTCTTTTTGCAATTAATTTCATACACAATGGAAAGATTCTGTACCAGGCCCCTTCTCCTTATCTCGATGGTAAAATACCGACAGGAACTTATCGAAGTGATGTTGCCGATTATTATTCTATACAAAATGAATTTCCAAAAGTGTATGGAATTGCTGAAGGCGGTCTTTCGGATAATGCATCGCCGCTTCGCAAAGCACAGGCTTATCAACTAAAAGGATATTTGTTATTCTTCGATCAGCTCCTGGCAAATTACCTCGCGCAACTAAAGAATATCCGAGCGCTGTTCGCGATGTCTTCTCAACCCAAAGGGGAAAATCACACTTATTTTATAAACGAGCTTACTACAGTTCCGGATCACCAAAAGCTAATTCGATTTAATGTCAATGAAAACAACAACAATGCGCTTGGTGCCGAGGGAAGCATCCTGGTAGTTCCTGTTGATAAAGAAAAGCTGTTAAAGCTTAAAGACCTGGATGAATTGAAAAATCTCAAAATAAAGGATCAATGCGCTTTGCCGGGTGATAAGGATACTGAAGGGTGCCAGGGAAAGACCACCGTTTATCTGGATCAATATTATTTTGCTACACTGGCCGAGCAGGATACGGTCATAAACCAGGTAAAGAATGATCTGTATTATGATCAATATGAATGTGAATTCGTAACCAAAGCCAATGAATGTGTTTTTTACTACATCCTCACTTCCTCTGATAAAATTGCACTTATCAGCAAAAAGAATTTTAGGAACACGGAAGAAGCCAAGCAGCATGCGTTGTCGGTGAAATATATTGCCGGCTTTGACGAAAACTATCGCTCATTCACTACGAACAATAATGATTTTTCGTTTGACATTGAACTAAACTTACTCTCTTTTGCGAAGTACCTGCAGTTATTGGTTGAAGACAAAGAACTTTTTCAGCAAAGAAGACAGGGCTTTCTGAATCATTTGTTGTCAAGATTTGCTGAACAGTTTACTGATTTTGCGATGTTGTCTTTTGGTTTCTATTCGGGCCAGAAACTGCAAGACCTTGATATGAGGAAGAAAGAGAGATTCCTCTCTCATTATGATGATTTGAGTAGTAACAGGGGGAGAGCTTATGATTATCTTTTAAATAACTGGAATAACGATAACGTATCCGGCTTTGAGAAAAAAGTTAAAGCGATAAGCGGAATTGAAAATTGGAAAAGGCATAGTCTCTGCAATTTCGTGGTGGATCAATACGACAGTCAGTTTGCAGTTTCGCTTAAGATCGCAG
>Ga0070664_100000333_pt1 | contig 34243 bp, 38 predicted proteins | sample KBSC73metaG_FD_65863 | JGI IMG/M metagenome (GOLD analysis project Ga0070664, IMG submission 65863) | Corn rhizosphere microbial communities from Kellogg Biological Station, Michigan, USA - KBS C7-3 metaG | ecosystem: Host-associated > Plants > Roots > Rhizosphere > Soil ... | reverse complement strand
ATGCAGGTGGACATCTTCGTGGTCCGCGACGCGAGCACCGGCGTGCCGGCGCGCATCGCGCAGCAGGTCGCGCCTCACGTCTGTGTGCTCAACGCCGGCGAATCGGACGTCTCGCATCCGACGCAAGGCCTGCTCGATCTCATGACGATCCAGCGCCACAAGGGCGACGTTCGCGAGACTTGCGTCGCGATCGTCGGCGACGTCAAGCATTCGCGCGTCGCGCGCTCGGCCCATCAGGCGCTCTCGAAGTTCGGCGTCGGAGAGCTGCGGCTCGTCGGGCCGCCGGAGCTATTGCCCGACGACGACGTGTTCCCGGGCGCGAAGCGCCTGACCGAGATCGAGAGCGGCATCCGGGGCGCCGACGTAGTGATGGCTTTGCGCGTGCAGCGCGAGCGCTTCGCCGCGCTCGGCGACATACCGGATCCGCAGGAGTACGCGCGCCGTTACGGGCTGACCGAGGAGCGTTTGGGGTTGGCGAGTCGCGACGCGATCGTGATGCATCCCGGACCGATGAACCGCGGTGTCGAGATCGAAGGAGCGGTGGCGGACGGCCCGCAATCGGTGATTCAAGAGCAGGTCACGCACGGGCTCGCGATCCGGATGGCCGTGCTCGCGCTGATCCACCGGCACATCGGCCACGAGGCGCGCGTATGAGCTACAAGCCGAAGCGCGGCACGATCGCGCTCGAGGACGCCGAGATCGTGGATCATCAGGCGTTCGCAGGACAGCAGTTCATCCTGCGGGTGCGCGCACCATCTGCTGCTCGCCGCGCGACTCCAGGCACGTTCGCGCACATCTCGGTGGATCCGGCCGTGCCGCTGCGCCGGCCGCTGTCGATCATGCGCGCGAACGCGAGCGAGGGCTGGCTCGAGTTTCTGTACAAGCCGAAAGGTCACGGGCTCGACAAGCTGTCCGCGCGTCGCAGCGGCGAGGTGCTCAGCTTACTGGCGCCGATCGGACGCGGCTTCGCGCCCGACCCTTCGCGGCCGCAGTTGCTCGCGCTCGGCGGCGGCGTCGGCATTCCGCCGATGATCTTTCTAGCCGATCAATTCCGTGCGCGCTCGGAGTTCAAGACGCTCGTGCTGATGGGCTCCGAGGTGCCGTTCCCGTTCGAGCTCGTTGCGTCGCGCCTCGAAGTGGCCGGCGGCTCCGCGGACGCAACGCATGCGGTCGCGTTGCTCGAGCGCTGGGGCGTGCCATCGCGGCTCGCGAGCAACGCGGGGCTGCCGGGCTGTCACCGCGGCTACGTGACGGAGCTCGCGCGCGCGTGGCTGCAGTCGTTGTCGGCCAAAGCAAGAGCCGGCGTGCAGGTGCTCGCCTGCGGTCCGACGCCGATGCTCGAGGCCGTCGCGAAGCTCGCGCGCGAGCTCGACCTTCCGTGCCAACTCGCGCTCGAGGAATTCATGGCTTGCGGGATCGGCGGCTGCGCGGGGTGCAACGTGCTGCTCCAGACTGCGGACGGTCCCGCGATGAAGCGCGTCTGCGTCGACGGGCCCGTGTTCGACGCCCGCGAAGTCTATCCCGGCTAGCTGAAGTTGATCTTCGCCTCGAGATTCGAGCGCGAATCGGCGTTCGACAGCGCCTCTTCCATGCTGATCGCGCCCTTGCGATAGAGCTCGAACAGCGCCTGGTCGAAGCTCTGCATTCCGGGCTCTTTCGTATCCTTGAACGCTTCCTTCACGGAGCTGATGTCCCCTTTGAGGATCATCTCCTGAATGTGCGGCGTGTTCATCATGACCTCGACTGCAGCGACGCGCTTGCCCTCCTTCGAGCGCACGAGCCGCTGCGAGATGATCACACGCACGTACTGCGCGAGATCCATCAGCACCTGCTTGTGCTGATCGTTCGGATACATGTTGATGATTCGATCGAGCGTCTCTGGCGAGTTGTTCGCGTGCAGCGTCGCGATCGCGAGGTGGCCCGTGCCGGCAAGGTCGATCGCTGCCTGCATCGTCTCGCGATCGCGGATCTCGCCGATTAGGATAACGTCGGGCGCCTCGCGCATCGCGCTGCGCAGCGCTCGATGGTACGAGTGCGTGTCGAGGCCGACCTCGCGCTGATTGACGATCGATTTCTGATTGCTGTGCAGGAACTCTATCGGGTCCTCGATCGTGACGATGTGCGAGGCGGAGTTCTTGTTGCGGAAATCGATCATCGCCGCGAGCGTCGTCGACTTGCCCGAGCCGCTCGCGCCGACCATGAGGATCAGCCCGCGCCGCAGCATGATCATGTCCTTGAGGATCTCGGGCATGCCGAGCTCCTCGAGCTGGGGCAGCTCGGGCGTGATGAAGCGCAGCACCATCGCGACGTTGCCGCGCTGATGAAACACGTTCACGCGGAACCGGCCTAGCCCCGGCTCCGAGATTGCGAAGTCGATCTCGAGATCGCGCGTGAACTGCTCGAGCTGAGTCTCGTTCATGAGCTCGAGCGCCGCCTGGCGGACCATCTTCGGCGACAGCTCGACCTGGTTCACCGGCATGATCTTGCCGTCGATCTTGATCATGACGGGCGAGAACGTGGTAAAGAAGAGGTCGGACGCCTTCTTGTCCACCATCAACTTGAACAGAGGTTTGACGTTCATCTAGGAATAAAGAAGGCCGCAGTCGAGAACGATTGCTACGACTAGAAGCGGCTGTCTTTTTCCTCTTCGTCAGCGAGTTGCAGGCTGTCCGAATGCTCCGCGGCCGCAGCCCCCTCGCGCTTGCTCTGCAGCTTGATCTTGAGCCTGAGCTCGTTCTTCGAGTCGGCGTTGCGCATCGCCTCCTCATACGATATCGCCCCGTCCTCATACAGCTGGAACAGCGCCTGGTCGAACGTCTGCATCCCGAGGCGCGTCGACTTCGCCATGATGTCTTTGATCATCGCGACTTCGCCGCGGAAGATCAGGTCGCTGATCAACGGCGACGCGAGCATGATTTCCATCGCCGCGACGCGGCCCATCTTGTTCTCACGCGGGATCAGCCGCTGCGAGATCATCGCGGTGATGTTCAGCGACAAGTCCATCAGGAGCTGATGGCGACGCTCCTCGGGGAAGAAGTTGATGATGCGGTCGAGCGCCTGGTTCGCGCTGTTCGCGTGCAGCGTCGCGACGCAGAGGTGGCCCGTCTCGGCGAACTGAATGCCGAACTGCATCGTCTCGCGGTCCCGGATCTCGCCGATCATGATCACGTCGGGCGCCTGGCGCAGAGTGTTCTTCAGCGCGTTTGACCAGCTGTCGGTATCGACGCCGACCTCGCGATGCGTCACGACGCAGCCGCGATGCGGGTGCTGGTACTCGACCGGATCCTCGATCGTGATGATGTGACCGCGGCTGTTCTCGTTGCGGTGACCGATCATCGCGGCGAGCGTCGTCGACTTGCCCGAGCCCGTGCCGCCGACGACGAGGCAGAGCCCGCGCTTCGTCATCGCGACGTCCTTGAGCTGACCCGGGAGCTCGAGGTCCTCGAAGGTCGGAATCTTGGTGACGATCGTGCGCAGCACCGCGCCGACGTGACCCTGCTGAACGAACGCGCTAACGCGGAACCGGCCGATGCCCTGCGGCGCGATCGCGAAGTTGCACTCCTTCGTCGCGTCGAACTCCTTCGCCTGCTTGTCGTTCATGATCGAGCGAACGATCAAGGAGCTCTGCGCGGAGGTCAGCGGGCGGTCGGCGAACGGGCGAATCGAGCCGTCGATCTTGATCGCCGGCGGAAAGTCCGCGGTGATGAAGAGGTCCGAGCCGTTGTTCTCGACCATCTTCTTGAGCAGGTTTTGAGTCAGTCTTACTGCTTGATCGCGTTCCATGGCAACGCGCTCCTTCCCATGCGCGGCTGAAGACTACTGCTGCTAGAAGTTCTCTTTGTTCACGGCCTTGAACCGAGCCTCTTCCTTCGTGATCAAGCCCTTCATCATGAGCTCTTGTAAATTCTGGTCGAGCGTCTGCATGCCGGACGACTGGCCGGTTTGAATCGCGGAGTACATCTGCGCGATCTTGCCCTCGCGGATCAGGTTCCTGATCGCGGGCGTGCCGATCATGATCTCGTGGGCCGCGATGCGGCCGCCGCCGGTCCGCTTGAGCAGCGTCTGCGAAATCACTGCGCGCAGCGACTCGGAAAGCATGCTGCGCACCATCTCCTTCTCCGCCGCCGGGAACACGTCGACGATGCGGTCGATCGTCTTCGCCGCCGAGCTCGTATGCAGCGTGCCGAACACGAGGTGTCCCGTCTCGGCCGCCGTGAGCGCGAGCCGAATCGTCTCGAGGTCGCGCATTTCGCCGACCAGGATCACGTCGGGGTCCTCGCGCAACGCCGAGCGCAGCGCCTCGCTGAAACCGAGCGTGTCGCGATGCACCTCGCGCTGATTGATCAGCGAGCGTTTGCTCTCGTGCACGAACTCGATCGGATCCTCGATCGTGATGATGTGATCGGGCTTGTTGTCGTTCACGTAGTCGACCATTCCGGCGAGCGTCGTCGACTTGCCCGAGCCGGTCGGACCCGTGACGAGCACGAGACCGCGCGGATGCATCGAGATGTCTTTGAAGATGCGCGGAGCGCCGAGATCGTCGAGGCTCAAGATCACCGACGGAATCGTCCTGAACACCGCGGCCGCGCCACGGTTCTGGTTGAATGCGTTGACGCGGAAGCGCGCGAGCTTCGGGATCTCGAACGAGAAGTCAGTCTCCAAGAACTCTTCGTAGTCCTTGCGCTGCTTGTCGTTCATGATGTCGTAAACCATGCTGTGCACTTCTTTGTGCTTCAGCGGCGGCATGTTGATGCGCTTGACGTCGCCGTCGACGCGGATGATCGGCGGCACGCCCGACGACAGGTGCAAGTCCGAGGCGTTGTTCTTGACGGCGAAAGCGAGCAGCTGCGCTATGTCTACGGCGGCCATGATGGTCCTTTGAACAGAGCCCGACCGGTGCAACCGGGCTTACCATAAGGCGTTCCATAGTATAGCTAAGGGCACCCTCCAAAGCGTGACTGAAATCACGGAGCATCTGCGGGATATCGTCGAGCGAGTCGCGCGCGCATCAGCGCTCGCTCCGCACGCGAAAAACGTCACGATCGTCGCAGTCAGCAAGCAGAAGACGAGCGCGGACATAGCGGAAGCCTTTCGCGCGGGACAGCGCGATTTCGGTGAGAGCTACGCTCAGGAGGCGGCGCCGAAGATCGAGGCACTTCGCGGCCTGGATATCACCTGGCATTTCATCGGCGCTCTGCAAGCCAACAAGACGCGGATCGTCGCCGAAAACTTTCAGTGGGTGCACACGATCGACCGCGCGAAAATCGCGGCGCGCTTGAACGAGCAGCGGCCGCACTTCGCGCCGCCGCTCGAAGTGTTGATCCAGGTGAACCAGGCGCGCGAGCCGCAGAAGCGCGGCGTCGGCGAGGACGAGATATTGCCGCTCGCTCACGAGATCGCCGCGCTCACGCGCCTGCGGCTCCGGGGACTCATGACGATCCCGCCCGCGAGCGGCGATCCGGCCCACTGGTTTCGCGAGCTCGCCGCGTCGCTCGAGCGACTGCGCGCCGGCGGGCTCGACGTCGACACGCTGTCGATGGGGATGTCGTCCGATTTTGAAGCCGCGATCGCGGCAGGCTCGACTTGCGTGCGCATCGGCACCGCGATCTTCGGCGCCCGCTAATCGCTTCGTCGTGTTCAGCGGCCGTCGCGCCGTGCTATGGTGCGGCCACGACTCATCAAGGCGGCCCGCGCGCGCTCCCGGCACACGATGCAATTGTCGCTGCTCTTCATCGTCGACGCGCTGTCGGGCCTCTACATTTCGATGTTCGTTCTGCGCTTCATCCTGCAGTGGATTCGAGCGAGCTATCAGAGCCCGCTCGCGCAGTTCGTGCTGCAGATTACGGCACCGATCGTCGTGCCCGCCCGGCGCATCATACCGAGCGTGCGCGGCACGGATTTCCCGACGCTCGTGGTGATCTTCGCGCTCGAGTGCCTCGCCACCCTGCTGCTATTCGCGATCGTCCGCGTCGTCCCGTCGATCGAGATGTTCCTTTTCGCCGTCCTGCTGCGCCTCGTCACTCTAACGCTCTGGCTCTACTGCACCGCACTGTTCATCTATGTCGTGATGTCCTGGCTCGGCGGCGAGATGTACAACCCGAGCGCCGCGACGCTAGGCGAGGTCGTCGACCCGGTGCTACGCCCGTTCCGCAGGGTGATGCCGCCGGTCGCGGGCTTCGACGTGAGCCCCGTCATCGTGCTGATTCTGCTGCAGGCCGTGATCTACGCGTTGCCGCATTGGTAGTTGGCTAGACAGCCAAAGTGCGCGCGCGTAATGTCAATCGCGGTTGCGAGCGCCGTAGCTTCGGCGGCGAGCGCTTCGAGATGAACTCGGTCGAGGAGAGGGCATGGTGGCACGCGTGAAAGTTCTCGGACTCATCGTCGCGGCCTCGTGGCTCGCCGGCTGCGGGCAAGGGACCGGCGTCGACGTCACCAACACTCAGCAGGGCGTGCTGCCGGCAACCGAGGGCTCGAAGGACTTCGGCGACTACGTCATCTATTTCAACGCGATGAACACGGACCAGCTCAAGCCGGAGATCGCGCGCGAGTATGAGATCGTTCGTAGCAAGAGCCGCGCGATGCTCAGCGTGAGCATCCACAAGAAGGGCGACAAAGGTCAGACGACCGCCGTCACGGGCGCCGTGGCCGCGTCGGCCGTGAACTTGAACGGCCAGCTGAAGACGATGACGTTGCGCGAGATCAAGGAAGGCGAAGCGATCTATTACATCGGCGAGCTCGCGATAACGGACGGCGAAGTTCTGATCTACACGATCGACGCAACGCCGAGCAACGACCCGAGCCGTTACACGGTGCGGTTCAAGAAGCAGTTCTTCGTCGACGAGAAGTGAGCCGACGCCGCCTAAGTCAGAGCTGCGGCTCGTAGACGCGGTTGCGAATTCGGATCAAGTCCGACTGCGACACATACAGTAGCTCCGCAACCTGACGGACGAGGTAGTCCTCGCGCTTGTCGAGGCGCCGGTCCGCTAGCGCGACGCGCCAGAGCATCTCGACGACACTGTGTCTCTCCGTCTCCGACAGCTGCTCGACGAGGCGGCGCGTGAACGCCTGCAACGACACGGCGCGATCGGCCTCGCGCTTGGCTTCCCGAACGAGCAGGCGCGCGGTGTCGTCATCGAGCCGGAAAAACCTCTTCATCTCCGCGACGATCGCGCGCTCCTCCGCCACGTCGTCCGCATAGTCCGCGCGCGCCACCTCGATCAAGAGCAGCGCGGTCGCGACGCGGAGCGCGTGCTCGCGCTCCTCGGGCGACGCCACCTCGGGCGCGAACGCACGGTCGAACAGGTCGGTCAACGCCTTGAGCATCTAGGAAGCCGCTCCGAGTCTGGGTCCGAAAAACGAAGTAATCGCCTCATCGACTTCGAGCAGTCGACCATGGAAGAAGTGCCCCGCCCCCTTCATTGCGACCAGCTGCGGCTGCACGCCGAGTGTCGCGAGCCGCGCCTCGGTCGCGGCGAACGGCACGACGTCGTCGGCATCGCCGTGGATCAAGAGCCACGGGCAATCGGGGGGCACGAAATCGGCGCGTAGCCGGTCGAGCGGCGGCGCAATCGTCACGAGGCCGATAGGTCGAGACTCGGCCGCGACGTTGAGCGCGATGGCCGCTCCGAACGAGAAGCCGCCGAGAAAAAGTTCGAGTCCCGGCCAGTGATTCCGAGCCCACGCGATCGCCGCGAGTGCGTCGGCACGCTCGCCGACGCCTTCCGCATAGCGCCCTTCCGATGCGCCGACGCCGCGAAAGTTGAAGCGCAGCACGCGCGCACCGAGCTGCGCGAACGCCCGCGCAACGGTCGTCACGACCTTGTTGTGCATGGTTCCTTGCTGGAGCGGATGCGGGTGGCAGACGACGGCGATGGCGCTCGCCGGCGTGTCGGCGGAGTCGATCGCCGCCTCTAGAGGCCCCGCCGGGCCGGGCACGACCACCGCTTCGGACTTCACGATCCGGCGCATCGCTCCGGCTTCACACTCGCGCGACGCCCACGGGGCGGCGAGCGGGCTCGCGGCACAATCGCTGGCTTGCGAGCCGAGTCGGCGAGGCGCATTCTCCGCCGCGTTCCTGGAGCCCGTTCCGTCGCGCCGTCCACGCCGTCCCGAACAACAACGAATTAGGGAGGCCTTCGCGCAAGGTTTCGTCACTCGAGGCACCGTCTTCGGTCTTGGAAGACCCGCCGGCGCTGGCTGTACGCAACTTCCACTTCGACTTGAGCAACGACACTTCTGGGGAAACAGTCATGAAGAGAATTCTCGTCCTTACGGCAATCCTACTTGCGACCGCGGTTTTCGCCGCGACTAGCGCGTTCGCGCAACAGAGCGCGCCGCCCGCGCCTACTTCCGTCGTCGAGATCCAAGGCTGCAAGTTCAACGCTAACAAAGGCATGAACGAGTTGCACTCGGCAAACGCACGCTATAACGCGTGGGCCGACAAGAACAAGCTGACCGACTACACGGCGTTCGTTGCGACGCCCTTCCTCCATGGCGCCGACCGCACGGACGACGCGCTCTGGATCGGGGCCTGGCCGAACGCAGCCGCGATGGCCCGCGATGCGGCGTTGTCTGCAAGCAAGGAGGGTCGCGATGTCGACGCGGCCTACGATGCGGTCGGAAAGTGCGGCAGCCATTCGCTCTACGCCGAGATCGTGATTCGGCAGCCGAAGAGTCCGCCACCTGAGAATGGCGTCGCGACGTTCAGCGACTGCACGGTTCGCGAAGGACGCACCGCGGAAGAAGCGATCGCCGCGCTCGGCCAAGTGGCCGAGTACATGGCCGGACGTGGATCGGACGCGTTCAGCGCGGTCTTGTTCCCGCTCGCGGGACTGCCGAACGACGCGCACTATACGTTCAAGCACGTCATCGGCTCTGCATCGATGGATGCGTTCGGCAAGGACATCGATGCGTACACCGCCGGAGGCTTCAGGAGAGTCGACGAGTTGCTCGGGCGCGTCGTCGATTGCAACAGCCCCCGCGTTTACACGCTCGAGAGAGTACGGCTCGCGGCGCCGCCACCGTCCGCCGGTGCAACGCGCTAGACGAGGGCGAGAAAAGGTACGTTGGTGGAGGGGCGGCGTCGCCGCCTCTCCTCTCGATGGCGCCAAGAATGGTCTTTAAGTGACTTTCGGACCGAGCTCGGTCAGAAGCTCGTTGAGGCGTTTCACGAACGCGGCCGGATCCTCGAGCTGCCGGCCCTCGGCCAGAACGGCCTGCTCGAAGAGCAGCAGACTCAAGCGCTCGAACCTGCCGTCGTCGCTCTCGTGCTCGAGCCGGCGAACGAGCGCGTGCTGCGGATTCAACTCGAGGCTCGGGATCGACGGCGGCGGCTCGTGGCCCGCGGCCTGCAGCAGCTCGCGCATCTGATAGCCGAGGTCGTGCTCCTTGAGCACGAGGCACGCGGCCGACTCGCGCAGCCGCCCGCCCACCCGCACCTCGTCGACACGCTCGCGCAGCACGCGCTTCACGCGCTTCAGCAGCTGCTTCTGCTCGTTGTCCGGCTCCTGCTTCGGCGGCGGCTCGGCGCCGAGCTCGGTCGGATCGACCGCTCCGCGACGAACATCCTTGAGCGGCTTGCCGCCGTGCTCCGTCAGGTGCTGCATGACCCACTCGTCGAGCCGATCCGAGAGCAGAAGCACCTCGACGCCGCGCTCGCGAAACGTCTCCAAATGCGGGCTCGAGCGGGCGGCCGTCGGCGACTCGCCTACAAGTAAGTAGATGTTCTTCTGCTCCGGCTTGGCGTCGTCGAGATATTGCTTGAGGCTGCGGTCCTGGTCGCTGCCGCTCGAACGCGTCGTGTTGAAGCGCAACAGCTTCGCGAGCCGGTCGCGGTTCCCGGCGTCCTCGACGAGCCCTTCCTTGATGAGCGTGCCGAACTCGCCCCAGAACGTCGCGTACTTATCGGGATGCTCTTCGGCGAGGCGCTCGAGCATGTCGAGCACGCGTTTCGTGAGAGCGCTGCGCATCGCGCCGATCGCCTCGTCTTGCTGCAAGAGCTCGCGAGACACGTTGAGCGACAGCTCGCTCGAGTCGACGACGCCGCGCACGAAACGCAGATACAACGGCAGAAACTGTGTCGCCTGGTCCGTGATGAACACGCGCTGCACGTAGAGCTTCACGCCCTTCGGCGATTCGCGGTTCCACAGGTCGAATGGCGCGACGGACGGAACGTAGAGCAGGCTCGTGTACTCGCGCTTGCCTTCGACGCGGTTGTGACTCCAGGTCAGCGGCTCTTCGGTGTCGTGCGCAAGCTGCTTGTAGAACTCGGCATACTCGTCGTCCTTGATCTCGGCGCGCGGCCGCGTCCAGAGCGCCTTCGCGCGATTCACCGTCTCGACCGCTCCGCTTTGCGAAGCCATCTTCACCGGGAACGCGATGTGGTCCGAATACTTGCGAATCAAAGCGCGCAGCGCGTTTGGGTCCTTGAACTCGGCGGCGTCGGCCTTGAGCTTGAGCTGCACTGCCGTGCCTCGCTCGGTCCGCTCCACCGTTTCGACGCTGTATTCGCCCTGCCCCGTCGAGACCCAACGCACGCCTTCCGATGCGGGAGCATCGGCACGGCGCGAGAGCACCGTGACCTCGTCCGCGACGATGAACGCGGAGTAGAAGCCGACGCCGAACTGTCCGATCAGCTGCGCGTCCTTGCGTTGGTCGCCGCTGAGCCTCTCTAGGAACTGCCCGGTACCCGAGCGCGCGATCGTGCCGAGGTTCTCGATCACCTCGTCTCGGCTCATCCCGATCCCGTTGTCGCTGACGGTAAGCAGGCCCTTGTCCGCGTCGAGCTCCAAGCGAATCTCGAGCTCGGCCGCGGAGCCCAGCAACTCCGGCCGCGCGAGGGCCTCGAACCGAAGCTTGTCGTTCGCGTCGGACGCGTTCGAGACGAGCTCGCGCAGGAAGATCTCCCTGTTGCTGTACAGGGAATGGACCATCAAACGCAGGAGCTGTTTGACCTCGGCCTGAAATGCAAACGTGGCCGGACCGTTGTCGACCATCGACGACCTACCCATTTCGATGAATGGGCGGCTAGGTTAGGGGCTACGCAGGGATTTTCAAGCGCGCGCCGGCGCGCTTTTGGGGGCGAGCCGTTGCGCGAGGAACGCGAGCGCGACGAAGGACCAGAGTGTGACGCTTGCGCCCGCGATGCCGGCTAGGGTCGACGCCCAGCGCGGAGCCTCGAGTGCGGGCTCGACGCCGACGAGCGTCAGCGCGGCGAGCAACCCGATCACGAGATATACGCGACGCAGCCGATGGCAAAGCGACGCGATGACGAACACCACGTCGTCGAGCTCATCGAGCCATAACAGGCAAACTTCCACGCCGTCGTTTCTCGCGAAGAGCTAGTCTTCGTCGCCGACGTGCGTGTCGTCTTCGGACTGCGCGCCGAGCTGCTCGGCTTCCTTGTGACGGCGCGCGGCTTCCATTGCCCACGCGATCCATTCGAGACTGCAGATGTTATTCTTGTGCGGCGCCTGCTCGACGCGATCTTTTCCATCCATGGTTTTGAAGATCCGAGTCGTGTTGCCAGAACTATACGAGCCCAGTAGCGACAGGGCTGTGAAAGGACTCTCAGCGAGGGGACAAAGACTTTAACTTATTGTAAGTTTGTCGCGGCCTTGCCGAAGGCGGCGTTCTCTCCATGCAACGGATCATCGTCCTCAATCCGAAAGGCGGTGTGGGCAAGACCACGATCGCAAGTAACCTCGCGGCCTGCTACGCGGTGAACGGCCGTCGGCCGGCGTTGATGGATCTCGACCCGCAAGGCTCGAGCATGCGTTGGCTCCGTCGGCGCCCCGAGGAGAGCGCGGTGATTCACGGCATCGCGGGCTTCGAGCGCTCCGGCGCCGTGACACGCAGCTGGCAACTGAGGATTCCTGCGGACTGCGGCGCCGTGATCATCGACACGCCGGCCGCGATCGAGTCGCATGCATTCCCGGACATGACGCGCGGCGCGGACGCGATTCTCGTGCCCGTGATGCCGTCGGACATCGACATTCACGCGACCGCGAAGTGCATCGCAGACCTGCTGCTCGTCGCGAAGATCCGGCGCTCGGATCAGCGGATCGGAATCATCGCGAATCGAGTGCGCGCCAACACGCTGGTGTCGCAGTCACTGATGCGCTTCTTGAACAGCCTCGAAATCCCGCTGATCGCGACGCTGCGTGACACGCAGAACTACGTGCGCTCGGCGGAAGCGGGTGTCGGCATCCATGAAATGCCGCAATGGCAGGTGCGGCAGGACCTGGAGCATTGGGAGCAGCTGAAAGGCTGGCTCGAGACGCGCGGCCGCGCTCAACTCAATCCGGCGAAGGCGGGCGCCGAGAATTCGGCTCCCCTCACCGAGGCACCGTAGGACTCAGCCGCCGCCCTTCCAGTTCTGGCGGATCTTGTCCGCCCAGCTGTGATAACCGCGCCAGCTGTAGATCGAGTGATCGAGCGGTGCGCGTTCGCCGGTAGGCTTCGTGCTCACGCGCGACAGCCACTTGCGATAGGCGTCCCAACCGTGTTGCTCGCTCGATCCGGAGCGACGCGGCTCTGCGGCCGGTCCCTCTTGGAAAAGCGGTGGGCGAAACTGGCGGGATTTCTGCTCGCTCATTTTCGGAAGACAGTCCTTTGTCGAGGTGTGCGCAGACTATCGTTTCTGCGGCCTCGAGCCCAGGAACTGCTTCACAAACGAAGTGGCGAAATTTCTAGCAGGGACAATTAGTTAGCGGCGTATTTACGTAATCGTCGCGGAGGACTACGCGACGATTCGATAGCACGGTACGTAATTGTTCGGCTCGGACAAGCGCATGCGCCGCTGAGCGACGAAGTCTTTGAGCAAACGGTCGAGCGCGCCGATGATCTTGGGATCGCCGCGCAGCTCGAACGGACCGTGCTGCTCGACGAGTCGAATGCCGGCCTCGCGAACGTTGCCCGCAACGATGCCCGAGAAGGCGCGGCGCAAGTTGACGGCCAAGTCGCGGCCCGGCTGGTCGCGGTGCAGCTCGAGCTTGCTCATCGATTGGTGAGTTGCCTCGAAAGGCAGCTGGAAATCGATGCCGATATTCAGCGCCCAATTATAGAAGTACGGGTTGTCGCGTTGCGCCCGCTCGACGCGCACCTCGTCGAGGCCGCGCATGAGCTCGCGGGCCACCGCGACGGGATCGCCCAGCACCACCTTATAGCGGCGCTGCGCGACGGGGCCGAGCGTATCGCCGATGAACGCGTGCAGACGGTCGAAATAGTACTTGCTCGATCGGGGCCCGGTGAAAACGAGGGGCAACCGCTCGGCGTCGTTCTCCGGGCTCAGCAAGACGCCGAGTAGATAGAGAATCTCCTCGGCCGTGCCGACGCCGCCCGGGAAGATGATGATCGCGTGCGCCATCCGGACGAACGCCTCGAGCCGCTTCTCCATGTCCGGCAGAATCACGAGCTCGTTGCAGATCGGGTTTGGCGACTCCGACGCGATGATCGTCGGTTCCGTCAGGCCGAGATAGCGCCCGTCGCGGATCCGCTGCTTCGCGTGACCGACGGTCGCGCCCTTCATCGGCCCTTTCATCGCGCCGGCGCCGCAACCCGTGCAGATGTCGAGGCCTTCGAGCCCGAGCGCGTAGCCGACGACCTTCGTGTAGTCATACTCCTCGCGCGAGATCGCGTGGCCGCCCCAGCACACGACGAGCTTCGGCTCCTCGCGGGCGCGCATCACGCGCGCGTTGCGCAGGATATGGAAGACGGCATCCGTGATTCCCGGCGAAGTGCGCAGGTCGAAGCGCGGATTGCTCAGGATGTCCTCGTGCGCGTACAAGAGATCGCGGAGCACTGCGAACAGGTGCTCGCGGATCCCCCGGATCATTTGCTTGCCGACGAACGCAATGTCGGGCGCGTTCCTGAGCTCGAGTCCGACTCCGCCTTCGTGCTGGACGACCGCGATCTGGAACGCTTCGTGGCGGCTCAGGATTTTGCGTACGTCGTCGTCGGTCGCGCCCGAGTTCAATACCGCGAGCGAGCACTGTCGCCACAGCTCGTAGAGACCGCCCTCGCCCGCATCGCGAAGCTTGCTCGCCTCGACTCGGGAGAGAATCTCGAGGCTGCCTTCCGGGGCAATCAGCGCGTCCATCGCACGAGGCTCGTTGCGCCTTAAGGCCGGATCTCGATCGGAGTCGACTCGCGCGTCATGAGCCAGATGTCGATCATGTCGGAATTGCTGACCGCGATGCAGCCGTCCGTCCAATCCGTACCGCGGTAGTGAGCAGGTTCGTAGCGCGGCGCGTTCGGCAACCCATGGATCATGATCGAACCGCCTGGGTCTACGCCCTGCGCATGCGCTCGCGCAGAGTCCGAAGCGTCGGGATACGAGATGTGAATCGCCAGGAAATAGTCGCTGTCGGCCTTGCGGCCGTCGAGCATGTAGTGGCCCTCGGGCGTCCGGAAATCGCCCTCTCGCTGCTTCGGGCCGTTCGGGACGAGCCCGAGCGAGACAGTGATGGCCTTGAGGATGCGACCCGCCTTCAAGAGATAGAGCTTGCGCTCGGACTTCACGACCAGCACGGAGTCCGCTATCTCGTGGCCCAGCGGGAACGGAAAGTCGGCGCGCGCCGTCTCGGCGCGCACGCACGATAGTCCGAATAACAAGACCAAAACGGGGCGGAACTTCATTCGCGCAGCACTCTAGAACAAGCTCTCGGAAAATAGCAACGACGCGGGCCGCGATTTCGAACGCGCATCACTTTGGCTGCCCGGCTAGCTCGGCGCGCTGCCGGAGCCCCCAAACGTCTATGAACAACCGCGACTCGACGACCTTGCCTCGTTCGAACCGATCGAACGCATAGCCGTCGATCTCGAGACGTTGGTGGGTCGGCGCCTCCCCGTTGAATTCGCGCTCGTACTGGCCCTCGAGCACGAACGCGGTCGCCACGCGGTTCGGCTCGGCGATCTGCTCGCGGATCGAGAGCGTGAGACCCGCGAACGAGAAGTTCAGGCTCTCGGCCGTGCCACGCATGATCGGTAGCGCCAGATCCGAGCCATTGAGCTTCGCGTCCGGTGCGAAATATTCGGGCCAGCGCTGCCAGTCGCGATCGATCAAGAACGCTCGCAGGTATTCGGCCGCGTGTCGCTTGTCGACGTCCGCTTCGGTGGCGGCCTCGTGGCGCTTACCGCCGCAGCCGCCAAGCAGCGCCATCGCGGCGAGCACGATGAGTCGAGCGACGAAAGCGTGCTGCACGCCCGTACGATACGGTGCGTGCGCCCGAGCCGCGCTCAACTCGCGCGCTGGAGCGCCGCAATGCGCTCCTCGAGCGGCGGATGCGACATGAAGAGCCGCGTTAGGCCCGAGCCGACGCCGCCCGAGATTCCGAACGCCTCGACCGCCTTCGGCAACGCCGCCGGCTCGTGAATCCGCTGCAGGCCCTGCAGCGCGCGGACCATCTTGTCGCGGCCTGCGAGCTTCGCGCCGCCCGCGTCCGCGCGGAACTCGCGCTGTCGCGAATACCACATCACGATCATGGTCGCGAGAATCCCGAGCAGGATCTGTGCGACCAGGCTCGCGATGAAAAATCCCGGCCCGTATCCGCGCTCGCTCCTGAAAATGACGCGGTCGACGACGAAGCCGACGACCCGTGACAGGAATACGACGAACGTGTTCAGGACGCCCTGGAGCAGCGCGAGCGTCACCATGTCGCCGTTCGCGACGTGCGTGACCTCGTGGCCGAGAACCGCTTCGACTTCGGGCTGACCGAGCCGCGTGAGCAATCCGGAGCTGACCGCGACGAGCGCGTGATTACGGCTCGCGCCCGTTGCGAATGCGTTCACGTCCGGCGAGTCGTAGATCGCGACCTCCGGCCGCCCGATGCCTGCCGCGTCCGCGTGCCGGTAGACCGTGCTCAGCAAGAAGCTCTCTGCGGAATTGCGCGGCGTGTCGATCACTCGCGCGCCGGTCGACATCTTCGCGATCCACTTCGACATCAGCAGCGAGATCAACGAGCCTGCGAAGCCGACGACTGCGGAGAAGACGAGCAACGACGTCAGATCGAGCGAGCTGCCATTGCGAGCGAGCACGGAATCGACTCCGAGCACGCGGAGCACGACCGAGATCACGACGAGCACCGCGACGTTGGTCGCGATGAAAAGGAATATGCGCTTCATCCTTGCCAGCCTCCACTCACGGACACGACTGTGCCGAAAGATGCGGCGCGTCCTGTCCGTTTTCAAGCCGTTCAACCGCCACAAGCCCGCCCGGGCTCGCCCGGCTTCCGCCGCGGCCGCAACTGCTAAGATGCGCTCGCAACGGACGCCGTAGCATGCCTTCTGACCCGACCAAACCCGTCAAGTTCGCGCGGCTGCGCCGCGCATTCGGCTGGTTCGCCGTCCTGCTGATGCGCGCGCTCGTCTTGTTGCCGCTGCGCTGGCAAATCGTGCTTTGCAAGGGCTTGGGCCGCGCGGTCGCCCTGCTGCCGATACCGCGGCGGCGGATCGCCGAGATCAACATCGCGGCTTGTTTCCCGGAGCTTTCCGTCGCGCAGCGGCGCCATCTCGTGAGCGAGCACTTCGGCGCGATCGGCGCCTCGCTTGCCGAGCTCGCGATGGGCTGGTTCGGCAACGAGGACGCCGTGAAGCGCCGAATCCGCGTCGAAGGCGCCGAGCACCTGCGCGCCGCTCAAGCCCTCGGCAAGGGAACGATCCTGTTCGCCGCGCACTTCACGAGCCTCGAGTTCTTCTGGGTCGCGCTGCGGCCGATGTGCCCGCGAGCAAGCGGCATGTACAAGTGGCAGAAGAACCCCGTGATGAACGAGGTGATGAACCGCGCGAGGATGCGTTATTTCGACGAGCTGCTCGTGAAGGACAATGTCCGCCGGATGCTTCGCAACCTCGAGGACAACTACGTCGTCTGGTACGCCTCGGACCAACGCGCGCCGGTCGGCAAGAACAGCGCCCTCGTGCCGTTCTTCGGCGTACCGGCGATGACGAGCACCGCGATTTCGCGAATCGCGCGCGTGAGCGGCGCGGCACTGCTGCCGTACTACTGCCGCCGCGTCGGCAACGGCGACGAGTACGTGATGAGCATCTTGCCGCCGGTGCCCGGCTTTCCGAGCGGCGACGACGCCAAGGACGCGCGCGACCTGCTCGAGCGGCTCGAGGACTACATCCGGATCTGTCCCGAGCAATATTTCTGGACCCACAAGCGCTTCAAGGATCGCCCGCCGCCGCTGCCGGACCTTTACGCGCCCGCCCGGCAAACCGTTTGACTAGAACGGCGGCAGACGGCGGACCGAACGCGAGCGAGCTTTCACTCGCGCGCTTCTGGGCGCCGCGCTACTGGCCCACCTGGCTCGTGCTTGCGATCTTGCCCATCGTCGGCCGCTGGCCGCTCGCGTGGCAGTTCGCGACCGGGCGCCGGCTCGGACGGCTGTTCATGCGCTTGCGGCCCAGCAAGAGGCGCGTCGTACGCCGCAACCTCGAAGTCTGCTTTCCCGAGCTCTCCGTCGACGAGCGTGAAGATCTCGTCGTCCGCAGCTTCGAGTCCGTGGGTATCTCGTTCTTCGAGACGGCCGCGGGTTGGTACCTGACGGACGACGAGGTTGCGAAGCGTGTCGCAATCCACGGCCGCGAGCACCTCGAGCGCGCTCTCGCGGCCGGGCGCGGCGTGCTGCTCGCGAGCGCGCACTTCGCGCCGATCGATCTCTGCTTCTCGGTGCTGCAGACGATCAACGTCGACTTCGCGTGCATGTATCGCACCCAACGCAACGCGATGATGGACGCGCTGGTGCTGCGCGGCCGCAACCGGTTCACGACCGCGCAGATTCCGAGCGACGACGTTCGGATGCTGCTGCGGCAGCTGCGCGCCAATCGCGCGATCGCTTACATGCCCGACCAGGCTTTCCTCGGCAAGCAAGCCGCGCTCGTGCCGTTCTTCGGCGAGCCGGCGCTGACGAACATAGTAATGAGCAAGCTCGCCGCGATCAGCGGCGCGGCGGTGCTGCCGTTCTTCTTTCGTCGCTTGCCGGGAACGGAGGGCTACCGCGTCGACATCGGCCCGCCGATCCCGGGCTTCCCGAGCGACGACCCGGTCGCCGACGCGCGCGCGTTCTTCGGCCGGCTCGAGGACTACATCCGGCTCGCGCCCGAGCAATACCTTTGGATGTACAAGAAATTCAAAGGACGCCCTGCGCCGTTCGCCGACATTTACTCGACTGCAACCGCGCGCGAGCCCTGAGCTCCGGCGAAACCGCGTGCCAGCCGACTCGACCTTGTCCTCCCGCTCGAATGAGCGTATTCTTTCGCTCAAATGAGCGGACGCAAACGCGCTTACAGACATCGGCTCGAGTCGCTGCTCGCCGGCGGAGCCGGCGTCCGCGAGATCGGCCGCTGGCACGAAAGGATCCTTGCCGGGCTCGAATTCAAAGCCGTCGACAAGATCAAGCAGCATGCCGCGCTCACTGATCCGGAGCTCGCGAGGCTGCTCGGTATCAGCGAGGCCACGCTGCGCCGTGCGCGCGCGGCAGGTAGCGCGCTCGACTCGGCGACTAGCGATCGTCTCTACCGGTTATCGAAGATCCTCGCGGTAGCCGAGGAAGTGCTCAACGATCCTGCGCACGCGATGACTTGGCTGCGCCGTCCGCAACCGGGGCTCGGCGGCAACGTGCCGCTCGATCTGCTGGTCACCCAGGCCGGGGCCGACGAAGTGGAAACGCTGCTGAGGCGCATCGATTTCGGCGTCTATACGTGACGAGCGTGTATCGCCTCGTGCGTCGCGAGCGCGCCGCTGACGCGCTCTCCGGCGAAGGCGCGCGCCGCTACGGCGGCCGCTGGAATCCGCCTGGCACGGCTGTCGTCTACGCTTCCGAATCCCGCGCGCTGGCCGTGCTGGAAACATTCGTGCATCTCACGCTCGAGGCGCGAGTGATTGCCTTCGTGCTCATCACGCTGGAGCTGCCGGGACGAGCACCGCTGCGCCGCCGCGCCGACGCGCGCCCACCTCGCTCGCTCGCGGCGAGCCAGGAAGCCGGCAACGCGTGGCTCGAAGATGCCGACACGCTCGCGCTAGTCGTGCCGTCGCTCATCGTGCCGCAGGAGAAGAACTACGTGCTCAACGTCGGGCACGCGCTGTTCGCGAACGTGACCGTGGCAGGTACCGAACCGTTCAGCTTCGACGAGCGGCTGTGGCACGCGCATCGCTAACAAGTTGCTCGTCGGCGGCGCCGACGGACACCTTGGATCGGCGGCGCGCGTCTGAGCGCCGAATGGCCGGCGCCGAGTTAGAGTAGACTGGAACGTATCTCCCCGGCCATCCGAAAAACAACAAGGAGACGCAGGTGCTAAAAGAATTCAAAGAATTCGCGATGCGCGGCAACGTGATCGACCTCGCGGTCGGCGTGATCATCGGCGCGGCGTTCGGCAAGATCGTGACGTCGCTCGTGAACGACGTGATCATGCCGCCGATCGGCTTGATGCTCGGCAGCGTCGACTTCAGCAATCTGTTCCTGAATTTGCACGGCAGCTATGGCACGGTGAAGGAAGCCGAGGCCGCCGGCGCACCGATCATCAAGTACGGGATCTTCATCAACAACATCATCGACTTCTTGATCGTTGCGTTCGTGATCTTCCTGATGGTCCGCGCGATCAACCAGCTGCAGAGAAAGAAAGAAGCCGCTCCGCCACCGCCTCCCGGGCCGACGCCGACGGAACAGCTGCTCACCGAGATTCGCGACGAGCTCAAGGCGCGCTGAACGGCCGCGCGACAGCGCTAATGGGCGGCGCCAGGCGTCTCGGCGTAACCGGCCTCGATCTCGGCCCATGCCGCTGGGTCATACTCGGTGCCGGTCTCGACAGCGACCTTGCGCAGCGAGCGCTGCAAGCGCTCGACGCCGGCCCGTTGCCACGGTCCCGGCGGCTTCACGTGCGCGTTGTCGAAATCGACGAGAAAGAGCTGGTCGCGTGCGTCGAGCAAGATGTTGTGCGCGGTGAGATCGGGATGATCGACTCCGTGCTCGTGCACGGCACGCACCATTCGACCGATCCGCCGCCAGCAGTCGCGCGGCACGGCGTGCTCCGCGATGAACGCCGACAGCTTCCGGGTGTCGGGCAAGTACGTCGTGATGATGTCCGCCGTGTAGAGAGCGCCGATCCTGTGCACGTGCGCGGCGATCGGATTCGGCACCGGCAGACCCGCATCGTGCAAGCGACGCAGCAGCCGCCATTCTCGGAACGACCGCGACCGCTCGGTGCCGAGCCAGATGTAGTGATCCTCGATGAAGCGCTGAACGTAGCCGCCGCGCCGGTAGTGGCGCACGACCCAGGTTTCGTCGCCGTGCGGCACGATCAGGACCGCGCCGCGGCCGGAAGTCTCGCGTTCGACGCCGCGCGCGCCGTGCCAATGCGCGGGATCGAACCAGCTCGCGTCGACATGCTCACGCAGCGCCGCGTCGTACAGCACCGTATGCGCGCCGCTCGTGATGACGGTCGGCTCTCTCCTGGCACGCTCGTCGGCGAGGGCCTGATCAGTCACCGGCGGCTCCTGCTGCTAGCGCGCGCGGCGTCGCAAGCGCTCTCTCGACGGCCTGGAGCACGTCGCCCGGCCCGATCTCGCGCAAGCAACGCAGGTGGCCGAGCGGGCACTCGCGAGCGAAGCAGGGGCTGCATTCGATTCCGCGATAGAGGATCGTCGCGCGCGCCGTGAGCGGCGGCGTGAAGGTGGGCGACGAGGACCCGTAGATCGCGACCACCGGCGTGCCGGCCGCGGCTGCTACGTGCAGCAGCCCGGAATCATTGCTCACGGCGGCATCCGCCGCGGCGAGCAAATCGACGACGTCGCCGAGCGTCGTCTCGCCGCAGAGATTGCGCACGCGCGCGCTGGCAGCGGGCACGCGAATTTCCTCGCCGAGGTCGCGCTCCTTCGCCGAGCCGAGCAGCAGCACGGAACGACCCGCTTGCGCGAGCGAGCGAGCGAGCGCCGCGAAGCCCGGCGCGGGCCAGCGCTTCGCCGGCCCGTACTCGGCACCGGGCATCAGCGCGACGACCGGCTCGCCGCCGAGCCCGTGCTGCTGTCGCAGGCGCGCGAGGTTCGCATCGTCGAGGCGCAGCCGTGGCCGCCATTCGGCTGGCAACTCGCTCGGCAGCTCCGCGTTCGCGTCCAAGCCGAGCGCGACGAAACGCTTGACGGTTTGATCGAGCCGCGTGCGGTCGAGGTCGCGCACGTCGTTCAAGAGGCCATAGCGCCACTCGCCGCGAAAGCCCGTGCGCTTCGGGATCCGCGCGAACCAGGGCACGAGCGCGGCCTTCAGCGAGCGCGGCAGCACGATCGCTTCGCTGTACTGCTCCGCGCGCAACCTACGCCCAAGCGAGCGGCGGAGTCGCAGCTTGAGCTCGCCGTGGCCCGCCGCGAGCTCGATCGACCTCGCTACCTCGGGCATTCGCGCGAGCAAGGGTTGTGACCACGGCGGAGCGAGCACGTGGATCTCTGGAGCCGGGGTCCGCGCCACAAGCACGCGATACAGAGCCTGCGCCATCACCATGTCGCCGACCCAGGAGGGGCCGACGACGAGCACCTTGGCGCGTGCGCTCACGGCCAGGAGCGAAGCGCGTCGAGATAGCTCGCGATGCCTGCGCGCACATCCTCGAACGGCGCGGTATAGCCCGCAGCACGCAACGCCGAGATGTCGGCCTGTGTGAAGCTCTGATAGCTCGCTGCGAGCTCGGGCGGGAATGGGATGTAGCGGATGGCGCCCTTGTGCATGCCGGCGATGATCGCGCGCGCGACGTCGTTGAACGATGCGCTCGCTCCCGTGCCGACGTTGAAGATGCCGGACACGTCGGGGTGCTCCAGCAGCCAAAGGTTCACGCTCGCGACGTCGCCGACGTACACGAAGTCGCGGCGCTGCTCGCCGGCTGAGTAACCTCCGCTGCCTTCGAAGAGCCGCGCCTCGCCGTGCTCCGCGACTTGTCGCTGCAGATGGAACGCGACGCTCGCCATCGAGCCTTTGTGCGCCTCGCCGGGTCCGTAGACGTTGAAGTAGCGCAAACCCGCGACCTGCGCGCGCGCGCGTCGCGCGTGCCGGCGCACATACTGATCGAAGAGCAGCTTGGAATATCCGTATACGTTCAGCGGCCGCTCGGCGGCGCGGTCGTCCTCTTTGAAGACCTTGCTCGCGCCGTAGACGGCCGCCGACGACGCGTAGATCAATGGCACCTCGTTCGCCGCGCAGTACTCGTAGAGGCGCACCGAGTAGCGGTAGTTGTTGTCGAGCATGTAGCGGCCGTCCCACTCGGTCGTCACCGCGCACGCGCCTTGGTGGAAGATCGTTTCGGGACGCGCAATCGCGCCGTTCTCGAGCCGCTCTAGGAACTCGTCGCGATCCCAATAGTCGGCGATGTCGCACGCGACGAGGTTCAGGAACTTGCGGCCGGCGCGCAGATCGTCGACGACGACGATGTCGTCGCGGCCGCGCACGTTCAGCTCGCGAACGAGGTTGCTACCAATGAACCCGGCGCCGCCGGTGACTACGATCATCGTCCGGGCGCGCCTCAGCGGGCGGCGTCTTCGACCAACCTATAACCCGTGCTGCAGTACGGACACTTTGCCTCGCCCGTCGCCTCGATCGGCAGATAGACCTTCGGATGCGAGTTCCAAAGGTACATGCTCGGCAGCGGACAGTGCAGCGGCAAATCCGCGCGCGTGACCTTGTAGACCTTTTCGGCATTCGGGGTCTGGAGATGCTCCTCGACCCGACCGTGACGTTCGCGCACTCTCGCGGCCTCCGATTTTTCTGGTGAGCGATTATAGCGGGCCGGTCGGTCGCGCCGCAGCCGCTTCGGCCGCTTCGACCAGGTCACCCTTGTCGTCGACGCCCGCGAACACCTCGTCCCAGACCCCGCTGACCCAGGCGCGAAGCTCCTCGAACTCCGTGCCGGGCACGACGCGCCCACCCTCGTCGAGCGCGAGCTCGTGGATCCTGCGCCGGAGCGCGAGGTAACACTCCTTCATGCGCGCGCATCGCTCGGCGGGGACGAGCCCGACGCGCTCGAGCGCCTCGAGCTGGCGCACGTTGTCGGGAAACTCGGCGAGCTCCGGATACTCGTGCGAGCTCGCAAGCACCCAGTAGTCGATCAAGAACTCGATGTCGGCGAGACCGCCGCGGTCCTGCTTCAGATCGAAACCGCCGCGCTTCGCGAGCGAGAGCTCTTCGCGCATCCGGCGGCGCATCCTCGCGACGTCGACTTTTAGCTTGTCGCGATGGACGTGCGCGACGAGCACGTCGCGCCGCAACCGCTCGAACTCGTCGCAGACGCTGCGCGAGCCGACGAGAGCGCGGCTCCTGAGCAACGCTTGATGCTCCCAGACCCACGCGTCCTCTTTTTGATAGCGATAGAACCCGTCCATGCCGCTCACGAGCAGCCCGGCTCGGCCGCTCGGGCGCAACCGCGTGTCGACGTCGTAGAGCCGGCCCGAGCTCGTCTGGATTGTGAGGAAATGCACCAGCCTCTGCACGAGCCGAGTAAAGAAGCGCTCGTTGTCGAGCGGCGGCTGGCCATTCGTCTCCTGTTGGGCCCCGCGCGAGTCGTTCAGGAACACGAGGTCGAGATCGGAGCCGTAGCCGAGCTCGAGCCCTCCGAGCTTGCCGTAGCCGATCACGGCGAAGCCGACCTCTCGCAGCGGTGGTCCCGAGAGCGGAGTGCCATGCTTCGCGACGAGCTCGCGCCACGCCATTCCGAGCGCGTGCCCGAGAACGAGCTCGGCCGTGTCGGTGAGCCGGTCACTCACTTTCATCAGCGGCAACGAGCCGAGCCGATCCGCGATCGCTATCCTGAAAATCGCAGTGCGCTGGAAGAGCCGGATCGCCTCGAGTTGTCCCTCGATATCGTCGGGCGTGACGCCGCGCAACGTGCGCTCGAGCATGTCCTCGAGCTCCCCGCGCGTCGGCGGCGTGTCGAACAGGCGCGCGTCGAGCAGCTCGTCGAGCAGCATCGGCTGCTCCGCCATCTGTTTCGCGAGCCATGCGCTCTGCGCCACGAGGTTCAGCAGACGTTCGAGCGCCGCGGGGTTCTCGTTGAGCAGAGATAGATACGCGCTGCGCCGGCCGACGGCGCGGTAGATCGGCAGCACGCGCTCGAGCGCCTTCTTAGGCGCCTCTTGCGTCGTGATCAGCGAGATCGTCCGGCCGATGACCGCCGCGAGACGTTGGCGCGAAACCTCGTCCATGCGCTGGTAGAGACTGCTCCCACGCAACTCCGCGAGCAGCGCGGCAATCTCGGCGTCGTCCTTGAGCGGAGTGGCCGCGAGCGCCGCGCCTTGCGCTCCCTCGGCCCACGCAGTGCCCACGACGTCCGCGCCTGCGCGCGCCGCACCGCGGCCTTCCGCGTCCCACGCGACGCGTTCGAATTGAGTCTCGACCCAGTCGCGCTCGGATTTGAGCCGCGCATAAAGATCGTCCCAGCTCCGCTCGCCGAGCGCGTACGCGAGACGCGCACGCTGCTCGTCGTCCTCGGGCAGCGCGTGGGTCTGCCGGTCTTCGAGCGCTTGCAGCCGATTCTCGAGCGTGCGGAGGTACCGATACGCCGCGATGAGCCGCTCGACCACATCGTTCGGCAGCTGCCGATCACTCGCGAGCCGCGGCAATGCTTGCAGCAGCGAGCGCGTCCTGAGCTCCGAGTGGCGTCCCCCACGCACGAGCTGGAACGCCTGCGTGATGAACTCGATCTCGCGGATGCCGCCGGGGCCGAGCTTGATGTTCTCGGCCATGTCCTTGCGTGCGACTTCCTTCGCGATCAGCGTCTTCATGTGCCGCAGCGCGTCGAACACGCCGTAATCGAGATAGCGGCGATAGACGAACGGCGTGAGAACCAAGTCGAACACGTCGCGCTCGTATTCGAGGCCCGTGACGAGCCGCGCCTTTACGTACGCGTAGCGTTCCCAGTCGCGGCCGTGCTGCACGAGGTACGACTCGAACGACGCCACGCTCACGACGAGCGGGCCGCTCGCGCCGAAGGGTCGCAAGCGCACGTCGACGCGGTACACGAACCCGTCGGACGTCTTTTGATCGAGTAGCTTGATCAGGAGCTGCGCGACGCGGAGGTAATAGGTCTCGGGCTCGCTCGGCTCGTCGCTGCCTTCGTCCGAGTCCGCGGCCATCGCCGCGTCGGGATAGAGGAACACGAGATCGATATCGGACGAGAAGTTCAGCTCGCCGCCGCCGAGCTTGCCCATCGCAAGCACGAGCAGAGGCAACAGCTTGCCCGCCGGGTCGCGCGGCGCGCGCTGGCGCTTCGCGACCTCGCCTGAGGCGTAAGCTGTGGCCGCCGCGATCAAGCCGTCCGCGAGCAGCGAGAGCTCCGCGAGCGTCGTGTCGAGATCGGCCAAACCCGCGATGTCGCGCCAAGCGATTCGCGCGAGCTCGATTTGACGCACGCGGCGCAGCTCCGTCATCGCGTCCGCCTCGCCGCGGCTCGCAAGATCGAGCGATGCCGCGAGTGTCTCGCGCGTGAGCGGCGCGCGGTCCGCGACCCGCGCGGCGAGCTCGCGCGGGAAGCGCGTCAAGACGCCGAGCACGAAGTCGCTGATCGTGACGACCCGTGCGGCGGTCGCGGCGACGTCGTCGGACCAGCCGGGATCGATCTCGCCGAGATCCGCGACGCGCTCGAAGCGCGCCTGCAGCGAGGTGGGCAGGTCTGGCGGGGCGGAGAGGTTCACTCGGCGGGCCTTATCGTCGCCGCACGAGGCGGGCTTCAGTTCAGAGCGAAGGCGACTTGAACCTGATTAGCTCGGTCCACGCGAGCGCTATCCGGCTGCGTGCAAGCCTTCGTCAACGACCCGGGGCGCTCTGCATCGCCGGAGGCCTACCCATGCCGACGCTCGCGCGTTGGAGCTGTTCGTACATTTGGCGGTCGCGCATCTCCTCGATATCGCGACGCATGATGTCGTTCTGGATTTTGTCTCGGGCGGTCTCGGTAGTCGAGGAGCAACGCTTCACGCCGATTCGCGAGCCGGTTGGATATTCGGTGCGGCACACCGTGCTGTCGGTCGGCGCTTTCAACGGCACCTGCTTCACTTGTGAAGCTTCGCTCTTGTTCGCAGCGTCATCCGCGGACGCGCGCCGGCTCTTGCGGACCTCGTCCTTGCTGTCGGTCCGCGCGGAGGTTGTGGTGGGAGCCGCGTCGCCGCTCACGTTAGGTGCCGCGACCGCACGTTCTGCGCTCGCGGTGGCCGCCGGCGACTCATCGGCAAGCGCAGGCAGGGTGACGAGCAGTGAGGCCACTGCTGCTACAAGCGCTCTTTCCATGGAACGCACCTCACCGCCGGCTTTCACGGGATGGTACCACGTTGACCGGGTCGTCTCCGGGAGCCGCGGATCTCGGGCAAAAAGAAGCCCCGCACGAGGCGGGGCTTCTGTTCAGAGCGAAAGGAACTGGACCGGATTACATCATCCCGTCCATGCCGCCGTGGCCGCCATGCGGCATCGCCGGCTCCTTATCGTTCTTCGGCGCCTCGGCGATCATCGCCTCGGTCGTCAGCAGCAAGCCCGCGACGGAGGTGGCGTTCTGGAGGGCCAGACGCGTGACCTTCGTCGGGTCGATGATGCCGAACTTCACCATGTCGCCGTACTCGCCGTTCGCGGCGTTGTAGCCGTAGTTGCCCTTGCCGTTCACGACGGCATTGAGCACCACCGACGCATCCGCGCCCGCGTTACCGACGATCTGGCGCAGCGGCTCTTCGACAGCCTTGCGCAGGATATTGATGCCGACGTTCTGGTCCTCGTTCGCGCCCTCGAGCGACGCGATGCCCTTGACCGCACGCAGCAGCGCGACGCCGCCGCCCGGAACGACACCCTCTTCGACGGCAGCGCGAGTCGCATGCAGAGCGTCTTCCACGCGCGCCTTCTTCTCCTTCATCTCGATCTCGGTGGCCGCGCCGACCTTGATCACCGCGACACCGCCCGCGAGCTTCGCGACGCGCTCCTGGAGCTTCTCCTTGTCGTAGTCGGAGGTCGACTCCTCGATCTCCTTATTGATCTGCTCGATGCGGCCCTTGATGTCCGCCGCGCGGCCCTTGCCGTCGATGATCGTGGTGTTCTCCTTCGAGACCTGCACCTTCTTCGCCTCGCCGAGGTCATCGGTGCTCGCCTTCTCGAGCGAGAGGCCGACTTCATCGGAGATCACCTGGCCGCCCGTGAGGATCGCGATGTCCTGGAGCATGGCCTTGCGGCGATCGCCGAAGCCCGGCGCCTTGACGGCGGCGACCTTCACGATGCCGCGGATGTTGTTCACGACGAGCGTCGCGAGCGCCTCGCCCTCGCAGTCCTCCGCGATGATCAGGAGCGGACGACCGGACTTCGCGACACCCTCGAGCAGCGGCAGCAGCTCGCGGATGTTCGAGATCTTCTTGTCGTGGATCAGGATCAGCGGGTTCTCGAGCGTGACCGACTGGCTCGCCTGGTCGTTGATGAAGTACGGCGAGAGATAGCCGCGGTCGAACTGCATGCCCTCGACGACGTCGAGCTCGTTCGAGAGGCCCGAGCCTTCCTCGACGGTGATCACGCCTTCCTTGCCGACCTTGCTCATCGACTCGGCGATGATCTTGCCGATCTCCTCGTCCGCGTTGGCCGAGATCGTGCCGACCTGCGCGATCGACGTATCGTTCTTACACGGCTGCGAGAGCGACTTGAGCTGCTCGATCAGCGCCACGGTGCCCTTGTCGATTCCGCGCTTCAGATCCATCGGGTTGAACCCCGCCGCAACGGCCTTGAGGCCCTCGCGCAGGATCGCTTGCGCGAGCACGGTCGCGGTGGTGGTGCCGTCGCCGGCGAGGTCGGAAGTCTGCGACGCGACCTCCTTCACCATCTGCACGCCCATGTTCTCGAACTTGTCCTCGAGCTCGATCTCTTTCGCGACCGAGACGCCGTCCTTCGTGACGGTCGGGGCGCCGAAGCTCTTCTCGAGCACGACGTTGCGGCCCTTCGGGCCGAGCGTGACCTTGACTGCATTTGCGAGAACGTTGACGCCTTTCAGCATCCGCGCGCGCGCATCATCGGAAAAACGAACTTCTTTCGGAGTCGCCATGACTCTTGCTCCTCGAAATGGATTGCTAAATCGGAATGGAAATCTTGTGGGAGTTACTTCTCGATGATCGCCATGATGTCGTCTTCGCGCATCACGAGCAGATCCTCGCCGTCGACCTTCACTTCGGTACCGGAGTACTTGCCGAACAGGATCTTGTCGCCCTTCTTGACGTCGAGCGGGCGCACCTCGCCGTTCTCGAGGATCTTGCCCTTACCGACGGCGATCACTTCGCCGCGGATCGGCTTCTCGGTGGCCGTGTCCGGGATCACGATTCCGCCCGGGGATTTGCGTTCCTCTTCGGTACGCCGGATCACGACACGGTCATGCAGGGGACGAAGCTTCATGGTGGTACTCCCTCTTGAAGTCTATGATTTAACGGAAAATATGAGTGCAACGACGTTCGTCTGTTAGCACTCAATGAAAGCGAGTGCTAATGATAGTGACGAACGCGCCAATTTCAAGAGTTATTGAGATAAGAGTCATGACACCCGGAGAGAGCGACGGGTATGCTTTCGCGCTTGTCTTTCGTCCCGGGAGCCCCGCTTGAGCCCTCGCAAGCTCGTCGTGCTGACCACCTGCGCGACTCCGGCGGAGGCCGATGGGCTCGCGAGCGCGCTCGTCGAGCGCCGGCTCGCGGCATGCGTCAACGCGGTCGCCGACGTCGTATCGACCTATCGCTGGCACGGAGCCGTGCAGCGCGAACGCGAGACGCTGCTCGTGATCAAAACGACCGAGGCGCGGCTCGCCGCCGTCGAGGCCGTGATTCACGAGAGGTCGGGATACGAGCTGCCGGAGATGATCGCGATACCGGTCGAGGGCGGCTCGAAACGCTACCTCGATTGGGTGCAGTCGGCCGTGGCCGACGGCTGAGGAGACCGAATCTATGTTCCGCGCGCGTGCGTTCGCAGCGCTTCTCTGGATTGGCTGCCTGCTCGGCGGCGGGAGTGCTCTCGCCCAGCGCGACGACGAGCCGCTGCCCCCGCAGCAGGTATTCGTTTACACGACCACGGCCGACGCGCAGAAAGTCTATTTGCGCTTCGCGGTCCTCGACGGCTACTACCTCTATCGCGCGCGCTTCGGGTTCGCGAGCGCGACGAGCGGCGTGTCGCTGCGTGATGCCGAATTTCCGAAAGGCGAAACACACACCGACGAGTACTTCGGGTCGCAAGAGATCTATCGGGGCAAGTTCGAGATCGCGATTCCCTATCAGCGAACGGCTGCGGCCGACGCGCTCGCGCTGAGCTTGAAGCTGCAGGGCTGCGCGGATCACGGCATCTGCTACATCCCGCAGAATTGGACCGCGAAGATCAAGCTACCGGCGGGGTCCGTTGCGACGATCGCGCCGGACCCGTTCAAGCCCGCGCAAAAACAGTTCGCAGCCACGCAGGTCGTCGCGGCGACCGACGATCTTCTGCCGGTCGATCAGGCGTTCGTGTTGAACGCGCGCTTCGACAAGCCGAACGAGCTCACGGTCGGCTGGCAGATCGCGCCGAACCATTATCTTTATCGCGACAAGCTCTCGTTCCGTGTCGACGGCAAGATCGAGCTTGGCAAAGCGTCGTTGCCGAAGGGCAAGCCGCACAAGGACGAGAATTTCGGCGACGTCGAGGTGTACTACGACTACGTCGAAGCGAAGATTCCGTTCGCGCGCGCGAGTGCGGATGCGCTCGATATCGTGCTGACGGCGGGGTTCCAAGGTTGCCGCGAGAATAGCGTGTGCTATCCGCCGAGCGAGCAGACGATGGCGCTCGTGCTGCCCGCGACGTCGGAGTTTGCGGCCGACGCAGCCAGCTCGACGTCCGGCACGGGGTCGGTGTCGGAGCAGGATCAATGGTCCGCTCGGATCATCGGCGGCTCTCTTTGGGCGATGGTCGGCTGGTTCTACGTCGCCGGCCTGTTGCTTGCTTTCACGCCGTGCGTGCTGCCGATGGTGCCGATCCTCTCGAGCATCATCGCCGGGCAAGGGGAAAAGGTTTCCACGAGCCGCGGCTTCTTGCTGTCCTTGAGCTACGTGCTCGGCATGGCGTTGACTTACACGACCGCCGGCGCACTCGCCGCGTTAGTCGGCGGTCAGGTTCAAGCGATTTTCCAGAAGCCTTGGATCATCACGCTGTTCGCGGGCGTCTTCGTGCTGCTGTCGCTCGGCATGTTCGGTTTGTACGAGCTGCAGATGCCGACCGCGATCCAGAGCCGCCTTGCGAATCTCGCGAACAAGCAGCAGGGCGGCACATTCATCGGCACGGCGCTGATGGGCGCGCTGACATCGTTGATCGTTACGACCTGCGTTGCTCCTCCGCTGGTCGGCGCGCTAGCCGTCATAGGACAGAAAGGCGACGTCACGCGCGGAGCGACGGCGTTGTTCGCGATGAGCATCGGCATGGGCTCGCCGCTCTTGCTCGTCGGCGCCTCGGCGGGACAGTTGCTCCCGAAGGTCGGCCCGTGGATGAGCACGGTGAAAGCGAGCTTCGGCGTCCTGATGATCGGAATGGCGATCTGGATGATGCAGCGCGTGCTCCCGGGCGCCGTTACGCTCGCGCTCTGGGCCGTGCTCGTGTTTCTGACCGGCGTCTTCCTCGGCGCGTTCGAGGCGCTCCCGCAGAGCCCGCGCGCCAGCCTGCGTCTCGCGAAAGGGTTCGGAATGCTCGCATGCCTCTACGGAGCGCTGCTCCTGATCGGTGCGACGCTCGGCGGAGACGATCCGCTGCGGCCTTTCCCGGAGCGCGTGCTCGCGACGGGCCCGGTCGGAAGCGGCGCGCTCGGCTCGACTGCCGCGCCGAAGCTCGAGTTCCGCAAGATCCAATCCATCGCGGCGCTCGACACCGCGCTCGCCGAAGCACGCGCGGCGGGTAAGCCCGTGATGCTAGACTTCAGTGCGAACTGGTGCGTGTCGTGCAAAGAGATGGAGGCACGCACTTTTCCCGACGCGGGCGTGCTCGGCGCGCTGAAGCCCTTCCTGCTGCTGCGGGCCGACGTGACGGACAACACCGACGATGACCAGGCGCTGCTCAAACGTTTTCACAGCTTCGGACCGCCGACGATCGCGTTTTTCGACGCGCACGGCATCGAGCGCGAGAACTTCAAGCTCGTGGGCTTCGTTCCTCCGCAGGAATTCAGCGCTCACGTCACCCAGCTCGCCTCCCTCTGAAGGCCTGAGCCGTGGCCCGTAAGGCGCGCCCGATTTTGTTGACGGCGCTCCTGAGCGGCGCGGCGCTCGTCGGCTATATCTCGTTCAGGCTGTTCGTCGGTCCGGTACCCGACGACTCCGGGCCGCGAACGCTGCAGTTCGGCGAGGATCCCGCTGCGGAGGAGCATGACGACTCTCCGGCGCCCCTCGCCGACACGCTGCCCGAGTTCTCGCTCGAGACGCTCGCCGGCGCTCAGCAGTCGATCGCGAGCTGGCCCGACAAGCCGCTCTTGATCAACTTCTGGGCCACCTGGTGCGGGCCGTGCCTGCATGAGATTCCGATGCTGAAGCAGTACCAGACCCGTCGCCCGGACCTGCAGGTTGTCGGGATCGCGGTCGATAAGCGCGACTCGGTCGCCGGCTTCGCCGCGACGATGCAGTTCAACTATCCGATCCTGATCGGTGAAAGCGGCGGCTGGGACGCGGCCGCGGCGTTCGGCGTAAACGTCTACGCCTTGCCGTTCACGGTGTTCACCGCTCCAAACGGCGCCGTTCTTGGCGTCCATACGGGGGAGCTGCACCAGGAGCACCTGGACAATCTCACCGCGGTGCTCGACGACCTCAAGGCAGGCAAGATCGACATTCAAACCGCCCGGGCGAGGATTGCGGGTCGAATCTGACGTTAAAATCGGTCTAACAGGCCGCTATTGCGTCGAAAACATGTAAACTCGCCGGCTATCGTGTTTTCGAGCCGGTGCGGATGGCGCGACTGCTCTTGTTAAATGGGCCGAATCTCGGGCTGCTCGGCACGCGCGAGCCGGGTATCTACGGCACCACCACCCTCACTGCGATCGAAGATGCGCTCAAGAACCGCGCCCAGTCGCTCGGGCACGAGCTTCTAACCTTCCAGAGCGACGCGGAAGCGGAGCTGATTCGCCGCGTACATGCCGCCCGGGATGATCAAACTGCATTGATCCTCTTCAATCCGGCCGCGTTCACGCATACGAGCATTGCTCTGCGCGACGCGCTGCTCGCCGTCCGGATTCCATTCATCGAGCTCCATCTATCCAACGTCGCAGCACGCGAGGACTTTCGGCAACGCTCGTTCTTCGCCGACGTCGCGATAGGGACGATCGCGGGCTTCGGGGTCGCTAGCTACGACCTCGCGCTCGACGCCGCGACGCACTACTTGGCACGGGGAGGCAAATAGTGGACATAAGAAAGGTAAAAAAGCTGATCGAGCTGCTCGAAGAGTCGGGAATCTCCGAGATCGAAATTTCCGAGGGCGAGGAATCGGTGCGGATCAGCCGCTATCCGAACCCGGGCACCGTCAGCGTCCAGACGCTCCAGCATCCACCGATGCTCGCGCCGCCCGCGGCGCCGGCGCCAGCACCCGCGGCCAGCGCCGAGCCCGCAGCCGCCCCACCGCCACCGGCCGCCCGGGGCCAGCAAATCACTGCGCCGATGGTCGGCACCTTCTATAGCGGTCCCGCCCCCGGCGCGAAACCGTTCGTCGAGATCGGCACCGAAGTGAAGCCGGGCGACACGCTCTGCGTCATCGAAGCGATGAAGATGATGAACCCGATCGAGGCGGAGACCGCGGGGCGCGTCGTGAGCATCCTCGTCGAGAACGGCAGCCCGGTGGAGTTCGGTCAAGCGCTGTTCATCATCGAAGAGTGACCTCTAAGAAGAGAACCCCGAAGAAGAGCACTAATAAGAAGGTCAGACCTCGAGGCGCAGTGCCATGCTCGACAAAGTCCTGATCGCCAACCGCGGCGAGATTGCGTTACGCATCTTTCGTGCGTGCCGAGAGCTCGGCGTCAAAACCGTCGCCGTCCACTCGACCGCCGATACGACGCTGAAGCACGTGCTGCTCTCGGACGAGACCGTCTGTATCGGCCCGCCGCGCTCGCAGCAGAGCTACCTCAACATGCCCGCGATCATCGCGGCCGCCGAGGTCACGGACTCGGTCGCGATCCATCCCGGCTACGGATTCCTGTCCGAGAACGCGGACTTCGCCGAGCGCGTCGAGGAGAGCGGATTCATATTCATCGGGCCGCGGGCCGAGACGATCCGCTTGATGGGCGACAAGGTCTCGGCCATCAAGACGATGCGTGCGGCCGGCGTGCCGTGCGTGCCGGGCTCCGACGGACCGCTGACGGACGATCCGGCGGAGAACGCGCGGCTCGCGCGCGACATCGGCTATCCCGTGATCATCAAGGCCTCGGCCGGCGGCGGCGGCCGCGGAATGCGCGTCGTGCACAGCGACGCGGCGCTCTTCAACGCGGTCTCGATCACTCGTGCGGAGGCGCTGTCCGCGTTCGCGAACGAGCAGGTCTACATGGAGAAGTTCCTCGATCACCCGCGCCACATCGAGTTCCAGGTGCTTGCGGACGGCCACGGCAACGCCATCCACTTGGGCGAGCGCGACTGCTCGATGCAGCGCCGGCATCAAAAGGTCGTCGAGGAGGCGCCGGCGCCCGGGATCTCGGACGAAGAGCGCACGCGGATGGGCAAGGTCGTGGTCGATGCGTGCAAGCAGATCGGCTACCGCGGCGCCGGCACGTTCGAGTTCCTGTACCAGGACGGCAAGTTCTTCTTCATCGAGATGAACACGCGCGTGCAAGTCGAGCACCCGGTTACCGAGCTCGTGACCGGCATCGACATCGTGAAAGCGCAGCTCGCGATCGCTGCGGGTGAGCGGCTCGACATCGCGCAGGGCGACGTGCGTTGGCGCGGGCACGCGATCGAGTGCCGCATCAACGCCGAGGATCCGAAGACCTTCGTGCCATCGCCGGGCACCGTGAGCCTGTGGCATCCGCCTGGCGGCCCCGGCATCCGTGTCGATAGCCACATGTACAGCGGGTACGCCGTGCCGCCTTATTACGACTCGTTGATCGCGAAGGTGATCGCGCACGGCGAGCACCGCCGCGCGGCGATTGCGCGGATGACGACCGCCTTGCAGGAGATCGTCGTCGACGGCATCAGCACGAACGTGCCGCTGCACCAGGAAATTTTCCAGCATGGCGCGTTCAAGGCTGGCGGCACCGACATTCACTACCTAGAGCGCCGGCTCGGGCTCAAATGAGTCGG
>Ga0070664_100000331_pt1 | contig 34351 bp, 30 predicted proteins | sample KBSC73metaG_FD_65863 | JGI IMG/M metagenome (GOLD analysis project Ga0070664, IMG submission 65863) | Corn rhizosphere microbial communities from Kellogg Biological Station, Michigan, USA - KBS C7-3 metaG | ecosystem: Host-associated > Plants > Roots > Rhizosphere > Soil ... | reverse complement strand
CCGGCAAAGTCGTTCACGACATCAACGATTGCGGCCGCCGGTACAGCATCGGTCAGGCCATCGCTGCAGAGCAGCAACGCGGCGTCCTGCTCGAGCGGCTCACGAAAGAGATCGATGAATTGGGGATCGTCGGGCTCATGTTCCTCCGAGCCGACGTCTCGATAGACTTCGTTGCGGCGAGGATGCTGCATCGCCTCCCGCTCGCTCAATTCGCCGGCATCCTCACGCTCGCCGACCGGTGAATGATCGCGGGTGAGCTTGCCGATTCGGCCTGCGCGGAGCTTGTACAGCCTCGTATCGCCTACGTGGCCGACCACGACCTCCCCGTCGGTCACGACGGCGACCGTAAGCACACAGGCCATCCCCTGCCAGTCGGGGCGCGTCGATGCCAGGCGATGGATTTCGTTGTTGGCGAGCGTGACGGCTTCGCGGACGCGATCCTCGATCGTTCCCGTTTCGCGCTCGAGGCGCGTACGCACCATCGCCAGGGCGGTTTCCGCGGCCTTCTCGCCCGCCGCCTGGCCGCCTACGCCGTCAATGACGATGAAGATGCCGCGACTCGGATCGCAATGGTAGCGATCTTCGTTGTTCGAGCGTTGGAGGCCGGGATGGCTCTCGCCGGCAGCTTTCAACGTCGCAGCGACTTGCATGGCGTCATTCACTTCCGGTCAGCCACCGCCACCCACGTCAGGGCGACCGCCAGCGTCAACAGGACCGCGAGGATCACGAATCGTCCCCACAACAACCACGTCATGACCGACCCGCGATCTCGAACTGGAGAAACACCGTGTCGGCGAGGCCGATGCGCGATCCGGATGTCAGCGGCGTCTCGACGCCGTTTTCGCGCTTCGTTCCATCCGTATCGTCGTATCCCCTGGGTACGCGTTGACCGTTGACGGTCGTGCCCAAGGTACTCAGGTCGATCAGGAAAAAGGCACCGGTCCGCGGATCGCGGCGAATGCGGGCGTGCTCGCGGGAGACGTCGACGGAGGAATCGATTCGAACATCCGCCCGATACGCTATCCCGCCGCGACCGATGACGATCGAGTCCCTCGCCATCTCGGCGGCATGCGAGCCGCTGTTGTCCTCGTACTTGAGCAGCGCGTGGACGACAGCTACTCCCGTCGTCGGCGCGCTGACGGTTTCCTCGCGCCTGGTTGTGCGCTGCCCGACGTGAACGGTCGTGATACGCCGCGTGCGCTGACCCGATCCGATCTCCTCAGCTGCCGAGGGCAATACCAGTTCTGAATGAATCAGAATGTCTCCCGGCGCCAGCTCACCGTCCGCGTCGGGATGAAATTCGACCTGCCACTCGCGCGCCACGTTCTCTACTGGTGGAAGCGCTCCCGTCAGCCGGTCCAGGTATTTGCGGTAGACCGGCCGGTTGTTGAGCTTTGCGAGCGCCTCACCCAGCGCGCGGGATGTCTGCTCCTCCAGCACCGGCACGATGCCCTCGACGCGCGCGTACTCCTCGGGATGCAGATACACGACGAAGCGGCTCGGGGCAAGCGTCGAGTATTTGAGCGGCTCGAGGTTGGTTCGCATGTTCTCGAGGACTGCCTCGATGATGTCTCGAGCCGCACGTCTGGGAGGAGCGGAAGATTGAGGGCTCATTCGGATGGGCTCGGCACAATCTTATAGAAGGACACACGAGTGCTCATGGTCAGCAATCGACCAGACGCTGACAAATACGATCGCGCGGACGGTAAGTTGCAGAAACTTACGGGCGGTCTTTCAGGACGACCAGAATCTCACCGGGACGGATGAGGCCGAGTTCCCGCCTGGCGACTCCTTCGAGCGTGGCGGGATCTCCCTGAAGGCGACGGGCTGCGTCGCGGAGGGCCGCGTTTTCGGACTTGAGATGGTCGAGGCTTTCAGCAGCGACGCGAAGTTCCTGCCGGGCCCGAATACTCTGGGCCAGACCACGGTCGCCGAATAACGCATCCAGCAGCAGCACACAACTGAAGAACACAACCGCCCACCGAATCCAGCGCGCCTGACGACGACGTTGGCTGACCGCAGTCACGGCGGCGCTTTCGATTTCCGATAGCGTTCTGTGCATTTTCGTGAAGGTACCAAATCAGGAACAGAAGTACAAGTCCAAAAATGCTGAATGCTGATTGCTGAATTGGTCCGCCTTCGCGCGGAGATCGATTGCGCTTGGCGAGACAGCCTTCGGCTGGCGGCGCAGCAGCCTGTACGCCGTAGCTCGCCACGTGCTTTGAGCGGAGGCGGAAGGTGGGGAATCTAAAGGGGCCCCGCCGAGCGAAGGTAGAAAATGGTGCCGAGGGACGGAATTGAACCGCCGACACCGTGATTTTCAGTCACGTGCTCTACCAACTGAGCTACCTCGGCCCGGCACACCCGCGCTAGACGGAATCCCAATCATAGCAGTGCGCGCAACCGGACGACAAGGCACACTATTCAGCCGCCGGTGACCAGTAATAGGCGCGGCCCTGGTTCCAGTTCACCGCGTACAGCAGGTCCCCCTGCTTCGCGCGATACATGCGCACGCCGGTCGTGGCGAGCCGATCGGTATCGAGCTGGCCGCGAAGCATCAGCGGCCACCATTCGATCCGCGCGGGCACTTCGCTGCGACCAGTCTCTCCACGGATCTCATCCGGTTGCAGCAGTCCGCGAAGCGTCGCTTCTTCCGTCTGCGGGTATTCGAACAGTCCCCACCGGTGTCGCGTGCCGGGCACGTGTCCTTCGCGAAGGTCGTGCGCGCCGGGCGGCAGTCCTTCGGGAATCCAGCCGCTGGTAATCGCGCCCGCTTCTTGTGCTTCGGCCAGGGTCGCGAACGAGTTCGTCTGCGACTTGATCCCGGAGCACGCGACGACGAGGGCCGCGGCAGCCACGAACGATGCGACACGCCATCGCCTCACGACGTTCTGAACCAACGCGCGTAAAGCTCCGGCCGCCGGTGCTGCATGAACAATCGACCGGCGTGTGACGACCTGACCTGTTCCGGATTGATGTCGGCCATGAGAATCGAATCCTGGAGCCGTGGTGCGCGAGCGATCACGGTACCGTCAGGCGCACAGACAAACGATTCGCCGCCAAACGTCAAACAGTCTTCAGCGCCAACCCGATTGCACAGCGCGATGAAGTAGCCGTTCTGAAACGCGGCGACCCGCATCTCCCCTTCGTACAGGCCCTCGGGCCACTCGTCCACCGCGCCGGCCTGCGGCACGACGACGAGATCGGCGCCGGCGAGCTTGAGCGCTCGCATGTACTCAGGATAATGACGGTCATAACAGATCGCCACGCCGATCGTTCCCGCCTGCGTGCGGTAGACCGGCGCACCGGTATCGCCGGGTGTGTAGTACCCCTGCTCGTGAAAACATGGATAGTCGGTGATGTGAACCATTCGCGTTCTGCCGAGGATCGATCCGTCGGCGTCAATCACCGGGGAACAATCGTAGGCGCGATCGCCATCACGCTCGAACAGGTTGAGGATGGTGACGAGGCCAAGCTCACGCGATTTCTGCGAGATCCGATCGGTCAACGGTCCGGGGACGGTCTCGGCGAGATCGCGCACGTGCGAGGATGCGGGACGCTGCGGGTGGAAGAGTTCGAACGCAAGTTCCGCAAACGCGACGAGCTGCGCGCCGTCGCGCGCGGCGCGTTCCATGGCGATCAGGCCGCGATGGATGTTGTCGGACCTGTCGGCGACGGCATGCTGCTGCACGAGCGCGATGCGCATCGCACGATCATAGCCGCTAACGTAGATGTTCAGTGGAACGAGGTCTTGGCTTTGCCTGAGGGCGGCGAGGCAACGACGATCCACTCGGCCCGGCGCTCGCCGGCGCTCTCCCGGTAACGGACCTTGACGCGCTCGCCTTTGTGCGACGCGAGATCGGAGGCCTTGATCGTCTTCGATCCCTGGCGAATCGTCGCACCGTTCTGAAGGACGAACCGCTGCTTGCCGGTTGTCGTCTTCACCACGAACTCCGTGGCTGCCGCATCGACCTGATCGAGAGTGCCGACAAGCGAACGCTCCGGCGGCTGCTCAGCGGGTGAACTGTCGGGCTCGACCAGCACGTGGGGTGCCGCCAGCGGGTGGGCCGCACGGGTGACGATCAGCATCGAAGTTGTTGTGGTGATCGCCAGAAGGATGATCGTCAGCCGCACGCGTGCTCCGGATTCGATCGAGCGGCCGTCGGGGGCAGAAGGACACGCTCAAAAGCGCCCGCCAGCATCACAGCTGGAGGAGTCGACCGGGGAGTCCAGCCAATTGCCGCGACCCGGCGGGCACCAATCCTGAACACAATCCCGGTGCCAGCATGCTCGGCCACCGATAGAATGAAACAAAGCGCCCGATTACAATGACTTCGACGATTGCTACGCCGGACGTTGAGGCCGTGTCAGCTGCGCAGCAGCGCCCCACCGGGGCAAAATTGCGGAACACTCTCTCGCTCCGTCTCCAGCTCGCCCTACTCGTCGCGCTGAGTACGGCGGTCGTAATCGGGATAGAGGCGTTTCTCGAGATCGGTGTCTTCGAGCGAACCGTCGAACGCGATCTCCTCGACACCGCGCGCCTCACCGCGGTGGCGGTTGCCGACGATTACGAACTTCGCAGCGAGCCGGTCGACGCCACGGCGCTGTCCGCCGATCTGCACGAGCTCGTGCTCACGGCGCCGACCCTGCGGACGTTGACGATCGTCCAGATCAACGACGACACCCCCGCGGTCGTGGCGAGCACGTCCACCGGCGAGAGGCCGGAGGCGCTGGCCCTCGCCGTGCGCGCGGTTCGTGAAGCGACGACGACCTCAGGGACCGCGGCCCCTGGCACGGCCGTCGTCGCGGTCCCGTTGATCAGGCCTGATGGCTCACATGCCGCCGCCGTCGCCACGGTCTCGCTCGCGGCCCTCCAGCAACTTCGCACCAAGGGCAGACAGGTCACGCTCTGGTTCACTCCGGCAGCCATCGTCCTGCTGACGCTCCTGGTCGACTGGCTCGGACGGCGGTTCATTCATCATCCAATTGCGCTCATCCGCGACACGATGACGCGCGCCGGCGCCGGCGACTTCACCGCGCGGGTGGAACGATCGCGGCCCGACGAGATCGGAAGCGTGGCCGACGGACTCAACGACATGCTGCGCCGCCTCCAGGACTTTCACGAGGCGCTGCAGGAGCGCGTCAACGAAGCCACCGCGGAGCTGCGATTGAGGAACGACGAACTCGTCGAGAGCTATCAACGCGTCTTCGCGCTGCGTGAGGCGCTCGCCCGCGCCGAGCAGATGGCGGCCGTCGGACAGATGGCCGCTAGCGTCGCCCACCAGGTGGGCACCCCGCTGAATCTGATCTCGGGCTACGTGCAGATGCTGCAAGAGGACGCCTCGGTCGATCCCAAGACCGCGCGTCGCCTTCAGATTGTCCAGGAACAAATCGGCAAAGTCGCGTCGGTCGTGCGCACGGTCCTCGATCATTCGAGGCGGCCCGGCAATCGCGCCACGGTTGCCGTCGGCCCGGTGCTCTCGCGTATCGCCGACGTTTCCCGTCCGAAACTCGACGCGGCGGGCATCTCCCTGGCGCTCGACGTGGCCGGAGAGCTGCCGCCGATCTGGGCCGATTTCGAGGAACTGGAGCTCGCGATGCTGAATCTCGTGACCAACAGCCTCGACGCAATGCCGCACGGTGGAACGCTGACAATCCAGGCTCGCCCTTCGGCCGAGGGCGTTCGCATCGAGGTCAGCGACACGGGTACCGGAATTGCGAAGGAACTACTGCCGCGTATCTTCGATCCCTGGGTCACGACGAAGGCCTCGGGCCGCGGCACCGGTCTTGGGCTCAGCATCACGCACGACGTCATCGAACGCCACGGCGGCACCATCTCCGTGACGAGCGAACCGGGCCACGAGACGAAATTCACGATTGAGCTGCCGTCTGCACCGGCAGCGGAGACGGTTGATGCCCAGAATACTGATCGTTGACGACGACGGCGAGACGTGCCGATTCATGGCGGAGCTGCTCGAGCGGCCTGATCGCGAGATCCGGACGACGCAACACGTGACCGAAGCCCTGACGCTGGCGCGGCAGGCGTTCGACCTGCTGATCTCCGACATCAACCTCGACGCCCAGCAGAACGGCATGGACGTACTGCGCGCGTTCAAGCAGGCCAACGCGCGCGGCCACGTCGTCCTGATCAGTGGGTTCGGCACGCTGCAGACGGCGATCGACGCGGTTCGCGCCGGCGCGTTCGACTACATCAGCAAGCCGTTCAACATCTCGGAGGTCAAGGCGACGGTCGAGCGAGCCCTCTCGGACGTGGCCACTCCGGCGGCGCCGCGGCCGTCGCTCGATGTACCGCCGCCCGGCCTCATCGGCCGCACCGCTGGGATGCTGTCGGTCTACAAGCAGATCGCGCATGCGGCCAACGCCGCCGCGCCGGTCCTGATCATCGGCGACAGTGGCACGGGCAAAGAGCTCGTCGCCCGTGCGATCCACGCGCATGGCCGACGCGCCGGACGCCCGTTCGTGCCGATCAACTGCGGCGCGCTGACAGAAAGCGTGCTGGAGTCGGAGCTCTTCGGGCACACGCGCGGATCCTTCACCGGCGCAATTGCGGACACCAAAGGCATCTTTGAACAAGCGACGGGTGGAACAGTCTTCCTGGATGAAATCGGCGAAACGTCCGCCGCGCTCCAGGTGAAGCTGCTGCGGGTGCTTCAGGAAGGCGAAGTGAGGCCGGTCGGAGGAAGCCGTCTCGTCAAAGTCGACGTCCGCGTCGTCGCGGCGACCAACGTCGATCTCGAGCGCGAGGTTGCGGCGCAGCGTTTCCGGCAAGATCTCTTCTACCGGTTGAGCGTCATCGTGATCCGTGTTCCCGCCCTGCGCGATCGCCGCGAGGACATCCCGCTGCTGATCCAGACGTTCCTTCAGAACGCCTGCGCCCGCGCGGGCAAGCGCATCGAGCTCTCTCCGTCGGCAATTTCGGCGCTGACGGCATACCGCTGGCCGGGCAACGTCCGCGAGCTTGAAAACACGATCGAGCGGCTGGTCGTGTTCAGCCGCGGCTCGGTGATTGATGTCTCGGATCTGCCGTTCAAGGCGACGGGACCGGATCTCCACGAGCGTCTGTTCGCCGATCTGCCATCGCTCGACGAGATCGAACGGCGATACCTGCTGCACGTGATCGAACAGGTCGGCGGCAATCGCACGCGTGCCGCGGAAGTGCTCGGAATCGATCGGCGCACGCTCTATCGCATGGCCGAGCGCTTCAGCATTGACCTCAAGGAGGACATTCCAGGAAGTGGCGCCGCGTAAAGAAATGCTGAGTGTTGAATGCTGAATGCTGAAGTGCGCGGTCTACCGACCGCGCCCAAAACAAGAATCATTCAGCATTCAGAATTCAGCATTCAGCAATTCTTCTACGCCGTTTCCCAGCGTCGCGCGATCAGCCGCGCGGTCGTCAGGAAGACCGCCGCGAGCATGACCAGGACGAGCACCTGCGGCCAGAGTTCCCAGATCGCGGCCTGACGCCAGAAGACCTTCAAATACCCATCCAGCGCCCACGCGTTGAACGTCAGCAAACCAAATCTCTGCATCGTTTCGCTCATCAGAAAACGCGGGAACATACTGCCGCCGAGCGCCGACATGGTGAGGATCAGAATCGTCGAGAAGCCTGACAACTGCGCCCGGCTGCGCGCCAGCGTGGCGAGCACCAGGCCAAGGGCTGCCGCCGCCGAAGCGGTGACGACCGTCATCACCGCAAAACCCGGGAGATGCGAGAACAGCGGGAGCCCGAACGCGATTTTTCCCCACAGGAACATGACGGTGAGTTGAAGGCAACCGATCAGCGCCAGCAGGATCCACTTGCCAATCAGGACGCCGGTCATCCCGATGTTGGTCGAGAGCAGCCGCTCCAGGGTCCCGGCTTCCGCTTCCTCCAGCAGGGCGCCCCCGGCGCCGCCGACAGACGAGAACAACAGGAACATCACCCCGATACCCGCGGCGTAGAACGAGATCAGCGATCCGCGACGGTTGTCGGTGCGCATGACGTCAACGACCTGGACCCCGATTGGCATCGTGCCGGCCGATCCGTCGACCGCGCCCGCGCCCCCCGACCGGCCTTGCGCCTTGAGCCGCGGAAGCCAGACATCCACCGCAGCCTTCTGCTGAGGCGTCATGGCGCCGGCGTATTTCTCGAACTGGTGCATACCGCCTTGCATGAGCAGGTCGGGGGCTGCGGTCATTGCAACCTTCTGCAGCAGCCCGAGCACCACTTGCGGCGCGATCCGATCCGAGACGTCGGAGAGGAGCTCAATTGCCGGCCCGCCGCCGGCAAATCCGTTCTTTGAAAACGCGTCGCCGAGTCCTGAGGGAATGACGACCGCTACCGGCACGTCGCCCGCGCGCACGAGGCGTTCGGCGGCGCTGCGATCGAGCAGCGGGCCCGCGCCGGAGCCCTCCGCCGTCGTTTGTGCTCGAAGGCCTTTCTCGTTCTTCAGGCCCTCGATCAAGCGCGCACTCACCTCGCTGTGGTCTTCGTCGACCACGCCGATCCGGATTCGAGCGGTCGCGACATCGCCTTGTCCTCCGAACACCGTGGCAAAGATCGAGAAGAAGACGATCGGAAGCAGAAACGTCAGCATCTGCGCGACGCGATCGCGACGCAGGTTGGTCCAACCGACCCAGAGCAGCGTACCCATTACTCGCGCAACTCCCTTCCGGTCAGGTGAATAAAGACTGACTGCAGGCTCGGACCACGCACGTCGACGTCATCCACGGCGCGTCCTGTCGTACGGATGCGTTCGAGAAGCGGCGGCAATTCAGCGGCAACATCTCGCAGGCGAGCCTTCACGATTCGCGGATCGGCGTCCATCCCGGTGCCGTTGCTGGCACCGGACACGTCCAACAGTGATTGGGCATCGAGCGCCGCGTCGAGACGAAGCGTGACGAGGCGATAGCGCCCAACCGTCTGATCGACCAGTTCCGACATGGTTCCGGCGGCAATGACCTTGCCGTGATCGATGATAACGGTGCGGGAGCAGCGCGCCTCGGCTTCCTCGAGGTGGTGCGTCGTGAGCAGCAGCGACACGCCCGATGCCGCAAGATCGGCGAGCATGTCGTAGATGCGATCGCGGCTCTGGGGATCGACGCCCACCGTCGGCTCGTCCAGCAGCACGACCCGCGGCTGGTGCAAGACGCCGCATGCAATGTTGAGACGACGGCGCATTCCGCCCGAAAACTGCTTCACGATTTCACTGGCGCGATCGGAAAGACCGATGCGTTCGAGCGCCCAGTCGACGTTCTTCGACAGCTGCTGGCCTGAGAGGCCGTACAGTCCGCCGAACGCCTGAAGATTCTCCCGCGCCGTGAGCAGTGGATACAGCGCGATCTCCTGCGGCACTATGCCGAGCTCGCGCGACGTCTGCCGGCCATCGAGTACGCGATCGAACAGGCGAATCTCGCCACCGTCGAGACGCACGCGGCCAGCAATTGCCCGGATGAGCGTCGTCTTTCCCGCGCCATTCGGGCCGAGCAGCGCCAGAAGTTCGCCTTGCCGCAGATCGAACGATGCGCCGTTCAGAGCTGGTGTCTGACCGAAGTTCTTGCGCGCGTCTCGTATGCTCAGGACGTTCATGCCGGTTAGCTTACGGCCGGCAGGTGGTGACCGTTCGGGGATCCCGGTGAATGGCGGACAGCTTTCGGCGGACGGCGCGGCTCAGCGGCTGCCCTTTTCCTTCATGCGTTTGTGCGCCGCCTTCGTCAAGACCTTCCAGCGTCGACGCTGTTCGATCTGCGCACGCTGATCGACTTGCCGCGACTGGTAAGCCTGCTCGTCCTGCAGCTTGTGGTAGCTCTCGAGGCGTCCTGCCGAAAGCCGGTCCGCCTCAATTGCACCGCGTACGGCGCAGCCGGGCTCCTGCCGATGACGGCAATCGCGAAATCGGCACTCCTCGGCAAGCGATTCGATGTCGTTGAACGTGCCGCCCATCGTTTCGACGACATCCCAGAGCTGCAGCTCTCGCATGCCGGGCGTGTCGATGAGCACGCCGGCGTCCGGCAGGACGATCAGCTGTCGTACGGTGCTGGTATGCCTGCCTCGGTTATCCCAATCGCGAACTTCACGGGTCCGAAGCAGATCGTGACCAACGAGGCGGTTGACGATGGTCGACTTTCCGACGCCAGACGATCCGAGCAGCGCAGCGGTCTGCCCGAAACCGAGGTATTGCTTCAGCACATCGACGTCGCCCGCTACGTGGCACGAGATGGCGTGCACAGGGACCGCGCCCGCGAGCGCCCGCACCTCCGCCACCATTGCCTCGCGATCGGCAGGCACGTCGGCCTTGTTCAGGATGATGACCGGCGACGCACCACTTTCCGAGGCGACGAGCAAATAACGCTCGATCCGCCGCAGGTTGAAATCGCCGTCGAGACCGGTCACGAGAAACACCATGTCGACGTTCGCGGCAACGACCTGCTCTTCCGTCGGATCGCCTGCGGCGCGCCGGGAAAAACGGCTGTGCCGAGGCAGCACCGCCGCAATACGGGCATCACCGGCGTCCTTGGGTAGTTCCAAAGCGACCCAGTCGCCGACCGCGGGAAACTCCGCGCGCGCAGCCGCACGGTGACGCAGACGGCCAGACACACGGGCGAGCGACTCCCCCGACTCGGTTATGACGCGATAGATGTGGGTATGTTCGAGCGCAACGCGACCCGGCACCAGGCCGTCGGTGGCGTGCTCTGCAAAGGCGCCCTCGAGCCTGGGATTCCAACCGAGCCTGTCCAGCGGGATCGGCATGCCTTACATTATGTGGCTCTTTACGGAGCTGACGGAGGGCACGGGACAGGATCAACACGGAGACGCGAAGACACGGAGACCGTATCGTGGGTTCGCGTCCGCCGCCACGCGCGCGTCGCGCGTCAGGCAGTCGCCGCTGTGCCGTTTGAATTGTGCCACCCAAGAACTCCGTGTCTTCGTGCCTCCGTGTTAAAGGCGTGTTCCATGCTCTCCGTCTCCTCCGTCGCCGCGACCGTTCTCGCCTGCGTGTCTTTTGACGCCGCAGTTGCGTCTTCCACGTCGGCGGTCTTCATCAGGCAGCGCAGTACCTCTGCAACGCTCCAAGCCTGAGCGATGCAGCCTCTCGGGACGAACGGCGCGTCGGCGTCAAAAATCTCGCTGATCGATCCAACACAGGCCTCACTCAGGTGAGCGTCAAATCCTTGAAGGAATCGCCGCGCGCCCCGGCGATCGTCCGGGTGGACCTTGAGCCATGCATCCACGAACGGTCCGATCAGCCACGCCCACACCGTTCCCTGGTGATAGGCGGCATCACGGGAGCGCAGATCACCAAAGTACTTCGGCTTGTAGTCCGGGTGTCCAGGCGCGAGCGACCGAAGACCTACCGGTGTCAAGAGACGGTCTTGAACGACACGCAGGACGTCCTGCCACCGAGTGCGGTCCAGGACTGGATAATCCAGGGAGATCGCCAGCAGCTGGTTCGGGCGGCAGGCAGAATCATCGCCGTGCTCGCCGTCGACAACGTCGAAGAGATAGCCGCCGGCTGAATACCAAAAGCGGTCATTGAATGCTTCCGCGGTGCGACTGGCACGTGCGCCCACGTCGAGGTCGGCGGCATCGGCGGGCGTGCCGATCTCCGCCATCCATCGCTGCAGCAGCCTCAGCGCGTTGAACCAGAGCGCGTTGATCTCCACGGCCTTGCCGCGTCTCGGCGTCACAACCCAATCGTCGACCTTTGCGTCCATCCACGTCAGCTGGTATCCGCCAGCGCCTTCACGCAGGAGGCCGTCGGCCTCGTCCACGCCGATCCCGAAGCGCGTGCCTCGTATGTGGCACCGGACGATGTCGATGAACGTCGGCAGAAGGAGCCGGAGCATGTCCGAGTCACCGGTGACGCGCACGTAGCGATCGACCGCATGGAAGAACCACAACGTGGCATCAGCGGTGTGGTAGAGGCCTTCACGGGCGCCATCGGGAAACATGTTGGGAATCAGTCCATCGCGCACGTAATGTCCAAACGTGCGCAGGATGTAACCAGCTTCGCGGACGCGACCCGTCGACAAGGTCAAGCCCTCGAGGCTGATCATCGTGTCGCGTCCCCAGTCGGTGAACCAGTGATATCCCGCGATCACGGTTCGGACGTGCTCGCCGGCGGCGTTCGCTCGCGCCGCTTCCTCCACCCGACCTGCAGGCGTGATCACGAATTGATCCGCCGCGAGCACGAGCTCCTGCGCCAGGCGACTGGCCGGCGGACCGGCAATCTCCAGCAGATGACGACGACGTTCGACTTCCGCCTGCGCGGCATGTTCGGGTGAGAGCGCCTCGATCGATTCCCACGGTTCTGTCGATGCGATCAGCGTGACCGGCTGATCGTGATTCAGATCGACGCGGAAGTAGCCAGGACTCCAGAGTGACCCGACTGACTCGTACCCTCTGAGCTCCTCCATCGCGTACGACACCGTGGCGGCGCCGACTTCATCGAGCGTCAACGCCGCGCGGTGGCCGTGGATCTGAAGCCGTAGCGGCGGCAGGCTGGACTCGCCCGAGATCTCGTAGCGCCGACCGATCGCCGTCAGGGAATATGGCCGCGACGGCGCCTCGCTGACCGAGGACTCGTACGATCGAAATTGCATCGACGGCCGCAGCGACAGCCGGACGGAACCGTCGCCGGACAGAAGCCGATAAGTCAGGTGCGTCGTGTTCTGCCCGTGCGGCATCAACAGGCGCTTCTCGATGTGCGTGCCGGCGAAGTCATAAATCCAGACCGGCAGACCCAGATCGAGACGGAACTCGATCAGCTGTCCCCCACGATCGGCAGCGTTCGAGCCGGCGACTTCGTTTTCGTCTCCAAGCCACACGACGCGCTCGTCCTTCAAGCGCGCGCGCTCGAGAAGGTGATTGAGCATGACCATTCGACCGAGCGGCGCCGGCAAAGCGGCAACGAGCAGGCCGTGGTAGCGGCGAGTCACCACGCCGGCCACCGTGCCCGAGGCGTATCCGCCGAGGCCGTTCGTCACGAGCCATTCCAGCCGTGGCATGGGATCGTCGGCCGCGTGATCCCGCGGGTGTTCAAGTCGTCGTGTCAGGTCAATCGTCGTCATGGTCATCAGAGGAGCGGCCGGCAAAAAGTAGTGCCGCCTCGCCCGGGATCCGCCACGTTGAGTCAGGCCACAGCGGCGGCGTGCCCTGCCCACCGTAGGCGATGAACTCGCTGCTCCAGACGAGCCTCCATCCGTCCGGCCCCGGCGGGGCCAGCAGCGGCTCGGGCGCCGGACTGTAATCGAGGTCGGCGCCGAGATTGACGATCAGGATCACGTGTTCGGATCGGCTGAAATATCTCAGCACCAGAGCGGTGCTCCCGAGCAGCGCGCCATCGACCCGGGAGCCGTCCGTGATGAGACCGTGGGCCGCTCTCACGCGCAACAGATCACGATGCAGCGCGTACGCGTGCGGGTGCGCACGCCGCTCGTTCAAATCCAGCTTGGACTTCTGAAACGTCGCTTCCTCGACGGGAGACGGAAGGGCCGCGACGGCGGCCGGATCGGCCAGGCTGACAAACTGCGAGAGGAACTCGCGCCTGCCGTCCCGAATGGCCTGGCGCAGCTCTTCCCGGTGATCCGCAAAGAACAGGAATGGTGCGCTGGATGCGAACTCCTGTCCTTGAAACAGCAGCGGCGTTGCCGGCCCAAGCAGGGTGAGCGCGGTCAACGCGCGGTACCGCCCCGGAGACGTCAACTGATGCAGCCGTCGCCCGGACACCGAGTTGGCGACCTGATCGTGGTTCTCGATATACGAAACAAATCTCGCCGGTGGGATATCGAATGCAGGCGCGCCGCGCTCTTTTTTCTGCCACGAGTACCATTGCCCCTGGTACAAAAAGCCGTGTTTCACGCAGGAGATGAGTTCCTGCATCGAGCCGGTGTAATCGGTGTAGTACGCCTCCCGACGACCGGTCAGCGCGACAACCGCCGTATGGTGATAGTCGTCGTTCCAGAGCGCATCGAGGCCATACCCGCCCGTGGCCACCGGCCGGACCAGTTTCGCCTCCTGAGGTTCGTTTTCGGCGACGAGAAAAATTCTCCTCCCACCGGCCGCCTCGCGTGCCCGACGCGACATCGACGCGAGCACGTGTTCACGCGAGGCGTCCTTGATGTCCTGCGTCGCGTCGAAGCGGAGGCCGTCGAAATGGAACTCGTCGATCCAGTAGCCCGCGTTCTCGACGAAATACGACCGCTCCGGGCCGCCGTCTTCGAAATTGATTGCGCGGCCCCAGTCGTTCGTGTAGCGATCGGTGAAATAGTTCGGAGAGAAGTCGCCCAAATAATTTCCGTCCGGGCCGAGGTGGTTGTAGACCACGTCGAGGATCACGGCCACGCCGAGCGCATGCGCGCGATTCACGAAGCTGCGGAGATTCTCCGGTTTTCCGTACAAACGCGTCGGCGCGTAGAGATTGACGCCGTCGTATCCCCACCCGAACCGGCCGGCGAAATCGGCCACCGGCATCATCTCGACGGTGGTAATCCCCAGGTCGGCGAGCTCCTGGAGCTGGCTCTCCGCCGCGCTCCATGTGCCTTCGGGGGTGAACGTCCCGACGTGCATCTCGTACAGGACCTGTCCTTGCTCAGGCACCCCGGTCCAACGCTGATCGGTCCACTCGAAGCTGGCCCCATCGACGATCGCGGACGGACCGTGAGGACCGGAGGGTTGGAAACGGGAAACCGGATCGGGCCGCAGCCGTCCGCCATCGAGGCGAAACCAGTACCGCGTATCAGCCGAGACGCCGTCGACCGCGCCCTCGAACATGCCTGCGGCGTCGCGCGCGAGCTCATGACTGACGCCGCCGTCGACGACGAACTCGACCCGATCGCACGCCGGCGCCCACACTCGGATGTCGGCGCTCGACGGGCTGACGAGTTCCACGCCAGCCGACAGGCGACGCTTCGAGCGACAATCCCTAATCACTAATCACTCATCCTGAATCTCTAATCCTTGGATCCCGAATCCTCGAATCCTCGGATCCACGCGAGTCCCGTCTCGCGAGCCGCGAGGCCCCGCCTGTCCCGCCGAAGCCGCGCCGCGGCGAAGGCGGACGCTAATGGCGCAGATTGCGCCGGCGTTCGCGACCCGCCAGCTTCGCAATCTCGGCCGTCAGCACTGTAGGCTCGATTGGCTTCGGGAGATCGCGATGGACGTCGGCGATCATTGGCCCCAGTCGCGGATCGCTTCGTCCAAGCGTGGTCAACGCGAGCGCTGGAATCCTGCCGCCGCGATCGGCGTCGAGCGACTGAACCTTGGCAAAGAGTGAATACGAATCGTGGTGTGGAGACTCGGCGTCGCTCACGAGCACGTCGGGACGCCATACCTCGAGCGACTCGAGCCCGTCAGCCACCGACGGTACCGTTCGGACATCAGCGCCTCGCTGAAGCAGGACCGTGCGAAGCAGCTCGCGCGCCTCGGTATCGTGATCGATGACGAGCACCCGCAGGCCGTCGAGCAGGTCCGCCGGCACGGGGCCTTCGGTAGCCAGGGGCCGGCGCGAACCGGAACCAAGCAGCGCGGCCGGTTGTGCGGGCAAGCGAACCGTGAAGACAGCCCCGGCCGCACCGGGACGGTTGGCCGCCTGAATTTCGCCGCCGTGCAATTCGACCAGTTGCCGGACCAGCGAGAGACCGACACCGAGGCCGCCGGAGACGCGGCTGAGCGATGAATCCGCCTGCGTGAAGCGATCGAAAATCCGTGGCAGAAAATCCGGATCAATTCCAGGCCCGCTGTCGGCCACGGTCAACGTCGCCTCAGCCCCATGGAGGTTGGTCGTCAAATCAATCGTCCCGCCGCGCGGCGTGAACTTGATCGCGTTCGAAAGCAGGTGCCAGGTAATCTGGCGGAGGCGCGTCGAATCACCGTGGACGACGAGCGGAGCGTCTGGAAGCGAGAGATCCACCGCGACGCCTTTGGCTCGTGCTGCAGATTCGACCGCGGCGGCGGCCTGGCGCGCGGCGTCGCCGAGACTTGTCGGCCGACATTCGAGCTGAAGCTCTCCGGTCAGCGCCTTGGAAACCTCCAGCAGATCGCCCGTCAGCTGCGCCTGGAGCTTCACGTTGCGTTCGATTGTCTCGAGTCCCTTGGTCGACATATCGCGATCCAGCTTGCCAGTCCGCAGCAGATGAACCCACCCGAGCACGGCGTTGAGCGGTGTTCGCAGTTCGTGCGACACCGTGGCGAGAAATTCGTCTTTCATTCGGTTTGCCGCCTCCCCTTCGCGCCGCGCCGCCTGGGCGACGCGCGTCTGCCGTTCGGCGGTTCGGCGGGCGGACCGCAGCTCGGCGACCACGGCGGTCAGGAGCAGGCCTTGGACGACGAAGAGCGCGAGGTGCGTGGCGACCGTCGCATCTGTCCTGGACGCGTCACCGACGTCGAACGCGCCCAGCACGGCGCCGAGGACCGTGGCGGCAAGACCCGGCCCCGTGCCGGCGAACCAGGCACTCGCGAGGACCGCGGTGCCAAGCAGCAGGAACTGACTCGCCGTATCGAGCGGCGCATGCCAAATCGTGTCCGCGACGAATACGACCGACACGGCCACGAGCGCAATGGCAAAGCGTAGAGGTGCCGCGAGTGTCGGAAACGGATAGGCGTCGGCGGGTCCCTTCATAACGGTTCAGCACGTCGTCACCACTGGCAGCGAGGCGCACCGCCTCGTTGGTCGCAACGGCCATGCCACGTGCAAATCAGCGAGTGGAAATGTCGGTGCGCCCTCCGGACGCGGCGATGGAGGGCGGACTGGCGGGCTCCTGGCCGTCGGCAGACGGTGACGGTGCCCCCTCGGATCGGTCCGCTGACACGGCCTCGGTTGGGCCGAGCACGGCATCGATCAGCCCATAGTCCCGCGCGCTCAGCGCGTCCAGATAGAAATCCGTGCGCTTGGTATCACGGATGATCTGTCGGAGCGGTTTTCCGGAGCGCTCTGCAAGAATCCGGTAGATTTGCGCCTGCATCTGCTTCAGCCGATCCAGGTGCTGGGCGGCAGCTGAGGTGGACTGCCAGCCCGCCCATTTCGCCGGCTCGTGGATCATGATCCACGAGTGAGGAAACGCCAGGCGTCTGCCAGGGCTCGCCGCCTGAAGCACGATCGAACCCATCGAGTAGGCCATCCCCTGGACGACAATCGTGATGTCATGGCCGACGGAAACGAGATGCCGGATTGTGTCGTGAAGTGCCAACCCATCCGTGACGTTTCCTCCGGCGCTGTTGATGTAGATCGTGATCGGCCGGCCATTCTCGTTGGCAAGCTCACGCAACCGCTGGATGGCGTTGCGGGCGGTGTCCTTTTCGATGTCGCCGACCAGATAGATGTCACGAAGACGATCGGATTGCTCTTTTTTGACAAGCTCCTTGACGGCGTCGACGATTTCATTGAGCAATCGGTCGCTTAATTCGCCCATGGTCCAGTCGTTCGCATGAGCCGTGCCGGAGGCGCCAGCTGAACGGTTGGAAAAGGGACGACGGCCGAGCGCAGCGACGGAGTGATTAACGCGCCGCGCGTGGTATGACGAATTTCTCCGCGGTGTGCGTGGGAGAGAAACTCACGACCTTGACGTCGACGAGGCCGGCGCGTTTCCCGGCTGCCATGACCTCCGATTCGCTGATAGCGGCGGACCCCTTCGGACGGATCACCCACAGCGCGCCATCCGGCTTCAGAGCGGCCCTCAGCTCGGACACGCGATCCAGCGCCTCCCGCCGCTCCGTACCATAGAACAGGATGTCCGCGCTGCGCGGCGGCGCCGTGCGGGAGACGTGGGCCCCTCGCCCTTTGATCTCCTCGATCAGATCGGCATGCGCGGTTCCTGTCAGGACGATACGCATACCGCTCTTGACCCCGAGTTTGTCGAGCCGTGAGGGTGGATCCGTGATGCGATCGGCCCATCGCGCCGCGGCGGATCCAATCTCGAAGACGGCGGTTTTCTTGCCGAAGCGTACGGTCAAGGCGCCGTCGCGGGCGACCGCCGACGCGATCTCCTTCAGTGGAATCGCGAGACGCGTGGGTCCACGAAAAATCAGGTCGTTCTGCTCGAGGACCGCCTTCCCGTTCGAGGTTTGGCGGCCGAGGCGCAGCGTGCAGGCGGCTTCATAGCCCATAAAGAATCCTCTCTTAACCGAGGGGCGTCGCCCCTCGGACTCCCCCACACGCGCCCTCGCTCGCCGCGTCGACGGCTCGCTCCGGTTCCACCTCCGCTAAAGCTACGGCGAGACCAGCCTCTTTTGCAGCGACGTCATGTACGACTGAATCGTGCCCTCGTAGCCGAAGATGAACCTCGACATGAATCGAAAAATCGGATTGTAGACCTCGCCGTCCTCGGTAATGCGCAGCCGGCTGCCGCTCGACACCGGTGTGATGTCGTAGGTCCACGTGCCGCCAAATGGCAGGCCGGGATCGGCGATGCGACCAACGAGCAGCCGCGGCGGCTCGAAACGTTCCACCGCCAGCGTCATCTTGCCGAAGCCTCCCTCTTCGACCCAGACCGGTAGGCCGTCACGATCCGGCAATCGCTCCACTCGCTTCAGGCCCTCGCGCCACGAGGGAAAAGCCTCGACGTCGGTGATCGTCCGCCAGACGGTCTCGGGCGCGGCGGAAAATGTGTGTTCAACCCGCGCACGATGCGACTTCGGCAGCCGCGATCCGATGAGCGTGACGACCGCCACGAGCACCGCGATGACCACGAGCGCGACGACGATCCATTTCATGATGATTCCTCCGCCGTACCGATTGCCGGTGTGCGATCGCTCATCGCCACTTGTGCGGCGGACGCCAGCAGCGCGAGTCCTCGAATCGCGTCGTGCCGCTCTGCGGACGTCAGCCGCGCCAGGAGCGCTTCGACGCGTCCCGCGTCCAACACCGAAGACGAATCCCGAATGCGCACGCCGGCCGTCGTCAACCGCACATGCACGCGTCGTCGATCGGTGCTATCGCGCGAACGCGCGATGTATCCCTTCCGCTCCAGCCGATCCAGTCCGAGTGACATGGTGGCCGGAGTCACCCCCATGTGACGCGCCAGATCGTTGACCGTGGTCGGATCGATCTCGTCAAGGTGATCGAGGATGCTCGCCTGGTGGCGGCTGAGGAGCCGTCGCGTCTCGGGGTCTGGGACGTGACGGGTGTGGCAAGCGAAGTAGATCCGCGGGTAGAGGGTCAGCACCTGTTTCGCTGCGTCACTCAGATCAGCCATGGATGAACTCGACGCGAGAATAATATATTATTTTGACTAAATAAAATAAAATACTGGCGAAACTCCTAAACCACAACCCACGCGTTTCCGTCCAATTGCCCGGTAGTTATCAAGAAACTCGCGCACAAGCGTTCCTACGTCCATACTGGCCTTCGCCGGTGTTCGTTTTCGGGACGAGATGGTTCGCTGGCGGTCATTCTCCAGGCCGAACCTTACCGCTGACTCACTGATAACAACCACATTTTCAATGACTTACAAGATACTTCAGCCATGGCACTTGATTTGGACTAGTCTGGCACTGATGCTGGGGATCCGCCGGTTCCCCTACCTTCAGCGACAGAGGCAATAAATGGTCGACATCGCACGCTCCCCTGACGTCAAAAAGAAAAAGAAGATCCGCCGCATCCTGTACGGCGCTGCTGGTCTCCTTGTCATCATCCTCATCACCGTCGGTGTCTCGAGGCTGAAGCCCGCGGCGCCGTCCGTGGATCGAGCAACCGTCTGGATCGACACGGTCAAGCGTGGACCGATGCTGCGGCAGGTCCGCGGCTCCGGCACCCTCGTGCCCGAAGAGATCCGCTGGATTCCGTCGACGACGGCGGGTCGAGTGGAGGTGATACTGCTCCGCCCTGGTGCCATCGTCCGGCCCGACACCGTCATCGTCGAGATGAGCAATCCGGACCTTCAGCAATCGGTGAAAGAGGCGCAGTTGGCGTATCAGTCGGCGCAAGCCGCGTACGTCAACCGCAAGGCTGAACTCGAAAGCAGTTTGCTCAACAAGCAGAGCGACGTCGCAAGCATCAAGGCCGGCTACACGAAGGCAGAGCTGAATCTCCAGGCGCAGGAAAAATTGTGGGAGGACAAGCTCGTTTCCGAGATCCAGTTGAAGCAGTCGCGCAGCGACGCCGAGGAGCTGCAGAACCGGCTGAAGATCGCCGAGTCCACGCTGAAGATTCAAACCGAAGGGATGAAATCGCAGCTGGCGCCGCAGGAAGCGGACGTCGATCAGAAGAAGGCGGCCTATGATCTTCGCGTGCGTCAGCTCGATGACCTCAAGGTCAAAGCGGGCATGAACGGCGTGCTCCAGGAGGTTCCGGTCGAGCGCGGCGCACAGGTCAACGCCGGCGCGAACATTGCGCGAGTTGCGGATCCGTCGAACCTCAAGGCTGAACTGCGAATCGCTGAAACGCAGACGAAGGACCTCCGCATCGGCCAGTACGCGGAAGTCGACACGCGCAACGGCAAGGTCAAGGGCAAGGTGGCGCGGATCGATCCGAAATCGACCGGTGGCACTGTGGGCGTGGACGTCATTCTCGAAGGCGAACTGCCCGCCGGCGCTCGACCCGATCTCAGCGTCGATGGGGAGATCACGCTCGAAAAGCTCGAGAACGTCATCTACGTCGGCCGCCCCGCGTTTGGCCAGGAAAACAGCACCGTCGGCCTGTTCAAGTTAAACGCGGATGGCGAAGCGATCCGGACAAACGTGAAGCTCGGACGCACGTCTGTCAATCAGGTGGAGATCCTCGAGGGCTTGCAGCCGGGAGACCAGGTGATCCTCTCGGATATGTCCGCCCAGGATTCGTTCGATCGCATTCGGATTTCCGGATAACACGGATTAGCCAGTTCCCGTTTCAAGGCATGCTGGGAGCTGGAAGCTGACAGCTGGAAGCTGATCAAAGGAGCCACGATGAACACGTCCGCGCCTACGCTGATCCATCTCGACGGCGTCACCAAGGTCTTTTTCACCGACGAAGTTGAGACGCACGCGCTCGCCGGGATTCACCTCGAGATCAAAACGGGCGAGTACATCGCAATCGCCGGGCCCTCAGGCTGCGGCAAGTCGACGCTGTTGTCGATCCTGGGGCTGCTCGACTCCCCCACCGAGGGAAAATACATCCTCAACGGAAAGTCGGTTGCGGATCTGCCGCTCTCGGAACGGGCGCGCGTGCGCAATCGCGAAATCGGGTTCATCTTCCAGAGCTTCAACCTGATCGGCGACCTGAACGTGTATGAGAACGTGGAGCTTCCGCTCACCTATCGCGGGATGAAGTCCGCGGAGCGTAAAGAGCGCGTCATGGCTGCGCTCGAAAAGGTGGGCATGGCCCACCGCGCGAAGCACCTGCCAAGCCAGCTCTCGGGCGGTCAGCAGCAGCGTGTCGCCGTTGCGCGTGCGGTGGCCGGCTCGCCGTCGATTCTCCTCGCTGACGAGCCGACGGGAAACCTTGACTCGAAGAACGGCGAAGCGGTCATGGAACTGCTGCGCGAGCTTCACCGCGAAGGGGCGACGATCTGCATGGTGACGCACGATCCGCGATACGCGCGCCACGCCGATCGATCCATTCATCTCTTCGACGGCCGCGTCGTCGAGGAAGATGGCAGCAAGCACCGTGGTGAGAAGGAGCTCGAGGAGAGCGGCTTCGACATCACCCACTGACTGCTGAAGCTTCAGAGGTCAGCTGCCGGTGACCAGCTCCCGATGAGCGGGCTGGCGGCTGACCGCTGAGAGCTTGCCGCCTATGCTCATCACCGACCATCTCCGCAACTCGCGCAACGAAGCGGCCGAGACCGTCCGTCATCCTGTACGGGCGAGCGAACCGCGCGTGCTCATCGCCGACGATCAGCCTGACGTCCTCGAAGCGCTGCGGCTTCTGCTCAAGGCGGAAGGATTTCAACTCGAGACGGCATCGTCGCCTGCCGGTGTGCTTGCCGCCGTCGAGGCGCGCGAGTTCGACGTCGCGCTCATAGATCTCAATTACGCGCGGGACACGACGTCGGGCGAAGAGGGGCTCAACCTGCTCTCGCGGATTCAGGGCATTGATCCCACCCTGCCGGTCGTGGTCATGACCGCTTGGGGAAGCGTCGAAGTCGCGGTCGAGGCCATGCGGCGCGGCGCTCGCGATTTCGTCCAGAAGCCGTGGGACAACGCGCGGCTACTGGCAATCATTCGTACGCAAATCGAGTTGAGCCAGGCGCTGCGCAAAGGTCAGCGGCTCGAGGCGGAGAATTCGCTCCTGCGCGGCGAGGGGATGCCGAAGCTGATCGCGGAGTCGTCGGCCATGCAGAGTGTTCTGCAGGTGATCTCACGGATCGGCCCGTCGGACGCCAACGTGCTGATTCTCGGCGAGAACGGAACCGGCAAGGGCGTGGTCGCCCGCGCGCTGCACGCCGTTTCCAGCCGCGCCTCGCGTCCGATGGTGATCGTGAACTCGGGCGGCGTCTCCGAAGGCGTCTTCGAAAGCGAGCTGTTCGGCCACGTGCGCGGTGCGTTCACCGACGCCAAGGCGGATCGGGTCGGGCGTTTCGAGCTCGCGGATATGGGCACGCTGTTTCTCGACGAGATCGCCAACGTGCCATTGAGTCAGCAGGCCAAGCTGCTGCGGGTGATCGAGACCGGTGAATTCGAACGCCTCGGCTCGTCGCGGACACGCCGGGTCGATACCAGGATCATCTCCGCCACCAATGCCAATCTGGTCGACGAGGTGTCGGCGTCGCGATTCCGTCAGGACCTGCTGTTTCGACTCAACACAATCGAGATTCGGCTGCCTCCTCTCCGTGATCGCCGCGAGGACCTGCCGCTGCTTGCCCAGCACTTCCTTCGTCAGCACGCGCAGCGCTATCGCAAACGGCTCACCGGCTTCGAGAGCGGTGCGATGCAAATACTGCTCGAGCACCCGTGGCCCGGCAATGTCAGGGAACTCGACCACGCGATCGAACGCGCGGTGCTGATGGCGCCGGGGCCGCTCGTCAAGCCCCTCGATCTCGGCCTGCGGACCGCTCGCGATGGCGCCGGCCGGCTGGAAGACATGAGCCTCGAGGACGTCGAATGCTTCCTCATCAAGAAGGCGATGACGCGCTTCGACGGCAACGTCAGCCAGGCCGCGAAGGCTCTCGGCTTGAGCAGAAGCGCTCTGTATCGCCGTCTGCAAAGGTACGGACTGTAGGAAAGTTAAAAGTTTAAAGTTAGAAGTTAAAAGTACTTTTACCTTTTAACTTTTCCCTTTTTCATGCCTGCCCCGAAGCGTGAGTCTCGGCTGAGCCACGACCGCCGCATTCTGTTGATGGCGCTCGCCTCGGCTTTGCCGGGAGCGGCCATCTCGCTCATCTTTCTCTGGACCGGCGACTTCACGCCGAAGGTCCAGTGGACGCTTACCGTTCTCATTCTGGCCTTCTGTCTCGGATTTGCGTTTGCGCTACGCGAGCGGGTCGTCCTTCCGCTCCAGACGCTGTCCAATCTGCTCGCCGCGCTTGGGGAAGGAGACTTCTCGATCCGTGCCCGCGGCGCACGCGGCGGCGATCCGCTTGGCGAGGTGATGATTGAGGTCAATGCGCTCGTCGAGACCCTGCGGCACCAGCGCCTCGACGCGCTCGAGGCGACAACCCTGCTGCGAAAGGTGATGGCGGAGATCGACGTCGCGGTGTTCACCTTCGACGAGGAGCAGGAGTTGACGTTCGTCAATCGCGCCGGCGCGCGCCTCCTCAGCCAGCCTTCCGAGCGGCTTCTTGGCCGTCGCGCCAGCGATCTCGATTTAGCCGATTGTCTGCGCGGCGAAGCGCCGCGGGTGATCAACACCGCGTTCCCAGGCGGCGTCGGCCGGTGGGAGATCCGTCGCAGCACCTTTCGCCAGGGCGGCCGGCCGCATGAGCTCCTCGTGCTCTCGGACCTCAGTCAACCGCTGCGCGAAGAGGAACGCCAGGCATGGCAGCGGCTGATCCGAGTCATTGGCCACGAGATGAACAATTCGCTCGCGCCAATCAAGTCCATCGCCGGCAGCCTGGCGACGATCGTCGAGCGCGATCCGCCACCGGCGGACTGGCGCGACGACGTCCAACGCGGTCTTGGCGTCATCGCGTCGCGCTCTGAAGCGCTGAGCCGCTTCATGAGCGCGTACGCTCGTCTCGCAAAACTGCCGCCGCCCAAACTGGCGCCGCTCGACATCGGCAGCTTCGTTGACCGGGTCGTCACCCTCGAGAAAGCGCACCATATTTCGGTGGCGAGCGGCCCGCGCCTGACGATTCAGGGTGACGGCGATCAACTCGAGCAGCTCCTCATCAACCTGATTCGCAACGCGGTCGATGCGGTCAAGGAAACTGGAGGCGGCGTCACCGTCGGCTGGCAGCGGCTTCCCGGGTCGGCGCCGCCGACGATGGAGCTGTGGGTGGAAGATGAGGGGCCGGGATTGTCGAACACCGGGAATCTGTTCGTCCCGTTCTTCACGACCAAGCCTGGTGGATCGGGGATCGGTCTCGTGTTGAGCCGCCAAATTGCCGAAGCACACGGCGGCAGCCTGCTGCTGGAGAATCGGGACGATCGCCCGGGCTGCCGGGCGAGCCTGCGGATTCCGCTGCAACCACTCGCGCAACTGCGCGCCGACAACCTGGCCCAGACGGCGACGCCTTAAGCATTCACTCGCTCGCCACGGGTCGGAGAGGTCCTGAAAACACTCGCTCCGTTATCTGGGATCCGTAATCGCGGAACTGAGACCTTCCGCTGCCGGTGCCGCACGGGTAAGATCACGAGCTGAGCATGTGGAGACGATTCTTTTCCGGCGAGGTTGAGGCCCGAGCCCTGTTGTTCGCGCTCACCGGTACGCTGGTGGCTGGCTGGATCGCCGCGAGGCTCGCCCGGCGACTGGCGGCCGCCGGCCTCAGGGCGGCCCTGCGCGACACGGTATCGACGTCCAGCCCCCACGTCCGTACGCCGCTGCGGATTATTTCGGCCACCGCCTTCACGCTGACGGTTGCGGTCGTGTTGTTTCCATCGCTGGAAATGGCCGGCCTCCAGCCACGAACGGGCGTGCACCTGCGAGCCCTGTCAGATTGGGTCTTCAATGCCGGCCTGAAGATTCCGTTGATCATTCTGCTCGCGTATGCGCTCGTGCGACTGACGGCCGTGGCAGTCCGCCGTTTCGAATACGACATGAGCATGGGCACCGATCTGGACGCGATCGAGCGTGGCAAGCGCGCGCGCACACTCGGCTCGGTCGTTCAGAACGTGACAACCGCGCTCGTCGTCGGTATCGCGTTGCTGATGGTGCTGCGGCTACTCGACCTTGATATCACGCCGGTCCTGACCGGCGCAGGAATTGCGGGACTTGCCGTTGGTTTCGGCGCACAAACGCTCGTGCGCGACATCATCAGCGGCTTCTTCCTCATTCTCGAGGATCAGATCCGCGTCGGCGATGCGGCATCGATCAACGGACGCGACGGAATCGTCGAAGCCATCAACCTGCGGACGGTCGTACTTCGCGACGCTGAAGGAACGGTTCACGTCTTCCCGAACGGATCCATCAACAACCTCGCCAATCGCAGCAAGGATTTCTCGTACTACGTCATCGAGCTGCCGGTCTCGTACTACGACGATGTCGATCGCGTCGCGGCGGTCGTACGCGAAGTCGGCGCGGGGCTCCAGGCCGACCCGTCGTTTGGCCCGTTCATCTTCGAACCAATCGACGTGCTCGGGGTCGATTCGTTCGGTGACTGGTCGCTGCGGCTGCGGACACGGATCAAGACCGTGCCGCTGAAGCAATGGTTCGTCGGTCGTGAACTGCGTCAACGACTCATGAAGGCATTCGTGCAACACGGGTTCAGCATCCCGTTCCCGATCGCCTCAACCGCGACCCCGCCGACCGCTGCTGAAGAGCCTCAATAACCCGCGGCCGACGGAGCAGCTGACTTCTGGCCTCTGGATTCCTGGACGATCTTCACACCGGCGCTGGCGCCGACGCGGGTGGCGCCGGCCGCGACCATCGCCTTCAACCCTTCAAGGTCGCGGACGCCACCGGCGGCTTTTACTCCCATGTCCGCACCGACGACCCGCCGCATCAACGCCACGTCGGCAGCGGTTGCGCCGCCGGATGCGAATCCGGTTGACGTTTTCACGAAATCCGCGCCGGCCGCCTTCGACAGGGTGCAGGCCGTAATCTTCTCCTCGTCGGTCAGCAACGCGGCTTCGATGATCACCTTGCTCGTCACACCACATTGACGGCACGGATCGACCACGGCTTCGATGTCGCGTTCGACCGTTCGCAGGTCGCCAGACTTCAAAGCCCCGATGTTGATGACCATATCGATCTCTGTCGCGCCGTCAAAGATCGCCCGGCGAGTCTCGAAGTTCTTGACGTCAGCGGTCGTGGCCCCGAGCGGAAACCCGACAACCGAGCACACGCCAACACCGCTGCCGCGAAGAAGTCGCGCCGCGGTTGCCACCCACGTCGGATTGACGCAAACGGTCGCAAAATGAAACTCGGCCGCTTCGCGGCACAGTTTTTCGATATCCGCACGCGTCGCGTCCGGTTTCAGCAGCGTGTGATCGATCATCGACGACACGCTCCCGCCGGCCCCACCGGTGGCGTGTACGCCCAGTCGTGTCGCGCCGGCATCGAGAACGCCGCGAAGCCTGTCTGGACAGCAGTCCAGGATCACGGAGTGACAGGCGCACCTGGAGGAGCCGGCGCGGCTGGACGCCTGTGCCGACAGAACTTCCTCGGTGATGATGTCGATGAGACGCTGAAGGTCCTGCGGGCTGAGCACGTCTACATCACCCCGAGGAGCTTCGCCCCTCGGACTCCCCCACATCCGCCTTCGCGCAAAGCGCTACGGCGAGACCGCGCCGAAGCCTCGGCGACGGCAGGCGCTCTCTCGCGAGCCGCTGCGCCGGCTCGCCCCGTTCGCGTGGCTCGCTTCGCTACGCTCGCTCGCGTCTTTCCTCGCATCGCCTTGCCTCGCCGTAGCACCTGTCGGACTCGGTGCGAAGGCGGGTCGTTCGCCGAACTTCCAATTCGGTTTTGAACCACGTCTACTCTCGGGAAAAGGCATCTTCGAGCCGGCGAATCTTCAGCAATCGCCGGATGTACCGGGCCTCGCGCATCGGCGTTCCCATCCACATCTCGACAATGCGGGTGGCAGCGTCTGGGCCGTTGATGAGTGTGACGCCAAGCGTCAACACGTTCGCGCCGTTGTGTTCCCGCGAGTATCGCGCCATGGTTTCGTTCAGACAGAGGGCCGCCCGCACCCCGCGGACCTTGTTGGCAGCAATCGCCGAACCGATTCCTGCGCCGTCGATGGCGATGCCGGCATCCGACTCGCGCCGGGCGACGCTTCTGGCCACCGCGCCGGCGATATCCGGATAGTCTACCGGGTCGGTGCTGTTGGTTCCCAGGTCGACCACGGCGACGCCGCGTCCACGGAGGTAGCTGACGAGCGCGCTCTTGATCGCCAACCCGGTGTGATCGCTGCCGATGGCGACCCGTTTGATGTCCGTCACCGGCGCCAGATCGGCCGGCAGCGTCGGATCATGTGAACCGGCACGCACGACCGTGACGCGGCGCGCCGCCAGCGTGTCTTGCGCGAGCGGCGTCACGTGACCACCAGCCCTCAGCTCGACCGTCGCACCGATGTCGATCGTCCGGGCGTCGGTCTCAGTGATGATGTCGAACTGTTTCATTTTCGATAGCGATCGTTCGCCTCAGGGCGGAAGCTACAGAAATTTCTGTCATTCGTCGTTCAGCACCGCGATATACGGCAGATTGCGATACTTCTCAGCATAGTCAAGACCGTAGCCGACGACGAAGCGATCTTCGATGGTGAACCCGATGTACTCGACCACGACGTCGACCTGACGACGGCTTGGCTTGCTGAGGAGACACGCCGTGCGCAATGTCTTCGGCGACCGCGCGCGCAGAATCTCCTGCAAGTAGGTCAGCGTCAGGCCGGTGTCGACGATGTCCTCGACGATCACGATATGACGTCCCTGGAGACCGGAATCGAGATCCTTCAGCATCCGTACTTCGCCGGACGACTTGGTGCTCTTGGCGTAGCTCGACACCGCGATGAAGTCGAGCGAGACGCGATGGCTCATCGCGCGCACGAGGTCGGCCATGAACATGAATCCACCCTTGAGCACACACACCAGGTGGATTTCCTCGTCGGCGGGATAATCTCGTTCGATCTCGCCCGCCAGTGCGCTGACCCGGGTCTGAATCGTATCGGCCTCCAGCAGAACGTTCATCGCACCGCCGCCTTCACTTTCTCCGCCAGCGCCCGCGCCTCGCTCAGCACTTGCGATTCGTCGAGCGTCAGCACTTTTCGATCGCGCATCAGGATGCGTCCATTCACGATCGTCGTCCTCACATCATCTCCGCGGGTGACGTAGACGAGGTGCGACAGCGGATCGTACATCGGCGTCTGTCGCGCGGACGTCATCGACACGGTAATTAGGTCGGCACGCTTGCCGGTCTCGAGCGAACCGATCGCCCGATCCATCCCCAGCGCCCTGGCGCCGTCGATCGTCGCCATCTGCAGCGCGGCCCGCGCCGGAACCGCCCGCGGATCGCCGGTCTGCAGCTTCGCCAGAAATGCCGCCTGGCGCGTTGCCTCGAACATGTCGAGGTCGTTATTGCTGGCGGCGCCGTCGGTTCCCAGCCCCACGACGATCCCGGCGGTGCGCATCGCCGTGACTTTCGCGGCACCGCTCGCCAGCTTCATGTTGCTCTCCGGGTTGTGCGACACAGCGACGTGCCGGCGGGAGAGGATTGCCATGTCCGCCGGCGTCAGCCAGACGCCGTGAGCGGCGATCGTGCGTGGTCCCCAGAATCCGATCGATTCGAGATAGCCGGCTGGCGTGGCCTTGTGCGTCGTCTTCGAGGTCTTCAGCTCGTCCGACGTTTCGGACAGATGAATGAGTACGGGAACGTGCTCCCTGTCCGCAAGCGCCCTGGCCGCCTTCAGTGTCTTTGTGTCCAACGTATACATCGAATGAGGAGCCACGGCTGGAACGATGAGGTCGTCGGCGGCGAACTGCTTGATGAACCTCTCCGTTCGGGCCAGGCCCTCAGCGGGTGTTTTTGCGTCAGGCGCCGGAAATTGAATGATGGTCTGACCAAGCACGCCTCGGAGTCCGGCTTCCCTGGTCACCGCGGCAATTTCTTCTTCGAAGTAATACATATCCGCGTACGTCGTCGTGCCCGACTCAATCATCTCGAGCGCAGCGAGGCGCGTGCCGGCGCGAACGAACTCCGGAGTCACGGTCTTGGCCTCGGCCGGAAAGATGTACTTTTGCAGCCAGTCCATGAGCGCCAGATCGTCGGCAAGGCCGCGATAAAGGACCATCGGCGCGTGCGTGTGGGTGTTGATCAGGCCAGGCATGACGACCTGGCCCGTCGTGTCAATGGATTCGCGGCCGGAATAGCGCGCCGCGATCGCCTCTGGTGTGTCGACGCCAACGATGTCGCGGCCCTCGATCGCCACGGCGCCTGGCGACAGGACACGGCCCGCCGAGTCCATCGTGACCACTGCCCCACCGGTGAGGATCAGGGAGACCGTCTGCCGCGGAGCCTGTCCAAGGACAAGAGCGCCGACCGCGGCCAGCACAAAGGCATACGCACGCAGGAGCATGAACCAGGAATTGTATCAGTCCATGTGGTCTGCTCTGGCTGTTGGCCTGGCGCTTGGCTGTACTTTTTAACTTTTAACTTTTGACTTTTAACTTTGTATAGTCACCGAGTGCCATTGCACCTTGTCTCCCATCCGCTCGTTCACGATGCGCTCGCGACACTCCGTGACGCGTCGACGCCGCCCGAGTTGTTTCGCCGCATGGCGGTACGAATCAGCCTGTTGCTCGCGGCGGAAGCCACACGGGACGTCCCCTCACGGGATGTCACGGTAGAAACTCCGCTCGGACCGGCGGGCGGGCGGCGCATTACTCGCGACGTGGTCGTCGTCCCCGTCTTGCGGGCGGGACTGGGAATGCTGGATGCGATTCTGGAACTGATACCGACCGCACGCGTCGGGCACATCGGACTCCAGCGCGACGAGATGACCGCCGTCGCCTCGCAGTACTATTCGAAGCTGCCGCAGGATCTGACGGGGAGCTTCGTCCTGATCATCGATCCGATGCTGGCCACTGGCGGGAGCGCCGTCGCGGCGCTCGACCTGCTCAGACGGGCAGGCGCGCGTGACGTCCGGATGATCTGCATCGTCGCCGCCCCCGAGGGAATCGCCCTGGTGGAGCGGCATCATCCAGACGTACATGTCTTTACGCCGGTTGTGGATACCGGCCTCAACGCCCACAAGTTCATTGTCCCGGGCCTCGGCGATTTCGGTGACCGGCTCTACGGAACCGAGTAACATCTAGTCTTAACCTCCGCTGAAGCTTCGGCGGTATCCGCCGTAGCCGTGGCGAAGGCGGAACTCCCCGACACGCGCCCTTGCTCGCCGCCGACGGCTCGCGTCCGCCTCCGCGCGAAGCGCTACGGCGAGACCTCGCCGGAGCCTTGGCGAAGGCGGGGCGGTCGCGTGGCTCGCTCGCGCGCCCGCTCGCGTCGTTGTTGCGGCGCCGCAGATTTATGAGATAGGTTCTAGGCTGCACCCCGGAGGAGAACGAGCCCACGACCATGCCCGGTGAGACCAAGACTCGAAAACCCGTCCCCGTCGAGCGGCGCTCGCAGCCCCGCGAAACGAACGGCAAGTGGCGCACGGCGCTGACCAGCATCGAGCCGAACAAGATCCTCGTGCGCGGATATCCGCTCGACGAGATCATGGGCCGATTGACGTTCGGCGAAGCGATCTACCTGCTCCTGCTTGGCGAATGTCCGTCACCCGGAATCGGTCGGCTGATGGAGGCCATCCTCGTCTCCTTCATCGACCACGGCGCCACGCCGCCGTCGACTCTTGCTGCGCGGAACACGGCGACGACGGGCGCATCGCTGCGGGCGTGCGTCGCCGCGGGTGTGCTGGGGTTTGGGCGTTATCACGGCGGCGACATCGAGAGCTGCATGGAGTTTTTGGATGCGGGGCTCGCGCTCGTGCGCAGCGGCTCCTCCTACACCGACGCGGCGGCTCAGATTGTCGACCGCTGGAAGGCGACGGGCGATGCGCTGCCAGGGTTCGGCCACCGCTTCCATACGCGGGACCCACGCGCGGCGCGGCTGTTTCAGATGGCGCTCGAACTCGAGGTCGAAGGGACCCACATCCAGATGATTCGCGCGGTCGAGATGCTGCTGCACACGCGACAGCAGCCCGACGAGCCGTCAGTTCCCATCAACATCGATGGCGCCATTGCCGCGGTCTGCAGCGACCTGGGCATGCCACCGACCGTGGCCAACGCGCTCTTCATCATTTCGCGGGTGCCCGGGATCGCCGCGCAAGCGCAAGAGGAGATCAGCCGCGAACATCCGATGCGGCGGATCGATCCGAAGGACTACCTCTACGACGGGCCGTCAGAGCGGAGGCTACCGGAGAGGCGGAAATAGATTGTTGGTGCTGAATGTCGATTGCTGATTGAGCCTCAATCAACAATCAGCCATCATAAATCAGCAATCTCAACGACTCAGTATTTCGACTGCGTCCGATCGATCTTGTCGATCCATTCGAGGATCCCGCCCTTCAGGTTGCGCGCGCGGGTGAATCCGCGCTCCTGCAGCAGCGAGACGGCCCTGGCACTCCGGCCGCCCATCTTGCAGTGGACGATCATGTCGCTGTCTCGATCGAGCTCGCCCGTCCGCCGCGCCAGTTCGCCGAGCGGAATCAGTTTGGCTCCCGCGATGCGGCAAATCTGGTACTCGTTTGGCTCACGAACGTCGACGAGCACGAAATCGTCGCCCCGATCGATCTTCGCCTTCAGCTCCTCGACCGTGACCTCAGGCACACCGGCGGTCTCCTGCTGCGACTGTGCCGGCACGACGCCGCAGAACTGATCGTAATCAATCAATGCGTGAATAGTCGGATGGTCGCCGCAGATCGGGCACTCCGGATCGCGCCGCAGCTTCAGCTCGCGAAACCGCATCTGCAGCGCGTCATACAGCAGCAGCCGCCCGATCAGCGGCTGTCCGCTTCCAAGAATCAACTTGATGGCCTCGGTCGCCTGAATCACGCCGATGACGCCGGGTAGCACGCCAAGCACGCCGCCTTCGGCGCAGCTCGGAACGAGCCCGGGAGGCGGCGGCTCCGGATAGAGGCACCGGTAGCAGGGTCCTCCTTTGACCGCGAACACCGACGCCTGCCCGTCGAATCGAAAGATGCTTCCGTAGGCGTTGGGTTTGCCGAGGAGAACGCACGCGTCGTTCACCAGGTAGCGTGTCTGAAAATTATCGGTGCCGTCGAGGATGACATCGTAGTCCTTCAGCACCTCGAGCGCGTTCTTCGACGTCAGCGCGAGCTCGTGGGTGATCACCTTCACCGACGAATTCATCGCCAGCAAACGATCGCGAGCCGCCTCGAGCTTGCGCTTGCCGACGTCCGGTGTGCCGTAAATCACCTGCCGGTGGAGATTGCTCGCGTCGACAACGTCGAAGTCGACCAGACCCAGTGTGCCGACGCCGGCGGCCGCCAGATACATCGCCGCGGGCGCCCCGAGTCCGCCCGCCCCGACGCACAGCACGCGCGCCGCTTTGAGCTTGCGCTGCCCCTCGATGCCGACTTCCGGCATGATCAGGTGCCGGCTGTATCGCTGAATCTCATCGCGCGACAACTCCGGCGCGTCAACCGCCGCCCCGGATCCGCCAGCCACTGACGGGACGATGCTGATCGTGTCGCCAGCCCTCAGCGCCGTCTGCTCGCGATCGAGATGGCGGATGTCTTCGTCGTTGACGTAGATGTTGACGAAGCTTCGCAGCCGGCCCTCCTCGTTGTAGAGATGCCGGCGGAGATCGCCGTACTGACCGACGAGCCGCTGCAGCGCGTCGCCGACCGTCTGACCTTCGACTTCCACGAACTCCTGCTTCCCCGCAAACGGGCGAAGCGGAGTGGGAATCATGATCCGGTGAGGCATGTTCACTGTCCTTAACTGGAAACTGGAAACTGGAAACTGAATTAAACGTGCGGCATTGCCGCTGCCTGATCCGTTGTCGACCGCAAATACGTCTCGAACTCCTCGAGCGAGCGGCCGATCTCGATTCGCGGAGGCACCCGGCTGCCGATCGTCTCTGCCGCGGTCTTGTAGCCGTTGCCGGTGATGCAGACGACGACAGATTCGCCTGAACCTATGACGCCCGATCGCACCAGCTGGATCGCGCCCGCGAGCGTGGCGCCGCCGGCCGGCTCGGTGAAGACACCCTCGGTCTCCGCCAGCAGCTCCATCGCTTGCAGGATTTCCTCATCGCTCGACGCGACCCCCGTACCGCCCGTCGCCTTGACGGTCCGGACCACCTGGAAGCCGTCGGCCGGGTTGCCGATCGCAATCGACTTCGCGATCGTGGCCGGCTTCACGGGTTCCGGGAATTCCAGATCCTGCTGGAGCGCCCGGACGACCGGCGCGCAGCCGGCGGCCTGTGCCGCGTGAATGCGCGGCAGCTCGCCGTCGACGAGGCCGACGTCGACGAGCTCGCGGAAGCCGCGGAGGATGCGCGGGAGCAGCGTGCCACCTGCAACCGGGGAGACCAGGTGTTGGGGGAATCGCCAACCGAGTTGTTCGGCGACCTCGAACCCGACCGTCTTCGCCCCTTCAGCGTAATAGCTCCGCAGGTTGATGTTGGCGAATCCCCATCCAAACTTGTCAGCGATCTGCGTGCACAGCCGGTTCACGTCGTCGTAATTGCCGCGGACGCCGATCAGATGCGGACGGAACACCGCCGATCCCAGGACTTTGCCCAGCTCGAGATCGTTTGGGATGAAGACGTAGCACTCGAGGCCGAGGCGGGCCGCATGCGACGACACGCTGTTGGCAAGATTGCCGGTCGACGCGCAGCCGAAAACGGTGAAGCCAAGCTCGACCGCTCGCGTTGCCGCCATCGACACCACGCGATCTTTGTAGGACAGCGTCGGATGATTCACCGAATCGTCCTTGATGTAGAGCTCCTGCAAGCCGAGCCGCCGCGCCAGCCGGTCGGCGCGAATCAGCGGCGTATAGCCAGAGTGAAATCCAGTGCGCGGCTCACCCGTAATTGGCAGCAGCTCTCGGAACCGCCACACATTCCGCGGCCGCCGTTCGATGATGTCGCGACTCACCGCCTCGCGAATCGCGCCGTAGTCGTACTCGACCTCCAGAGGTCCCAAACATTGATCGCAGACCCACAGCGCCTCGGCGGGAAACTTCGTCCCGCACAGATGACACTGAAGGCCCGTCATAAACGTCATGCGTTCCCTTCCCTGTGCACGCGCACTGTCCTGACCGTGCATGCAATCCGCTCTCTGCGATAGGCGTCCCGAAGAACCCTTTCGGCAGCGG